>Ga0070699_100000244_pt1 | contig 53597 bp, 42 predicted proteins | sample KBSK1503metaG_FD_65473 | JGI IMG/M metagenome (GOLD analysis project Ga0070699, IMG submission 65473) | Corn, switchgrass and miscanthus rhizosphere microbial communities from Kellogg Biological Station, Michigan, USA - KBS K1-50-3 metaG | ecosystem: Host-associated > Plants > Roots >... | reverse complement strand
CACCGCCGATTTGAATATGTCGCCGGTAGATGTGGGCACATTGCTCAGAAGCATGGTCGAAAGATTTTCACCTCAAGCGCAGAAAGCGGGTGTTGATCTACGAATAAATATTCCTGATGATCTGCCAGCTCTCATTGCCGATGGCGACAGGTTGGCGCAAGTCTTTACTAATTTGGTCGATAATGCCTTGAAATTTACATCGGCTGGGGGGAAGGTGATACTCTCCGCGAAAAAGGTCGAGGGTGGGGTTGAGTTATCGGTAGCTGATACAGGTATCGGTATCGCGAGCGAGGCGTTACCTCGTCTATTTGATCGGTTTTATCAGGTGGATTCATCCAGAGCCGGGGGCGAAAGGCATGGCGCAGGTCTAGGTCTTGCAATTGTGAAAGAGATAATTGAGGCGCACGGTGGTAAAATTGGCGTCCACAGTCAGGCTGGGTATGGAACAACTTTTACAATCCATCTCCCACTGAAGGCTTGAATGAAAATAAAACTCACGGACTACAATTACACAATAGGATTGTAGTCCGTAATTTGTGCCATGCCAAAAGTTTCTGTCATCATACCCTGTTACAACGAACAAGCTACGATTCGTTTATTGCTGGAGGCCTTGCGCAACCAGACTTTTCCCCATACCAATATGGAAGTGCTCATTTCAGATGGTATGTCTACTGATGGTACACGCGAGGCAATTTCCGCGTTTCAAAGCGACTTTCCCGATTTATCTGTGCGCGTGGTGGATAATGCGCTTCGCACCATCCCCTCAGCTGTGAATCGTGCAATTGAGGTTTCCCTTGGTGAGATCCTTGTTCGGCTGGATGCACATTCGAAGCCATATGCTGATTACATAGAAAATTGTGTTAAAGCGCTCGAAGCGGGGCATGGGGAAAACGTGGGCGGTGTATGGGAAATTCAGCCTGGAGCCGAAACATGGATTGCAAGATCCATCGCAGTCGCGGCAGCGCATCCGTTGGGAGTTGGGGACGCGTTATATCGCCATACCAAACAAGCCGCACAAGTGGATACGGTTCCATTCGGTTCCTTCAAGCGAGCTTTGATTGATCAGATTGGCCTGTTTGATGAGTCTTTGCTGACCAATGAAGATTATGAGTTCAATGCACGGGTGAGAAAGGCGGGTGGTAGAATCTGGCTTGACCCGGCCATTCGCTCGATCTATTTTGCGCGCGCAACCATGCTGGAACTTGCGCGCCAATACTGGCGTTATGGATTCTGGAAATGGCGCATGTTACGTAGATATCCCTCTACACTTCGCTTGAGGCAGGCTCTGCCTCCGTTGTTTGTTTTGAGCCTGCTCATAATGACATTGCTTTCATTTTTTATTCCATTTGCAGTATATGGACTCGCTCTTGAAATTATGCTTTATTTTTCCATCATGACCCTGGCTGGGTTATATGTAGCTTTTCGTCAGCGAAAACCATATCTGATTTTTGGTTTGCCATTGATCATCGCTGTTATGCATAGTTCATGGGGGAGTGGCTTTTTGTGGAGTATGCTCAATTTGAGTAAGAAGACGAATGGCTGACAATATCCGCACTACTCCGTTGCGGTTGCGCCCCAGCGAGCATCGCACAATCCTTTTTGTGGGCGATCTCTTGATGGCCATCGGGTCGGTTTTTGCCGCAATCGAAACCTGGAGAATCTACCTGATTTCTGCAAAAGTTGCCGAGCTTATTACACGGGGTTTTGGTGCTGAGCGAGCTGAATTACTTGCACCGCGGCAGATCACTTTCAATGTGCAGTTCTGGTTTTATCTTTTACCAGTTATCTGGCTGGTGTTGCTTGTTGAGTTGTATGAACCACATGTAGCTGGGAGCGGCAGAAAAACGACGCGTGGAATTGCCATTGCTGCCTTTGTGGGATTGCTGGCCTATTCATTGGTTTTTATCATCCGGCAGGATCCCACTTCCCTGCCACGTATTGGAGTAGGGGCATTTATCTTTTTTGCGTCCCTATCGACTCTGATTTGGCGGCTGATCTTCATCCGCATTTATAAAAGTACGGGTCAACGCCGCAGAATGCTTATCATCGGAGCGGGTAAAGCAGGGCAAACTCTGGCGGAACTTTATCATTCGTTGGGGGCACGCTCTTTCAATATCGTTGGGTTTGTTGACGACGACGAAGAGAAAATGGGAAAAACAATCGAGGGTTTTCCTGTTTTAGGCACCAGTGCGAGTTTGATTGGTTTAATTGATGCTTATCGGATTTCAGACTTGGTGGTCGCAATCAATGGCGAAGTCCAGGGTGCTACCTTCCAAACCATTTTGGATGCCCAGGAACGTGGGGTGGATATTAGTCGCATGCCAACCTTGTATGAGGAAATGACTGGCCGAGTTCCTATTCACCACCTTGAATCAGACTGGATCATCCGCTCTTTTGTAGACGAAGTACGAGTCAGCGGTTTTTATGATCTCGCCAAACGGCTGGTGGACGTGATTGGCGGTGCAACAGGCATAGTGGTTTTAACGTTATGCTTCCCATTCCTGGCATTGGCAATTATGCTGGATAGTGGGTTTCCCATCTTTTATTCACAGTTTCGGTTGGGACGCGGAGGTTCTACGTTTCGAATTTATAAATTTCGTTCCATGTGGAAAGGATCTTTCACAGAAGATGGAGCGCGTACAACCGCTGAAAACGATCCACGGGTGACGCGAGTAGGAAATTTTCTGCGGAAGACACGGTTGGATGAACTGCCTCAATTTTGGAATGTTTTACGTGGTGATATGAGTCTTGTAGGACCACGCGCTGAGGTCCCTTCGTTAGTGACTGAATACCAAAGACAAATTCCCTTTTATCGGGCACGCCTGCTGGCAAAACCAGGGCTGACTGGTTGGGCGCAGATTAATTATGGCTATGTAGCCAGTGTCACAGAGACTGGCGTAAAGTTGGAGTATGATCTTTACTACATCAAACACCGTACGATTTCAATGGATATTCAGATTATCTTACGAACCATTGGGACAGTCATACGGCGGACAGGTAGATAAACGATGAAATATTTGGTCACAGGTGGAGCAGGATTCATTGGCTCGCATATTGCGCAAACCCTGCTTGAGCAAGATGAATCTGTTCGCATACTCGATAATTTCAGCACCGGGAAGCGCGAAAATATCGAAGCATTGATCGGGCGATTTAATACGAATCAACTGGAGATCCTGGAAGGGGATATTCGAGACGCTTCACGCGTCGGGGAGGCCGTGCGCGGCGTTGAGTTCATTTTCCACTCTGCGGCATTTGTCTCAGTCCCACAATCCATGGATGAGCCGCAGTCATGTTTCGATATAAACCTTACGGGCACATCCCAGCTGTTTGACGCGGCGCGTAAGGCAGGCGTTAGACGCGCAGTGGTTGCTTCGAGCGCGGCAGTTTATGGGGAGTCTGAGGCGTTGCCCCTCGTCGAAGAAACGCCGCTGGAGCCGAAGTCGCCGTATGCAGTCTCCAAACGCGTTAACGAAATGTACGCGGAGTTGTTTACGAACTCGTTTGGGTTCGAAGTGGTCGCGTTGCGTTATTTCAATGTGTATGGTCCACGCCAAAGACCAGATTCGATGTATGCTGCGGCAGTACCCATCTTTATACGACGATTATTGGATGGCAAACCAATTGTTATTTTCGGTGATGGTGGCCAAACTCGTGACTTGATCAACGTGCACGATGTAGTGCGGGCAAATTTAATTGCATCTGAGCATCCAAATGCAGCTGGCAAGGTCTTCAATATTTGCACTGGCATTGAGACTCGATTGCTTGATTTGCTCGAAGTTCTGTATGACTTTTTCCCTGCTCCTGTTGCACCTGAGTTTGCCACGCCGCGTGCAGGGGATATTTACCGCTCGGTGGGCAGCCCGCGCAAAGCGAAGGACGTTCTAGGTTTTGAAGCACAGGTTTCATTGGAAAAGGGATTAAAGGAAACGGTAGAGTGGATGCGCGTATGAGGCCACAGCATATTCGCAATCGTTTCGTTTTGATTGGAGATATTGCCCTTACCCTCGTTTCGGTGTTGGGCAGTTTTGCTTTACGTCTGGATGTCGGCGAACTGCCATTTTATTTTCCAGCTGTGTTGCTCATGATTGTAGTGGCATTAGCAATCAAAATTCCGGTTTATTTTTCTTTCGGCTTGTATCGGCGTTTGTGGATTTATGCCAGCACGGGTGAATTACGTTTGATCACGGCGGCTGTCACGGCCGCCTCCGTATTGACATCCGGCGTGATGGCGATTTTGTATGTCACGGGAAATGTTCAACCTGGCATGCCACGTTCAGCACTGGGAATTGACTGGCTGCTTTCTTTAGTGCTCATTGGTGGCTCGCGCTTTGCTTTACGTCTCCTTGCAGAACAGTCCATGACTTCACGTGCCAGTGGGAAAAACAAGCGTGCTCTTGTTATCGGCGCTGGCGATGCGGGCGCGCTGGTCGTGCGCGAACTGCAGAAATCATCTCAACTTAATCTCACGCCGGTTGGCTTTCTGGATGATGACCCAGCCAAGCAGCGACATTCCATTTATGGTGTCAAAGTGATAGGCGTGGTCAATGATTTGCCCACCATGATCGATTTGCATCACGTTGAAGAAGTGATCATTGCCATTCCTTCTGCACCTGGCCAACTTGTGCGCATGGTCAATGATGTTTGCCGCCTCAAAGGGATTATCTCACGCACCATGCCTGGTATCTATGAACTCATTGGCGGCAAAGTTAGCGTCAACCGTTTGCGTGAAGTGGATATCACAGACCTGCTGCGCCGTGAACCTGTGCGTGTTAATGATGAAGCGGTAGGCGCGGCGCTTGAAGGCAAGCGCATTCTCGTCACCGGTGCAGGTGGCTCCATCGGGCGCGAACTCTGTCGTCAAATTGCGCGTCGTAATCCAGTTGAGCTTGTGTTGCTCGGCCACGGCGAAAACAGCATTTTTGAGATTTTCCTTGAATTAAGGCAGGATTATCCCGAACATTTACTTTCACCCGTCATCGCTGATGTTCGCAACCCTGAACGCCTCGCACAAATCTTCGAGGAACATCAACCTCAAATCGTCTTTCATGCCGCGGCTCACAAACATGTCCCGTTGATGGAAGCGAATATTGCTGAAGCTGTTACCAATAATATATTGGGCACACATAATGTTGTCCAAACTGCTCTTGCTCACAACGTTGAGCGGTTTGTACTTATCTCTACTGATAAAGCTGTTCGGCCCTCCTCCATCTATGGCGCCACCAAACGTCTCGCCGAAATGATCGTGCTGGATGCCGCACGCATATCAAAACGTGCTTTTACCGTTGTCCGTTTTGGCAATGTCCTTGGTAGTCGTGGCAGCATCATTCCCATTTTCAAACAACAGATTGCCAACGGTGGTCCGGTTACTGTCACCCACGCCGATATGTATCGCTTCTTCATGACCATTCCCGAAGCGGTCTATCTCGTCTTGCAAGCCGCATCCATGGAGAAGGGCAGTGAGACTTTTGTTCTCAACATGGGAGAACCGGTTCGCATTCTGGATCTTGCAGAAGACTTGATTCGACTCTCAGGTCTCGAGCCTCATCGCGATATTGAAATCATATTTACTGGCATTCGCCCCGGTGAAAAACTGACGGAAGAACTCTGGGATGAAGGTACGCCCCTTGTAAAGACTCTTCACCCGGATATCTTCCGTCTCGATGGTGACGTTTCATCCACAAGCCTCAACCTGCCTCAAGCCATAGGAACTCTATCTGACCTCAGCCATTCCGCAGACACCCAGGCTATGATCAATCTCCTCGATGAGATTATCCCAGGCTCTTCCATCCGTGAAACATCGCGCTCTGATATAACATCCATTATTTAGTTGAAACGTTTGCAAGTTTGAACGTGTTAACCTTCACGCCTACACCATGCCCACTGCTTCCCTCACTGACTGGAACCAATTCCTCTCTCAACACCCCAACACCCATCTCCTGCAAACCGGAGAGTGGGGTGAATTGAAATCCGCGTTTGGCTGGAAGCCAGTACGACTTATGACTGGCAATGTGGGTGTACAAATCTTATTTCGTATGCTACCTCTTGGTCTGTCAGTTGCTTATATTCCCAAAGGACCTGTTTACCTCGATCCCATGGCAGCGGTCAATGATCAGTTTTGGAGAGAAGTTGACACTGAATGTAAAAAACATCGCGCAGTGTTTTGTAAAGTGGAGCTGGATTTTTGGGATATAGATCATTTGTCTTTGAACAAAATACACCCATCACTTCCAAAACTTGTTGTTCAATCTCCTCATGTCTCATTAGTTGCATGGCTTTTCAAAAATAATTGGACAATATCAAAACATAACATTCAGCCGCCTCGCTCAATAATAATAAATACAAAAGGCGATCTTGATTTAATTCTTGATCGAATGAAACAGAAAACTCGTTACAACATCCGCCTCTCTGAGAAGAAAGGTGTGACTGTCCGTACTTGGGATGATATCGAATCCTTCCATAAGATGATGCTCATTACCGGTGGGCGTGATGGATTTGGGGTCCATTCACTAGAATATTACAAACGAGCCTATGAGTTATTACATCCAAAAGGCCTGGGGGAGATATTAATGGCTGAATACGATGGCAGGCCATTGGCTGCGTTGTTTGTTGCCCGAAATGGAAATCGCGCTTACTACCTCTACGGTGCCTCTACAGAGGAAGAGCGCAACCGGATGCCCACATACCTCCTACAATGGGAAGCTATGAAATGGGCCAAAGCGCGCAGTTGCGAAGAATACGATCTCTGGGGTGTGCCAGACGAGAATGAAGCCACTCTTGAAGACAATTTTGAAAAGAGACATGATGGATTATGGGGCGTTTACCGTTTCAAACGCGGATTTGGTGGTGAACTCAAACGTGCTGCGCAAGCGATGGACCAAGTCTATAATCCGTTGTTGTATTGGGCGTATTTGAAATTTATTGGGAATAGGCAATAAAGTGGAAGGCAAAATCTGGAATTCGATCATCTCCAATCTTCCGAATCCGCACTTCCTCCAAACTTACGAGTGGGGACTGGTGAAGGCAAAGTATGGATGGAGTCCGCTGTATGCTGTTTGGGATGTAGATGGAAGGTGGGGAGTGGGAAATGACCTGAATCTACTTTCTGCTTTCCAATCACCAGTTGCCGCGGCCTTGATTCTGAAACGTCAAATCCTTCGCAATGGATTCGCCGCAAGGTTATCAATTTTTTATTCTCCAAAAGGTCCTTTGCTGGATTGGACAAATGAATCCCTGCGCAACCGCGTGTTGAACGATTTACAGTCCTTTGCGAAGAAACAGGGCGCAATCTTCCTGAAAATGGACCCTGATGTCGTGCTGCGAACGGGAGTCCCTGACAGCGAAGATGAAACTGTGGATGCCAATGGTCAGCTCGTGATGAAAGAATTGAAGCGGAGGGGGTGGGAATATGCATCTGATCAAATCCAGTTTAAGAATACAGTCCTGATTGATTTGAATCCAACAGAGGCAGAACTACTGGCACGGATGAAACAGAAGACGCGCTATAACATCCGTCTGGCTGAGAAGAAAGGCGTCAGTTTGCGCGTAGGCACCAAGGAGGATTTAGGTGCCCTTTATAAGATGTATGCGGAAACATCTGTACGCGATGGGTTTGTAATTCGGGATGAGGCTTATTATCAAACTGTTTGGAATCTGTTTATGAGTTCAAGCGAACCAACTTGTGAACCCCTGATTGCCGAAGTGAATGGTGAACCTGTTGCCGCGATCTTTGTCTTTTATTTTGCGGGGCGTGCGTATTATGTGTATGGAATGTCACGAGACAGGCATCGCGAAAAGATGCCAACTTATCTTTTACAGTGGGAAGCGAAGAAACGTGCCAAGGCAAAGGGTTATACAACGTATGATCTGTGGGGTGCGCCAGATGTGTTCGATGAAAGCGACTCGATGTGGGGAGTGTATCGCTTCAAAGAAGGGTTGGGCGGTAAGGTCGTGCGTACGCTTGGTGCCTGGGATTTTGCTCCCAATCCGCTTTGGTATAAGTTGTATTCGGAAATCATTCCGCGCGTTCTGGATGTGATGCGTTCAAGAGGTAAAGAGAAGACGAAGCAATCATTAGGAGGCGCGTAATGGATATTCCAAGAGTTAATTTTGCCCATCTCCCAACACCTGTTGAGGAACTGCCGCGTCTTTCCGAGATTTTAGGTGGACCACGCATTCTCGTCAAACGCGATGACCAAACAGGACTCGCGTTTGGCGGTAATAAGACTCGCAAATTGGAGTTTCTTGTGGCTGAAGCTCAGGGACAGGGTGCAAAGACCCTGGTCTCGGGCGGTGCATTGCAATCGAATCATTGCCGTCAGACTGCGGCCGCGGCGGCGCGTTATGGATTGGACTGTATCCTTGTTTTAAATGGTGAAATGCCAGACAAGCCATCTGCAAATTTGTTGCTTGACCAGTTGTTTGGTGCTGAAATTGTCACAATCGCAGACCGCAAAGAGCGCGATCGTGTTCTGCAGGAGACTTTTGATAAAGCCATCGCTGACGGACGCAAACCTTATCTTGTCCCTTATGGTGGGTCAAGCCCGACTGGTGCATTGGGCTATACATTTGCCATGCAAGAATTTATGAAGCAAAACATCCACGCGGATTGGATTGTTTTCGGTACATCCTCAGGTGGGACTCATGCCGGTCTGGTGTTGGGTCAGCGCGTGTTTGGATATAAGGGAAAAGTGCTGGGAATCAGCATAGATGAGCCAGAGGCTTGGTTGAAGACACGTGTTTCTGTGTTGGCATCTGATGCGAGCGAGAAACTTGGCGAGCGAATTGAATTTACTCGCGATGATGTTCTTGCGAATGAAGAATATTGCCAGGCAGGCTACGGCGTATTAACTGACGCGGAGCGTGAAGCGGTGAGGCTATTTGCAAAGTATGAGGGTTTGTTGCTGGATCCTGTTTATACAGGTCGTGCTGCGGCTGGAATGATTGATCTGATCCGTAAAGGATTTTTCAAGAAAGACGAAACCGTGCTGTTCTGGCATACAGGTGGGCAACCTGCGCTGTTTGCGGATAAATACGCGAACAAGATATAGACCTTGTCAATTTAAACAAGTCACCACAGAGATTACGGAGACTTTGACCCCGCACCTGCGCTCGGGGCAGGTGGAAAACTCAAAGAACTCTGTGCACTCTGTGGCTAATTTATTCGTTTATGTGGTTACGATTTCAAAGCTTCCCAACCTGCGTATTTGGCTGTATCGCCTAATTCAGCTTCGATACGTAGTAACTGATTGTACTTCGCCACGCGATCAGAGCGAGCGGGCGCGCCGGTCTTGATTTGACCTGTGTTAAAGGCAACAGCTATATCCGCAATCGTAGCATCTTCGGTTTCGCCCGAGCGATGACTGGTCACTGCCCGCCAGCCCGCGCGATGACAAATCTCCACGGCTTCGATGGTTTCAGTCAGGGAGCCAATTTGATTTACTTTGACGAGCAACGCGTTCGCGGCATTTTCTTTGATGGCGCGGCGCACTCGTTCAGGGTTGGTCACGAGCAGATCATCGCCCACCAATTGACATTTGTTTCCAATGGTATTGACCAATAATTTCCACGACTCCCAATCATCCTGTGCAAGACCATCTTCAATGGAAACGATGGGGTAATCATTGACCCACTTTGCCCAAAATTCAACCATCTGTTCACCGGTCAATTTCTTGCCTTCCTTGCGCAGGTTATAGGTCTTTGAATCTTCTTCATACAATTCTGAAGCGGCAGGATCAAGCGCGATGGCTACATCCTGTCCGCGCCCGGCTTTGAAGCCTGCTTTTTGTATGGCGGTAAGAATTACTTCAATGGCTTCGTTGTTGGCTTTCAGTGCCGGAGCATAACCGCCTTCATCGCCTACAAGAGTGGCATAGCCCTTCTCTTTCAACACCGATTTCAACGCGTGATAAATCTCTGCGCCCCAGCGCAGGCCTTCTGAAAATGATGGCGCACCAAACGGCATCACCATGAATTCCTGCATGTCGGTGGATTGCCAGGCGGTATGAGCGCCGCCATTCAAAATGTTGAGCATCGGCACTGGCAGAACGTGCGCATACACGCCGCCCAGATAACGATATAAAGGCATTCCAAACGAATTCGCCGCGGCTTTGGCAACCGCCAGGCTGACTCCCAAAATCGCATTTGCGCCCAACTTCGCTTTGTTGGGAGTTCCGTCCATGGCGAGCAATTCAGTGTCAATGGCTTTCTGTTCTGCCGCGTCCCAGCCGAAAAGTGCCTCTGCAATCACGCCATTGACGTTGGCAACCGCTTTCGATACACCCTTGCCCAGAAAACGCTTCTTATCGCCATCGCGCATTTCGAGGGCTTCGTGCTCACCGGTGGATGCGCCCGATGGGACTGCTGCCCGTCCCCACGAACCGTCGGCCAATGTGACTTCAACTTCCACAGTGGGGTTGCCACGCGAATCCAAAATTTCCAAGCCAGAGATACTTTCGATGATAGTGTCCATTTTGCACTCCATGTGTCCAAGTGTTATTACCAGCATCACGAATTCCCCGTTCGTGGACTGATGTTTTTTGCAAGTATAATCCACTTTCTTCCACTTAAATTTCTATGGACTCAACGCTTCTCGCGCCACCTGAACCTGATGCCCGTGACAAAAAGAAGTTTTACTTCGCTGATACGCCTCAACGTCGCGTGTTGATTGCGCTTGCCCGTGCCCTCTTTGCACCCGTAATGAAAATGGAAGTGAACGGGCTTGAGCATTTGCCTCGTGAAGGCGCGGTCATTCTGGCGGCGAACCATGTGACCAACTTCGATGTCTTCCCCATGCAATTTGCCTTGCCGCGTGTGATCTTCTTTATGGGCAAGGCGGAATTGTTCAAGAACCCCATCCTGGATGTGCTCATCCGTAATTTGAGCGGATTCCCGGTCAATCGCGGAGATAAAGATCAATGGGCGTTGAATCATGCCTTGAAGGTATTGCGGCATGGGCAGACTCTGGGCATGTTCCCGGAGGGGAAGCGGTCGAAGGGGAAGGGTTTAAGCGTCGCTAAAACAGGAACAGCCCGATTGGCGCTTGAGGCGAATTGTCCAATTGTGCCGCTGACGGTAATCGGGTCAGGTCAATTCTTTAAGCGATTTCCATACCGGACGCGTGTCCATCTATCCCTGCTCTCGCCTATACATCCAAAGGAGAATGAAACTCCACTGGCACTGACTGATCGTTTGATGTTCACCTTGGCCCAAGCTTTGCCGAACGAGATGCGTGGTGTATATGCCGAAGCCCCAATTGGATTTGAAGAAAATTAAGTTATACTTTTGGCCTATCAATTTGGAGGAGCAGACATGGAATGGCTAAATTTTGATTGGGCTTCGAAACCCGAAGCCTGGGTTGCGTTGATAACGCTTGTGGTGTTGGAACTTGTGCTGGGTGTGGATAATGTAATCTTTATTTCGATTTTGGCAGGTAAACTGCCCATGGAAGAACGCGATCGCGCGCGCATGACTGGTATTGCAATGGCGGTAATCACACGTGTATTATTGTTGCTTTCCCTGTCGTGGATTATCAGCTTGGAAGAGCCGCTTTTCCATATCCCCTGGTTTGGTGAAGATCTGGGAATTTCAGGTCATGATTTGATTTTGATTGCTGGTGGTCTGTTCCTTTTGTGGAAGAGTGTCCATGAAATTCACGACAAACTCGAAGGCGTGGAAGGTCATGCCTCCTCCAGAGTCTACGCATCGTTTTGGAGTGTGATTGTCCAGATTATGTTGCTTGATATTGTCTTTTCGCTTGATTCGGTCATTACTGCGGTGGGCATGGCAAATGAACTTATTATCATGATCATTGCTGTGATTGCCGCGGCGGCTGTGATGATCTTTGCCTCGGGCCCGATTGGTCATTTTGTGGAGGAGCATCCCACGATCAAGATGCTGGCTTTATCGTTTTTGTTGTTGATCGGTTTCACATTGATCGTCGAAGGCCTGCATCAGCATATCCCAAAGGGCTACATTTACTTTGCCATGGGTTTCTCAATTTTGGTGGAACTACTCAATTTGCGCCTGCGCGGTCGGTCAGCGAATCCTGTTAATCTACGTGACCCATACGTGGCAGACAAAATCCCAGCACCTACTCCTGTGCAGGTGCTGGCTGGGGCGAAACCAGGAGCGAAGAAATCCAAGTCGAAGGGGAAAAGACGCTGATTGTATAACGTACATGACTCGTCCCGAATTTAATCTTCCGAGCTTTTAGCCACGGATTTCCACGAAAAAAGTCGATCCAATTGGTTGGGTCGGCTTTTTTGGCTCAGTGCAAGGAGATTAATTTAAAATCTGTGAGCATCTATGTAATTCGTGGCCGAATCCTTAAGTTTGGGGTAAATCATGTTTGCAATGATTTTAGAACTTTAGTAGGGGGTGGATTTGGAACAATTCATTCCTAAAAAGCATCATCCCCCTGTAAATAAGAAACATGGAGGTTTCGATGCATACCAAAAAGTTTGTTCAATTCTTTGTCCTTGTGGCAGTGGCCCTTTCCGCTTTGGCCACCACCAGTTCTGCTTTTGCAGCCGGATGCGGTTCCAGCGTCACTGTCGTGAGTGGTGATACGCTGCTCAAGATAGCCAACCGTTGCGGTACGACAGTCTCCGCTTTACGACGTGCCAACCCTGAAGTTGGTACAGGTAATCTAATTTACCCAGGTCAGGTCTTACAACTGCCTGGCACCATTTTGGGAACAGATGGCGGTTATTTTATCTATATTATTGCCCGTGGTGATACTTTGAAGGGTCTGGCAACCCGTTTCGCCACCACGGTGGAGGCTCTGTTGGCTGCTAACAAAGATATCACCAATGCCAACGTAATTTATGAAGGTCAACGTATTACGGTGTACAGCTCGCCCTCAACACCCGCGCCGACCACACCACCTCCAGCTGGTGGTCAAACGTACTACGTGCAAAAAGGTGATACCCTGCGCATCATTGCAGCGAAGTTCAACACCACCGTTGATGCAATTCTCAAGTTCAATACGAACATTACCAATCCAAATGTGATTTATGTGGGTCAGGCCATTACCCTCCCTGGCGGGCTTTCAACCTACATCGTTCAGAGAGGTGATACACTTCGAATTATTGCCAGCCGATACGGAACGACTGTTGAAAATCTGTTGGCACTCAACCCAACCATCAAGAATGCGAACCTGATTTACGTTGGGCAGGTCATCAAGGTTTGGTAGTTCTGTCGAACATAAACTTGGTTTTATGACGCGGTACACACGGTGTGCCGCGTCTTTTTTATTTTCTCCAATCCCCTGTATAATTTATTCCATGACCGTGCCCGATGTGTTAATCACTGAACTGGAGCTACGTCGCAACACGGGTGAGCGGGGCACGCGCAAGTACGTGGCCTATAGGGGCGTTGTCTATGATGTGACCGATTGCCCAAAATGGCGGTTGGATATGCACGAAAGCCTGCACTTTCCCGGGCAGGATCTAACGTCAGAACTTCCCGATGCGCCGCATGAAGGGGATGTTTTTTTGCGACCCTGTGTGAAAGTTGTTGGAAAACTTCAAACTGTATAGAGGAACAATGTCAAATCTAAAATGGTGGCAAACCGTAGTCTTTTATCAAATTTATCCACGCTCCTTTGCCGATGGGAATAACGATGGTATTGGAGATTTTAAAGGCATCACAGAAAAATTGGATTATCTCAAAGACCTCGGGGTGGATGCCCTCTGGCTTTCACCGCATTTCCCATCTCCGAATTGGGATTGTGGCTATGATATTTCCGATTATGAAAATGTCGCACCCGAGTATGGGACATTAAACGACTTCAAAGTCTTCCTGGTCGAAGCTCATGAACGAAATATGCGCGTCATTCTGGACCTGGTACTGAATCACACCTCCGATGAGCATCCATGGTTCCTGGAGTCAAAATCCAGCCGCGACAACCTCAAAGCCGATTGGTATGTATGGGTGGATACGCCTCCAAATAATTGGCAATCCTGTTTTGATGGCGATGCCTGGACCTACATCCCTGAGCGGGATCAATACTACTATCACTACTTTATGAAACAACAGCCTGATCTCAACTGGCATAACCCTGAAGTCAAAAATGCCATGTGGAATGCAGTCCGCTTCTGGCTGGATCTGGGTGTGGATGGGTATCGCCTCGATGCCATTGGCACAATTTATGAAGACCCTAATCTCACACCGCATAACGTTCCCATGAATCTGGCTGAACTGCGGCGTTTTTCCGAACTTGCCAAAACTCCCGAAGAAAATAAACTCAAGGAAAAATACTGGTACGACATGTTCAAGAATCAATGGGGACAAGCTGGCGTTCATGATTTGATGAAAGAACTGCGCGCAATTCTGGACGAATATGACGGCGACCGCATGTTGGTAGGTGAAGATGACAACATCGCCTTCCACGGCAACGGAAACGATGAATTGCACATCGTCTTCAACTTCCCTTTGATGCGGACCGAACGCCTCACTCCCAGCCATATCCGGCGCAACCAAAAGGAGCGCTTGACTCAGCTGGAAGCACTTCCAGTCAAGGGCTGGCCATGTAATACCCTTGGCAACCACGATTCTTCTCGCATCCATACCCGCTATGGAGATAAACAACATGACGCAGACCTGGCTCGCCTCCACGTAGCGCTCGTACTGACTCTGAAGGGGACACCCTTTCTCTATAACGGTGAAGAAATCGGTATGACTGATTACATGCTATCCGAAATCTCGCAAGTCAAAGATACGATGGGTTCGTGGTATTACCATGCCATTGTGACCGATATGGGCGTGCATCCTGATGAGGCTATGCAGCGCACTGCTGTGATGACCCGCGATAAGAATCGCACACCCATGCAGTGGACAAACAGCCCCAATGCGGGGTTTTCCACTGCAGATGTGAAAACCTGGTTGCCAGTGAATCCAAACTATAAAGACGGCATCAACGTCAAAGACCAACTCCATAACCCTAATTCTCTGCTCAATTACTACAAACATCTGCTCCGGGTTCGTAAAGCCACGCCAGCTCTCATTGAAGGCGTGTATATACCGCTTCAAAACACGGCCAAAGATTATTTCACTTTTTTGCGAGCGTCCAGTTCACAAACTGTATTGGTTGTGTTGAATTTCTTTGAAAAGCCTTTGGACCTGGATTTTTCCCGTACCAAGGAACTTAAGGGGCGTAATTTGCGTGTTTTATTCTCCAGTGCAGTGCGTGCCAGTACAGATTTAAACCCCAGAAAACTCCATATTGGGGCATTCGAAGTGTTCATTGCAGAAGTGAAATAGAAGTGCAACTCAGAGAAAAATAAAAATGTGGAAACCCGGTGATGTAATTGCCTGGCGAGGGATTTTTAATCAACGTCCGTGGCATGTTCAATCTGTGATCGTAGTGAAAGATAGCCTGAATGAGCTTGTGGTTTGTGTTTTGCCAGGAGCCGAGAGCGTTGCCGAAAAAACATACAACCGCGGAAAGAAAGAATATAAGCGCCGTTGGGAATTCGAAGCAAATGACTGGGAATTAATGAGATATAGCTGGCATACCAATCGAGTCCTAGCCATCACCCAACCAGAAGAGTATTATTCAACGATGCTTTTTTGGAATGAGGAACGGAATGAGTTTTTAGGATATTACGTCAACTTTCAATTGCCCTTTACAAGAAGCCATTGTGGCATTGACACCTTGGACTTGGATCTTGATATTGACATCGAACCGGATTTAACTTTTAGATGGAAAGATGAACATGATTATCAGCAATCGGTTGAACATGGCGTCATTTCTCTTGAATGGGTCCGAGAGATTGAAAATGCCAAGCCTGAAATTCTCAATGCCTTGACACAACGGCTCTATCCATATGACGGTGCTTGGCTGGATTGGATGCCCAACCGCAATTGGTCGCTGCCCAAACTGCCTGAGAATTGGGATAAGATATAGCTTGTTATAACTCAGCAGGGGCGACCCTGCTATGCCAGAGATTAGGTTTCCGTTTGGAGCAGGAATGATTACCCCTCAAAAAGCAATTCAATATGAGCGCTATGAATTTCAGAAATGGGAGCATTTCGACGCAGAGACTATTGTCGAAATGCCAGTTTCTTTGACTGTGAACGGTCAGGTGTGGTTGAGTTTTATGTGTACGCCGATTGACTTGGAAGCGATGGCGATTGGATTTCTCTATAACGAAGGCGTTATCGAATCCATAGATGCAGTTGCAGATGTGCGCGTTTGCGAGCATGGTGACAATGTGGACGTGTGGCTCAATCATGCGGTCGAGCAACCGACCTCCTGGCGGCGGACATCCGGTTGCACTGGCGGTGTGACCGCGGTGGATTTGTTAGCCAGGCCGGATGTCTCTTTCGAAGAGAACAAATTCACGGTCCCGCCTGAGGCGATTGGGAAATTGGTGGAGAGGTTGTTCGAGTCGCAAGAGTTATATCGAGAGACAGGCGGAGTCCATACATCCGTTTTGAGTGATGGGGAACGGGTTCTGTTATCGACTGAAGATATTGGCAGGCACAACACGCTCGATAAGATCGCGGGCTTGTGTTTGATGAAGGATATTTGGCCTGAAACAAGAATTTTGATTACAACCGGGCGTATCAGTTCCGAGATGTTGCAAAAAGCCGCGCGTTTACAAGTACCGATTTTGATCTCACGCACTTCTCCCAGCTCCCTCTCGATTGAAATGGCGCAACGTTATGGGATTACGTTGATCGGATATGCCCGCAGACATCGCTTCAATGTGTATTCGAACGGGCAACGGGTTGGCATATGACCCTGCAAAAAGACTCTGACCGTAACGAAATCAGGTTTTTACAGAAATATGTTGACCTGACCAACAGGCGAGTGTTGGAGATTGGATGTGGCGAAGGGCGGTTGACGTGGCAATATGCCTCAGAGACAAGTTCAACCATTGCAGTTGATATTGATCGTGATTCCCTGTGTGTGGCGTGGGTGGATAGACCTTCTGACTTGGAAGATAAGATTCACTTCAGCTGTTCGGCTTCTGAATATTTGCCCTTTTCAAAAGAAAAATTTGATATTGCCATTTTGGCGTGGTCGCTCTGATGTATGGACCCTGAGGGCATGGTGCATGCTCTGGATGAAATTAGAAGAGTGTTGGTGCCAGATGGAATCTTGATCGACCTGCGGCCGCTGGCAGACCATTGGCGTGTGGAGGTTGCTTCGTTGCGTGAAATCAGACGGACAGGTCATGTGACTGATCTGCCTGAGCAAACCGGTGGCGATATTGCCTCCAATGAAGCCATGCAAACTGTAGAACAGCGCGGCTGGTTTCAGCGGGAGCAGGAGGCACTCTTTCCGTTTATCTATTCATGGGATACGCCTAGTGAAATGGAAGAGTTTGTCAATGACGATTGGCAGGATTTTATTGAGCTGGATGAAGATACCAAACGTACAACGCGCTCCGCATGGGCCATTGCAGATGCAGATAGCCGCGTGCGAATACGAATGAATGTGTGGATCGCTAGATGGAAAAAAACGGAGAAGTACTAATGCCCACTGTCATTACTCCTGAGAGACCCGATACCTCAGATGCCCAAATGCTCATTGCAGAACTTGAAGAACATCTTGAACCGTTCTACCCTAAAACCAGTCGCCACGGTTACAGTGTGGAAAAATTGATACAGCAAGGTGTTGCATTTTTTATGACGCGCCACGATGACGTCCCGGCGGGTTGCGGCGGTGTTCAGTTTTTTGGTTCGGAATATGGTGAAATCAAACGCATGTTTGTTCGTCCGCAATTTCGCGGCCTCGGGCTGGCAAAACGAATGCTAAATCACTTGGAAACTTACACACGCGAACACAATATCCCTCTACTGCGCCTGGAAACCGGTATTCATCAAAAAGAAGCCATCCATCTGTATGAGAAAATGGGTTATCAAAGCATTCCACCTTTCGGCGAATATGTGGATGACCCGTTGAGTAAATTTTTTGAGAAACGGCTCGAATAAATTCAAATTAGCCGTCGGCCAGATTGTGTATCAAAAAAATATAATCGCTCGGGGTCAATTTCAGCCTGAACCGATTGCCCCACTTGTAAACGTATATCCATGGGACATAACCCTGAGAAGGTAAACTGCCCCATACGGACGTAAACAGTTTGGGTATGGTGCACAAAATCGGACTCGAACGCCTCTGCCTCAACCGGAAGTTGAATCCCATTCGTGGACTGAGTCTCTACTGAAATCTTTACCGTCTCACGTCTCATTCCCAGCGTGACCGATTGTCCATTTTTGACGCGTGAGGAGATGTGGCTGGGGAGTGGAATAGAAAAATTATCCAGAATCAGCCTGTCTTCTGAGATGGAACCGCTGAGTAAATCCATGGTGGGCAAACCTAAAAATCCTGCAACGAACAGGTTGGCGGGATTCTCAGTCAATTCCTGATAGGTCCCCACCTGTTCTATTCGTCCCGCGTGCATGACGACAATTTGATCGGCCAGCGCAACCGCCTCCACTTGATCGTGTGTGACGTACAAGCTGGTGATACTAAAGCGATGAAGCAAGCGCTTGATCTCGGAACGGGTTTGCACGCGCAATTTTGCATCCAAATTGGCGAGCGGCTCATCGAACAAAAATAAGCGTGGCGCACGAACAATGGCCCGTGCAATGGCCACGCGTTGTTTCTCACCACCTGAAAGAGTACCAGGCCTGCGCGGCAAAAGTTCCTTGAAGCCAATCCCCATCAAATTGGAAGTATATTCGATGCGTTCGCGCGTTTCCTTATCGGTGATCTCGTGCATCTTGAAGAAAAATGACAGGTTGCCTTCGTTATTGAAATTTGGGTACAACGCATAATTCTGAAAGACCATGCCAATATATCGCTCGCCTGGTGGAATTTCTCTGACGTCCACTCCATCGAATAATACCTCGCCGGAGTATTGCTTTTCGATGCCTGCGACCACGCGCAAAAGGCTGCTCTTTCCGCAACCCGATGGCCCAACGATGACGAAGGTGCGGCCATTGGGGATTTTCAAATTTACGTCATCCAACACTGTTACACCATTTGCAGTTTCCGCGGGTAGATCTTCGAGATTGCGTTCTCTTCTGATTTGAAATAAGCGATGCACCGGATTATTCAAGGGTGTAGAATAGTTGAAACTGACGTTGTTGAGTTGAATTTTTGCCATAATATTCTCAAGAAATATTGTATCATCAGCATGTTGGAAAGCAAGTTAAGATGATTTTAACAAGGAGAAGTACATTTAATGGAAACCATAATGCATTTGTCAATCAGGGAACTGGAGGCTGGTCTGGATCACATCCGCCAATCGCCCAGGGATGAAGGTACATTGATGTTGATCGTACGTCGCCCGACTGTGGACGAGCGGGAAGTGGTTCAGGAAGCTGAGCTGAGTTTGAAAGATGGGCTGGTTGGCGATACCTGGATGGTTCGTTCCAGCAGTCATACACCTGATGGTTCGCCTAACCTCAACTCACAAATCACGTTGATGAATTCGCGGACGATTGCCTTGCTGGCACAAAGTGAAGGCCGCTGGGCTTTGGCTGGCGACCAGCTATACGTGGATTTGGATCTCAGCACGGAGAATCTTTCACCCGGAACGCGGCTTGCCATTGGTTCTGCAATTATCGAAGTCTCTGCAGAGCCGCATACTGGCTGTAAAAAGTTTGCCCTGCGTTTTGGTACAGATGCGACCAAGTTTGTCAATTCACCGGAAGGAAAGCGCCTGCATTTGCGTGGGGTGAATGCAATGGTCATTCAAGCAGGTGAGATTCGTGCAGGAGATACTGTGAAAAAGATGTAGAAAGTGAGGAACAATGGATGATGTTCGCGAAGTGCAGCTTTCCGGCAAACATCAGAACATGCTCGATCATTTCATAAAGGCCTGTCAGGCAGATGAACGTATCATTGCTGCATTTTTGATTGGCTCATATGTAAATGGCAAACCAGATGAACACTCTGACCTTGATCTTTGCCTGGTGACAGCCGATGAGGTGTACGATGACTTTGTTGCCACGCGCGAGTTATTTGTTCAGGAGTTGGGTGAGCCAGCCTTCATGGAAGATTTTAATATCCCAAATATACTTTTCCTGATCTTCCCAGATGGCTCAGAAGTGGAATTTAATTATGCGCGTGAAAGTCAATTAAGTGGTCTTTTCAATGCACCCTATAAAGTTTTATTGGATAAACAGAACCTCACGGAGAATATTACTTTCAATGAGCGAGAAGTTGACAAAGCTGAACAGACCGAAAAGCTACGTCGCTTCATCTATTGGTTCTGGCATGACTTCTCCCATTTCGTCACTGCGATAGGACGCAATCAACTCTGGTGGGCGCGTGGGGAGTTGGAGATACTGCGGTCCATGTGTGTGGGTTTGGCGCGTTTGAAACATAATTTTTCAGACTCGGAGGTAGAGGAAGAGGTTTATTTCAAGATCGATAAAGCAATGCCAACAGAACCATTATCTCCTCTGAAGGAAACTTTTGTCTCAATCGGAAAAGAAGCGCTGATGGATGCCGCTTTTGTGATACTGGATTTTTACAGGGAAAAAGCAATACCTTTGGCAAAAGAGCATGAAATTGTGTATCCGGTCGCACTTGAAAAGGCGCTGGTGGCAAGGCTGGAGAAAATTCGTAACGAAAACCTAAGCTGAAGTTTTTGTTTTCGAAATTAATTTTTTGGAGTAACAATGTCCCTTGAAGACAATAAGAATATCGTTCGCCGTTATCAGGAAGCTTACAACATAGGAGATTACGATGCCCTGGCCGAAGTTGTAGCTTCAGACGTGCTCACTCCCAACATCGCTTCTGGTATGCCAGTGGGCCTGGAAGGCGCAAAGAGGGTACATCAAACTACGGTGCTTGGCATGCCCGATTATCATACCCACATTGAAGATTTGATCGCTGAGGGAGATAAAGTTGTAGCACGTGTCAGAATAACCGGTACACATACGGGTGTCTTCTGGGGCGTTCGACCTACAGGAAGGAAAATTGACCTTACCGGGATTTATGTTGTCCGCATTGTGGATGGAAAGATTGTCGAGCACTGGGGCGAAGAAGATGGGATGAAAGTGTTCAGGCAGTTGGGCTTCAAGATCAAATTGGAGCCGATGCCCTAAGCTATGTCCACGCCAGTGACGCGCGCCAGCAGTTTGTGAAGCAAGGTTGTGGGCAGAATCAACATGGCATGAATCACCGCGCTCAAGCCAAAGATCACCGCGACCGAACTCAAAAAATTACTGAGCAGTGGCGCAACATTATTCCACATCCACGGGCCAGCGCCGATCAGAAGGGCAATGGAAAAGAGAACGCTTACCGAAATTACCAACTCAATCCAGGCATGACGGTCCGATTGGGATGGCATCATTGTACTGCTCACAGCAAACGCCAGGTAAAACCACAAGTAAAAATCCTTCACCTTGGGCAGGGCATGAAGCCCCATCCAAAAGAGGTTGAATTGCCCCTCCCGTAATACATCTAATAGTATTCGCGCCTCCAATGGGTAGAAAGCGATATAGGCCACACAGATGCTGCCAATGATCAGTGGAGCTGCGCCGACGAGTGAATCACGCACAATATCTGACTTGGCAGTTTCTACATAGCCGAGTTGCAGGCGTCCATCAGGGAGGGATTTGGGAAAAATTGAGAACCGGCCAGTTGGTACAAACAACAGCTTTGCCATCACAAAATGGCTGGCTTCATGGATAAAGACCCCCGGTAAAAAGATGATTTGAAACACCCCCATGGTTATTTGGGGATTCCGCGTGAGTATCAAAAACACAGCCTGGATCTCACGATGCAAAAACCGCTGAAGCAAAATCAGCGGCACGATCATGACTATGAACCATAAAAGACCCGTGACTTGATTCATGGCATCGCGGATAGATTTGTTTCTTTATATAGTTTCTCAAATAATTGACTACAGACGCGGTCAATATCCTATTTCAGTGCAGCTTTCGTGATGGCCACGAATTCATCAGGTTTCAGGCTGGCCCCGCCAACCAGCGCGCCGTCAATATCGGACTGGGAAAAGAATTCGGACGCGTTCGCGGCTGTGACCGAACCTCCATACAGGATTCGAATCGCCTGGGCATTATTCTCTCCGAAGATCTCGCTCAACGCTGGACGAATGACCTTGCCATGCACAAAATTAGCATTCTCGCCGCTGGAGGCTTTACCCGTACCGATCGCCCATACAGGTTCATAGGCAACCACAATCTGTGTCGCGGCAGCGGAGTCAATGTCAGCGAAGCCAGAGTTGATTTGGCGCCGAACAACTTCAGACGTAAGCCCTGATTCGTATTGGTCCAGTGTTTCACCCACACAGACGATTGGGGTCAGGTCAAATTTCAAAGCGGCCCACAGTTTTCGATTCACAGACTCATCCGTTTCACCGAAATAGGTACGACGTTCTGAGTGACCGATGATCACATAATTGCAAAATTCCTTCACCATGTTTGGTGCAACTTCGCCTGTAAATGCGCCTTTCTCTTCCCAATGCAAATTTTGCGCACCCAGACCAATATCGCTGCCATTCAGCAAAGTGGAAACTCCGGCAATTGAAATAAAAGGCGGGCACAATACTTTTTCCACATTCTTGATTTCGCCCAGGGGTGTGAGTATCGTTGAGACCAGTTCACGCGCTTCGGCGGTGGTCTTGTTCATTTTCCAGTTTCCGGCTACAAAAGGTTTTCGCATGGTTTCTCTCGGGTTATGAAGTTTGTTTTCTTACGGAATTTTGCTCAACAAAATCTCTGCTTGTTCTTTGATCCAATCAGTCACGCGTGGCGATGCGATGAGGTCTTGTAATATTTTCCGCGGCTCAAGCAATTTACCATCGTGAATTAAGATTTCTGCATTCAAGATTTGTGCCATCGGCCAATCCGGCTGCATACGCAGGAGGTCACCCAGATGGGTGTGCGCGATATCCATATTTTCATGCAATAAGGCATAGCGTGCCTGGACAAAAGAAGCCATGGGTGGATCGATGTTTTTCAAACTATCAAGGGGGATGTAAAGTGGGAACCCATCCATCTCAACTGCAAAATAAAAACTTTGCTCAAGTCGGTCACGCACTTCACGTGGCAGTGGTTGTTGAATATTTTTATAGTTTTGCCCTAGATGCCCATACACCTGCACTGCACCAATATATTGGCCTGCGTCAAAGAGTTCCGTCGCGGCTTCTTGAAGAAAATCATTTTGATCTGGCCGTAACGCTACTGTCTGATTCACTTCATCCATGGAGCGTTTTAGATCATTATTGCGCCAGGCCTCCAGGGCCAGATTGAGATGGGCATCTGCATCCTGACCAGATGGTGCAGGTTGTGAAGGTGGCAGTGAGACGGTGGCGACTAGTGTTGGAGCAGGATTATTTAATGTAGGGGGTATATTTGTCGCTGCTGGTGTATCGCTCCGCGCCCTGATAAACGCGGCAAAGAGACGATTACTGCGGGCGAACCAAAGCATACCAATGCAAAGTAGGATGATGGCTCCTGCACCGATCCAAACAAAGGGTGAACGCTGCTCTGTGGACTTTTGGCCTGCCTCAAGGACTTCAGCTTTCGCGGCCCTTTGAGCGGGCGCAGCTGCCGCAACGGTTTTGCTGCTGGAGGGAGGGACAGGTTCGGCTTTTGCGGGCGCTTTTTCAACTGCCCGCATGGCCTGTGAGACGCGCACAAATGTACCCTGCATGGGTACGCCAGCATCATTCCAAGCCTCTTTGAATGCAGTGACTAATTTACTGGCATCTTCAAAACGGTCATCCCGTTCCTTTGCCAGTGATTTCAATAAAACCCGTTCCACCTGCTCCGGTACATTCGGGTTGACGATGTGTGGCAGGGGCAGGGGAGTGTAAATATGATCGTGGATGATCGAAAATGGTGTATCAGCGTTGAATGGGACGCGCCCCACAACCATTTCATATAACATGACCCCAAAGGAATACAAGTCGGTGCGCTGGTCGAGGTCGCTTTTGCCCATGGCTTGTTCAGGCGAGATATACTGCGGCGTGCCCATGATCATGTCTGAGGACAGAGTCGATTCGCCAGATTGCGCCATGCGTGCCAGGCCAAAATCTGCCAGATAGATTTGGCCATCGTTAGCCAACAGCACATTGGACGGTTTGATGTCGCGATGGAGAACACCCTGCTTGTGTGCGTATGCCAATGCTGCCCCCACGGCATTTACAATCGTATTAATTTCCTCGGTCGAAAGCGGACCTTGATCCATGCGGGCTTTCAGCGTATCCCCTTCGATGAACTTCATCACCAAATAAGGGCGGGCATCATGTTCAGCATAGTCATAAACAGGCACGATGTTGGAGTGTTCCAGCCGGGCCACCACCCTCGCCTCGCGTTGAAAGCGGGAAGCAAAGGATTTATCTTCATTGAATGCCGGGTGAAGGGCTTTGATCGCCACGTAACGATCCAGATTAGCGTGGTAGGCTTTATAGACGGTTGCCATACCACCCTGACCCAGTTTTTCGACGATCTGATAAGGCCCAATGTTTTCACCAACGTTGAAGGACATGGTCACTATTTTACATGACAATGTTATTCTGTATACATTGCAAATCTCTGCTGTTTGAAAACTGGCGACGCCAAAAGACGCCGCCAGTTTTCAAACAGCGTCCTTACGGCAATGACGTGATATTGAATGTTGCCCCAGTGCTATCCAGAATGAATTCCACCTCGAATTCATAGATGTCTCCAGATTGGCAGGCCACTGTCCATTTCTCAACCCAGGTTCCATTCTCAGGCGCTTGTAAAACTTCGATGCTGGACATTACCCCAATGGGTTGATCACAACCCCGACCAATTGCAGCGCCGCTGATGACATGCCAGGTATCGTTTCGCAGAATGTCATTTCCCAATCCGCCGATTGGAGCTTCATCTACTACAAAATTTTCTTCTGGTACCGCTGTGGATGAATCCGTATCAGGTGGAACGGGCATAAAGTCTTCATCGGGTTCAGTAGGAATAGGCTGGTTGTCGTCGTAGCTACGATAGACATAAAATCCGAAACTGCCAAGCACAACCAAACAACAACAAAGCGCGCTGACAACACTTGCAATGATAAGGATAAGCGGAGTCCGATTCTTTTTTATGGGCTGGAGTGTTTGTGTTTCCATATTTCCTCAAAGAGATATTTGTCATTAATAATCAAATAGCGCAGAAAGAAAATCCTTCTGCGCTATTTGGCTGATTCTAAAATTTACTTATCCATCAACGCGGCCACCCCAGGAAGTTCTTTGCCTTCGAGAAATTCCAGCGATGCGCCACCACCAGTGGAGACGTGAGTCATTTGTTTGGCGACACCAGCTTTCTTGACCGCGCTTGCTGAATCGCCGCCACCGATCACAGTTGTCGCACCGGATTCTGCCAACATCCTTGCAAGGGCGAACGTCCCTTCAGCGAACTTGGACATTTCGAAGACGCCCACGGGTCCATTCCAAACGATTAATTTGGCTCCATCCAATGCGCGTTTATACAGCTCCAGCGTTTTCGGTCCTACATCCAACATGCGCCAACCGGCAGGGATTTTGTCCACATCCACGGTTTGGGCATTGGCATCTTCAGCGAACTTATCCGCGATGAGCGCATCCACGGGCAAAATCAACTTATCTCCATGCTTTGCTATGAGAGTCTTTGCTGTCTCAATGGATGCTACCTCCACGAGGCTATCCTGCATGTTCATGCCTTGGGCTGCCAGAAACGTGTTTGCCATGCCGCCACCGATGATCAACTTATCAGCTTGGGCGAGCAAAGTTTCAACGACGCTGATCTTATCGCCGATCTTGGCACCACCGAGAATTGCGATGTAAGGATGTTCAGGATTGGATACAGCCCGACCTAGATATTCCAATTCCTGCTCCATCAAAAACCCGGAAACAGCCGGGAGAAAGCGCGCAATCCCTTCGGTGGAAGCATGGGCACGATGAGCTGAACCAAATGCATCGTTGACATATACATCCGCCAAGGAGGCCATTTGCCGCGCAAGGTTGAGATCGTTCTTTTCTTCGCCTGCATGAAAACGCGTATTCTCAAGCATAAGCACTTCGCCCAGTTTTAGTTCTTTGGCCATTTTTTCAACTTCGGGGCCTACACAATCAGGTGCCATTTTGACAGAACGCCCCAACAGCGAAGATAAAACTTCTGAAGCGGCACGCAGGCTGAATTCCGGGTCAGAACCGCCTTTAGGGCGTCCCAGATGGCTGGCGAGAATGAGTGATGCGCCCTGATCCAGCACATACTGAATTGTTGGTAAGGCAGCTTTGATGCGTTTGTCATCGGTAACTCTGCCATCTTGCATGGGAACGTTGAAGTCCACACGCATAAAAACGCGCTTGCCCTTGAGGTCAATATCTTTTACAGTCTTTTTGTTCATAGCTGCTCCACATATATACAAGTAGACATGAAAACAGGTACACAAGTATCGGACATGTCTACTTGTGTACCTGTCTACTTGTTTGCCTCTTTACAGGCTCTTCGCCATCATTGCTGTCAAATCAGCTGTGCGGCAGGCATAGCCCCATTCGTTGTCATACCAGGCAACGACTTTAATCATATTGCCAAGAACGATCGTATCCATCGCGCTGAAGACACTGGAGAATTGGGTACCACGCAGATCGGTGGAGACGAGCGGTTCATCAGTGACATCGAGGATACCTTCCATCGAACCGCGCGCATATTCGACCATCGCCGTACGGATTTCTTCTGCGCCAGCTTCCTTGTTTAAGATTGCTGTGAAATCAACCACGGAAACCGTGGGGGTTGGTACACGGAAAGCCATGCCGGTGAACTTGCCTTTGAGTTCGGGGATGACGAGCCCAACTGCTTTCGCCGCGCCAGTTGCAGATGGGACAATATTTTGAGCAGCGGCGCGTGCATCGCGCAAATCCTTTGCGCCCAGGTCTTGCAGTTTCTGCGAGTTGGTGTAGGCGTGTATGGTAGTGAGGAAACCCTTATCAATGCCGAATTTATCGTTGAGCACTTTCGCAACAGGGGCGAGGCCGTTTGTCGTGCAGGAGGCGTTGGAAACGATATTGTGTTTAGTAGGATCATATTTATCGTCATTTACACCAAGCACGATAGTGATATCTTCATTTTTCGCAGGAGCAGAAATAATGACTTTCTTCGCACCGCCCGATTCGATGTGAGCTTTGGCCTTGGTTGCGTCTGTGAATAGACCGGTGGATTCGATCACGATATCCACGCCCATATCTTTCCACTTGATCGCCCCCGGGTCTTTCTCCGCGGTCACTTTGACGGTTTTACCATCAATGAGGAGATTTCCATCTACGGCTTCAACGGTGCCAGGATATTGTCCATAAGTGGAGTCGTATTTCAAGAGGTGCGCATTCGTTGCCGGGTCGAACAGATCATTGACTGCCACCACTTCAATCTCATCAGCGTGACGCTGTTTGATTGTGCGGAAGACGAGACGTCCAATCCGCCCAAATCCATTAATACCAATTTTGACTGTCATATTAAACCTCCAAGGTTTTATTTTTGATGAAATTTACGAAAGAAATTGTATCACAGAGAGTTGCGCATATAAATAATGACAAAAGTAACTTTTTATGCAGACTAATTGTTATATTCATCCATAATATGAATCAACGTCTCTGCCAGTTTAATTGAGTCATGCCGCCATGGAAAACCTTTGTTGGTTAGGTCGGCACATTTGACGCGCGAATCGGATAGTGATTTTTCATCCACCCGTACCCATTGTGAACCTTCATTGAGCTGCCCCTCATAATTGTCATTGCACAACACAACATCGAAGACGCTATCTCCAACGTGTTCCTCCAAAGAACGAACATGATCATAACATGTGTATGTATCGGTCTCACCAGCTTGCGTGGCGATGTTGCAAATATATATCTTCACTGCCCGGCTGGCATGCATGGCACCGAGAAGATCCTGCACCAACAGATTGGGCAGTAGACTGGTATATAAACTCCCCGGCCCAACCACGATCATGTCTGCATTCAATAACGCTTTGATGACAGGTGGATAGGCGGGAGCATTGTTAGGCTCCAGCCATATACGGCGGACCCTACCAGCCATTTTAGGGATGCGACTCTCGCCTTGCACCCGAACCTGAATCGGCACGTTGGGAATTTGCATATCTGCAACCAGTTTCACATCATGTAGGGTGGATGGGAGCACGCGTCCGCTTACCGATAGCACCTTGCCAGACTCTGCCACAGCGCTCTCAAAACTTCCAGTGATCTCTGCCAGTGCAGTAATAAGTAAATTACCAAACGAATGACCTTCCAATTCGCCTGTGCTGCTAAAGCGGTATTGGAAAAGCTGTGTAAGCATTTGTTCATCATTGGAAAGAGCGGCTAGACAATTCCGAATATCTCCGGGTGGGAGAATACCAAAACTTTCACGCAAACGGCCCGATGACCCGCCGTCATCTGCTACAGTGACAACTGCGGTTAGATTGCTGGTGTACAGCTTGAGTCCTCGTAAAAGTGTAGCAAGTCCATGTCCACCTCCAATGGTCACAATTCGTGGACCGCGTTCGCGGCGGCGATAGTTGGTCAACTCATCCACAATGGCATGCCCGGGCCGCAGAAAAGGACTCATCAACGCCCGGTTGAGGCGATAAATGCCAAAACCAACCAGGCTAAGTCCCAACACACCGAAGATCATTACTCGCAAAATACGTGGTAAAAACCGCAACGATGCAACGGAAAGGAATTCCAACAAAGCAGGGTTGGTCGAATCTGTGCGGTAGAGATTCAAGAGAAGCATTGCCATCCCTACGCCCAACAAGGTAATGCCTGCCAGCATAAAAAGAAACCAGCGTTTGACGCCCAACCCTGGCATGATCCAAAGCCCAATTTCCCGTAGTCCTTGTAAATAACGCTCACGTGTGATCTGTGATTTGCTCATATATAAAGAAGTCTAGCAGGGATAATTAGCCCAGTCAATTGAGATTTCATGAAATTTCACAGAATTTCAACCTCCCATACAAATCAGACAGGCCCCAACCAGATTTTCAGGTGGCTTGGGTGGGGTCGGTTATAATTACATTAATGAGCCATACACTCGCCATCGACATTGGCGGAACACACATCCGCGTAGCCGCTTTTGAGCCCCAGAGTACGACTCCGGTTGCCCACCAGCGCGCCCGCTCACAGGGGAATGAGCCGGGGGTTTTTGGCCGCCTGGTAAAAGTAGTTGAGTCTGTCTGGCAGAAGGACGCGGTTGCCATCGGTATTGCTTCTCCTGGCCCATTAGACCCGCATTCTGGGGTGATTCTTTCCACACCGAATATCCCCGAGTGGAAAAATTTTCCGCTCACAGACAAATTGTCCCAGCATTTTGGTGTGCCTGTGTATCTCGATAACGATGCCAACATGGCCGGGTTGGCTGAGTGGCAATACGGTGCCGGTAGAGGGCACCCGGATCTGATATACCTTACCATCAGCACTGGCATTGGTGGTGGTGTGATCAGCAACGGTCATTTACTTCAGGGCTTTCGTGGTATGGGTGCAGAACTTGGGCATATGACGATAGATGTGAATGGTCCTTTGTGCGGTTGTGGGCAACCTGGACACATCGAATCCTTCTCTTCGGGAACTGCCATTGCGCGTTATGTGAAGGAACAAATTGATGCAGGACAAAAATCCACGATTCAGACTCACTCTAAGCTGTCAGCCCGCGAAGTGGCTGCTGCAGCCCTGAATGGAGATACGCTTGCGATTTCTGCCTTCGAACGAGCGGGATATTATCTGGGTATTGCAGTGGCAAATTATCTGGCTATTTTTGACCCGTCCATTTTGGTGTTTGGTGGCGGCGTTTCACAAGTAGGGGATTTGTTGTTTAAACCGTTTGAAGAAAGTTTGCGAAAGCATGTGTTTCATCCGCATTATTTGGATAATCTCGTTATAACTCGAGCCGCATTGGGCGATGATGCGGGTTTATTGGGGGCATTGGCTTTAGCAAGACTGGCCCAGTCAAAAGGATAATGCCATGTGTGCGAAAGATTTGGCTCTGTCGTACCCTCCTGACTGGCTCGCGACCAAGTGGTGGACAGCAGAAACAGCGTAGAAACAGCTCCTTAAGCGGAATCAATTTCCGGCTTTCCAAGCCGCGCTTTGTCCATTTGTTGGATGAGGCGAAACGAATCGTCTATGCTGAGTCAATGAACAGCATAGTCCGCAAAATCTGGAGTCTGAAAACTTCCCTTTATCATTTCTAAGAGTAAGTTAATAGACTCCCAAGCCAAAGGAGTTTGTATGAATAAGTTAAATGTGCCTGGCCCAAAAGCTCAGGCTTTGATCGAACGTGATAGCAAGGTTGTCTCGTCGTCTTATCCACGCGGCTATCCCTTCGTAATGGAGTATGGCAAAGGGGTGGAAGTATGGGATACAGATGGAAATCGCTTTATTGATATGATGGCCGGTATAGCGGTATTGTCCACAGGACATTCACACCCAAAGGTGGTGAACGCCGTGCAAACTGCTGCCGAAAAATTTTTGCACATCTCATCCGACTTTTATCATGAAGGTTGGGTTCGTTTGAGCGAGAAATTGGATGAGATTGCGCCGTTTGAAGAAAATGCCAAAACGTTTCTGACGAACTCAGGAACCGAAGCTGTCGAGACAGCCATCAAGCTGGCGAAGTATCATACGAAACGCAGTAACTTTATTGGTTTTACGGGTGCGTTCCATGGGCGTACTATGGGTTCGGTGGCATTTACGGCCAGTAAACCCCATTATCATCGTGGTTTTTATCCCTTAATGCCTGGTGTGACACATATACCATACCCTTATGAGTATCGCCCCATTTTGGAACGCAAGACCGGTGAAGATTACGGTGAAGCGGTTGTGCGCTATCTCGAAGAGGAAGTGTTTGGCCATAATGTACCCGGCGATGAAGTGGCCGGTATTTTGGTGGAGCCAATTCAGGGTGAGGGTGGGTATGTTGTCCCTGCTGAAGGGTTTTTCCCCGCGTTGCGCAAGTTATGTGATAAGTATGGCATTTTGCTGATTGCTGATGAAGTGCAAAGCGGCATGGGACGCACAGGTAAGTGGTGGGCTATCGAACACTTCGGTGTGGAGCCTGATATCGTCACTTCCGCCAAGGGTATCGCCTCAGGCTTGCCGTTGGGCGCCTGCATTGCCCGCGAATCCATCATGACCTGGACAAAGGGCGCACACGGTAACACATATGGCGGCAACCCGATCTCGTGTGCTGCTTCGCTTGCGACGATTGATTTGATCGAAGAGCAATATCTTGCCAATGCGGCAGAAGTGGGTCAATATGCGTTGGACGCTTTGGAGGAAATCCAGGTGCGGCATCCGTCCATTGGACAAGTGCGTGGTAAAGGCCTTATGATCGGCGTGGAGTTTGTGAAGGATAAAGATACAAAAGAACCCAATGAGGAAGCACGCAATTTGATTGAAGAAATCGGTTTTGAGCATGGTCTGTTATTGCTTGGTTGTGGCAAATCAACGATTCGGCTTGCACCGCCATTGTGTATTACCAATTCTGAAATGGATGAGGCGCTCGAGATTTTTGAAGGCGCCATCACGATGGCAGAGGAACAACAAGGGTTGATTATCAAAGCAGATTAATAAAAAGGCTGTCCCAGAAATGAGACAGCCTTTTTATTTAACTCTGTGAAGTATACGGTTTATTTATCTACAGTGACTTTCATGAGAACCGCACGTACAATATAACGATTCTTATAGGTACCAGTCTTTTGATTGTAATCGGTACAGGTCACTAATGTAACCCAGGGCTTTTCCTCATGTTTCATGACCGACTTATCATTTGGTGCAATGATCGCGTTGGTTCGCACTTCGAAGATATATTTCTGCCCAAAGGCGTGAACAATGATCTGATCGCCAAATGCAAGTTCATGCAATTTGGCAAATGGACCTGGTTTGCCGTTCGATAAATAAACATGACCGGTCAGTACACTGTTCCCGTTCCAGGATGGGAATGCGCTTCCTTCTAACCATCCGGCCTGATTGCCCAGCCAGGCTACATTCCAGTTCCCATCTGTCTTCGGAATACCCACAATGGGAATATTCAAAGACAATGCCGGAATTTCAATGGTGATGTCTGTATCAGAATATACAGCATAAGGGACATGACTTAAGTCAGTAGTTATACCCGGCTTGAATCCAGTTACTGGAATGAGGAATGAAGAAGCGACTGCTGGGGCAGCTGGCACTGGTGTAGGTGTATTGTTGGAGCCGCCTCCACCACTTCGGGGAGTGAGTGGGGTTGTGTCTCGATCATCCTCATTTGGATTCTGATTGTTAGGTATTGAGTCAGGGTCAACCAGGTCAGAGGCTGTGATTTCTGCTGTATTCGTGTAAGACCCTGTTGTATTTACAGATGCAGTAATTGTCAGTGTAGCTGTTGCATTCACAGTAAGGTTGCCTACTGTCCATATGCCAGTCGCAATGCTGTAAGAACCCTGGCTTGGGTTTGCAGAGACAAAGGTGAAGCCACTGGGTAATTGGTCTGTCACTTCCACGCCTGTAGCGTTATCAGGTCCGATGTTGGTCACAACCAGCGTAAATGTGACATTCGCACCAATGTTTGGGTTGGAGCTATTCACCGATTTATTTAAATTGAGGTCAGATGAAGGAACTGGCGTTGTAGTAGGTATATTCGTAGGTGTGTTAGTGGGCGTATTGGTTTGAGTAGGTATTGATGTTGAAGTTGATGTAAACGTAGGGACACTCGTCATTGTGCTTGTGGGGGTGTTGGTAGGCGTGAACGTAGGCGTATTCGTTGGAGTGAAAGTTGGAGCATTTGTCGGAGTGTCTGTTGGTGTATTGGTGGGTGTATCTGTCGGGGCGTTCGTTGGAGTATTGGTCGGAATACTTGTTGGGGTATCGGTAGGTGTACTTGTAGGAGTATCCGTTGGAGTATTAGTGGTAGTTGGCGTATTTGTAGGCGTGTTTGTCAGTGTGTTGGTTGGTGTCGCCGTGGGTGTAAAAGTAGGCGGATTGGTGGGCGTCGATGTAGGTGTATTGGTAGGAGCAATATAAGTGATTGTGGCGCTTGCCTGGCTTGAGTTGACTTGTGTACTACCAAAGGTTGCTGAGGCTGTGGCCAGATTGGTAATTGACCCGGCTGAAATATCAGCGGGCGTAATTGTATATGTCGCTGTACAGGTTGTAGATTGACCCGGTGACAGCGGGCTGGCTGCAGCAGAGCAATCCACAGAGGCAACTCTGTCATCGGTTACTGAATAAGGTGCGGTCAGGGTAACATTTCCGGTGTTAGTCAGCGTATATGTATACGTGATCGTTTGCCCGAGCGTGATGTAGGTTGTTGGACTGGCGGCTTTTGCAAGCGCGAAAGCTGGAGATTGGGTCAGGGTCTGGGTTGTGGAATCAGACACAGGTCCGATTTGAGCACTATCTGCAGTTGCAGTATTGGTCACAGATCCGGCATCGAAGTCTGCCTGTGTTGGTACATAAAAACCGGTGCAGGTGACGATTTGCCCGGGCATCAATGTCAACCCAGCAAGTGCAGGTATACAAGTGAGAGAAGCAGCTTTGCTATCATCCAGAGTAATATCGGTAAGTGGCACACCGCCATCATTTGTGATAACAATGGTGTAATTTACATGGTCGCCAATATTGGTTTCATTATTGGGCGGCACAATAGTTGGGTCAATTGTGCCCGTTTTTTGGAGGTTAATAGAGGCCGGCAGAGCGCATCCACTCACTGTAACATTATCAAACCAGGCGGCGCGATTCGCCTGAGTACCTCCACCGCCACCAGATGCATAAATTCGAAACGCAGAACTGACGTTATTATTTAAAGCGTTGATGGAGCTAAAATCAAACGGTGTGAAGTTAGTCCATGTGCCGTTATTTGGCAGAGTTACTGTGGAAGCGGTGGTAGTAAAAGTGGAACCATTACTGGAATAAAGAATTGCTCCGGTTGTTGGTGCCTGGGTGCCTGCCCGTTCCCCTCCGAAACTAAATTCAATTGCGTAATATCCCACAGTACTGACTGCGAACTGCATATATTCGTTTGCACTGCCCGCATTATCCCAACCGGTATAGGCAATGGCGGGGTTGGTTCCATTTCCACTGGCGGTTACGTAAGTTGGTCCAATAATCCCAGCAGTTGTTAAAGAGCCTATTCCTGTGGATGGCGCGGTTGTATTGTTGAACGTCCATTGTGCAATGGTCTGTTGTGTGCAGGATGAGGGATCACTGATATTTGCAACACGGGTAGAAAGGGCGAAGTCGCTGTTATAGTGATAACTACTTCCGGAAAAGTCGTAGATTAAGGTGCTCAACGGCGTACTTGTTCCGCCGCCGCCGATGATCTTCACCACATATGTGGTGGTGATCGTACCACCATATTTTCCCACGCCCGTGCAGGACCGGTAATTTGGAGAAGTGGGATCATCAATCCAACCGCATCCATTAGCATATAACTTCGAGGCAGCATTTGAATCAGTTCCACCAGTGGCAGAGTAGGTGGTTCCCACGCTTAAAATCTGGAAAATAGTATTTGGGAAATTGATGAAAGTCTCAATTTGTTCATACCCGTTGGTGGCCGTATCGCTGAGCAATGTGATCGTGTATGTGTTTCCAACCAGGAGGTTCATTGAACCACCAGCAGTAACTGATACGCCGTCCACTTGTACGTCCAGTACAGAGTTACGATTCTGGGAAACAAGATGTTCCACGTACACTTCACGTGGTATTGGCGTAGAGATGGTTCCAAGCCCTGTCGCGATCACATTGATGTGATATTGCCGGCTGGTATCATAAGCCGCAGCTGTGCGAGTGATTGCCACTTCAAAATAAAAATCAGAACAGGCACCGTTCGCTAGGCTCGAAAGCGTAATGGGATTTAGCGACCCGGAACGGAGGTTAATGTTCGCGTTTGCAGAATCCCATACAAAGGTTGCGGTAACATTGGTTGCGGTTGTGTCGCCTGTATTACAGACACGAACTCCGATCGGGTAATTATTAGGTCCCGCATTTACGTTGTTGCTATCCAAACCAATAACATTCCACGTGATGGGCGTTACGGTAAGGATGGGGGCCGCAAACACGGAATGCTGTGGTGGGAAGACGAGCGTACTTAAGATAATACTCCCCACAATCAATCGGGTTAAAGAACTCAAATATTGCTTCATTAATTTCTCCAGAATAAATAAATTGACAAAACAAGCAAAAAGTTGCTATCTCAATAACCTGAATCTAAATAACCTTTCACTTTTGCAAAGTCCGTTACAAGACGGACGAGGCCATATTTAGTTACTTTGTCGCCAGGGCTTGGATTTCGCTCATGCGGGCCTTCATCTTCCTTCGGCCCATTTGCACAGGACTAATATAGAACTCTAACAGTAATTCTTTGAGTGCCAATGATAAAATCTCTCCATGCTCCCTGATTTCCGCGTTCGACAACGTGACTATCTGCTCGAAATATCCCGCGCCCTCACCCAGGAACTGGATCTGGAGAAACTGCTCGCCCGCATTTTGCGAATCGCCATTGAAATGCTGGCAGGGCAGGCTGGGCTGATTGCCCTTAAAGAGCAGGAAGGTTGGCGCGTTGCAACTGCCCATGGAATTGCTCCTGCCTTTTTGAGTTATCTCACCCCTTTGTTGGCAGAGGAAAATGTCCGTGAGTTGGATGTGCGCGAGCTTAACCGCATGTTGAAAGACTTAACCTATACTGCCAGCATGGGCCTCCTCAACGGGACAGGTCTACGCCTTGCAACCCATGGACAGGTCATCGGGGTGATTTTTATTTTCCGTAATTATCCCGATCTTTTCACTCAAAACGATAGTATTCTCTTACAATCCTTTGCGGATCAGGCTGCAATTGCAGTTTTCAACGCCCAGCTGTATGGGCAAGTTTCGTACGAAAAACAAAGGTTGGATGCGCTTCTAGATTCAGCCGCAGACGGAATCTTGATACTCAATGGCGATCTGACCATTGAACGAGTCAACGACGCCTTTGAACGCATGTATGGAAAAACCCATGACGAACTCGCCACTCTGCCACATGATGAGATCATCCGATGGATAAGTGAGCCTCAGGGGTCAACTTTGAACGAGTCGATTGCAAGTGGCTGGCCCCTTACACCAAACGCAACCCTGTATGTGGAAGGTGACCTTGAACGTGAATTTCAACCACCGCTTCCGGTGGGAATTACCTATGCACCGTTGTTGTTCCAAGAGGGAAAGCTTCGTAACGTAATTGTCAGTGTGCGCGATATCACCCATTTTCGGACTGCAGATGAGATCAAGGCCACTTTTATCTCGATCGTGAGTCACGAACTTCGCACTCCAGTAGCACTTATTAAAGGCTATGCGTCCACGCTGCGGCGTGATGATGCCCGTTGGGATAAATCAACAATCAATGATTCGCTGGCTGTTATTGAAGAGGAAGCGGACCGCTTAAGTAAGATGGTGGATGATTTGCTCGATGCCTCCCGTTTGCAGGCTGGCGGTTTGAGCCTGAACCGCGCGGATGTTTCCATACCCATTCTTGCCAAACGAGTTGCAGAGCGGCTTACTACACAATCCAACAAGCATACGATTGTTACAGATTTTCCTGATAAATTCCCCATTATCCTTGCCGATGAAACCCGGGTGGAACAGGTTGTGATCAACCTGGTTTCCAATGCCCTCAAGTATGCCTCAAAAGGTGAAATCAAGATCAGTGGCACGGTTCATCCCGAACAGGTGGTGATTTGTGTCAGCGATGAGGGTCCGGGAATCGAAGCCAAGGATTTGCCGCACATTTTCGACCGATTTTATCGCTCGACTAAAGCTGTCAAGCAGACGAAAGGCGCTGGGCTGGGACTGTACCTGGCACGCGCAATCATCGAAGCCCACGGTGGGCGCATCTGGGCTGACCCGAAGCCTGATGCGGGCGCGAGAATCTGTTTCTCGCTGCCTCGTTAGCCGAGGAGACCCAACAGGTTTTTAGTGGAATTTCTTCGTTTATAGCTTGAGTACTCATAGTCATTAAGGACGATTATGACGCTGATAGAACCTGTCAGGTCTTAACTATCAGGGTGGTAAAATCAATCGAAATAGAAACAGCCCTTCGTGAGTCTGAAGCGGAGCATCAATCCAAAAGGATGGAAGAAATATGGCTACGAAAGTCCTCCCTCGAAATAAAATCGATAAAAAATATAAATGGAACGCTGAAAGTGTTTTCTCCTCCACAGAAGCCTGGGAAAAGGAAGTCAAGCAGATTCTGGAAGATGTTGCCAAGGTTCGGCAGTATCAGGGACGGCTGGCTGAGAGCGCCGATGTTTTGCTGGAGGCGATGCAAGTCAGTGAAGAATTGCTTCGACGTATTTATGTTGCCTATGTGTACGCAAGTTTTTCTTATTCGGTGGAGACGACCGACGCACAGGCTGGCGGTATGGTGGGCAAGGTGCAGGGCGCTTTTGGGCAGGTTGCCTCAGCTATTGCTTACATTCAGCCTGAGACCCTGACTATTGGAAAAGAAAAATTAGATGAATGGATAAGCCAGAATGGAAAACTGGCAGTATATCGTCACAATTTCGATGATCTTTTCCGCCAGCAAGCGCATGTTCGCTCAGCAGAGGTGGAGGAGATTCTGGGTATGGTCGGTGACCCATTGCAGGGCGCGTCCAATTCGACGAGTATGTTGACCAATGCTGATTTCAAATTCAAGCCCGTGAAAGATAGTAAAGGACAGAGCGTCGATATAACACAGGGGAATTACGACACACAGTTGATGCACAGCCCGGATCGTAAAGTCCGCAAAACCGCTTATGAAACTTACATGGATAAGTATTTGGAGCACAAAAATACACTGGCTGCCAATCTTGAAACCTCAATCAAGGCTAATGTGTTCAATATGCGAGTTCGTAAGCATAAGGATACACTTTCGGCTTCCCTGTTTAACTTGAATATTCCCAATGAGGTGTTCCATAATCTGATTGACACCTTCAAAAAGAACCTACCCGTTTGGCACCGTTATTTTGCACTTCGGCGCAAAGCGTTGGGTTTGAAGAAACCGGCCTATTACGATATGTGGGCGCCTATCTTGAAGAAAAAAGTAAAAGTGCCTTATGAAGAGGGAATAAGGCTTATCTGCGAAAGCCTGGCCCCCATGGGTAAGGAATATGTGGAAACCGTTCGACGCGGCGCTTTGAAAGACCGCTGGGTGGATGTGTACCCGAACCAGGGCAAGAGTCATGGTGCGTTTTCAAGTGGTGTACAGGGCACGCATCCCTTCATTATGACCAGTTATACGGACGAAGTCTCCAGTATGAGTACGCTGACCCATGAACTGGGTCATTCCATGCATTCATATCTTACATGGAAGCATCAGCCGTTTGTGTACACCGGCTACTCGCTTTTTGTTGCTGAGGTGGCTTCGAATTTCCATCAAGCGATGATGCGTGGTCATTTGCTCAATACAGTCAAGGATAAGAATTTCCAGATCGCGTTGATCGAAGAAGCGGTAGGCGGGAATTTCTTCCGCTATTTCTTTCAGATGCCGACCTTGGCACGCTTTGAATTGGAGACGCATCAACGCGCCGAGCGCGGTGAACCTCTCACCGCCGACTCAATGATCGAACTGATGGCTGATCTATTCGCCGAGGGATTTGGCCCCAACTTTGACTTGGATCGACAGCGCGTGGGTATGACGTGGTCTACGTTCTCACATCTTTTCGCAGATTATTATGTGTATGCATATGCGACTGGAATCTCAGGCGCTCATGCTGCTGCTGGACGTATTCTGCGCGGAGAACCCAATGCCGTGGAAGATTATCTTGGCTTCCTTAAATCCGGGTCGTCAGATTACTCCTTGAATGTGTTGAAGAAAGCCGGCATAGACCTGACAACTCCCAAAGCCGTGGAGGAAACCTTCGCGGTGATGGAAGGTTATATTGATCGGTTGGAAAAATTGCTAAGCTAACTTGTTGAATGAAAGTAAGCGAAAGAAGATAGCTAGTGTCTAAATATGGACCTTTGTTTAGCGATAATATATCGCAAATTTAAAAAATAGAAATCGGAAATCATAGAATGCCTCAAACCCAAATAGCCTGCCCCAATTGTCGCCAGATGATTCGGGCAAATATTGAACAAGTTTTTGATGTGACCAAGGATCCGCAAGCCAAGCAGAGACTGCTGGGCGGCGGTGCGAATATGGCGCGCTGTCCGCATTGCGGGTATCAGGGCCGCCTTGCGACACCGGTGGTGTATCACGATAATGAGAAGGAACTGCTGCTCACCTTTTTTCCACCGGAATTGAATATGCCGTTAAATGAACAGGAAAAGATTATCGGTCCAGTCATCAAGAAGGTGATGGATGATCTGCCGCCTGAGAAGCGCAAAGCCTATTTGCTGAATCCTGTGCCAAACCTGACATATGATTCCATGATCAAGACCATCCTTGGCAAGGATGGCATTACACCTGAAATGCTCAAGGAGCAACAGGATCGGGTGCAGGTGGTCGAACGTCTACTGCAAGCCAGTTCTCCTGATGTGCGGAGCGAGATTATCAAACAAAATATCAAGTTATTTGATGAGCAGTTCTTCGCTTTATTCAGCCGCCTGGCACAAAGTGCGGCCCAAAGTGGGCAGGAACCTGTGGCGCGGGCCATGGTCGAGTTGCAGAAGCAATTGCTTGAGGAGACGGAGTTTGGCCGTCAGTTGAAGGAGACCGTCGGGGAAATGGAAGCGGCTCAAAAGTCCCTGCAGGAGGCGGGGCAGGGCCTGACGCGTGAGAAACTATTGGATCTGATCATCGAATCTCCTAATGATGCTCGTACGCGTGCATATGTCAGCCTGGCGCGCAGCGGCATGGACTATCAGTTCTTTCAAATTTTGACCGAAAAGATTGATAAAGCCTCAGGCGATGAAAAAACCAAACTGGAAGCCATCCGCGAAAAACTGCTTGAATATTCCAATGAAATGGACAAGCAAATTGAAGTGCGTTACAAACAGGCGCAGGAGTTTGTCGAGTCCCTGCTGACACAGGATGACATTGTCAAAGCAGTGCATGATAATCTGGATGCATTTACCCAGGATGCAGTCGACATTATCAATCAAATGTTGCGGCAGGCCTCTGAGAAAAACGATTATGCCCGTATGGGCAAATTGCAAAAGATGGTGGAAATTCTGCGTGAGGCTTCCACGCCCCCTGAGGTTGGTTTTGTAGAGCAACTGTTGGATACGCCTGATCAGGCCTCTTTGGAACAAATGCTTGAAGCCAACAAGGCGTTGGTCAATGACCAATTTATGCAGGCTCTGATTGGCCTGGTAGCACAGGTGGACCAAGCGGCGGAGCAGGGGAACCCAGAAGCCAAGGCACTTAGCGAGAAGATAAATACAATTTACAAGACTGCTTTGAAGTTTTCCATGAAGCAGAGCATGGGATAAAAGCTGGGCTCCATACGGAGCCCAGCTTTTTGAATGTGAAACGCTAATGTCAGGGAGACCTAGAAGTATCTGGTTTCAGAGACAAATGTACAGACGTATGCTGTAGTACTGCCTGGTTGAAGGGCGCATGTATATTCTTGATGTAACATCAGGTTACTGCCGCTGGGCAGTGCGTTGTCTGTGATGTCAATTGTAGCTCTTGTCCAGGCGATCGCATAACCCGTTACTGTCCACTTATGATTTGGGCATGCTCTAGGAAATACTGGCGCTCCTGCGGAAAACTCAATCGGTACATTGCCTGCTTGGAGCTGCTGATACGAAACCGGCTGGGCACCTGTGACAGTGACACGGCCCGGATTTTGCCCCGGGGACTGATTACCTTGCGGGTTGGTGCATGTAACATTAATAACATCACCGAAACCAGTGAGTGTCACGGTTACACCTAGAGTGTTGCCCGTTCCGCCGGTGATGATCCCGTCAACATGAAGTGGTGAGCCAGAGGTAATGGATGCGGAAAGTTTGACATTCCCGCCCGCCAGCACATTTGAAGTCGCGAGCATTGTAATGAGTAGCGCAACAAGGATCGAGTATAGTTTTTTGTTCATGGATATCTCCTCTTTTGAATCTGAACTGATCGAACGGTTTGCGATAAATGCTATATCGTTTAAACGAACTTTCCTTGATATTGCCTCCTTTTACCTGCCTAAAACAGGAAAAAACCTGTTGTCGATATAGGAAAAATGATGGATAATCAAATAAATTCTACTCGTAATACACGACCGATGCATAACCAAAATGTTACAATTATTAGGTTACACAACATTGCGATTTCATGATTAATGATATGCTAAACATCCTAAGGGCAACTTTAGTATTATAAGGAATTAGGATACTTTATCTCTAATGGGCGGGTTTTCCTCCGGGCGACCAGGAACATTTCCGTCTGGTAAGTTGATAAGCTTGCATGGATAATCAAAACGAACCTCTCCACTCAAAAGAACGCCTTCTCATCGATCGGGCGATTACTGCGCTTGAAGCGAATAGAACCCTGTTGGGAGATGAGATCGTGAATGTGGCGCTGGCTTCTCTGCGTGAAAAACTGTCAGGTCTGGATATTGACAGACGGGCCGTGCGCGTGCCTCAACAGCGGAAACTGGTCACCGTCCTGTTCGCAGATATGTCCGGCTTTACTGCTATGTCCGAGACGATGGACCATGAAATCGTCAACGATGTGATCAATTCCCTGTGGTCGCGTGTAGACAAGGCCATTCACGATCACAGCGGTCGCATCGACAAACACATTGGCGACGCGATTATGGCCCTTTATGGAACCCCAACCGCTCACGAGGATGACCCTGAACGTGCCATCCGTTCCGCCTTGCAGATCCAATCTGAAATTCTGGACTGGAAACAGGAGCTTTCAGAACGATTATCAAGTTATAAGACCCAAATCCAAAACATTCAATTACGTATCGGGATCAATACCGGGCCTGCTCTGCTGGGAACCGTGGGAACTGTTGGCGAATATACCGCCATCGGGGATACCGTAAACCTGGCCCAACGGCTGGAAGCAGCCGCGCCAAAAGGCGGAATCCTTATCTCACATGATACGCACCAGCATGTGCGGGGCATCTTCGAAGTTACGGCGCTTGAACCGATCATGGTGAAAGGCAAAAGCGAGCCAATTCAGGTATATACCGTTACTGGCTTGAAACCGCGCTCCTTCCGCGATACCACCCGCGGGCTCGAAGGTATTGAAACGCGGACCATTGGCCGCGAAGATGAACTGGCTCGCATGAAAGAAGCTTTTGAGAAGGCGAGCTCACAACGCACCACATACTTGATTAGCCTCGTAGCCGAAGCCGGGATCGGCAAATCACGTTTGATTTTTGAGTTTGGCAAATGGCTTGATTCTCAAGAGAAACCGGTCCAGCTTTTCAAAGGACGGGCCGCCCAGGAAACTTCACAAATCCCTTATTCTCTTTTACGAGGCATTCTTTCCTCCACATTTGAAATTCAGGAAAATGATCGAGCCGCAGTAGCCCGTCAAAAATTGGAACGCGGTGTTCAAAGGTACACGAACATTCCCGAAGTCGCCACTTTATATGCTCATTTTATTGGTCACTTGATTGGCCTGGATTACTCAACAAGCCGACACCTGAAAGGCATTCTTAGCGATGCCAAGCAAGTCCGCGACCTCGCCTTTCACTATGCTGCCGAATTTATCGCGGATATTGCACATAGTCAAACGGTGGTCATATTTCTGGAAGATATTCATTGGGCGGATTCGGGCTCACTCGACTTTTTTGATGCAGTCATGAGCAAGCAACCAGATCTTCCGCTCTTAATCGTCGGATTAACCCGTGCATCTCTCTTTGAACAAAGACCAGATTGGGGAACCGGCCCGGTTCAACATCTCAGCCTGAACCTGCTTCCCTTAACCGAAGCGGATATCCGCCGACTCATCCGTGAAATTCTGCAAAAGACTCCTGAAGTACCCAAGGCGATCATCGATCTGATTGTCAAAAAGGCCGAGGGGAGTCCATTCTATGTGGAGGAGTTGATCAAGGTGCTGATCGAGGGCGGAGTCATTGTTAGAGGCAACGAGCAGTGGTCGGTAGCGTTGGATCGACTTTCCGATCTCAAAGTCCCTGCCACCTTGACTGGGCTTCTACAAGCGCGGTTGGATAGCCTGAAACCAGATGCGCGCGAAACACTGCAACAGGCATCCGTGGTTGGGCGGGTGTTCTGGATGGATGTAATCGAACACATGCAGAATCCTGAACTCCAGGATGTGGAATCTTCCACTCCCATGACCGAGAGATTGAGTGCATTGCGCGCCAAGGAATTGATTTACCGCTACGAAGAATCTGCTTCGCGCGAGGCTTCTGAATTTATCTTCAAGAATCAAATCCTGCATGATGTAACCTACGAAAGCGTTTTGCTACGGCTTCGACCCGTCTATCATGTTCAAGTGGCAGAAGGACTGGTGGAGGCTGGTGGCGAACGTGTCAATGAATACGCCGGACGTGTAGGCGAACATTATGAACGTGCTGGAGAATGGCTCAAGGCTGCTGAGTGGTATATGCGCGCCGGCAAGCAGGCGCAAAATACATTCGCCTCTGATACTGCCATAAACTATTACCAAAAGGCGTTGGATTTCCTCAATCGACATGGCGGCCCAGTCCAACAGAAATTGGATGCCTATCTGCGTATAGGGGAGGTATTAAACTGGCAGGCTCGTTATTCCGAGGCCATTGATTACTATAGTGAGATGTTGAAGCTGGCAGAAGAGAATAACGATTTAATTGCCCAGGCACGTGCCCTGACTGCCCGATCCATTGCACATGGTTATCAAGGTGATAACCGCGCCTCGCTGGACAATGCTTTACGCGCTGGAACACTTGCTCAAGATGTCAACGCAGCCTCTGAACTCGGAAGAGCGCTGTGGATGCAAGGAACGGCCCGCGTGAGACTCGGGGAATCACAAGCAGCCTTATCTCTCGCGGAGCAGTCGCTAACCATCTTTACTGAGTTGAACAACAGGAACGAAATGGCCCGCTGCCTTAACCTGTTGGGGGCGGTGCACTATATTTCAGGCAGGTTTGATAAAGCAGAAGAATATTGGGAAAACGCACTAAAAATCTTCCAGGAATTGGGCAATCGCCAGCAAGGTATGGACCTGTTGAGCAATTTAGGCGTGATCGCAGATGCGCGTGGAGATTATGAAACCGCGTTTCAGCGCTACGATGCCGCGGTGAAAATTGCCAGTGAAACTGGCTATAAAGATGGCGAGATCGTCTTTCTTTCGAATCGGGGGAGTGAATTGGTGGCGTTAAAGAGATATGAAGAAGCAGTCAGCGACTTGCGACATTCCATCGGTTTGGCAGGCATTGATGGCTCGTGGTGCATGCCCAATACATTTAATTTCCATGCTGAGGCATTGATTGGGCTTGAACGATATCAGGAGGCCTTTTATTCAGCGCGCCAGGCGCTTGTACTGGCAGAAGAAGATAAGAACCCTGAGTCCATTGGTATGGCATGGCGAACCCTCGGCGTGGTCTGCGACAGGACAGACGACGTGGTCAGATTTTCCGATTGGGATACGCACCAAAAAGGCGAGTATGATGCCGAGAGTTGTTTCAGAAACAGCATCAAAATCTTTACGGAAGCTGAAATTGACATGGAGCGTGCACGCACATTGCGCGAATGGGCGCGTCACGAAATTCATAAGGGCAATAAAGAGCAAGGCGCAGCCATGTGGCTGGAAGCCCGCGATATTTTCACCAGCATTGGCGCACAGCGGGAAGTCGATAGGATGAACGAGTTACCTGAATGAGTTATGGAACCCCGTAACTGATTCGATAGATTGCATCGTTTATATAATCGCCCACATATAAGGCATCGTCCGGGCCAAAAAGTAACGGCAGGGGCATCACGCCCTCTGGAAAACGAACAAACCATGAATTGCTGCCTACGTACTTGCCATTTTCCATTGTTAAAATCACACGCTGGATTCCCGTTCGAACATGCGGTTTGAGCCACGAGCCAAAAATGGAGACAAAGGCATTTCCGCGAAACTCAGCGGGAAAACTTTGACCGTTGTAAAAATCCAATCCATTTGCAGATGAATGTGATTCAAAGAAAGCCACGGCGGGAATGGTATTTTCACAACCCGGTTGATCCTGTTCGTTCCAACAATTTGGGAAACCATAACTTCCACCTTGCACAATATGATTCAATTCCTCTGAAGGAAAGTCCATTCCCAGATCATCGCGGCCATTATCGGTGGCAAATAATTCGCCAGTCACTGGATGAAAGGCAAGGTCATAAGAATTGCGCAAACCCATTGCGTAGATTTCACTTTCGCCGGTTGTTACATTGAAACGCAAGATGGTTGCACTTTTAGGGTTTAGTTCAGTGCAGGCATCACAGGTAGAACCCAATCCCATATATAGCCAGCCATCCGGACCAAACTTGAGATTATCGTTTTGATGTCTTTCTGTTGGAAGGTTGTTTACGAGTACACGACTTTGGTCGGCCGTACCATTCCCGTCACTGTCGGTCAAAACCGTAATCCCACCTTGATGTGAGACATACACATCACCCGTGGATAACTGAACCGTGACACCCAGTGGCAAATAATATCCTGCCGCGAAGACATTCTGCGCTTCTGCCCTTCCATCACGGTCTGAATTGGTGAGCCGGTAAATCTTGCTATCTACTGACGTCACATACAGGTTGCCTTGCGCGTCGAAGGCAAATGCAGTGGGGCGGTATAAGTCCGCAAACTTGATGATCGAAAACCCAGGCATAACTTCAGCTCCATCCAATTCAATCACCGAAGCAGGAACGGTTGGAATCGCTGTTGGCATTTCAGTTGGAGTTGGTTGAGGCGGGATCGGTGTCTGGGTCTGTAATACCAGTGTTGGGATGGGAGAACTTGTCTCAATCAGCATTGGAGTCGTGGTCGGTTGGCAGGCTGTGATAGCAACCATAATCAACATTACCAGAAAGCTTTGAATAGGCATGTTCACTTGTGATTACCTCAGGCCCTCAAATAAGTCTGTTTCCCCTTTTCTACCGCCATTTACCAGGCTGAAGACACGGTAAAAGTTACCGATGGCAAAGGCCTCGCTTAATTCATCCAATGACCATTCTGCAATGGGACCGTAGCCCGGCAACTGCGATTTGTGACAATGAATGGCTTTTTGCACCTGTTCCATATATTGGCTGTTGTCGAGGCGCGTGGTGATTTGCCAATCGTTCCAGCCAACGTGGTGACGAGTTACACCATCTACATCCATGCGGATGCCGCCGAATGCTTCGTTGGCAATCCTGACCACTTTTAATGAGTCGACCATGTAATAGAACTTTGCAACCCTATAGGCAGGTTGTTTTTCTGCATCCACATAACTTGAATCTGCCGCGCAGACTAGAGCGCCCATGGCGAACTGTGAAAGCGCAATATGGTCGGGATGCCCATAGTTGCCGTCTGGTGAAAATGTAACCACCACCTGCGGTTGGATAAGCCGCACGTATGTGACAATCTTATTGATAATTTCACCGGAATTCGCCTGATCTACGTCACCATCGATGTAACCCAGAAAATTAACCTCTTGCAGACCCAAATGCTCCGCCGCGCACTTCAATTCTGCTTCACGGATACGGGCAACTCTGTCCCAGCCGGGATCAGGGCCTTCGCTCTCAAACCAACCTCGTTCTCCGCGCGTGGCACAAACCAAGTGTGTCTCAACACCCTCAGTTGAATAACGGGCCATGGTTGACCCGAGTCCAAGTGTTTCATCATCAGGGTGCGGGAAGATCGCGAGTAGTTTCAAATCACTCCTCATGGGCTACCTGCCAGACACGTTCAAACTCTTTTATAAATTGTCCTGCAACGGCTTCGTTATAAACGATAAGAATATTTTCGTCGTTGCGTGTTTCGGCGCTTTGCGAGAAATTATAAGAGCCAAACACTACGATCTTTTCATCAACAATGAAAACCTTGTGGTGCATCTGGCCTTCATTGCCATCGATTCGTACATCGAGCCCGGCCTGTTTGAAGGGATCATATTCCGTGCCCTGATTGGAGTTGACCTGTTCCTCTTCCATAACACCTTTGACCTTCAGCCCGGCCGCCTCTTTCGCGCGCACGATATCGCCCAGATCGTTGGAGGTAAATGAGTAGGCAAGAAAATAAATGCTTTCCTCGGCTCCATTGAGGATTCTGGCAATTGCATTGATTACACCATCATCAGGGGAGAAAAAGGTTTCCACATCTGTATTATCAATAGTCAACATGGGGTGGGGAGTGGCAGCGCGGACGTTTTCGCCAAACAGATTGTCTGTGAACATCTCTTCAAATTCAACTGTATAGTTTTCGGCCATCTTGGTTGAGAGGACACGGATCATGTTGTTGTTATCGTCGTAGGTGCCTGAGTCGGTAAAGTTCATCGAGCCGAGCCACACTTCCGATTTGTCGATCACTATAAATTTATCGTGCATCAGACCATCCTGGTTATCGCCAATAATTGGAATGCCAGCTTCGATCAGGGCCTGCGGATCCGAGCGATCCATGTTGGTGGATTCCATCACCATGCGCACTGTCACGCCGCGATTGTGGGCGTTGATGAGAGCAAAACGGACGCTGTTCAGGCTGAGGCTATATGCGGCAACATCGATGCTCAAACGGGCCTCGTCAATTGCTTTTACAAGTGGAACATCCACTCCACCTGTTCCTTGTGGTGAAAGCGGGTTGGTGGGGTCTGTAAAATACAACTCAAACCATGAGCCTTTCACACCATAACCGACGGCAATATCAATCGGCGTGAGGTCAGTTCCTGGCGTTGGGGTGTTTAGTGGTTCGGGTGAGGGAGGTTCAACAACCTGGCCGCAAGCAGAAAGTATAGACACAGCGACCAACATCAAACTTATAAAGCGTATGGAGGGTTGCATAATATTCCTTTATTTAGAAATACTTTGTGAACAATTCTTATTTTAATCGGATACTAATTTAACACAATAAAAAATGCCCGTTCGTTGTGAACGGGCGAATAGTAACCCAGAAATTCATTACTTTTGAGCTGTGGATTGAATTTTTTGAAACTCAGCCAGAAATTTTGCGGCCACGTCAGCATTATGAATGATTAATATATTACCATCGGAGGTAAGTTCGGCTTTTCTACTAAAATCATAGGTGCCCAGAACAACAATCTCGTCATCTATGACGATAAAGTTGGAAAAGAGGACGATATCCGGACTGCCAAGATGTACATCCAGTCCAGCTGTTTTGAAAAGTTCATATTGAGAAACCTGAGCCAGATCGAGTTCGAAGTCATCAATGACTCCGGTGACTTTTACTCCCTCGCTGGCTCTTTTTCGAAGCAGATCACCAAAATCTTCAGAAGTAAAAGTGAAGGAGCTAAAAACAATACTTTCCTTGGCGTTATTGAAAAGCTCGGTCAGGCGGGCCGCAAATAGATCATCGGGTAAAAACAGCGATTCAATTTGTGTGCCCTTAACATCCAAAGTGGGGTGGGGCGTATCGGGAACCACATTGGGGCCGAATTGGGAGGTGGTAAACATTTCCTCAAATTCCCTGAGATAATTCTGCGCCAATTCCTCTGATTCGATATTGATCAGATAATCATATCCATGATATACACCTGTAGCTGTGAAATTCATTGAGCCTGTCCAAACCTGGCGGTTATCAATAACGACGAAGTTGTTGCTCATATTCCCCTTTTCACGGTCACCGATGACAGGAATGCCGTCATCAATCAGCGCCTTCGGGTTGGGACGATCCACATCATCCAGGTAATCACTCTCCATTACAATGCGTATCTTGGTTCCACGATCATGAGCTCGAATGAGTGCATTGGTCAGAACGGGCAGGCTGAGGCTGCTGAGAGCCACATCGACACTTTCATTGGCCGAGATAATCGCAGCCGAAAGAATACCATCCACACCACCTACTTCTTCGGGTGCATATATGCTGGCTGGGTCTGTAAAATACATATCCAACCAGGATGAGCGAAAACCGTAGCCCGCTTTTAGTGAAACAGGCTCAAAACTCGCCACAGGTGCGCTCTGTTCAGTACCAGGTGCCATGGGCGTTTCATTGGCGACACTTGGTTCTGATGTACCAACCGGTGTGTTGATGGATGCCGCAGGGGCCTGGCAACCCTGTAAAATTATGCAGCAACAGAGCAGAGTCGTGAGAATATATCGCTTCATTTCGAACCTCCTGTGGTGCGGGAATAAGTACTCAAACAATTGTACATAGAGGCCTCAGGTTGTGTCTTGCATTAGGGTATCAGTTTCTTAGAGAGGCTTCCTTCAGGCGTTTATTCAATACCTGGATCACAGATAGACTTACATCCGGACGTTCGCGCAGCAAGCCTTCAAAACTCTTCTGATCAATACACAAGGTACGCACATCGCCTACAGCGATCAATGAGGCCATGCGCGGCTCGCGGCCAATGACCGACATTTCGCCCACGTAATCTCCCGCTTTGCGGCGGGCAATCTCAAGTTCCTGTCCATCCCGCAGCGCAGACACGCGGACTTCTCCGCTCACGATGATGAACATGACATCGCCCACATCACCTTCATGAGCAAGTTCATCGCCATCACTGAACGTCTCCTCTTCGGCAATGGAAGCCACCTGTTTTAAATCCACTGGGGATAGGTTAGCAAACAGTGGTACACGCTTGAAAAATAAGATCCTGTCCATCAACGATAGGGTCGCAAGATTTTCCATTGTCTTCACTCCAAGTTTATGCGCGGCGTACTGCGCACAATCACGAATCCAATCATCGTCGTCATTGAATAAGCGTTCCCAATCTGGCTTGCCAGTTCCGGCACTTTCATCTTCCCACAGTTTCATTAAAGGTTGCAGAATATCGCGCCATTTTGCGCTGATGGAATCAAGCGCTTCAATGACATTTGCCTGCTGGCTAGCATCGCGCGACTGTAAATTTTCAATGGCGAGGTTCATTGCTTGCCGATCTCCAAGCAGACCAATTGCCCGCAAGGCGGAGATGCCATACTGATGCGACTTTGCATGCAGGGACTCTTCCAAAAGTTGGAGCGCATCGTTCCCAGCTGGAACCTGGATGCCCCGCCTCAAAACATCATACTCCTCCGCACGGGATACTGCCAGACGAGCGAAGTCCAGTATCGGTTTGGAAGGCGGATATGGCAAATGTTCAAGGGCGAGCAATGCTCCCTCAGCCGACTCTTCGTTTTGTAATGCCGTCAACACCAGGTCTATGACGGGCGAGCCGATATTCCCAAGCAACTGAGCAGATGTTTCGCGCACATCCGAGTCTTTGAGCGCTTCCATCAAGTCTGGAACCGACTCTTGTGGGTTGATATGCGCGATTGCCGTAAGAATTGCCTTCTTGATGGCCGGCTCTAATTGTCTGTCGCTCAGTTCATTCGTGAGGAAGTCGAAGGCTTCCCTGTCACCCCATTCGCCCATGGCCTGAATGGCATGGAGGCGATCTTCAAACTCTCCCAACACTGCTGTGGTCCGGAGATATTGTTTGGCCTTTTCATTGGTTGAGTCCACGCGCAATAAAGCCAGGGCGGCACTCGTGCCAACTTTGGTATTTTCATCTTCAAGCATGGGGGCAAGATACTTGGTTAGGGCACGCGAAGAGGCAGATAAAGCTGAAAGTGCAGATACGGCCTCAAAGCGCACATCAGGCTCGGGGTCAGAAAGTGAGGCGGCGATGTCCAGTAAGGCAGGAGTCGCTTTCGAGTGAGATAAGGCTTTTAGGCAGGCAGCCCGTACGAGCGGGTCCACATCGCTTAATCCATCCAGTAAGGCTTGTGTGGATTCGGGCAGGGAAAGATGCCCCACGATTTCAGCAGAAACGCGTCGAATGACAGGGTCAGGATGTTGAAGCCCGTTGAGCGCGGCCTGAATGGCGGTGGCATCCTGATGAAAGCCACCGAAGGGACGTTCTTCGCTGAAGAAGAGTTGAGGGCGGCCTGCGCGAAGTGCATCCACGAGGGCATTGTTATAACCGCGCCGGGCTTGATAGATGATGTAGGTACCAGCCGCCGCGGCAACGAAACCAATGATGTAGAGTTGTTGCGGCGTGAGGGTCTGTTCGCCAATAATGAGAATACCTCCGGCGATGAACGTGCCAGCCTGTTCCGGGACGCCGCCGATAAACGCGCGAACCTGGTCACGTTTTTCGGGGGGTACCACGTTGAACATCGTCTGCCAGGCGGGGTCAGCGATGCCCGAGAGCCAAAGCATTTGCGCAAAACGAAACGCGACAATGATGGCAAAGAGTGGAGCCAATGCAAGCGCCCCAAAGCCAATCAGATAGATGACCGGAAAGGCAAGAATGCAGAGCATGATGCCAAAGCGGACGAAGAGTCGATTGGCAAGAAAGAGGGAGGTGACGAACGCGGCCGCCGTACTAAGTCCGTTGAAGAGACCCAAAAAGGACGCAAGCGCATCTTCGTTGATGTATTGTTCAGTGGCGGCGCGGGAGAATGGCAATGCAATGGAGAAGTAGAGAATGGAGAAGAAGATGGTCGAGATGGAAATCCATGTCATCAGCGCTGAACCGCGCACATATTGAAAGCCACGTTGCATCTCCTGAGAGAGGGTGGGTTGTTTCCGTTTTGATTTGCGTTGAGTTGTGGCCTGGATTTGTTGATTTGCGAGAAGAGCACGACTAAAGAGAAACGAGAGAATTAGAGACCCAGCCCAAACAATCAGCAAATTTTCTGTGCCGATGAGGCCAACCAACGCGCCTGTGGCAAATCCGCCAACGACCTGACCCAGAATACGGGAGGCGTTGAAGAGCGGAAAGAGGCGCTTGGCCTGGCGAGCATCACAGACTACTCCTGCCACTCCCCAAATCACCAAGTTGATAAGCGAGTTGAGCACTTCCTTGCCCAGCCATAAGACTGGGTACAACCAGGTCAACCCTGTAAGCAGTGCAAACCGGGCGAGCAACAGGAGCAGAGCGATTAACATCGGGATGGCTGTATACAGTATTTTTTTAGGGATGCGCCCAAGTGCCACCGTGATGACGAACGACGTGAGCATGGACGTAATACCCAGGCCGATATACATATAAGGGAGATAATCCACGCCAAAACGGGCGAAGAAGAGGGCTTCGATGCCGGTCCCACCCAAGGCTGCCCCCAAGGCTGTAATCAGCATGACTCCAATCACGAGGGAGGACATGCGTCCTTCGCCGGGTTTGATGGAGAGGAGGTTTGCGAGACGAGACATAGGTGAGAATGCAGAATGTGGAATGATGAATGCGGAATGTGGGGAGAATTGTATCGTATGACTTCTGGGAGCGGGGATGAATTTTTTGGGAGTAAAATTTAGATAATAATGACCCCTCTGCCCCTAGCGGGGCATCTCCCCTGAAGGGGAGAATTAGAAAAGGCGGAACTATGCGATATCAAAATCATGCCTTGTTGCAAGTAAATATCAACCCTTCCCCCTTTAGTGGGAAGCTGGAAGGGGGTTCTTAACCCATGGCGCGTGACGAAGCATATTACAAGGCAGAAAAGGAAATTAAAGAGGCTCTAAAATCGGGGGCAACGAAACTTTACATAAACGATATGGGTCTTACCGAAGTGCCGCCAGAGCTTTGGGAACTCAAAAATCTCAAAGTTTTGAACTTGGGCTATGAATCCACAGGGGAGAAGAATCAACTTACTAAAATCCCTGAAGAGATTGGTCAACTGACGCAGTTGCAGTCGCTGAAACTATCCTCCAACCAACTGACAGCCCTGCCAGAGTCGCTTGGTCAACTCACACAGTTACAGACGCTGAATCTCTCCAACAATCAACTGACTGTACTGCCAGAGTCGCTGGGACGACTCACGCAGTTGCAGAACCTGCATCTCTCCAGCAACCAACTGACATCACTGCCAGAATCGCTGGGACGACTCACGCAGTTGCAGAACCTGCATCTCTCCAGCAACCAACTGACATCACTGCCAGAATCGCTGGGACAACTCACGCGGTTGACAGCACTGGACCTCTCTAACAACCAACTGACGACACTGCCAGACTTGCTGGGACAACTCGCGCACTTACAGACACTTTATGTCGGGACAAATCAACTGGAATCATTACCACAATGGTTAGGCAATTTGGACAAGATACAAGTGCTCCAAATAGGTGAAAATTTATTCAAGGAATTGCCTGAAGTATTACGCAATATGCCGCAGTTAAAGGAGCTGTATTTCTATAGTGTTCAGGTAAAGTCGATTCCAGAATGGGTCATCGAGTTAACATCGTTAGAAAAATTGAGTTTGATGGATGACAATCTCTATGATCTCCCTAGTGTTGTAGGTTATATACCACGTTTGAATTGGCTTTACTTGTATAAAAACAACCTTACCAACATTCCATCATCTCTTACTAAGCTTGAGCATTTGAAAACGCTTGACCTCAACGACAACCCCCTCAACCCCGCCCTACAAAGCGCATACAACCAGGGTTTGGACGCTGTCAAGGCATACCTCCGCAGTCTCGAACAAAATGCCGAGCCGCTCTACGAGGCCAAACTTGTGCTGGTCGGCGAAGGCAACGTAGGCAAGACCACCCTGCTCAAGGCGTTGAAGGGACGTAAAGGCAAATCACCGAAAAAGAATGAGCCTACCACACATGGGGTCGCAATAGATATTCATGGTTTGCGTTTGCCTCACCCCAAGAAAAAGGCAGTTGAAATCAAACTCAACGCCTGGGATTTC
>Ga0070699_100000243_pt1 | contig 53604 bp, 43 predicted proteins | sample KBSK1503metaG_FD_65473 | JGI IMG/M metagenome (GOLD analysis project Ga0070699, IMG submission 65473) | Corn, switchgrass and miscanthus rhizosphere microbial communities from Kellogg Biological Station, Michigan, USA - KBS K1-50-3 metaG | ecosystem: Host-associated > Plants > Roots >... | reverse complement strand
CCGGCATACAGAACCGCTCGCAGGAAATCCAGTCGCGTCGTGGGGGCACCGGCGGCGCCACTTTCGCTTTCGGCGCTGAAGTTCTCGAGCAGCATCTCGCCGTAGCCGGCAAACGCGACTCCCTCGGACTTGCGGCGGTAGGTGGCGGCGGCGGACGGCGCGAGACCGAGCGCGCGGCGACGATCATCGGACAGTTCGATCGTATCGGGCTCACCGCTGCGAAGTTTCTCGACTTCGGCGGCCAGGATGTCGAGGCGCCGACGGAGCTCCTCGATCGATTCGGGACTTTGCTGCGGCTGGTTGTTCTCAGCATCATCGTCCGCGGACACCGGATCGGGTGTGGTCGCTGGTCCGCTGGATTGCTGGGCGGACGCTGTAATGGGATACAGGACAATCGCGAGGAACAAAGCGCCCCAGGTGCGGATCATGCGTCTCGAACTCCGAAGATATAAGTAGAACTGAGACTCAGTCTCAGACGTTATATATCCGACCGGTTAGGTCGGTCAAGCCCGGACAGGGTAATAATATACTTGACTAATCGGACTGTAATGATTACGATGCGTATATGGTCGTTAACGCATTGCCCAAGACGCTTCAGGAAGCCATCATTCACTACACCGATCTGGATGTTTGCCAGCGGGAATTAGTCGCGGCTCGCTGGCCTGATGGTGTGGAGTGCCCGACGTGCGGACGGAAGGACGTGGCCTACCTCGCCAATCAGAAACGCTGGCAGTGCAAGAGCACGCACGCGAAGCGGCAGTTCAGCGCGAAGGTCGGTACGATTTTCGAGGACTCGCCCATCAGCCTCTCGAAGTGGTTCGCGGCGATCTGGTTGATCTCCAGCGCGAAGAACGGCATCAGCTCCTACGAAATCAAACGGTCCATCGGCGTCACACAGAAGACTGCGTGGTTCATGCTTCACCGTATTCGTCTAGCGATGCAGACCGGCTCCTTTCGCAAGATGACCGGCGAAGTGGAAGTTGATGAAACCTACATCGGCGCACGTGCGCGCAACATGCACAAAGACCGCAAGGAACGCGCGAAGGGCGGAACGTGGTACGGCAAGGTCGCCGTGATGGGGCTACTGGATCGGCACAGCGCCGGACATAGCACCGTACGGTTGCGCGTGATCAAAGGCACGAAGCGCGCGGAACTGATCGGCAACATGCAAGAGAACATCGAACTCGGTTCGCAGGTGTTCTCCGATGCGCTGCCCACCTACAGCAGCATGAGCCATCTGTTCATGCACCAGTTCATCGATCACGCAGTGACGTACGCAATGGGCAAGGTCCACACGAATGGACTCGAGAATTTCTGGTCCCTACTGAAGCGCGCACTGAAGGGAACGTACGTTTCGACTGAGCCGTTCCACTTGTTCCGGTATCTCGATGAGCAGGCGTTCCGGTTCAACACACGCAAGATGACGGACTCGCGCGCTTCGCGGAGATGAAAGCGCGCGTGATCGGCAAGCGGCTCACGTATGCGGAACTCACCGGAGAACGGCACGCACAGTCCGCGTGAATGGAGCGTCAGAAGCGCGGGAAGCGGAAAACGGCGAAGAAGCGATGAGAGCGGGCTGGACGCGATTACGCCCAGCCCAAGGGAGGAATGATCAGTCGCAGAGATATGGCACCGGCAACCACGAGCACACCCACTGGGTCAGCGGAGGATTTGCGGGCGTTTCGGGACCCTGCACCGGCGTGGACGGCGGTCCGACGGGGACATTGCCGGGTTTGCCCTGTGCCTGGGCCACCGCTGCGGCGCCCACCACCGCAAGGGTCAGTGCTAAGACGAGTCGGAACTGTCGCATAGGAACTGCCTCCACCTATTTGTTCTAGCGTTGCCGAATACTCCGGCCCAGCTAGCAAGCGAGATGCCTACGATTGGCGCAATAAAAATGGCCGAACTAGCCGACTGGTGTCTTGAGAGAGACGAATTAGGTACTTGGGAGGGCGACCAAAGCGGTCCTATCGAGGACTCAGGAGTAGACTGGCTCTATGGAGATGCGTGCCTAAGAAGCCCGCCAATGCGTTCAGCGATCTTCTTCGGAAGCTTGTGCGCGTGCCGAAAGAAGAAATCGACGAGCAGGAAAAGAAATACCAGGAGTCGCGCAAAGGCACCGAGCGCGCGAAACCTGGTGAGATGCTTCCCCGGCGCAAGGCCGGGGGTTAGCCCGGCCTGTTTCAACAGCGACGAACACCCGGTGTCCGCTTCGGTTTCGGGAAGGGACACGTCTTCCGTGTGCCTTTGCGCCTCGGCAAAGTCATAGACGGCTCCTAAATTATTAGGAAATACCGCCCACTTTCAGGTGTTCCTTGACGATCCGCGAAAGGTAGGCCAAACTTGCAGGTCTACGGAGAGTGTTCGCTGACCACCGGGGGGAACTTCGGTCGGGCGGTGTAACCTCGGGAAAGGGGGCGTCGCAAGCGCCCCTTTTTCTTTCCTACCCCTGAAACCTACGATCCAAATTTCAACTGTTTGTCCCGATGAAACGCCAATAATCCAAACGTGTTGGGAGCGGTTCGTTCAAACGTGTCGCCAGCCTTGACCTTGCGCGCGAGGTTCCCAACCAACGTCGTTTTCTTAACGCGCTTATGAAACTTTTGTTCGATTCGCTTCAATAACTCATCGATGTGCATCTCGTGGCGGGGGTCGTCACCCAGCACGGATTCTGACCAAGCCACACTGGACTCCGGGCGTCGTCGGCGTCGTCCGTCAAGTTTCTTGGCAACGCGCGCACCGCGATTACGCTTCGCAACGGCGGCTTTAGGGGCCGTCACTGGCCGGCCGACTTCTGCCTGAAGTTCCTGCATAGCCGCATCAAGCTCCGCCTGCGTTGTGGCGATGAGTTGCTTCTTTTCTCTGATGATCGCGAGTAGATCGCTTGCCATTCGTGGGCGCACCTGCGAGCGCGACCCTAATGGTAGCGGCCGAGTGCGCATTACGCAAGTGCAATTGTGGGAATGGGCAGATCCGGCTTATTGCAATGCCATGTTTGTGCGGCTAGGGGCTGATGCTCATAGGACGCTGATTAGCCAACTATATTGATACCCCGGACAGGGCCAGTTGTGGGAATTTCGGGAGTCGCGCGCCGTTCGCTATCGCGGGCGCTTTCTGGTCGGAGCAGGCGCGATGGCGCTTGCCCCACGCCGCTGCGGCGGATTCCGACTCGCCCTGTCACTCGCGTACGGCGAAGCGGAAAGCGCACCGGCGCCACTGCGTTCCCGGCGACCCTCGCTCGCGAGCTGTTGCGGCCACTCGCCTGAATGGTGCTCGCTCACTTCCGTCCGCCAGCGACGCGCCGCGCGATTCGCATCGGCCAGACTCGCGAAGAGGTCCGCCTTGACCGTCCCCGCCGCGCGTAGCAGGCGAAGCTGATAACGCGTCTCGTCATACGGGGCAACGACGCATCGCATGCCGTCGGACGTCGCCCAGATAACCGTCTGTCGCCGAGAGACGGGCCAGGGCGTCAGGTTCTCCTCGGGCACAGACTCTCCGTCAGACTGTCGCTCTCGATCGTTGCGACCTTTCATACATGTTGAGGATATACCGATGTTCTTTCCGCCCGTGTAAAGACCTTACGTCCGCGGAAACCGCGAGCCCAGACTCATCCGATCAATTGCTCGCGATTTGATAGGTCTTGCACGCTCTCGACGCGGTATCCGGATTGCGACCCCGCGCCTGCTTTCAAAAGGAGGCGCGATGACAAGACGTATTTGGCTGAGTCGGGCATGTTGTGCAGCCGCACTCACTGCGGCCGCACTCAGCGGCCGGGGCGGCGCGCACGCCCAAGGCACGGCCCCTCAGATCCTCGATCCGTCGCTGCGCGTGAGAACGGTTGTCTCTGGGCTGGCGCTGCCAATTACTCTTGCGTTTCTCGCTCCAGACGACATGCTCGTCCTGGAAAAAGACACGGGCCGCGTTCAGCGAGTGGTGAAGGGCATCGTCACGGGCACCGTGCTCGATTTAGGCGTGAATCGGAATTCCGAGCGAGGTCTTCTGGGCATCGCGCTGCACCCCGATTTTCCCTTCGATCCCGGCGTGTACTTGTACTGGACGTGCCGCAGCACCGCACCGCCTGCCAATCCCTTCTTTCCCGATGAGCGCACCTGCTCTAACGCGAACATGTTTGCAGCGGACAGCGGCAACGTTCTGGAGGTACCGCTGCTCGGGAACCGCGTCGACCGTTTCATCTGGGATGGCGAGGCCCTGCGTTTCGATCGCAACCTGATCACGCTGAGAGCGTTTCAGAACGACGGCGCACCGACACCTGTGGGACAGGGAGACGCAACCCAGCCGGCGCGTGCGAATCACAACGGCGGCGTCATTCGGTTCGGACCGGACCGAAAGCTGTACATCGTGATTGGTGACAACGGCCGCCGCGGGCAGTTGCAGAACCTGAAAGACGGGCCGGGCGGGCCAACCCGCGAGGACGATCAGTTTGGCGGTCCCGAGCCGGACGATGCACACCTGACCGGCGTCATTCTTCGCCTCAATGCTGATGGCAGCACGCCCACGGACAATCCCTTCTTCGCTGCAGGCGCGGCCATTGCCGGCGAGGTGGGAGCCAACATCCAGAAGATTTATGCGTATGGGTTGCGCAACAGCTTTGGAATGGCCTTCGACCCACGTTCAGGCGACCTCTGGGAACAGGAAAACGGCGACGATGCGTTCAGCGAGTTGAACCGCGTCGAACCCGGTTTCAATTCAGGGTGGATCCAGATCATGGGTCCGCCGAGCCGACTCGCACAGTTCAAGGAAATTGAAACCACTGTGACGCCAACGCCACCCGATCCATTCGCGGCCACGTACTTCGGGCTGCAGCAGCTCAGATGGTCGCCGACGAACATCGCCGACACACCGCAGGCGGCGCTGGCGCGCCTGTTCATGCTTCCGGGAGCCCATTACAGCGCGCCGGAGTTCTCATGGAAGTTCGAAGTAGCGCCTGGCGCGATCGGTTTTGTGGCGGGTCGCGGCCTCGGGCCTCAATTCGACGGGGACCTCTTCGTCGCGGCCGCCCGTCCCTTCCTCGAGGGTGGACACCTGTTTCATTTCAACCTGACCGGCAACCGCCGCGCGATCGGGACTGACGATCCTCGCCTCGAGGACCGCGTGGCGGACAACCTTCACAAGTGGGAGATCACCGAGAGCGAGAGCCTTCTGATCGGCAGGAATTTCGGCGTTGGCACCGACATACAAACGGGGCCCAACGGCAACCTCTTCGTCGTCTCATTGAGCAACGGAGCGGTGTACGAAATCCACCGGCGCTGACGCAGCGTCCCACCACACTCGTCCGGCGACCTCCGCCGGACGGGCTCCTACGAACGATTTCCTCGCCGCTCCGATGGCCATGCGTCGACGCTGGAGGCGCTCTGAATGAGCTGCTCGTACGCACCGTTGGTGTCTTCCTCTTCGCGATGCTCGGAGAGAAACAACTCCCATCCGTCCCCGATACCGCGCTCACGGACCTCATAACGCACGAAGCCACCGCGGCGTTCTACGTAACATGTCATTCTCATGCCCTCCTGATCTCGCGAAGTGAAACCGCGTCCCAGGTCGTGAACCTGTCGCGTGCACCGATTGAGAGGGCAAACAAGCTGCCGCAGCGAAGCGGGTGTGTTGCAATAACCAAGTCGCTCGGTTTCAGTGACTTACGACCAGCCGTGCAGATCTGTGCGTGCGGCACTTCTCGCAGGGCAAAGATGTTGTTCTGGTCGCGCATCGATCTGACGCCGAGCCACAGAGAAAGAATTAGGGCAGCGTCAACGAAACAAGACCCGACACCGGAGCGTAGGAAACGCCCGCAGAGCTGGTTACGCCCTGCGAAAGCGATCGAAGCCATTCGTAATCAACCGGTCTTGACGCCTGGCGTTTTCCGGCTAAATGCGCCATGAATCGACGAGCGCGCGAGGCAACAACTTTGCCGCAACACTCCAAGGAAAGCACAAGGAGGAAACATGGCTACTCTTCGGATAACTATCGCGACGACCTTATTGGCACTCTCGCTCGGCTGCGGATCGTCTTACTCGCCATCGACCCCATCACCAACACCGTCACCATCACCATCGCCAACGCCGTCGCCATCGGGGGGAGTGGCCGCTTCTATCGTCAGCGGCGCACGCAACTTGACGACTACCGCTTACGCTCCAAATCCAATCGCCGTCGCCGTTGGCGGGACAGTCACGTGGACGAACGGCGACACGATCACGCACACGTCGACAGGAGACGGCGGCACATGGGACTCCGGTAACATCGCGCCAGGCGCAACGTTCAGCAGGACGTTCTCATCTGCAGGCAGTTTCCGGTATCACTGCACACTCCATCCGGGCATGATCGGCACGGTGAACGTTCAATGACTGACACGAAGCATGGGTCGCTGAGACGAAACACCGAGACAATGAGGCACCGAGGTATGTAGAACTCGGTGTCTCGGTGTCTCGGTGGTACGGCGCCACGGAGGTTGCGGCGCGATTGTCGATCAGACAGGATCGCGCCCCGCGCGATAACCCCCAACCTCCAATTCCCAACTCCCAAGGTGATTGGGTGAGTCACGCGTGCGATGCCCTCTGTGCGCAGCCGCACACTCGCGTTGCTTCGCGCCCGCTTGTGCGCACGATCGCTCGCATCGTCGCGATTTCCGGACGCTGTTGACGGCACGCCCGTTGCTCGATCGTCCACTTGGACACCCGACTCAGATCGCCTTCATTGTTCCCACAGGAGATAGGTTGATATCGACTCCTCGCGTCATTTCGGCGCCGGCCGTCGCCGCCTGCGTGCTCTGGCTTCTCGTGATCGGCGTAGGCCTTGAGCGGTTATGGGCCTTCGCGCAGACCCCGGGGCCGGCGGCGACCGCACCCGAGGCCTGGCCCGGGTCGAGCCCTTTGGCGCGGAACAACGGCCTGCCGACGCTCGTAATGTTCCTCCACCCTCAGTGCTCGTGCTCGCGCGCCAGCGTCGGCGAGCTCGCGCTGCTGATGGCCCACGCGCAAGGCCGTGTGACGACCCACGTACTCATCTACCGTCCGTCGGATACTGAAGCCGGCTGGGAGCACACGGACCTCTGGACGTCTGCGGCCGCTATTCCTGGCGTACAGGTCATGAGTGACGAGGACGCAGCGGAGGCTGCGGCCTTCGGTGTCGCCGTCTCGGGCCAGACGCTCCTGTACGACGCCGCCGGACGGCTGGTCTTCAGCGGCGGCATCACGGACGCCCGAGGACATTCAGGGGATAACGCGGGCCGCAGCACTCTCGTATCGCTGTTGAACGGCCGCGCGTCCACCGTGACACGAACGCCTGTCTTCGGCTGCTTTCTCCGCGGCGGGCTGGCGTCATGACTCGTGATCTCGCAGTCCGTCTCGATGAGGGTACCGACTACACATCTGAAGTCCTTCGCGTAACTCGGCACCGCACCGAAGAGATCTTCGCGGAGCTGCAGCAGCGGATCTTCAAGGACACCGATCGCCTGTTCGCGGTGCTGATGACTGCTCAATGGGTCTTCGGGATCGTGGTCGCGTACTGGATCTCCCCACGCGCCTGGGACGGGCCGGATAGCCAGGTTCATATCCACGTCTGGGCAGCGATCTTTCTCGGAGGCGCCATCAGCGCCTTTCCAATCGCGCTGGCCATCACGCGACCCGGCGCCACGATGACCCGGTACGCCATCGCCGTCGGTCAAATGTTGACCTCGGCGCTTCTGATCCACCTCACCGGTGGGCGGATCGAAACACACTTTCATGTATTTGGCTCCCTCGCCTTCCTCGCGTTCTATCGTGACTGGCGCCTCCTTGTCCCGGCGACGCTGATTGTCGCCGGCGACCATCTGCTCCGGGGAATCTTCTGGCCGCAGTCCGTCTACGGCGTCCTGACCGCCAGCGGATGGCGATTTCTCGAACACGCCGGGTGGGTTGTCTTCGAGGACGTCGTCCTTGTGTGTTCGTGCCTTCGCGGCACTCACGAGTTGTGGAGCATTGCCGGGCGCACGGCCGAGTTCGAGACAAGTCAGGAGCGCTACCGCGCAGTCGTCGAGCAGACGGCCGAAGGGATCGTCGTGTTCGACGCCCGCAATCGGAATCTTCTCGAATGTAACCCCGCATTCCTGGCACTCGTCGGCGCGACGCCCGACGCGGTGCCGACGCTCGTCGTCGACGAATCGATGCTGTCTGACCCCGACGGCCTGACCGCAACGATCGAGCAGCTGTTGGACGATCGCAAGCCGATTGTGATCGAACGCGCGCTCCTTCGGGTGGACGGCACAACGGTCGACGTTGCCTGCACACTCAACCAGACGGTCTACGCGGGCAAACAGGCTATCTGCGCCATCGTCCGTGACATCACGGAACGCAAGCGAATCGAAGAGGAGCTCGCGCGGGCGCGCGACGCGGCGGTCCAGTCGGCAAGTCTCAAGTCCGAATTCCTGGCGAACATGAGCCATGAGATCCGCACGCCGATGAATGGTGTGATCGGGATGTCCAGCCTTCTCCTCGACACGGACCTGAGTCCGCTGCAACGCGACTATGCCAAGACGATCGAGGCAAGCGGTGATTCCCTCCTCACGATCATCAACGACATTCTCGATTTCTCGAAGATCGAGGCGGGCAAGCTCCAGTTCGAGGTCCTCGACTTCGACCTGCGTCACGCCGTGGAGGGAACTCTCGACCTGCTGGCCGAGAGCGCTGCCGCCAAGGGCATCGAGCTGGCATCGCTGACCAGCCACGACATGACAACGGCGCTGCGTGGCGATCCGGGGCGGTTACGGCAGGTTCTGACGAACCTGGTGGGCAACGCGATCAAGTTCACGGAGCGCGGCGAAGTGTTTGTTCGGGCCAGTCTCGAGGAGGAGTCGGCAACAGAGACTGTGGTACGGATCGAGATCACCGACTCGGGCATCGGGATCTCCAAGGAGGCGCAGGCCCGGCTCTTCGTGGCGTTCACACAAGCCGACGGTTCGACGACACGGAAGTACGGCGGCACCGGCCTCGGCCTCGCCATCTCGAAGCGGCTCGTGGAACTCATGGGTGGCGAGATCGGCCTGCGAAGCGCGCCCGGAATCGGCGCGACATTCTGGTTCACCGCCCGATTCCAAAACCAGCCTCCAGGGACGTCGATGGCACCGCTGCCCGCGGTTGAGCTCACGGGGCGGCGGATCCTGATCGTCGATGACAATAAGACCAATCGCCTCGTTCTCCATCACCAGCTCGGCGCCTGGGGTGTCGACGAGCACTCGGTGTCGAGTGGATCGGAAGCGCTGACCGCCCTGCGCGCCGCAGCCGCGATCGGCCGGCCATTCGAGCTCGCCATTCTCGACCGGCAGATGCCGGGGATGGAGGGCCTCACAGTCGCACGCGAAATCAAGAAGGACCCGGCTATCGCGGACACCCGGCTGATCATGATGACGTCGCTGGGCGATATTGGCGATGGCCTGGAGATCAAGGAATCGGGAATTCTGACGTGCTTGACCAAGCCGGTGAAACAGGCGCAGATTCGCGAGTGCCTGCTGCTCGTACTGGCCGAGTCGGCCGTCGGTCCCGTTTCGGTCACGAGCGAGGCTCGGCCGGCGTCAGTCGCCGCAGGCAGTCGAGGACGTGTCTTGGTTGCCGAGGACAATACGATCAATCAGAAGGTGGCCCTACTGCTGCTTCGCAAGCTCGGGTACTCGGCCGACACGGTCGCCAACGGCGCCGAAGCAGTGGAAGCGATTGGACGAATCCGATACGACCTCGTGCTGATGGACTGTCAGATGCCCGATGTCGACGGCTACGAGGCCACACGGCGGATCCGAAGCCGGTCCGACAGCATCAAATCAGTGCCGATCATTGCGATGACCGCCAGCGCGCTCCCCGGCGACCGCGAGAAGTGTCTCGAGGCCGGCATGAACGACTACATCAGCAAGCCAATCAAGGTGCCGGAGTTGCTGGCGGCCTTGGCTCGCGTGATGCCGAGACCCGCGCCTGAGATCGCTGAAGCGGTACTGACGACGTAGCCGGCAATACCTCCTAACCTCCAATTCCCAACTCCCAGGATGATCGCGCGAGTCACCTTGGGAGTTGGAGTTTGGAAATTGGGCGTTCTTAGAACAGACAGTGAGCACCGAGAAACAGTAGAGCTCGGTCGACGCAATTGACGAGGCGCGTGTGAGTGAGGGCCAAAGGGTCGTGTTATCTTCGCAATGAGGAGACCCTGAGATGTTACGCAAACTCTTCACTGCGATCATTCTGATCTGCCCAGCGCTCGCCTTCGGACAAACCGCAATGCCCACCGATTACCAGGGCGTGCTGATCGCGCTCGGGAAACAGGGAGACTTCAAAGACAACGTCCTCCGCGTCAACATCCCCCGCAACGACCTCAAGGTGTCGATCGGTGGTATCGCCACGCCAACGCCGTTCGGGTTCGGCGGATGGCTGGCGTTGACGAAAGGCAATGGGATGGACGTGATGATGGGCGATCTCGTCCTGACGGAAGACGAGGTCAACCCCGTGATGTCGGCGCTGCTCACAAACGGCCTCGACGTCACCGCGCTTCACAATCACTTCTTCTACGACACGCCGCGTATCTACTACATGCACGTCCATGGACACGGCTCGCCGTCGGAGCTCGCGGCGAAGGTGAAGCCCGCACTTGCCCTCATCGGCGCCCGCCTTCGCGATGCTTCGGCGCGGCAAGCGCCCGAAGGCAATTCGGCATCGTCGGCTCGGTCCATCGAAGGTACGCTCGACAGCGCAGCGCTCGCCAAGATCGTTGGCTACGACGGCGAGCAGAACGGAGCCGTGTACAAGATCACGATTGGCCGTCCGGACATTCCGCTGAACGAGATGGGCGCGTCGATCAATGCGCGCATGGGGCTCAACACCTGGGCGGCGTTCTACGGCAACGACGGCGACGCGGTCGTTGCGGGAGACGTCGCAATGCTGGATAGCGAGGTCACGCCGGTCCTGAAGTCGCTGCGGTCGAGCGGGCTCGACGTGGTCGCGATCCATCACCACATGACCGGCACACAGCCCACGGTGATCTTCCTGCACTACTGGGGGAGGGGACCCGCGCAGAAACTTGCCACGGCGTTCCGTGCCGCCATCGACCAGACAGGCGCGCGGCCCAAACCGACGGCGACGCGCTAGGCGGCCAGGCGGACCCCAGCCAGGCGGACCTTGAGGTCCGCCTCTACGTGCCAGCACCTTGGCCGGTCGCCTTATAATTGGTGATCCTTGAGGCTGAGGTGTTGATCCCCAGACGCGCGGCGCGACTGCTGTCGTCTTGTCTGCTCATGATCCTCATGAGAGGCCCGCTTCTGATTGCCCAAACGAATACTGCCGAAGTCGAGGGCGTCGTAAAGGACGCGCAGGGCGGTGTACTCCCAGGCGCGACAGTCGTCGCCCTTCATGTGATGACCGGCCTGCGAATCGAGCGCGTGTCAGACAGCGCCGGACGGTTTTTCTTCGCGGGCCTGCCCGTCGGCAGCTACACGATTACGGTCAGCCTCGAGGGCTTTAAGCAGATCACGCGGGCGGGGTTGCTCCTCCAGATCGGTCAGCGCGTCAATCTGCCCGTGACGCTCCCGCTTGGCGAACAGGCGGAGACCATTACCGTCACAAGCGACACACCGCTGCTCCAGACGGCCAATGCGGAAGTCGGCGATGTCATCGACAACCGGCAGGTCGTGGAGCTGCCGCTCAACGGCCGGCAGTTCCTGCAGCTCGCCCTGCTCAGCGACGGTGTCGTCATTCCGCCCGGTGGAACCCGCGGAGCGGCCCTCGAGCAAGCCGGCGGCCTCCCCGCCGTCGATGGACAGCGAAGCGGCCACAACATCTACCTCCTCGATGGCGTGAAGGTAACCGACGAATACTTCAACAACCTTGTCGTGAGCCCATCGATCGAGGCGATTCAGGAATTCAAGATTCAAAAAACGATGTATCCCGCCGAATTCGGCGGCAAAGCGTCCGCGCTGATCAACGTCGTCACCAAGTCGGGGACCAACGCGTACCATGGCGGGGCGTTCGAATTCCTGCGCAACGAGCGCTTCGACGCGCGGAACTATTTCGACGATCCGGCCAGGCCGGCGCCGCCACTGCGCCAGAACCAGTTTGGGCTGAACACTGGCGGACGGCTGAAACAGGACAGGACGTTCTTCTTCGTCAGCTACGAGGGGCAGCGGTTCCGTAAGTCGGTGACGCAAACCTTCTCAGTACCGTCGGCCGGCGCGCGACAAGGCGATTTCTCAGGCGCCGCGCCGATCTGCGATCCTGCGACACGCACGGCGGCTGGCGCCTGCACACCGTTTCTTGGAAACAGAATCCCCGCAAACAGGCTGGATCCAATCGCGGTGGCTCTGTTGGCCAGGGTGCCGCAGCCGACGGTCAGCACCTCCGTTCAGAATCTCCTCGCCGTTGAACCCGAGATCAACCGGATGGATCAGGTCACGGCTCGCGTGGACCATCGCATCTCGGCGAACGACACCCTGTACGGACGATTCACGGGATACTCAGTCAACGACACGCAGCCGTTCGGCACGAGCGCGCTCAATGAATCGCTCGTTCCGGGATTTGGACGCGTCGTGACGACGCGCACGCAGAATCTCGCCCTCAGCTACACCCACACGTTCGGAACATCGGTCCTGCATGAGACCCGATTCGGGTATCTCAACGTCAGCGGCGGGCAGGCCAGCCAGAATCAAGGTGTCGACTTCGCATCGCCGGTTGGATTGCTGGGGACAACGCGGGATCCGCGCGACATGGGCTACCCGCAAGTCTCGTTTGGCGGGCTGTACAGCACGATCGGCGACCCGACGACGTTCGTGTCGCGCCGCGACCGCAGCTTCGAGCTGTATGACAACGTGCTCGTGGAACGCGGCGCTCATCATTTCAAGCTCGGGGCGTACCTCTTCCGTCTGAACTTCAACCCTGTGAATCCCCAGGCAGCTCGCGGCGCACTCACCTACAACGGCCAATGGACGGGGAACGCGTTCGGCGATTTCCTCCTCGGGTACCCGAGCGCCGCGCAGGTTGGCATCGGGCGCGCTGACGAGAACGGTCGATCGACGTGGCTGCATCTGTACGCGCAGGACGACTGGAGGGCCTCTTCGAATCTGACGTTCAACTACGGGCTCCGATACGAAATCAACGGCCAGATGAACGACGTGGCGAATCGCCTGTCTGCGATCGATTTGTCAGTTCCGGGCGGCCGATTCGTCATCGCGAGCGATGACCGCGGGCAGATCTCTTCGACCGCGCAGCCATTGCTGCCCCAGATTCCGATTCCGTACGTAACGTCGAAGGACGCAGGCTGGACCGCCGGACTGTTGCGGCCGAGTTATCTTCGGTTCGCGCCACGCGCGGGCCTGGCCTGGGTTCTTCCGGGCCAGCGGGAAACGGTCATCACCGCAGGCTTCGGCGTCTTTCTGAATCAGTGGGCGTACAGCGTCCAGCAGGCGCTGGCACAAACCCTCCCGTTCTTTTTTTCCAAAACGGTCAATGCTGCAGCCGACGCCATCCAGCCCACGTATCAGACGCGCGACATCCTGCTGGCGCCCGCCACCGGCACGGTCGGTGGCAATACGATGAACCACGACTACCGGACGGAATACGCGAAGAATTGGATCGTGGGCATCCAGCGACAGGTGGCTTCGACGACGATGGTGGAGCTGTCCTACCTGCGATCCAGCATCGTGGGCGCCGACAGTTCCACCGTCCTGAACGTGCCGGAGCCCGGCCCTGGAGCGATCGCGCCGCGCAGGCCGCTTCCCGCGTTGAGCAACATCACAGCGATTCGCTGGGACGGGTTTTCCGTCTACAACGGACTGACGCTCAAAGCGACTCAACGCCTCTCGCGCGGTCTGTCCTTCTCGGGGAACTACACGCTGTCGAAATCAATCGACGACGCGTCCGATCCAGGCGCCACCACGTACGAAATAAACCTCCCGCAGGATGTCCGCAACATGGCTGCCGAGCGGGCCCTCTCGAGCTTCGATCACCGGCACCGGTTCGCCGGCAATTTCACGTATGTGCTTCCGGCCTGGGGAGGCCCGAATCAGGTGATGCGACGGCTGGGCTCGGACTGGCAAGTCAGCGGCATCGTCACGGTTCAGTCGGGGGCGCCATTCACGGTGAATCTGGGGACGGACCGCGCAAACATCGGCTCCGGTCCGGCGCAACGGCCCGACGCGTCATGCGATCCGAATGCCGGCGGAGCGCGGACGCCGGAGCAATGGTTCGACACCAGCTGCTTTTCCCTGCCCGCCCCCTTCACGTTCGGCAACTCGAAGCGCAACTCGGTCCTGGCCCCTGGCTACACGAACGTCGACATGACATTGCAAAAGACCGCCGCGCTGTCGAACGGCGTCCGCGTTCAGTTCAGGTGGGATGTCTTCAACGTGTTCAACCGCGCCAATTTCGATGTGCCGAATCGCACCGCATTCACGCCGAACTTCGGCCGCATTTTCAGCGCTCAGCCTGCGCGTCAGATGCAGCTCGGGATCAAGATGCTCTTCTAGCGCGGTAGCCGCGGCCAGTCCTCGATTTTGATTCTTCCAAGCAACTCAGTTCCGCCCTTCCCGTCCGGCCGCAGAATGATCGCTTCCCCCTCCGCTACTGCGCCCCATGCGGGAAACGCACGCGCGAGATTCGGCATGTGGGTCACGAGGATCGTGTTCATACGCGCCGAGGGAGCCTGAGAGACTTTGTCCCGGAGCCAGGCGGCATGTTGCTCCGCGATGCCCTGCATGCTCTGCCCACCATCACCCAGCTCTTCGTAGGCGCGCGGATTCGCCAGTAGCGCAAAGCGTACTGTCTCCAAGGCCCGGTAGGTGGGACTGGTGAGCACCTCACCGATGCGGATTTCCAGGTCTCGAAGAGCTCCACCCATCGCAATCGCGTCTGCGCGACCTTTGGCATCGAGCTGCCGCTCGAGCTTCACATTGTCGGGATTGGCCGTCTGTTTATCCGGGAGCACCATCGGTGAACTCGCATGCCGCATGACGATGACATTCCCGCCCTGTCGCAGCGCGTTGACCAACGCCTGGGAGGATAGCGCCTGCCCCTGCGCGTGATCGTGCACGAGCAACATGCCGAATGTCGCAACGGCCAGAGCGGTCGTCACACCTGATTGGAGTCTCATCGGAACCTCTGTTCGAAACATAATCCAGGCGGTGTTCCGGCACAATCATGTGAACGCCTTTCATAGGGAGTGCTTCCCATGCGAAACATCGTCCTTTTCCTTGCGCTTTCCTTCTCGGCGCCGCGTGCCGGCAGCAAACCCCACCCTTGCCAGCCGCAAACGCCGCAACTGCCACGAGCGAGGCGTACGCCCCCGGTCTGGGCGAAATCATGACGCTTCAGCAAATGCGTCACACAAAGTTATGGCTTGCAGGTGAAGCCGGCAACTGGGATCTGGCCGCATACGAAATCAAGGAGCTCGGCGAAGGCTTTGACGACGTCGTCAAGTTCCATCCGACGCACGAGGAATCGCCTGTGGCGCCAAAGGACGCCATACCACGAATGATCACGATGCCGCTCTCGGCGCCCCGCCGATGACTGAGCCACGGAAGTCGACCGTACTCCGATTCGTCATTTTCATCGGCGTCGTGAACCTCTTCGCCGATCTCACGTACGAGGGTGGTCGGAGCATCACGGGACCATTCCTCGCCGAACTGGGCGCGACGGCCGCGCTCATCAGCATCGTTGCCGGCGCCGCCGAATTCGTGGGCTACGCCTTGCGCGCGATCTCGGGCTACGTCGCCGACAGAACGGGACGCTATTGGACGCTCACGTACATCGGCTATGCGATCAATATGTTCGCCGTCCCGGCGCTGGCGGTTGCGGGCAACTGGCCGACGGCCGCATGCCTCATCGCGGCGGAGCGCACCGGACGCGCCATCCGGCGCCCGATCGTGCAGGGAATGCTTTCACATGCCAAGGACGAAGTCGGCGCCGGACGGGCCTTCGGCATCAACGAGTCGCTCGACGCGCTTGGCGCCACAGTCGGGCCGATCGTCGTCGCGCTCGTCATCGCCTGGCGTGGCGGCTACAGACTCGGTTTCGCGGTGCTGCTCGTCCCCGCCGTCCTCTGTCTCGCACTGCTTGGCGTCGCGCGGCGACGATATCCGAATCCGCGGGCGTTCGAGGCCGAAACGCGCGGTCACACCAGCGCCTTGCCCCGCAGCTACTGGTTATATCTGTGCGCCGGCGCGCTCATCGGATTTGGATTCGTCGACTTCTCGCTCATCGCGTTCCATTTTCAAAAGACGGGAACGCTACAGGGCGCCTTGATCCCCATGTCGTACGCGGTCGCAATGGGTACCGGCGCTGCCGGCAATTTTCTTCTGGGACACCTGTACGACCGAGTTGGATTACCGGTCCTGATTGCCGTGTTTCTGATTGGCGCGTTGTTCACGCCCCTCGTCTTTTTCGGACCGCCGGCTCTTGCGTGGCTGGGAATGGCGCTCTGGGGGATCAACAAGGGCGCGCAGGACACGCTGCTCAAGCCCGCGCTTGCGCCGCTCATCGCGCCGCAGCGGCGCAGTACCGCATTCGGCATTTTCGACACCTGCTTTGGCGCGGCATGGCTGGTGGGGAGCATCGCCTTCGGCTTGCTGTACGACAAGTCGCTCCCCTTGCTCGTCACCCTTTCCGTTGTTGGACAGCTGCTGTCGCTGCCGGTGTTCGTCCTGGCGCGGAACGCCGAGCGTAGGCGGACCTGAGGTCTGCCTCTACGATCTACTGAAGGCGGAACGGCCGCAAACAGACGTAGAGGCGGGTCTTTAGACCCGCCTAGGAAACACCAGCGGGGAGGAGATGTCCACGCCCAGACACACGCGATGCGCTCATGTCGCTGCTCGTGGAACGTCGAGGCAGGTCCCACCACACTCGACCGCCGCGCAGCTCCTGGTCGAACCATACCAGGTGGCCGAGATTGCCGATGTCTTCGACCAATGTCGCGACGATGGGCATATTCGCGCGGTCATAGCTGATAAAGACTTTCGACATGGCCGGCGCGATTATCCCCATGTGGACGCCGAATTGCGAGGTGCGGGTTACCTGCTGCGGAATTCGTGACCCACCCTCAGAACACTGTCGTCGCCTTTAAAAAGAGCGTGTCGCCCTGGGTCGACCGCTGACCGAAATCGGCGGTGCCGCGCTGGTACGCCACCTGAATCGTGCCGAACGGAGGCAGATACCGGTACACGAACACGGCTTGCACGTTCTTTCGATCGATCGCGGAGTTGGTCTGAAAGAACAGCCGCAGGAACAGGTCTTTGGTGAAGAACTGGTCGGTCCGAAGGACGTGAATCCAGGTCCCTTGCCGTTGGGGGTCAGGGTCGAGCGTCAGGCGCTCCAACGAATACTCCGTCGAGAGCGCAGACGTGACCTTGTGGCGGGCGGATGCGGTCCATAACACGTAGTCGGCGTCGAAGTTGTGGCCGAACTCCACGCCCGTCTGGACCGACTCGTACTCCCGGGTGTTGTAGCCGACGTCGAAGCCGACCTGCCGGTTTCGGAACTCCTTCTCGAACAGCTTGAACTCCTCGGCCCACGACATACCCGTGCTGAATCGATTGCGGTACTCCACGTTGACGGATTCGTTGGCCCTCCAACTCCTCAGCACGCCGGTTTGTCCCCAGTACATGTTGTAATTCGAGCTGACTCGAACCTTCTCGAACGCTCCGCTCCGTATCCACAGCGTCTTGTTTGCATTCGTGTCAATTTCCCGGCGGTCGTCGTCGACAATCTGCCCGACCACGTTCAGATTGTCCGCAACGCGGTCGCCCAGATGCCCGTAGCGAACGTGGAAGTGTCCGGTTGGTGAATCGTACGAAGGCCTGACTTGGAACGCGTAAGCACCCCGACCGAAACGGCCGTAGCTCCTGATAAGCTGCCCATTCATGTTGAACGTTCGGCCGAAGAACAAGTTGGCATCGGCGCTGACGCTCCCCTGGTCCACGCCGTCGAATCGCCGGTTCGCTCCCATGATCGCGACGTTCGATCGTCCGAAGATGTCGCGCTGGGCACGAGCGACGGTGTAATTCGCCCGGCGGTCCGTGCCCTGAACATCGGCCTGCGCCGAGATCAATGCCGTCGTCCAGGGCCCTTGCTTGCCGAGCAGCTTCCCGCCGGCGGCGATATCCGCGATCCGGCGTGAGTAAAACGTTCGGAACCGCTGGTTGAACTGTTCCTGGCCTTCGAGGAAGAACTGCCGCTTCTCGTCGAGCGAGAGCTCGAAGCGTGTCAGATTGATCTGCTCCTGGTCGGCTTCGATCGTGGCAAAGTCCGGAAACAATGTGGCGTAGACGGCGGTCGTAGGCGTAAGGGCATACCTGGAGTCGACGCCGGCTTCCCGGTGGGGCGCCACGCCATCCTGCAGCCGCGTGAGGGCAAACGGCACAGTCTGGATTCGATCGAGCGGGGGTGACACATTCAGCCCCACCAGGCGACCCGCTTCCGAGACTCGCCACTGGCTGTCGAGCGGACCACTCCAGAAGCTCAACTCCAGCGTCCGGCGACGACTGCGCCCGACGTTGATGCCCCACGTCCGATTCTCACCGGCGGCGTACCGGATTGACGACAACGGGATGCTGAATTCCGCCGACCATCCGTAGTCCGTGCGGCTTGCCGCGGATTGCCAGGGCGCGTCCCAGCTCGACTCCGAGCTGCGCCCGTCGTCGCCGATCCGTCCGTCAGCCTGGGTGCCGAGGGCATTCGTGATGAAGTAGTAGCCGGTGCGGCGATCGAACGTCGTGTCGATGACGAGGGCGACGGCGTCGTCTCGAAGCAGATCGGCGTCGCGCTGCGTGAGCTGGGCGGTGATCGACTCGGAATCCCACGCTCGAAACGCCACGTAAAGGTGACCCGCGTCGTACAGCATCAGCGCGTCGGTACGGACATCGGACCGATCGCCGCGCTGCGGCTCGTACTGGATAAAACTCGTCACCACCGTGGCCCCGTCCCACTCGCTGTCGCCTACGTCACCGTCGATGACCGGTGGCTTCACCACCCGTACGGCTTTGACGTCGAACGTTGCTGAAGGTGAGGTGTTGGTGGTCTGGGCGCCTGCCGTGCGGTTCAGGAACACCGTGCCGACGAAGAATCCCGCGGCCGCGCAGGCCTTCCATGAGGGGCGTGTCGCGGGTCGAATCACAATCGCCAGGCGTATTGGCGTTTGACGAGGAGTTGATTCGAGCCGGCGTGCACAACATCGGGCTGCATCGCGACACTCCGCGTGATAACTCCACACTCCAATTCCCAACTCCCAAGATGATCGGGGGTGTTCCCTGGGAATTGGAAGTTGGAGGTTGGGAGTTGGTGGCTACTGGAACATCTTGTTCTTGGTCGGCGCTCCGTTGCGGAACTCGTGAGAGACGTTGTAGTAGCCCGCGCTCTTGAGCGTGACGGTGACCTCCTGGTCACCGGGATTTTCCCAGTACCAACCGTGAATGCCCGGAAACGGAGCGGTCAGCGTGCCGGTCTGACTGGTGCCCGAGCTCTTCTCGTAGCTCTGCGCGTACCCCGCTGGCGCGCCGTCGGGCTCGGCGTGGAACTCGTAATTCACAGGAGCGGTGGCCGTCCACGAGTACAGGAGCGCTTCGCCCTTGTCGAGCCGATACTTGTATTCGATCCCCTCGTGCGGAGCGACCTTGAAGTCGACCGTTTCCGTCTGGAACGGGCGCTCCTGCGCGACGAGGAGGGCGGCCTGACCGGCGCCACCGGCAGCCGCGGCAGTCTCGAGCGCCTCCACCTGCTGTCCGGTGAGCCCGAGTGGCAGCAGTCCGAATCGTGCACCTGTGCCGAGCGGGTCGACCGCGAATTCCGCCGGCAGGACAAACATCACCAGAATGAGCCCTGCGGCAAGTAACGCCGCGCCCGCCGCGAGGGCGATGCGCTGTCGAATTTCAACCGGTTCGTTAGCTGTGATGGTGGTTGCGGTAGTCATGTTCACAGTGGGGTCAGGAAATAGCCGGACAACTGATAGCCGACCAGAAGGAGGCCACACGCCATCACCACGCCGTTGAAGGCAAAAGCATGGCGGAAGAACCCGCTGCGCGTGCGCCAATATGTCAGCGCGATGAGAATCGCCGTCAGCGCCAGGCACTGCCCGATCTCCACGCCGACGTTGAAGCTCACGATGTTTGCGACGAGACCGTTTGGCGAGAGGGCGAAATCCTGCAGCTTGGTGGCGAGACCAAAGCCGTGGAAAAAGCCGAAGATGAGGACCGCCAGCTTCGTATTCGGCTGAAAGCCGAAGAACCGCCTGAAGCCGTCCATGTTCTCGAATGCTTTGTAGACGACCGAAAAGCCGATGATCGCGTCGATCAGATACGGATTGGCGCGCACGCCTCCGAGCACGCCAACGAGCAGCGTCACGCTGTGCCCGATGGTGAACAGGCTGACGTACTGCACGACGTCCTTCAGCCTGTAAAGGAAGAAAATCACGCCGACCAGGAACAGCAGGTGGTCGTAGCCGGTCACCATGTGTTTCGCGCCGAGGTACAGCAGGGGCCCTATGGCGCGTCCTTTCAGTCCCTGGAGGAACACAGCGTCTTTGCCGGAGACACCATGCGCGTCGAGTGCTGCTGAGGCCGCGATGACAAGCAGGAGGGTCAAACTCCCAACGCCCAATTCCCAATTCCCAAGGTGAGGACAGCGCGCCTTGGACGCCTTGGGAGTTGGGAGTTGGATGTTGGATGTTGTCTTAACGCTGATACCTGGCATGGCAGTTGTCACATGTCTCATTGAGTTCGCCGCCTGCGTCCACAATCCCATCTTTATCTTTTGCTTCGGCGGCCTTGAGCGCTTTGCTCCCGGCATCCATGTAGGCCCGCGTCATCTTCACCCAATCTCCCTTGTCAACCGCGCGGTCGCCCATGAGGAGCAGATTTCCCGCCTCCACGACCGCGGCCGCACTGTTGGCGACCTTGGCCCACTCCCCGTCGTTCTGCGGAGCAATCTCTTCCACGCCGGCCGCTGACGACTTCGTGCCGACCGCCTCGTAGATCACATACGCGTCCGGCATCACGATCCCGTTCATGATCTGCTTGATGCTCGCCACCGGCGTCGTGACGAGGACCTCAGCCACCGGCGTCGCCGCGCGCGAACTGCGCGCGCTCGCGATCACGAACGCGATGCCACTAATGAAGAGCGCGGCGCTCACGACCAGGAGCCATTGAACCGTTCGCATTCAGAACGCCTTCCGCTTGACCGGCTGTGCGCGCCGAAACTCGAGCGAGCCGGAATAGAAGCCGCTCGTGCTCAGCCGCACCGTCAGCTCACGGTCCGTCCGGTTCTCCCAGAACCAGCCGTGGATGCCGGCGAACGGCGCGATGTAGCTGCCGTGCGCCTGCTCCCGGCCGTCCTCCTGGTCGAAGAACTCGGCGTACCCCTTCGGGCCGGCGGCTGGCTCGCTGTGCAGCTCGTAGTGCACGGGTGCTGTCGCTGTCCACGAGTACAGCAGCGCCTGTCCCTTATCGAGCTCGTACTTGTATTCCATGCCTTCCTTGGGCGCCAGCTTGATCTCGATCGTCTCCTGTTTGTACGGGGCCGTCTGCAAGGAGACCGCGCCGGGCGTCGGCGGTGGCGGCTGCACAGGAACAGGCGCGGTCTGTGCGCCAGGGGATGCCGCGAACAGCAGTACAGCGGCCACGGTGCATACGATCGGTCTCATGGTGTTTCCGCTCCAGACTGTCCCAGGCGTGTGAAAGTTGAATCGTACCATCAATGACCCTCGGGTCGGCCGTACCGCAGGTACAACGTCGGTACGACCACCATGTTCAGAAACGTTGACGTGACCAGCCCGCACAGAATCACGATGGCCATGGGCGTCTGAATCTCGCTGCCCGACTGGCCGCCGCGGAGCGCGAGCGGAATCAGCGCCAACCCCGCCGCGGTCGCCGTCATCAGGATAGGGATGAGCCGTTCCTCGGCGCCTCGCTCGACGGCCTCACGGAAGTTGGTGACCCCCTCTTCCGCCATCAGATGCTGGATGTGCGACACGAGCATGATGCCGTTCCGGGTCGCAATGCCGAACAGCGTGATGAATCCGATCATCGTCGCGACATTCAGGACGGCGCCGGAGAGGAACACGCCGGCCACGCCGCCGATCAGCGCGAGCGGCAGGTTCACCATGATCACCAAGGCATCGCGCGCGCGGCCGAACGCCAGGACAAGCAGCATGAACAGCGCGGCGATGACGAGGATGCCCAACCCCAGTAATCGTTCCGTCGCGCTCTGCTCGCTTTCGAACTGACCGCCGTACTCCACGCGGTAGCCGGCTGGCATCGGCACCGATTGCGCCACCGCTGTCCTGATATCGTCGACGACGCTTCCGAGATCGCGGCCCGCGACGTTGCAGGAGATCACGATCCGCCGCTGCACGTTCTCGCGCAACACCATGTTCGGTCCCTGCTCGCGTCGCACGTCCGCGAGCATGCGGACCGGCACGATTGCACCGGCCGGTGTGTCGACCGGAAGATCGGACACTCGATCGAAGTCGGCGCTGTTCGATGCGTCCAGCTTGACGGTCAGATCGAACGATGTGCCGCGATCGAAGATGCGCCCTACGGTTACGCCCGCGAAGCTCGTCTCGATAGCCTCGGCGACATCGGCCGGCCGCAACCCGTACCGCGCGATCGCGGGACGGTTCAGCACGAAGCGCACGAATGGCACGTCCATCTGCTGCTCGAGCGACAGATCGGCAACACCCGGGACGGCGGCCATGGTGTCGCGCACGCGTTCCCCGAGCCGGCGCAGCGTCCCGAGGTCGTCTCCGAACACCTTCACCGCAATGTTCGCGCGCGTGCCGGATAGCATGTGATCGATCCGGTGCGAAATCGGCTGCCCGATCGTGACGTTAGTACCTGGCAGCGTCGAGAACTGCCGGCGAAGCTCCGCGAGCAGCTCCTCGCGGGGCCGCTCCGTCTCCCGCAACCCCACGTCGATTTCCGCCGCCTCCACGCCCTGCACGTGTTCGTCGTACTCCGCGCGTCCGGTCCTGCGCGCCGTCGCCACGACCTCGGGCTGCGATAACAGGATCTGCTCGACGCGTTTCCCAATCTCGTCCGATTTGGCAAGCGACGTCCCGGGCAGCGTATTGGCCTGCACCGTCAGACTGCCTTCGTGGAACTCCGGCAGGAACGCCGTGCCGGCGCGTGTCAGTGCGAACCCCGAGACGACGAGCAGCGCGAGCGCGCCCGCCATTACCGCACGCGGATGATTGAGGACCCGCGGAAGATCGCGCGAAAAGCGTGCCTTCAGCACGCGCGACAGCCATCCGTCGTGGCCACGCAGAATGGAAGGAGCATTGGGCAGAAAGGCGAAACACAACGCCGGTGTCACGACAATCGCGACGCCGAGCGATGCCAGCAGCGCGACGATGTAGGCGAAGGCCAGAGGGGTGAGCAGCCGGCCTTCAATCCCCGCCAGGCCGAACGCCGGCAGGAATACGAGCACGATGATCACCGTCGCGAACACGATCGAAGACCGGATTTCGAGTGTCGCATCGCGGACCACGGCCGCCACCGGTATCCGCTGCTCCTGCGGCCTCGCCTGATTCTCCCGGAGCCGCCGCACCACGTTCTCGACATCGATAATCGCATCGTCAACAAGTGCGCCGATCGCGATCGCCATACCTCCCAACGTCATTGTGTTGATGCTCGCGCCGAACGCCCGCAGCGCGAGGACCGCTGCGGCGAGTGACAGCGGCATCGCCGTCAGCGTGATTGCCGCTGCGCGGACGTTCGCGAGGAAGAGCAGGACGATCAGAATGACGAGGATCCCGCCGTCACGCAGCGCGGCGATCACGTTGTTCACGGCAACCTCGATGAAGTCCGATTGCCGGAAGATTCTCCGGTCGATCGTGATGCCGCGCGGAAGCTCCGCCTGAAGCGTGTCGAGCTCGCGATCGAGACGTTCGGTGACTTCGATCGTGTTGGCGCCAGGCTGCTTCTGCACGCCGACGATGACGGCCGGCTTTCCGCTGCGGGAGCCTTCTCCCCTCTTGAACGCTCCGGCCTCGCGGACGTCGGCGACGTCACGGATCAGGACCGACCGATCACCACGCATCGCGACGACCGTGTCGCCAATCTCCTCCGTCGTCCGCACGCGCCCGATCGCTTCGAGGACGTACTCCTGCGCGCCCTCCGTGTAGATCCCGGCAGAGGTGTTCTGACTGGCGCCTCGAACCGCGGACAACAATTCGGTCAGCGAAATACTGTTGGCGCGGAGGCCATCGGCATGTGCGACGACCTGGAACTGCCGCTCCGCACCGCCGATGGGCGTCACCTGCGACACGCCCGGGATCGCCAGCAGCCGGCGCCGGACCGTCGTATCTGCGATCGTGCGCAGAGTGAGGGGATCCTCGGTATCTGACGACAGAGCGAAAAACAGGATCTCTCCCATGATCGAGGAGACCGGCGCGAGGACCGGGCGTTCCACCTGCGGCGGCAACGCGCCGCTGACCAGCGACAGCTTTTCCGACACGAGCTGCCGGGCCATGAAGATGTCGGTCCCCCAGTCGAACTCGACCCAGACAACGGCAATGCCGACGGCGGTCGCGGAGCGGACCCGCCGCACGCCGGACGCGCCGTTGATCGCGCTTTCGATCGGGAAGGTGACAAGCGACTCCATCTCTTCCGGCGCCATGCCGTGCCCTTCGGCAAGGATGGTGACCGTCGGCGCGGTCAGATCGGGAAAGACATCGATCGGCATCTGCCGCGCCGTCCACGCGCCGGCGGCGAACAGCAGCACCGAGAGCCCGATGACGATCCAATGATGATCAATCGACCACTGAATAACGCGTTTCATCAGTGCACGTGTCCTTCCGCCGGCAGGCCCTTGGCGGCTGACGCGAGCTGCACGTCGTACGCTCCGCGCGTCACGACGCGGTCACCGGGCGCGACGCCGGTTTTGATCCCCACGAGATCTCCTTCGCGCGCCGCAATCTCCACGTACCGGCGGGCAAAGCGCTCGCCGCCACTCTGCACGAAGACGTACGGGCGGCCGGCCTCCATCAACACTGCAGCCTGGGACACAGCGGGTACCCGAACCCGGTTGCGCGTGTACAGAATCGCCGTCCCGGTCTGGCCGATGAGCAGCTGCCTGCCGGGGTTGTCCACCTCAAACTGCACAGTCAACGCATGCGTCTGCGAATCGATGACGCCCGAGTCGTGCATGTGGTGAGGGCGGAGCGGAATCGGATCGGTCCGGCCGGGGACCTCGAGAGCGATGCTGTCGATATCACGAGTGAGGCTGACATCGGCGGCGGGCACGAGCGCCTGCAGCTCCACTTCGTCGGTCTTGATGATCTTGAACAGCGGCGCACCCTCGTCGTACGACGCCCCGAGCGTTGCCGACACTTCGGCCACGCGGCCGGACAACGGCGCACGAAGGACGAAGGCATTGCCCGACGCGGCGCCTCCACCGGTGCCGAGTGTCTGATCGCGCTGCGCGAGACGCGCTTGCGCCGCCCTGAGACGGGCCTCAGCGATGGTGACCCCGCGCTTCGCCTCTTCAACCCGCCTCGCGGGCACCGCCTGCTCGGCAAGCAGATGCGCGGCCCTCGTTTCTTCCGCGCGCGCCGCGTCCGCCGCGGCCTGGGCCTCGGCGACTTCAGCGTCAAGGGTCGCGCGATCGTCGCCTGCCGTCAGTCGCGGCTCGAGGCGTCCCAACGCCTGGCCCGCGCGGACCGTCGCGCCGATCGAAATCAACGAATCCGCAGCGAATCGTCCCGCGGCGGGAGCGGAGACAATCGCCTCGCCCCCGGTGACCGGCTGCACGATGGCCGGCACACGTACGGAGGAACGGAGTTCCGCCTCTCGAACACGCTCAGTGGCGAATACGTTGGTCCACTGTTGCTCCTTCAGGTACGCAATCGCCGCGGGATCGTCGGCAGGCCGTTTTTCCGCGTCGGCAGTCGCCGCGGCCTGGTTGGCGAAAACGGTCGTCGTACCCAGATCGTGGCGGTCGCTCAATCCGGGCGCATTGACGAGCAGTGCCCAGCGGTACTGGCCGGCGGACGGCAGCTTCCCCTCGACCCTGAACGCACCAGGCCGCAGCGGGTCGGAGCCGGCCAACGTCACGGCGGCGCCCCCGCTTTCCGGCGTCATTTCAATGCTGGGTCGCCCAGCGTTCAGCGCGCTGAAGTCGTTGAGCCGTGTGAGATGGACCGCGAAGCGGACCGTCTCCCCCGCCACCATCGGCGGGTATTCCATGAAGAGCTCCGTCTTGTCCGTCCAGCTCGTCACGTCAAGCGACGGAATCTCGGGCTTAGCCTGCTGTGGTTCCCTCGTGCAGGCTCCGCTCAATGCAAGATGCAAGATGCAAAATGCAAACATTCTGTTTTTCATCACGGAATCTCCCAGCCGCTGACGAATTCGAGCTCGATTTCCGCCTCGCGCGCCGACGCGTCGAGCGCCGCCTGCCGTACGCGGGCCGATGCCGAGGTGCGGTACGCGTCGAGCAGTTCGAGAATGCCGCGCTCGCCCGCGTCGTAGCTCACCCGCGCGATCCGCTCCACGTCGGAAGCGGTCGTCAGCGCCGACGCCCGGTATCGATCGGCTGCGCTGCGCCGCTCCAATGCCGCCGCACGCCATGCGGCAATCTCGCCGCGCAGCGTGATGCGAAAGGTCTCAAGCCGCGCCGTGGCAGCAGCCGCCCTGCCTTGCGCGCGCGCTCTTTCCGGCCCACCTCGGTCAAAAAGCGGGAGAACCGCCTGGATGCTGATCACGCTGCCGACGTCGCCTGCCCCGAGAGAGGATGACTTCGTCCCGCCCAGCACCTCCGGCTCGGGAACGCGCCGCCGCTCGGCCGCGCGGAGGGCCAACCGCGCCGCCTCGATCTCGCCTTGAAGCGCCAGCGCCTCGCCGCGGGTCCGTTCAGCCTGATCGACGAGAACACCGAGAGGCGGCAGATCGCGCGGGGCGATGACAGGGCTGGCGGCGACGATCGTCGAAGGCTCGATGCCGGCCGCGAAATATGAGGCCAGGCGGCCTTGCGCGCGCGCGCGGTCCGCCCCCGCCATGACACGGTCGGCTTCGAAGTCGATCACTTCGCGCTGGGCACGCAACCGATCGAATGCCGCCGCGTCTCCGGCGCGTTCGCGCTTCTCCAGAATTCCGACAAGCTCCTGAAGGTGATCGCGTGCGGCAGTGAGCTCGTGCTCGCGGGTCTGGGCGGTCACCAGATCCGCGTACGCGATTCGGAGATCGGCCCGCGCACGGTGCACCGACTCGTCGGCCCGGTTCGTCGTGGCCCCGAGGAGTGCCGTCGCCGATGCCGTTTCGAACCGTCGCTGGCCGGTGATCGGGAGGGGCTGCAGTACCGAGGTGATCGTCTCCGTCACGCCGGCAACCGACTCACGACCCACATACAGCCGAGGGTTCGGCCACCGGTTGGCGCTGAGAACGTCCGCCCGTGCGAGCTCGATGCCCGACCGAATGGCGCGCACGCGCGGACTGTCCGGCGATAGTCTCGCCAACGCATCCGCTTCTGACATGACGGCCTGGGCCAAAAGTGGATCGGCAGTACCAGCCACCGCCATGACGACCCACGAAACACACACAAACCGCGAGCACACTCTTTCCACTGGGCCCATGAATCCTCTTTCGCGGCGAATGCCGCGCGAACGGTGCCGCCCGCATCAAAGCGCGCGGGACGGCTGATTCGATTGAAGACGGAGAAGTATCTAGTCGTCCGTTAGAGGACGAAAGGCGGGCCGCGGAGGAGTGGAACGGCGCCGTACGGTCCGTCCCGAGGGGCGTTGCCAGCACGACGCTGGCTGACGTCAGTGAACGTCGGCGCAGGAGGTACGGTCAGGAGAGCGACGAGAGCCGCGCGGGGCACTTCGATGTGCCCCAGGACCGGTGAAACAACTGCCGGATGATCGACGAAGAGCGCGCGCCCTTCGTCCTCTCCATCTTGAACGGCAGCTCCCAGGCTCCGATGCGCCGCCCAGTGTGCATGCTCGATGACTGCAGTGTGATGATCGGCGTGGTGATCGCCATCGTGGTCGTCGTGGTCGGCCGCGGCCAGGTGGATGTGCGTCGGCGGCAGGATCGCCGCCCAAATGGTGGCAACCGCCAGAATCGAGGCAAAGAGAGGACGCCTCAGGCGGCCTGTGCACACGCCGGAATCATGCGCGTGTCTCGCACGCCCGTCAACTCGACGACGGTGACCTCGGCAGGCAGAGATGGAACTGGTCACGTAAAACCGAATCGTATCTACCTGACGATCGCGGCTATCTGAAAGTTTCCTGAACTTTTCGTCACAAAAGCCGCGACGGGAGCCGTGATCGCCTTGGGAGTTGGAGGTTGGAGGTTGGGTGGGCCTGAACCGGAAATGCAACGACCGCGAGCAGGAGCGTGGCCGGGACAACTGGGTTTGGGAACGTCACTACTCGGTGGACAAGGAAAATAGCGCATTCGTGGCGGAACCGAAGTTCAGAATCGAACACCGACGCCGAAGCGCACCTGGTGCGTGCGAAGCGGCTGTCCCAGGCCGAGAACCGTCCGCATGATGTCGTTCGCGAACAGTTCCGTGTATCGGTAGCCGGCATCAAAGAGTATCGGGCCGCCATGCACCATCAGGCCCCCGCCGGCGGTGCCGATCGGCGTCGTCCGCCCGATGAGACCCAGCGCGAGTGATGTGGCGGCGTTCGCTACAGATCCGAGACGGCCGCTGCGTACATCCAGCCTGGCGATCCCGGCGGTCGCTTCAACATAGGGTGTGACCGCCGCACTCGGCGCGAGGACGAATCGCACGCCTCCTCCGCCGTACAGTGCCGACGCGCGCAGGTCGGTCCGCGCAAGCGAGAACAGCGCGCTCGACATCGACGGAAGCACGTTGCCGATGCGTCCGGCCTCGCCCACGATTTGTACGCCCGGAACCACGCTGAACGTGACAGTGCCACCGAGCGATGGCGACTGTGATTGAGGGGCGCTCAAGGAGAGCCCGCCAAATCCCTCGATGGCAGCGGCGCCCTGGGCGAGGACCGCGGCCGGCGCGGCCAGGACGAACGTCAGGAACGCCGCGCCGCTCGCGAATCGAGATGAGTACCCCATGACCGTTTCCTTTATCGAGGCAAGGCGCGGAGAGATTCGGGGCAAATCTGATACCACGCCGATTCACCGCGAAGGCGCCGTGTGGCGCATCTGGTCAGGCGTCGGACGGCCTGCGGTGTCCCCTACTCAGGAATCCTGGCAGGACATCCGTCTCACGGACACTGTCTGTTTCTTTTTTTGGTTTCAGCGCAATCGAGCGTTCTGACGTTCGCAAGCGTCCAAGAGTCCGTAGAGTTCACATCAGCCTGTCCGGCACCTGCCGTCGTGATGTGGAAGCCATTGCGTTGGGACGTGAAGCGGTTGCGAACACGATCTCGGGACGATGAACAAGGGCGTCTGCGGGAAGCCCTGCCATCCGCTCGCGGACGCGTGCCTCACAGGCGGCCGCTCTGCCAGGGGCTAAACTTCCGATGCGACGCGCGGCCATGCCGCACCCGAGCTGCACCTTCACCACATCGTCGATGGTCCAGCGGTGCTCGAACACCTGTGCCCACGTCTGAGTCGGTGTGCATCCGACAGATGCGAGCAATCCTGAAAGCTTGTCGGGTGTGTCCATCCGCGCCTGTTGCATGACCACCGGATCGCGAAAGTCCGGCGCGGCGCCTGCCGCGTCGAGCTCCTCCTTCCAGATGGCAAGTCCGGGAACACCGTCGTCTCTGCCCCAAGAAACTATTCCTATGGCACCGCCAGGACGCAAGACCCGGAAGACCTCGCGTAACGCGGTCACCGGGTCGGGGACGTGGAACAGCATGAAGACCAGCGTGGCCACGTCGACTGATTCCGATCGAATCGCGAGCGATTCGGCATCCATGACCGCAAGCGGGTGTTTCGTCTGGCGCTGCGCGATGCGGAGCATGCCGTCCGAGCGATCGACTGCAAGAATGCGAGCGGATGGCGCCGCCGCGCCAAGGTCCCCAAGGAGCGCGCCGGTGCCGGCGCCGAGGTCAAGGACCCAACGCGCCATTGCCAGCGGAAGGCGAGCCAGGAGCGGCTTCGCCATCGGCGCAATGACGGGCGACCACTGCCCTGCATACGCGTCGGCTTTGTCCGAGTATTCACGCGCGAGCGAGATGGAGGGATCCACGTGAACTATTTCATCTCGCGTGGTGCGTCTCACTCATCCGAACCGCCGCCACCGATCCGGACGCGAAGGTGATCGCTGCAACGAACCACATGGCACCGGCAAGCCCAACGACGTCGGCTGTGATTCCCGCGAGCAGGGCGCCGATCGCGTAACCGAGATCGCGCCAGAGGCGATAGACACCGACCGACGATGCCCGCCAGGAAGGGAGCGCGACGTCCCCGATCGCCGCGAGCAGTGTCGGGTAGACCATCGCGGTGCCAACGCCCAGCAGGGTGAGGCCGGTCGCGTACCAGACGAATCGATCTGAGAGGATCACGACGACAATCGCGGCGGCTTGGAGCCACATGCCGCTGACAATCAACCACTTTCGACCCACACGATCGGAGAGTGCGCCCGTGCCGAGCTGGACGACACCCCACGTGGCGGGATAGATGGCGGCAAGCATTCCAATCCGCTCGAGACTCATATTCGCAGCGGCAAACACGAGCGGAAACAGTCCCCACGCCATCCCGTCGTTCAGGTTGTTCACGAGCCCGGCTTGACTGATGCTCGAGAGATTGCGATCCGCGAGCGTGGTTCGCCAGAACACCTCGCGTGCACTCGGAGCGTCTGACGAAGGGACGCCCTGCCTCGATTCGAGCATGACGTGCGCACTGGTCTCACGAATCAGGAACACGGACAGCGCCAGCCCAAGCGCGACGAATACAACCCCAGGATAGAAAGGTTCCGGTCGCAACCCGTAACGCGCCGCAATCCAACCGGTGAGGAGCGCCGCGCCTGCGACCGCGGCGTAACCCGCGAATTCATTCACCCCCATCGCAAGACCACGTCGTCTGGAACCCACGAGATCGATCTTCATGATGACCGTCGTGGACCACGTAAGTCCCTGGCTGATGCCCAGAAGAGCATTGGCGGCCAGAATCCATCTCCACTGTGGCGCCCACATCAGCGCGAACGGAACTGGCGCCGCAACGAGCCAGCCGATGACCAGCATGCGTTTGCGTCCGATCTGGTCAGCCCATCGGCCGGCGGCGTAGTTGCTGAACGCTTTCGTCAGGCCGAATACCACGATGAACGACAGGACGGCGGTGCGGGCAAGCAGGTGGAACTCCTGCTCGGCGATTGCAGGCAGGATGCTCCGTTCCATGCCTACCATCGCACCGACAAATGCGTTGATGATCACGAGGAGCGTGAACTGCGCGAGATTCTCGCGGAGTCCAAGTCGGACCGGCGCTCGTGCGCCGGCAGCGGCCGCGACGCTCGTCACACGTGCGTCTCGAGTCGCGCCCGGCCGCGGTTGGCCGCGAGGACTCGTTCCATTTCGGCAGGTTTCGGCGGTACATCCGCGAGAGCGTTGATGAAAGCCTCCCGGTCAAGGGCGAGCATCGTGTTCCAACGGCGTTCGAAGGCGATCGTGCTCGACGGCTTCCCACTCAATCCGGCGCCGCACAGTGAACCCGAAAAGTGGCCGGGAAAGACCTCGAGATCGCCGGGCAGTGTGAGCAGCTTCCCGTGAATGCTGTCGTAGAGCTCCGCCGCGTTTTCGCGGGCGCGCCCGGGTAGATCGGGTCTGCCGACGGCGCCCACGAACAGGGTGTCGCCCGTAAGGACGAACCACGGATCTGTGCCGCGTTTGAGATCGGTGACGACCAGACAGATGCTCTCGGGTGAATGTCCGGGTGTGTGTAGCACCTTGACGCGCGTGTTGCCGAGTTCGACCTCCTCGCCATCGCGCAAGGGCACAAACGGAACGCTGACATCGGCGAATTCGTGCAGGCAGTAAGACGCGTCGACCCGCCTCGCCAGCTCGACGCCCCCTGAACGGTGATCCGCATGGACGTGGGTATCGATCACGTGCGTGATGCGCATCTGCTTCGAGTCGGCAAATGCGACGTACGTATCCACATCCTCAGCACGCGGATCGACCACCGCACACTTCCCGAGTGTGCCGCACCCGAGCAGATAGGCGGCGCATCCGAGGTCGTAGTAGTGGAAGGGACGGAAAATCATGACGCGACCTCCTGAGCTGTCACGCCTTGCGGGCCAGCATCGACACGCTCTTCACACCCCATTTCGCGGTGGCGCCTTTTGCCGAGGCCGAGATGAACTGATACTGCGGGTTGGGCTCGACTCGCTCGATACGGAGCCCGGCCGCTTCGATGGCTGCGCCGTAGGCGTCCTCTTGCGCCGCTCCGCCAATGCACGCCGCCCAGAGATCGGCGTTGCACACGACGCCTTCAGGTAACGGCGTCTCGGTCACGATGTCTGCGATCGCGAGGCGTCCGCCTTTTCTCAGGAGTCGTGCGGCTTCCAGAAACACTGTGTCCTTGTCTGCCGCAAGATTGATCACGCCGTTGGAGATCACGCAATCAAACGTTTCTGCATCGAGCCCCGTATCCTCGATGTAGGCCTTGCGGTACGTGACGTTTGCAAACCCGGCGCTGCGCGCGAGACGCTCGGCTTTGGCAAGCTGCGCGTCGGTCATGTCCACGCCGGTCACGCGGCCGGTCGGTCCGACTTTCAGCGATGCCACAAACGTGTCCATTCCGGATCCACTGCCCAGGTCCACCACGCACTCGCCGGGCTGTAGATCGGCAAGGTGAAAGAAGTAACCAACGCCGGCGAACGAATCGATGGCGTCCTGCGGCACACGATCGAGATCCGTCGGCGTATAGCCCAGCCGCTCGGCCATGGCGCGCCCCATCTCGAAGTGGAAGCTGCCGTGCGGTTTCGTGGCAACGTCGGTGTACATGTCCTTTACCTTGGACTCGAGAGCAGTACGATCAACGGTCGTGGCGGTCATGGCTATGTCCTCAATGCGCCTTCCTCGAGACCCGTCTGCACGGGAAAACCAGCCGCCCGCCATTCCGGAAACCCTTCGAGCAGGCGCCGCGCGCGGCGGCCCTTCGATCGCAGGATCTCGACCGCATGGTCCGCGTAGACGCAGTACGGGCCACGGCAGTAGGCGACGTATTCCTTGTTTTTCGGCAGCTGCCGGAGGCGACGCTGAAGCTCCTCGACCGGAACGGAAATCGCGCCTGCGATGTGACCGGCGAGGTACTCGCTCGATGGCCGGGTATCGAGCACGACGATCTCGCGAGATCGCGCTCGTCGAAGCAGTTCCTCCATGCCAATCGCCTCGGCACTCGATCGATCGCCGAAATGAGCCCGGACCAGGCGATCGAGCTCCGCAAGCCGGTGCTCGGCTACGGTGCGGACGGCCTTTGATACGTCCGCGACGGCGGGATCGGCGAGGCGGTAGTAGACATACAACCCGTCTTTCCGACTGTCGACGAGCGACGCCTGCCGAAGCGCCTGGAGATGTTGCGATGCGTTGGCGAGAGACAGACCGATCTCGCCCGCGAGGGACTCGACGGTGCGCTCTCCCTGGGCCAGAAGTTCCAGGACCTCGAGGCGGTGCGGGCTCGAGAGCGCCTTCCCGATGCGGGCGAACTGCCCGTACAACCGATCCTTGAACTCGCGGTGGCGACGCGTCTCGGCAGTCAAGTCAAGTATTCAATATAGTACTTGATTATTGGCTGTCAAGCCTTTTTCGCTTTCCGGGATCCGCGGCGCCGGCGGCCAGGCCGGACCACTTTTCACTATGACGGAACACCCAGGCACTGAGGCACCGAGGCAAAACCGGAATGACATTCGCTCTCTAGCGCGAGGCGGTTGATGTCCCGCTGGCTGACCGCGATTTCAATTCCTCGGCCCAGTTGAGGACAACGACAATGCGAGTACTGGGGGGCGAACGGTCCTCGTCTCGAACCATCAGGAACCGCTGCCCATCCGGCGTGACGTCGTAGTTCGAGGAACTCACGCCAGGCATGCCGCACGAAGAGCCTGACCCGTCAGAATAGCTGGCTTCCCATAGCGGTCGCGCCGCAGAGACTCGAACTTCTGGCGCCGTCGTGATGGCCACGACCATCATCGTCTTTGCGTTGCGGTAGTAGAGCTCTCCGCCCGAGCGTCGCCACACCGGGTCGAATCCGCCGGCGCTCGAGACTTGAACTTTGGGTCCCGGTCCTGGGAATGGCTGCACGTACACTTCCGATTTGCCCGATTCGTCGGACGCGTATGCGATCCAGCGGCCGTCCGGCGAGAACTTGGCGGAACCCTCTCCAAATCGCGAACGTGCAACAGGTTGAGCCTGACTGTCACCTTCGAGAGGCAGCACCCACGCGTCGTCTCTCGTTTGAGGATCCTTCTGATCGAAAGTGAGAAATCGCCCGTCGGGAGAAAACGACACGGGGCTCTGTCGCGTCCCCGCTGGATCCAGACGGACCGGGCGCGCGCTGCGATCGGCCGGCATCATCCACATCGTCATCCCGCCCGCCAGCCACGACCGAAACGCCAGTCGCTTGCCATCGGGCATCCAGACCGGATCGTGACTTTCACCATCGGTCGTCATCTTCGTCAGGACGGAGCGGGGAAAATCATAGACATAGAAGTCGTGATTGGGGCCTTCGATCTCCACCGCGAGGTAGCGACCGTCCGGCGACAGCCGGGGATACAAGTACGCGGCCGGCGGCAGTGGCAACGGCTCCGCCTTTCCCGATCGGTCTACCCACACGAGCGTGCGATGCGCACCCTCAGCAGTGCCGGGCACGTAGGCGAGATCGCCGCGTCGCGAGAGCGAGAACTGCGCGGCGCCCGTATTACTGCTCATGAGCACTCCGTTGAGCACCTCGAATGGATCGCCGGTGACCTGTCGCCGCGACAGGTCGAACGGCACCGCGAGCAGCTTCCCTCCGCGTGCATACACGATGTGTCCCGACGGGGAATACGTGGCGGACGTGCCGCCAGTGATCAGTGTCTTCCTCTCATGTGTCCGTAGGTCCCACAAGTCGATTCTCGCGTCGTCGTAGTTGTCGATTCCGTCGAAAGCCACGGTGTAGATGAGCGCTTCGCCCCCGGGCAACAGGTTGGCGAACCGGTGGCTTCGCTCGTTGGACCCGAGCTCGGTAACGTTCTGAATGTCGCCTCCCGCATCTGACACGCGAACGATCCCTCCGGGATAATGCGCGGTCCAGTAGATCGATCCGTCCTCGCCCCAGTCACCCTTGTGGAACGCGTCGTACTCCGCGAGCTTCACGGCGGCGCCGCCTGACAATGCCGCCCTGTAGAACGGTCGCGCCCACGAAAAGATGGCATTGCCTTGGATGAAAGACACTGTCGAGCCGTCCGGTGAAAAGAGAGGCGCGCCACGAAAGCCTGGGGTGGCTGATGACTCGAGTGTTCGCGTTTCGAGGCTGTCGAATCGTCGTATCGATACAGGCCCAGGAAATCCGGTGATCGCCAACTGCGTCCCATCAGGGGAGAGCGCCAGGTTCGGATTGAAGCCTCCGCCTATCACTTGACCCTGTGGAAGGTCCACGGTGAACCGCGTCACCCGGTGCTCGGTCACGGGCCCGCTGGCACGAACGAAACCAAACCACACACTCCCGGCGAGGATCGGCAGTACCACGACGCCCAAAGCAACTGCGGTCCATGTGCGGGTTCCACTCCCGCGCGTAAGTGAGGCTGCTGCCAGCGCGCGGCCACGCCTGCCGACGCCCGACGATGGGACAGCCCACCCCGTCGATTCGAGCGTCCGGGCGAGATCCTCGAGCTGGCCCTTCAAGTCGATCGCCGACTGCATCCGCCGGGCCGGATCCTTGACGAGGCATCGATCGATGATCCGGGCAAGTTCATCGGGCACGCCTGGATTGACCTCGCTCGCGAAAGGCGCTGTGTCCTTGAGGATGGCCGTCAACGTCGCCAGCGGTGTGCCACCGCTGAACGGACGCTGGCCGGTGGCCATCTCGAAGAGCACGATGCCGAGCGAAAACAGATCCGATCGCGCATCGGCCACATGACCGTCGATCTGTTCGGGGGACATGTACGGCGCTGTGCCCATCAGTCGCCCGTCGATCGTCAGCGAGTCGGTCGTGTCCTTGCCACTGCTCTCGTCGACCGCAAGTCTCGACAGACCGAAGTCAAGAACTTTGATTGCGCCATCGCGCGTCATCATGATGTTTGCGGGTTTCAGATCACGATGCACGATGCCGAGATCGTGTGCCGCGCTGAGAGCGTCGACCAGCTGAATGGCGAGGGCAAGCAGACGATCGAGTGGGAACCCCTTCGCGGGAAGCGCCGCCGATAGCGTCGAACCCTCGATCAGTTCCATCGTGATGAACAGGACTCCCTCATGTTCGTCGAGCGAATACACGGTCACGATGTGCGGATGATTGAGCCTCGCGACGGCACTCGCCTCGCGTTCGAGGCGCGCGCGACGCACGGGATCCGACGCCACCTCCCTGCGCACAACTTTCAGCGCGACGCGGCGGTGCAGTCGCGTGTCCTCGGCCTCATACACCTCGCCCATCCCGCCCGCACCAAGAGGCCCTTGGATGACGAATTGACCAATCGTCGAGCCTGACGCAATCGGTAGAGAGGAATCGGTCGTCATTTTCGGGCCCTCAAGCCGCGCGATGCATTAAGCGTCTGGGTGGAAGTCATGCCGACTGCTTGCCGGAAGCACACATTCGCTGGCCCCAAGCGTATCTCCGTGCCATCGGTGAGCGTCATTGGCGAGGTCACGCGGACGTCACCGATGTACGTGCCGTTCTTGCTGGACAGATCGTGGAGCGTCACCTCGTGATCACCGACGACGATCATCGCGTGACGACGCGAGACACCCACGGCGTCAACGCGAACGTCCGCAGCAGGATCGCGCCCCACGAGATTCTCACCATTCGACAACGCGGCGCGCTCGGCGCCCCAGGCCAGCCAGCACATGGCGTTGCCAAGCGCCGGTGCACGCGGCCGTTGTACTTCGGCAACGGCACCGGAGAATGCGTAGCCAAACCGCTGGACCGTTCGAACGAACTGTGGATGTCGAGCATCGTCTTCTAGCGCGGTCCGGATCTCCGCGATTAAGACAGCAAGGTTGACATCCGACACGAAGGTATCGCGCCAGAGACGTTCGTGGGCTTCAGCCTTTGAGATCGCTTCCGGACGCCGATCCACGAGCAGCACGAGTAGATCGAACGCTTTTGGCGAGAGGTGGACCGGCTGCGTGCCGCGACGCAGTTGGCGGGCGCGCTCGTCCAGCGTGAATGGCCCGAATCTGATGTCCACGGCGATGGTCCTGCGAACTCTGCGAAACCAAGCGAATTCTAATCCCTTTCTAAAGACTCCGAGTCACGTGCTCGCGAGAATCACCACGGGGACGCGGAACGGGGTCGTTTTCGAGGAGAAAGCCAATGCGAGCACTCAGACTGATGGCAGTCATTACGGCGTGCGTCTTCGCACTCACGATGGCAACGCGGGTCAGCGCCGCGCTCGTCTTCACCACGTTGGATGTTCCTGGGGCGGTCCTGACAAACGCTCAGGGCATCAATGCACAGGGCGATGTGGTCGGCGCGTACACGGACGCGGCCGGCCAGCAACACGGGTTTCTCTGGAGTGGTGGCCGGTATCGGACGATCGATGTTCCAGATGGGCACGCAATCGTGGCTCGGGGCATCAACGACTCGGGCGACATCGTTGGCACGTACCAACGACCAGGTGAAACCGGCGGCATTCCACAGCACGGGTTCCTCCTGACGCGCCGCGGCGGCTTGCTCGCCGTCGATTACCCAGGACATCTGAACACGATTCCGCAGCGCATTCTGAACGACGGCACCATCCTCGGCTGCTATCACGACGCGGACACGATGGGAACGATGCACGGAATCCAGTTCCAGCGCGGGTTTTCCGCCATGGACATGTCGATGTCGATGAACAACGGCGCTACCCCTGACGGAGAGCTCATGGTCGGACTTTTCACTGATACCGATGGTCGCGGTAAGGCGTTCATGGTCAACCGTGGATCGTTTACGAGGCTCGAAATGCCAGGCAGCCTCGGCACCGCGGCATGGGACGTCAATCCGTCGCGCGTCGTCGTTGGCGTCTACACGGACGCGGCGGGTGCGGTTCACGGTTTTCAGTACGACGGGCAGACGTTTGGGCGCGTCGACGCGCCGGGCGCGGCCACGACACGTGTCTTCGGGATCAACCCGGCGGGCGACATGGTGGGGAACTTCGTTGACACGGCTGGGCGCACGCACGGATTCCTCGCTCACGGGGCGGCCCAATGAGGCCGCGGAGACACGGTTCCGGCTTTCTCGAGGAGGCATCCATGTTCCTTCATCGCATGCGTCAGACCTTGTCAGTATTCGCCATCGTCACAGGCGGGACGTTGGCAGCCATGCCGGCTTTTGCGCAGCAGGGGCAATCGGCAGAAACCGCGAGAGTCGCGATCACCGGCGCGATTGATTTCCGAAACGTCTACATGTTTCGCGGCGTGCGCCAGGACGACACCGGCGTGATCGCATGGCCAAACGCCGAAGTGGGCGTCCGGCTGCACAGCGGCAATACCGGCCTGACAAGCGCACGGCTGCGGGTTGGAACCTGGAACAGTGTTCACAGCGGGTGGGCAGGCTCCGACGGGCCGAGTGGCAAGCGCTGGTATGAATCCGACATCTACGCAACCGTTGCACTCGGCTTTGGCAACGCTGCGACATTGAACACGACCTACACGACGTATCGAAGCCCGAACAAGATGTTCACCACCGTCAAAGAGATCTCCGTCACGGCGGCCATCGATCGCGTGGGGATTGGTCGCGCTGCGTTGAAGCCCTACGGGCTAGTCGCGTTCGAGCTCGATACGAAGCCCGGACTCGGACAGTTGGACGGTGGATTCAAGTCGGGGAGATATCTCGAGCTGGGCGTCTCGCCCGGATACCCGGCGCGCCGGATCGAAATTGCCGTTCCCGTCAAGGTTGGTCTGAGTCTCGGCAACTACTACGAGCTTGCTGGCAAGGACAGGAAGTTTGGTTACGCGAGTGTCGCTGGAATCGTCACCGTGCCACTCGGCGGGACCGCGAACTCCAACGGTTGGAACCTTCATGGCGGCGTGGAGTACGAATTACTCGGCGACATGGCGAAGGCCATCAACAACGGGGATGGCTCAAAGACGATTGGGTCAGTTGGCGTGGGATTCTCTTACTAGCGATCGTGGTCAGGCACGTCCGTTGGACGGTCACGCGGACCTTCAAGCGGCCAAAGATGGAACGCCTGCATGCCCCCGGTCTTGTAAAACCCGATGCCATCGCGTCCGGACCCATCGCTTAACCAGCGGCCAAACGCCATCGCCGCAGGACTGGTCTCCGGACGATCAGGGTTCACGATGACGGCGTACGTGTTCAGGAGACGGGGATCGCCTTCTGACACGACTCGCAGCGCCAACGCCGGCGCAAGCTGTAGAAAGGTGGCGCGATCGGACAATGTGTAGCCCGCCTGCTGGCTGGCCACACGCAGCGTGGTCCCCATTCCCTGCCCGGTTGCGATCAGCCGCGTCGCCGCCGGCCTGGCGCCGGCCAGGTGCCACAACGCCTGCTCGCGTTCGAATGTGCCTGACGCATCGGCTCGTGAGAAGAACGGCGCTTCCGCAACGGCAATTCGACGCAGAGCATCCTCGAGCGACGAGGCGGCGCCTACCTTCGATGGATCATCGGGGGGACCGACGACGACGAAGTCGTTGTACATGATTTTTCGGTACCACCAGCGCGGATGCCCGGCCAGCGCCTTCGCTTCAGCCTCCGGCGCGTGACTGATTGCCACGTCTGCGTCGCCATCGCCGAGCATCGCAAGGGCGCGGCCGCTCCCCGCGAGGTGCACACCAAAGTGCACTCCAGTGTTCCGTTCATAGACCGGCAGAAGCGCGTCGAGCAGTCCCGAGTTCCCCACGCTCGTGGTCGTCACCAGCACCAGCTCGACGCCACTCTCACGCGCGCAGCCGGACGGAAGGCCGATCGCGGCGGCTGACAGCAGCGCAAGGACGCAAGCGACAGGTCTCGTCATTGGACTCAGAGGGGGGCAGGAACCGCACGCGTCGCTACCGCTCGGCCTATTCATTGAAACAGCACACGCGCGTCGACAAGGATGTATAGGCCGAGCCCGATGAGTACGAATGGCAAGGCCACCTGTCCGTAACGGCGAATGTGTGATCCCGCCAGCGGATTGTTAACAAGGGCGTATCCCATAGCGCACCACACGCCGGTCATCACGGCGAAAATGGCCGTGTAGACCATAATCGCCTGTAGTTCGCTTGCGAACAGCGGGATGTACACGCTCAGATTATCGCCCCCGTTTGCGATCGTCACCCCGGCGACGGATTCTCTCTGCGGGGGCTTGCAAAGTTCAGGCACCCCAGAGAGCCTAGAGACGTATCGTCCGCGTACCAGCGCGGCCACCCATGGCGCTGAAACCCTTGCTTCGAGCTTCACATCCCGTGCGCGTTGTGCTGTCCACACCCGCGGTGATGTCGTTCGTCTCGGTCTGGAAGGCCCTCGCGCTCGCGATGGCGCAGCTCGGCGTCGGGGCGTTCTTCCTGGCAGGGGTTACGCGATCGGCGCTCGGTCCGACAGCGGCATGGTGGGTCCTCGCCGCCTGCGTGCTGGGCGCCTTGGTCCGCACCATCGACATGGAGAGTTGGGCGCTGCTGGCTCCCGGCGGGTTCATCGGCCGTCTCCAGCAGGCGTTCGGCCCGGGTGCGGGCCGCATCGGCGCGGCCGCCACCCTGATGGAGCGCTTGCTGCTCGCAGCGCTCGCCTCGGTAGTGATCGGCCACTATGTCGCCGGCGCGCTCGTGCCGGCCATCCACGGAGGCCTGAGAGGCTCGATCACAGCCGAAGACATCGCCACGCTCCTCGCCGTGATCCTGATAGGACTGTTGTGGACACGAGCGCGCATCGGTCTGATGTGGCGGCGTGACACGATCGCGACCGGCATCTGGGTCGGCGTGGGAATCCTCATCGTCGCGTCGACCTGGGCACTCCTCAGCGTCGGCCACGACGCGGCGCCTGCCAGCCTTCTTCTCGCCCTGCCACCTCTAATCCGCTGGACTCCATGGCCGGCGATCGACGCCGTGCTCCTCTTCTTCTTCGGACTCGGCTTGGCCCTCCCCGCTATTGGCGGTGGGGACGCCTTGTCGCGCGCCGCGCACGAATTCGCGCCGCCGCGCTTGCAGGCCCTGCGACGCACCAGCCTGGGCGTCGTGCTGTTCACGATCGTGATTACGGCCCTCACCACTTTCTCGTACGTCCTGCTCGTGCCTGGCAACGAGCAGGCCGCCTGGATGAGTGTCCCACTGGCAGGACTTGCACACCACGTCGCGGGCCCCGCCTGGGCACGAGATCTCCTCGGCTTGGCCGTCGCCGCCGCCGCGGTGCTGATGCTCGCGCCCGTTGTGCACACCGCGCTCGCGGATGCCGAGTCATTACTGCAACGATTATCGCTAGAGGGCACCTTGTACTCGGGGTTGGCGCAGCTGCACCAACGCTTTGGTACGCCGGTCCGCGTGATCGACATGGCCACAGCAGCGACCGTTGTGATGATGCTCGCAAGCGGAGGTCATGTCCCCTGGCTGGCGCACGCGTACGCGCTCGCCATCTCCGTCGCGCTGCTTCTGAAAATCGTGGCGCTCATGCGGTTGCGGCGCACGTACGCAGGCGCGCCCTACCGGGCTCCTCTAAACGGGCACTTCCGAGGCCGAGAGATCCCCTGGGGCCTGCTGGGCGCCGCAGCACTCCTGGCGGCGACGTCGTTGGTCGCGCTGCTCGTCGGCGAGGCGGCCTCGATCGCCACCGCAGCAATGCTCGCCGCCCTGATGTTGCTGTCTCGGCTTGCGGGACGTGACGTCGCCACCAGCGAAGAAGATGACCAGGCGGCTGACACGTTCGACCTCGTGCCGGCTACCGAGATCTCCCTCGATCAGATTCACGTGCGCCCCGGCAACGTGCTGGTGCCCGTACGCAACCCGCATGCGCTCGATCACGTCGCCGCGGCGCTCCGGGCCGCGGGCGATCGTGATGTCGTGGTGATGACCGTACGGCTCATTGACACCGACCTGCCCGGGCACGACTCTCCCGGCGAAAGCACGCCGTCGAGGTACGAGCGTCAACTGCTCTCGGAGGTCGTCGCCGTTGCCGAGCGGCTTGGACGGCCCGTCCGCTTGCTGATCGTGCCGGCGCGCAACGTCGTCGAGGCCATCGTCACGACCGTGCTTCGGCTGCGCTCCTCGGACGTGTACGTGGGCGAATCGTCGACGCTCTCCGCCGAGGACCAGGCGCGCCTGCTGGGCGATGCATGGGAGCGGGCGGACAAATCCGAACAGCGGGACGTCCGCCTCGTGATCACTCACCACAGCGGGCGCACCCATACCTATCACATGGGCGCGCATCCGCCGTCGCTCTCGCCCGGCGACCTTGACCTTATTCATCGAATCTGGCTCGACGCTATCAAGGCGGTCGGTCCACACGTTCATCATCATGCCGTCGTTCGAGCAGCCCTGACGCAAATGGAACAACAACTGACAGGCCCCAACCGAGATGAGGCGCTCGCGGCGATCCGCGACACCGCCAGGCCCGCCGAAGAACTGGCGGCAGTGCTCCACGCCCGCGACTACGGCCGTCTGCGCGACATGATGCGCAACCGGCACGCAGGTGATGTGGCGGAACTGCTCACAGCCCTGACCCTCGAGGATCAGGTCGTGGTGTTCCGAGTGCTGCCACGGAAGGACGCCGCCGCTGTCTTCGAGTATCTGTCGCAGGACGCCAAGGAAGCCCTGCTCAAAGCCATGGCGCAGGAAGATGTGGCGTCGCTCCTCAATAACATGGCGCCCGACGACCGGACGATGTTTCTCGAGGAGCTGCCTGCCACGGCGACACGGCAACTACTGTCGCTTCTGACTCCAGAAGAGCGTTCCGTGGCGCTCACGCTCCTCGGCTACCCGGAGAACTCCGTCGGTCGGCTGATGACACCGCACTATGTGGCGGTGCGCGAGCAGTGGACCGTGCAGGAAGTACTCGACTACGTCCGCGCGCACGGTCAGGACAGTGAAACGCTCAACACCATCTATGTGGTCGACGAGCAGGGACTCCTGATCGACGACGTCCGTATTCGCGAGCTCCTGCTGGCGCCGGTGGACAAGCGTGTGGCGGACCTGATGGATCGACGCTTTGTCACCTTGACGGCCCCCGACGACCAGCAGACCGCTGTGGCAGTGTTCCGCCAGTACGACCGCACTGCGCTGCCCGTAACCGACACCGCCGGCATGCTCATCGGGATTGTCACGGTCGATGACGTACTCGACGTCGTGGAGGCGGCAGCCACGCGCGACATTCAGCGTGTCGGCGGATCAGAAGCGCTTGAAGAGCCCTACATGGACATTGCGTTCGGCCGCATGATCCAGAAGCGCGCAGGGTGGCTCACCGCGTTGTTCATCGGCGAGATGCTCACCGCCACGGCGATGGGCGCGTTCGAAGCGGAAATCTCACGTGCCGTCGTGCTCGCGTTGTTCGTGCCGCTCATCATCTCGAGCGGCGGCAACTCCGGCTCGCAGGCGTCGACGCTCGTCATCCGCGCGCTCGCACTCGGCGAAGTAGGGATCGCTGATTGGTGGCGGGTCATGCGCCGAGAGCTCCTGGCGGGCCTCACGCTGGGTACGATTCTCGGGAGCATCGGATTTCTCCGAATCACTATTTGGTCCGCGTTCTCCAACATCTACGGGGAGCACTGGCTGCTCGTGGCGATCACCGTCGCCGTGTCGCTGGTCGGTGTGGTGCTGTGGGGGACGCTCAGCGGCTCGCTTCTGCCCTTTGTGCTGCGCCGACTCGGCTTCGATCCGGCGGCCTCGTCGGCGCCGTTTGTCGCTACGCTTGTGGATGTGACCGGTCTGGTGATCTACTTCTCGGTCGCGCTCGTCGTATTGCGAGGCACACTGCTCTGAGAAGGGCGCGCCCTTCTCGGGCTAATGGACCTCGTCACCCGCGCGAGTGGCTGGTGGTGTGCTGGCTGGTGCAATACATGTCGTTCACCTCGCAGCCTTCGACCTCCACCTGAATCGTGGTGTGCGTGATCTGAAAACTGTGCTCCACCTTGTGGACGACTGCGCGCAGTACCTGTTGCCCTTCGCGAACGCTCTGCTCAGCCACGACGATGTGACAGCTGCAGGCGACAACACCCGGACCGACCATCCAGACGTGCAGGTCGTGCACGTCGATGACTCCATTCACGCTCCGAATCGCCGCGATGACGCCCGGCATGTCCATATTCGCTGGCGTGCCTTCGAGCAGCACTGTCGTGCTTTCTCGCAGGACCGCATAGCTGCTGTACGCGATCAATCCGGCGATTAACAGTGACACGATTGGATCTGCGATTGTTGTCTGCGTCACCGCGACCAGCACGCCCGCGATGACGACCCCGGCAGCCGACACGGCATCCCCCACCATGTGCAGGTACGCGCTTCGGATGTTCATGTCCCGATGAGCGTCGTGATGGAGCCACCGGCTGATGACGGTGTTCACCACCACGGCCACAGCGGCGACCCCAATCATCAACGCGCCGTTGGCGGGCTCTGGAGCGCGAAGCCGGCTGATCGCCTCCCACCCGATCATCAGCGCGATGACCACGAGCGACACGGCGTTGACGAGCGCCGCGAACACCCCGACGCGGTGGTAGCCAAACGTCATTCCGTGGTGCGACGGCTTGGCTGCCATCCGCACCGCATACCAACTGAAACCGAGCGCGCCGGCATCGGCGAGGTTGTGGCCGGCATCGGAGAGCAACGCCAGGCTGTGTCCAAACCAGCCGGCGAGCGCTTCCAACACCACAAACGTCAGCGTGACGACGACCGCCGTCCTCATCGTGCCCGCAGACGCTTCCGCGCCCGGGCGAGCGTGTTGATGTTGATGTGGGCGGGCCGATTGCTCGTGAGCCATGCGTCAGGCACGTGAAATCGAAACTGTAGAGCTCATAGTGAGGTGCCGTCCCCAATGATCGCTCGGAATTTTTGGCAGCCGGGGCTGGGGCCCGGGGCGCTGCAGAGCACGTGCGCCGTCGGAGACGACAATCAGCGCGGCACGCGAGTGCTGGCGGCGCTGGAAGAGCGGTGCCGCCGCGAACAGCACATCGTAGAGGGCTGTCGGGGTACCGGAATCCTCTCTGATGGGTTTCTGTGGCGCAGTGGTGTCTGCCTCACCGGCGATCGCTTTGAACCAATCGGCTTTCGACTGAAGCATCAGCTCGAAAAACAGCGACAAGCCAGACGGAAATCGACCGACGCCGTAACGCACTCGTCCGGGCAGAGGCGTCGTCTTGATCACCCGTCCTGTGCGGCCATCGATCGTCACGATCGTGGCCTCTAGCACACGGCCGGCCTTCGCCAGGTAAACAGTGCGTAACCCGCGCTGGACAACCAGCGGAGGTGCCAGGATCAACTTCACGGAACCCGTCACGATCAACGGTGAGCCGTGTTCTTCACCCAGCCCTCTCCAATAGGACTCGTCCGCGAAGACCTGTTCCGTTGGTATGGTCAACGGCTCGGCGTCCAGGACGGACACCGATCCGACTGCGCGAAGCTCCTGACGGAGTAATCGGACCGTTTCAAGATTCAGGTCTATGTGATCGACATTGGAGCCGCTCACGAATCCCACGATCCACACGCCAGGCACTCGCCCCAATTGCATCTGCACGGCAGCAGGAATTGCGTTCGGCAGCTTCACGAGGTGCGGACCGCAACCGGAAACGAGCGGGACGCAGACGACGCTGACGAGAATCGCAGGCTTCATTGCACATCTCCCTCATAGCGCCAGCGTCGACTGCCGCAGTGTGCCCCGGCGAAGCGCACGCAACTTCATGATGTAGAAGATGACAGGCGTGATGATCAGGACGTGAATGGTCGACGTGACCATCCCGCCGATGATCGGTGCGGCAATCGGCTTCATCACATCCGACCCCACGCCCGTGCTCCACATGATCGGCACGAGGCTCGCCATGACGACCGTCACGGTCATCAGCTTCGGGCGCAACCGCAGCACCGATCCTTCAACGGTCGCGTCGAACAGGTCCTTCTCGGTCAGCGGCACGCCGCCGCGCAGCTTCCTGTCGAGTGCCTCGTGCAGATAGACGACCATCACGACACCGGTCTGCACGGCGACTCCGTACAGCGCGATGTAACCGACCCAGACAGCCACGGAGAAGTTGTAGCCAAGCAGCCACTGCAGAATGACGCCGCCTGTCATCGCGTAGACCACCGACAACATGACGATCGTCGCCTCGGCGGCTGAGTGGAACGTCATGTACAACAGCATGAAGATGATGAAGAGCACGATGGGGATCAGAATGCGCAGGCGTTCACCGGCGCGGACCTGGAACTCGTACTGACCGGTCCACTCCAGCGTGTAGCCGGAGGGCAGCGGTACTTGCCGCGCCACCGCCTCCTGCGCACGTGCGACATACCCGCCGATGTCACGCGTCGACGTATCGACGTACACGTACTCGGCAAGTCGACCGTCCTCGTCGCGGATCATCGATGGCCCGGACGTCAGCTCGATCTGCGCGAGCTGGCCCAGGGGGATGTCTGCGCCGGCTGGAGTCTTCACGAGCACGCGCTGCAGCGCCGGCAGGTCCTGCCGGAACGCCGCAGCATAGCGAACGTTGACGGGATAACGTTCGCGTCCTTCGACTGTCTGCGTGACTTCTTCGCCGCCAAGCGCCGACTGGATCACGTCCTGCACGTCCCCCGCGGTCAGCCCGTAGCGCGCGATCGCATCCCGATCGATCCTGATGTCAGTGAAATAGCCTTGCGCCACACGCTCGGCATACACACTGCGTGTGTCGGCCACCGCCTGCAGGGCCTGCTCGACCTGCCGGCCGATGTCTTGAATGGATGTGAGATCCGGCCCGAAGATCTTGATGCCGATCGGCGTCTTGATGCCGGTCAGCAGCATGTCGAGGCGGTTGCGAATCGGCTGCGTCCAGACGTTCGGGAACCCTGGAAACTGCAACTGCTGGTCCATCTCCGCCTGGAGCTTCTCGAGGGTCATGCCGGCGCGCCACTGCTCGCGCGGCTTGAGCGTGACGGTCGTGTTGACCATGCCCATCGGCGTGTTGTCGGTCGATGTGGTGCCGCGGCCCACGGTGCCGAACACTCGATCGACTTCGGGGAACCGGCGCAGCAGCTTGTCCTGCACCTGGAGCAAGCGCGTCGCTTCCGTGATCGACATGCCGGGAGGCGACGTCGGCATGTAGAGAAGAGAGCCCTCATACAGAGGCGGCATGAACTCGCTCCCAAGGACGAACAGCAACGGAATCGTCAGGGGAATGACCGCGAAGTTGATGAGCAATGCGGCCCATTTCCAACGCAGCGCCAGCCGGAGTATCGGCTCGTACAGAAACCCGAAGAACCGCGAGATAGGGTTGGCCGACTCGGGTCTCAACCGTCTGCCCCGGATGAGCATCGTCATCAAGACAGGGACGAGCGTGATGGACAGCAGCGATGCGAAGACCATCGCCGAGGTCTTCGTGAAGGCGAGCGGACGGAACATCCGCCCCTCCTGCGCCTCGAGCAGAAAGACGGGGACGAACGACACGATGATAATCGCGAGCGAAAAGAAGATCGCGCGACCGACCTGCGATGCCGCCGCGACGATGGCGCGCGGCTGGTCCTCGTACGTCAGCTCGTGTTCCGGCTCGGATACGTGCCGGTACGCGTTTTCCACCATCACGATCGACGCGTCCACGAGCACCCCTATCGCGAGCGCGAGCCCGCCGAGCGACATGATGTTCGAGCTGATGCCGAGGTAGTACATCGGGATAAACGCCGCAAGCACTGCCACCGGCAGCACGAGGATCGGCACGAGCGCTGAGCGCAGGTGAAACAAGAACACGATGATCACGATCGAGACGACTATGGCTTCCTCGATGAGCGTGCGCCGCAGCGTGCTGACGGAGTCGTTGATGAGTCCAGAACGGTCGTACGTCGGCACGACCTGAATGCCCGGTGGGAGCGATCCCTGAAGATCGCGCAGCTTGGCTTTCACCCGCTCGATGACGCGCAGCGCGTTCTCACCAAAGCGCATGATGACGATGCCGCCGACAGCTTCACCGCGCCCGTCGAGCTCTGCGACGCCACGCCGGATATCGGGCCCCAGGCGCACATCCGCGATGTCCCCGACACGCACGGGCGTGCCACGCGCGTCGGCGCCGAGCGAAACCTTCTGGATGTCGTCGACCGACGTCAGGTAGCCCCGGCCGCGCACCATGTACTCACGTCCCGCGAATTCGAGCAGGCGTCCCTCGACGTCGTTATTGCTCGCACGGATGGCATCTACGACGTCCTTGATCGATTTGTTGTACGCGGCAAGACGATTCGGATCGAGGTTGACCTGGTACTGCTGCACGAAGCCGCCAATGCTGGCGACCTCCGCGACGCCATCGACCGACGCGAGGGCGTAGCGGAGATACCAGTCCTGGACACTGCGCAGCTCGGCCAGATTGTGCTGGCCCGTCTCGTCGACCAGCGCATACTCGAAGACCCAACCGACACCGGTTGCATCCGGCCCGATAACCGGATTGCTCCCCTGCGGGAGCCGCCCGCGAATCCCCTGCAGATATTCGACGACGCGGCTGCGTGCCCAGTAGATGTCGGTGCCGTCCTCGAACACGACGTAGACGTAGGAGATGCCGAAGTCGGTGAATCCGCGAACGGTGCGGACGCGCGGGGCGGAAATTAGCGCTGTGACGATCGGATAGGTGATCTGATCTTCGATCAGATCCGGGCTGCGTCCGGCCCATTCGGTCGACACGATGACCTGCACGTCGGAAATATCGGGCACCGCGTCGAGCGGAGTCGACGCGAGTGCCCAGACACCCCAGAGCGTGAGCACCGCCGTCCCCGTGAAGACGAGGAACCGGTTGTGCGCGCACCACGCGATAACGCGTTCGATCATTTGGCCGTGACCGTGAGTTTCTTGCTTCCCAGCTCCTGTCCGTTGCGCATCGCCATGACGGTGACTTCCCAGGTGCCCGCCATCATCACCTGCCCGTTCCCGCGATAGACGCCGTCGCCAGCACTGCTCAGAGCAGCCTTGCTACGCATCTCCGCCATCTTCATCGCCGGCATGGCCGGCATATAGAACTCGGCTGAAACCGCGGCGTCGGAGACGGGCTTGCCGTCCTGCATCACCATCACCTCGAGCATGTTGTCGCCCGTCTTTGCGGGATCGGGATCCGTCTTGAACGTGATCTCCACCGGCCCTGATGCAGCAGGCGCGGCCGGCGCCTGGCTCGCGGCCGGCGCCTGGTTGGCCTGTTCCGATCGGCCGCATGCGACAGCTCCGAGCGTCACCGCCACCACTGTCGCTGCGACCAATCCCTTTTTCATCAACTGTGTCATCGTCGTCTCCTCCGCCTCTACGTGTTTCATTTCGCGGTCTGTCGTGTCCTCGTCACTTCGCGACGAGTGCGAATTGCCCTGTCCCCAATCGCCGTCCACCCTTGCTCACGTTCACCGTCACGTCCCAGCGGCCGCCCATCACCACCTGTCCGGTTCCGCGATAGACGCCGTCGCCCGCGGGCTCAAGCTTCGTCTCGATTCGCATCGCCGGCATATTCATCGTCGGCATCGCCGGCATGAAGAGGGTCGTTGTCACGTCGGCGTCCGCCATTGGCTTGCCCGACGAGTCCCTGACGGTGACCTCGAACATGCTTTCGCCCGTCCGCGGCGGATCTGGCTGCGGGCGGAACGTGATGCTCAGGCGCTCGGCCGGGGCCGACGTCGTCGACGAGGAAGCACCGGCCGGAGCTTCGTAGTTCTGAAGTCCTGCCCGAAGCTGGCTCTCTGAATCGAGGAAGAACGCGGCGCCGGTCGCGACCTGCTCGCCCTCCTTCAGCCCTTTGGTGACCTCCACCTCGTCTGCGGTGCGTCGCCCCGCGGTGACTTGGCGCGGCGAGAAAATGCCTTCGCCTTCGGCGACAAAGACAATCTGCTCCTTGCCGGAGTCGAGCAGCGCGTCCGCAGGAATCGTCAGGGCGCGCCCCGACGCGCCTCTCAACTCCACATGCGCGAACATCCCGGGTTTGAGGCGGCCACCCGGGTTGCCAAACTGCATCCGCACCTTCGCGGTCCGGTTGTTCTCTTCGACGTACGGATAGATGTAAATGGCGCGGCCGGCGAAACTCTGACCCGGATACGCATCCAGCGTGACGGTGGCCGGTGCACCGACACGGAGGGAGGCTATGTCCTGCTCGTAGACGTCCGCTTCGATCCAGACAATGGATACATCAGCGATTTTGTAAAGCGTTTGCCCCGGCATCACGTGCATGCCGCGCACCGCCTGTTTTTCAACGACGAAACCGGTCGCCGGCGCGGTGAACGTGACGGCGGACAGCGGCTGCCGCGTCCGCTCGATCGTCGCAATCTGCTCCGGCGACAGATCCCATAAGGCGAGCCGTTGACGCGCGGCGTCGACGAGCCGCTCGGCGTACTCGCGCGCATCCGCGACCTGCGATGCCTGCATCTGCTCACGACTTGTCACAGCGAGCAGGAATTCATTCTGGGTCGCCAACAACTCCTGGCTGTACAGCGTGAACAGGCGTTCGCCCCGTTGGACCGCCTGCCCCGTGTAGTCGACGTACAAATCGCGAATCCAGCCATCGAGCTTCACGTTGACGTCGGTCTGCCGTGTTTCGTCGTAGCGGACCACACCGGTCGTGCGGACGGTGGCCGAGAGGAGCGTTCGCTGTACTGGTGCGACGCGAACCCCGATAAGCTGCTGGCGGCGCGCGTCGATGGTCACATCGCCGCGCGGCGCTTCGGCCGCCGGGGCTGGTACGCCACCGGTCGTCGGGATGTCGGGGCGTGGGAGTGGTCCTGCGCCGACGTCAATCTGTGGCGCCACGAGGCGGCCGACCAGCGGCACGCCGCCAAGGCGACTTCGGAAGACGTACGCCATAGCGGCAACGGCGACCGCGATCGCAACAATCGCAGCGAGAAGGGCGACGCGTCGCGTTGCCATTTACCTGGCCTCCGCTGCGGGCGTGAAAGCGGTTGGCAGATCGTCACCCACGGCATATTCGAGATCGGCCCGCGCCTCCGCCACGTCCGCCAACGCGCGGTAGTAGTCCAACTGCATCTCGAGCAGTCCGTGCTGCTGTTCGACGAGGCCTACGATGTCGCCACGATCGGATTGATAGGCCACCCGCGAGACCTCGAGCACCTGCTGCGACTGCGGGATCACAGTCGTTTGAAGGAGAGAGGCTCGGGCCGCGGCCGAGGCCGCACGCACGTACGCCTGTTGCACCGACAACCGGATCGCATTCGCCACCGTCTGCTCACGCGCACGCGCGGCCTCGATCTCAGCCATCGCCTCCGCCTTCCTTGCGTCGAGTGCGACGCGGGACCACGGTGCGTTCGGCCAGGTCAGGCCGACTGAGGCCGTCCATGCGCCGACCGTTCGAGGCATCAGCTGGTATCCTCCGCCGACCATGAAATCCGGCTTGTACTCGCGATTCGCCACCGCAAGCGCGGCTTCCGCCCGCTCTTCGTCGAGACGCGCGCCACGCAGCTCGGGATGACCCACCAGGGCGCGCCGTTGCAAATCTTCCAGCGGCGGCAATGGGTCCAAGTCCGCCGGGACCGATAGTTCCCCGATCGAGGCTGCGGGATCGCGGTTCAGAAGGATGTTGAGCTGCGCAGCCGAGAGCAGTACCTGCTCGTCAAGGGTGATCAAGTCGGCGTGCAGTTTAGAAATGTCCAGAACGGCCTTCAGCGTGTCCTGTTGGCCCCCTCGTCCGGCCACATACCTGGCGGTCGTCAGATCCGCGATCTGTCGCGACAGGCCGACGCCAGCCTGGTGAATCGCCACGGCCTGGCGCGCGACGAAGAGGTGCGTGAAGGCGCGCTTCACCTGGTCGATTACATCGCGAGCCCGCACCGCAATGTCGTTCGACGCACGCTCCACGTCCTTTGCGAGCACGGCGGCGCGCAGCGTCCGTTTGCCGGGTCCAGGCACCTCCTGACGCACCGTGAACATGTACATGTTCGTGTTCAGCGGATTGATGGAGTCGAGGGGCCACTGCCAGATCTGCGTCTCGAACGTGGGCGCCGCGAGCGACCGTTCCTGCGCCGGACGCTGGCGGACGACGTCGAATTCCCGACGCAGCGCCACGAGCGTTGGATTGTTCGCGAGCGCTTCGTCAATCGCGGCGCTGAGCGTTAGGGGTGGTACATCAGCCGCGGATCCGGCGGGATGCTGTAAATGATCGACCTGCGATGCCGGCTGCTGCGGCATCGCATCTGCCGATCCGTAGCCGAGAACCACGAACCCAAGGATCAGGAGTCTGGAAATCTGTTTTCTCATATGTCCGTCTTCAATCCAGCAAAGATCGACGTGCAGGCACACGAATGCCTGCAACCACCTTCAAAACCGGACGAAGACTAGACGCGGAAAACGGAGAGAGTCAGATAGGCGGGTCGAGCAGCGATCGGCGGCGAGGCCTCCGGTTCGTTCGAGAACACACCCGGAGAGATGGCATCGGCGTCCTGACCGGAAATGAGGAAGGCGATCAGCTCAGGGGCCGGGACGACAAGGTGCGGACCTGATGCGGGGAGCTGCTGATCGAGTCGAGGCGACTCGGTTGGGCAACAACTATGGTCCTGTCCCATGGCGCCGCCACAGCCGGCCACCATCGCGGCGCAGCACGCCATCTGAGCCTCGGTCATCTCCTTCTGTGCCAGGCAGGTGACGGAGAGAACGACGACGAAGATCGCCAACAACGCCGCACCGACGCACCGGGTGTGCTGGCGAAGGAACCGTCGCATGACAATCCCGATTGTCGTTCCCGGCTCCCGCCTTGTCAAACAAGGCAATTGTGCCTTTGACGCCTATCGCCGCTTCTACACTCGCGTCCTCCGCGAGCTGAACCTCGCGAGCGAGGAGGCCGCATGACTACGCACGGCGAACACTAAGCATTGAGCGGATTGCCTCTCCTAAGAACCGGATCGCTTCGCGACGCCCCGATAGAGAAAGCCGCCGAACTTTGGTGCGCCCTTCAGATAGCCGTGCTCGAGCTGTTCTATCTCGAACCCCGCTTGCTCGATCAACGCTGAGATGTGCCGGTTCAGGTTGCACCCGCCCAAGGCCCTCTGGTTTATCGAATTCAAGCGCGCCTGCCAGCGTTCGACGTTGGGATCCTCAGCGCGCCCGTGCTCGACAAAATACAAACGTCCGCCTGGGCTGAGCGCGCGCCGCATCTCGAGGAGCGCATTCGCAACATCGGGTATGGTGCACATCGTGAACGTGCTGACGATCGACTCGAAGCTCGCATCGGGCACCGGTATCTTTTCCGCTGACAGGCCGATGATCTGGACCGGAAAGGGTGACGCCGCGATTCGCTTTCGCGCGAGTCTCGCGGATGTCGCCGAAGGATCGACCCCCACGACTTTCGTCACCGTGCGCGGATAGTGCGGAAGGTTGAGGCCCGTGCCGAAGCCGACCTCGAGAACGGTGCCCTTCACGTGTTCGAGGCATCGTGTTCGCTCATCCTTCATCGCCTTCGTGTTCATGGCGACGTTGAGGATGTGCGGGAGAACGCGGTTTTCGTAGAAGCCCATGATCAG
>Ga0070699_100000242_pt1 | contig 53650 bp, 69 predicted proteins | sample KBSK1503metaG_FD_65473 | JGI IMG/M metagenome (GOLD analysis project Ga0070699, IMG submission 65473) | Corn, switchgrass and miscanthus rhizosphere microbial communities from Kellogg Biological Station, Michigan, USA - KBS K1-50-3 metaG | ecosystem: Host-associated > Plants > Roots >... | reverse complement strand
GGCGCAGCTTCAAACGCTCCTCGAACTGAGCCCGTTCCTCGTCCTTGACCTTGCCGAGCGCGAGCCGCTTGTAGTAGTCCTTGACCTCAGCCGAAGACGGCGCGGTCATGGCCTTGCGGCTCGGAGCAGGAGGCGGGTCGCCGCCGCTGTTGGCGCCGGAGCCGCTGGGCTGCACCGGAGGCTGCGGTGCAGCCACGGTGGCCTGACGGTCCCAGCGCTCGTACAGCGCGGCGATCTTCTTCGCGTCCGCGTTGGTGATGTGAACGTTGAGCACCGCTTGCCGCGGCACGCCGTTCTCCTCTTCCGCCAGCCACGCATGTAGTCTCGGGTCCAGATCCCAGTCACGCCACTCGGGCAGCAGCTCGTCGAGCTTGCCCATCAGCTCGGCCCGCGCGGTCTTCGCGGGATCGGCCGGCGGCGTCTGGGGCGCGGTCGGAGCGGCAGCCGGTGCGGGCGGCGCGGGTTGCGCGGCCGGCGGCTGGCTCTGACGCGTCGCGCGTAGAGACGCCTTGATGGCGGATCGGATCATGACCTTGCACTGCTCCTCGCCGTACTGGTCGATCTCGGCCGGCGAGAAGTATTCCTTCACGTCGAACTGCGGATCGGGGTCCGGTGCGGCAGGGGCTGCGGCAAGTGCGGTTTCGAGGTTCGCCTTGGTTTGCTCCAGCTCGGCAATCCGGGCATTCAGCCGCGCCGCCTCGGTCACATGCTCCCGACGCACGGCCGCGAGCACGCCCGCGGTGTTGTCGAAGCGCGACCGCCAGTAGCTGGGGTCGCTGTGTCGAGGGTCGACGTCGGCCGGCGATGCGCCGGGGGCAGATGGCGCCGGGGGCGTCGGGTCTGCGGGAGGATCTTCCGCGGGATCGGTCGGAGCCGGCGTGTTGGCCGCGGCGCGCTCATCCACTCGAGCGTTCACGCGAACCATCTGGCGGCGTACCGCCCGGGGAAGTTGGGTATCAGATCGGGCCGTATTCGGCTGCATGGAAACTCCACGATCCGGTCAGTTGCCGGGGGTCGCGAGGGATGCGTGCGCGGGTCCCTGTCAAGGTGAGCCGTTCGTGAGGCCCGTGGCTTCCATCCAGTGGACGGCGGGCCTTGATTCGGTCACAGGACGACGGACGATCGGGGGCCAGAGCTTGCCTGCGAGCTCGTCCAGAAAAAGCGCCTTGCCCTGCTCGCGCAGGAGGGCTTCTCCGGTCATCTTCCGCAGGTTCGCGTTGGCGTCCGCAATCGCCTCGTCGAGGATCTGCTTGAACTGAGCGTTGCCCGGGGCTTTGCCTATCGCCTCCAGAACGCGAAGTTGCTCGGTGTTCAAGCGGATCATGTTGGCGCGGATTGTGCAGGGCGTTCTAAGCCGGCGTCAACCCATAACTTCCGGTTGTGACGCGCCCGGAGGTACGGCTTGTTCCCCGCCCTGCTCGGGCTGTTCCTCGGGTTGGCCGGGCTGTTCCTCGGGTGCGGGTTGCTGCTGGCCGGCGGGTTGCGGGGCGGCCGCGGGTGCAGGAGCGCCCGGGATCTGCGGCGCCGCGATCGCGGCCTGCGCCATCGGCGGCAGCACGGCGCCGGTCTGCAGCGCATGCGCCACGGCCTCCTTGATGATGTCGGCGACGGTCTGCGCGTTGATGTTCTGCCGCTCGCGCTCGCCCTGCGCCGCCTGGGATTGCTGCTCGAGCGCCGCCTGCGCCTGGGCCTGGGCCTGCGCTGCCGAGGCTTGTTGTGCCTGCTGCTGGTCGATCTCCTCCTCGCTCGGGACGACCTCGTCCACCGGGAGCTCCATCGACGTCGCGACCTCGCGCACGAGGTTGATGAGGTACTTCGGCCCGATCAGTTGGGCCAGCAGCGGGTTACCCGCGACCATCGTCAAGAACGTGGTGCGCCGCTGCTGCGCGCTCTCCTTGATGAGGATCGCCGCGGCGCCGCGCGGCACCGGCACGCAGTCGCCCTTGATCGACGGGTCCGGGTTGTAGAGCATCTCGTTGACGAAGCACATCCCGATCGTGCGCGACGTCACGTTGATGTCGATGTTCGAGATCGCGCGGCGCAGCCCCTTGGCCGCGTTGTTCATCAACATGGACAGGCCCGTCGCGGTGTCGGCGCTGCCGCCGGCCCGCTCGTTGCCGTAGGTGTAGCGCGGGATGCCGGAGGCGTCGTCGGCGCGCAGCTCCCACTTCTCGTAGGTCGCCATCAGGTTGGCCGCACGGTCGTCGGCCTGCCAGAAGCCGATGCCCGGATTCACGCCCTGCGTCGGGTCGCTCTTGAGCTGCCACACCTTCCACGGGAAGATGTCGAGAGTCTGCTCGCCGTCCGCGAACCGATCGGCGTGCACCCAGACCATCGGCCCGCTGGCTTGCGACAGGTTGTCGGCCAGCGCGCATGCGATGCCGTCGCACATCTGCTGCGACGTCGAGCACAGGTCGGGGATCGAGCGGCCCCAGAACGCGCCCGGGATCTCGTCGTAGCACGCGCGGTGGTACGGTCGCTGGTCGAGCGGGTCAGGGTTCACCGCGGCATACAGGACGTAGGAACCGCACAGCAGCACGTTGCACTCGTAGTCGCGCGTCTCCTCGAGGATCAGGCCGTCGCGGTCGGTCACGCCCCACGACATCAGTTTCCAACCAGGGATCGAGCCCCAGTAGTTGAGCGCGTCGATGACGCCCGGCGGCGAGAGCCACATGTACATCGACTCCTGCTCGAGCCGAATGCGCTCGGCCTCGGTCCAGAGCCAGCCCTCGAGGTGCCCGGCCGAGTAGTCGAGGAGGGCCTTATCGATCTGGTCGTCCTTGTAGTTGGGCAGCCCCTTGAGGCCGTGCAGCTCCTCGCGCCGGAAGCGGATGCGCTCGATGAAGTCGCCCACCTGACAGTCCCGCGCGGACGGAGCGGGATAGGCGTCGAACGGGGAGACGCGCTCCCACGTCTGATGCGGGTTGTCCGACACCTTGGGCTTCCAGCCGGTGGCCCACTCGAGCTGCTTGTGACGCCGGTAGATCGGTCCCTTGAGGATCGCCGCCGGGTAGGTGACGAAGTCCTCGACAAACTGGTCCATCGCCGTCGCGTAGCCGCCCTCGTCCAGCCGGTCGGCAATCTGCTTCTCCATGCGCTTGGCGCGCTGCTCGGCGGCGCGCACGAGCGCGGTCTCGGCGTCGTCGCGCAGCTTGGTGCCGATCTGGGTGATGAGCGCGCGGTACTCGTCGGCCGAGAGCGTGCCGCCACCCTGCTGCGCGATCTGGTTCATCGCGTCGTTGGCCTGCTTGATCGCCTTCTGCACGAGCCCCTTCTTCACCGCGTCCGGTAGGTCGGGCACAGGCGTCGGGTCCACGCCCCACGGCTGCTCGCCCACCGGCAACACGATCTCGCGTATCCACGCCGAGGCCGCGCGACACTTGGTCTCGGTGAGATCGGCCTTCACGAGGTTGAGGCCGCCGCGCGACGCCTGCATGGACGCGATCTGCGCCGGCGAGTAGACGCCACGGCGCTCGCGCAGGCACATCAGGAGCTTGAGCTCGACCTTCTGCTTGGCGAGCTTGTTGTTGCCCCAGGCGTGGCGCACGTGGCCGGCGAGCGCGGACAGCGGGCCGGACGCGTCGATCGAGGTGGCGCTCGGTGGCGTCTCGGCCTCGCGCTGCAGAAGCTGCTGCAGGCCGGTGACGCGGACAAGGGGGTTGGTGCCGCGGCCTTGTTGCGGCTGGGGCTGCGCGGTCTGCGAGAGAGCGGGGGTTGTCGCCATGCGGGGTAGTCCTCGGTGGCGAGCATGGTCCGGGCCGCGTGCTCGAAAGTGTCATCCCGCCGCGTGGCAACGAAACCCTCGCCAGCATCGCCCGTGGTGGGCTATCCGTGTCCTTCGGCGGGTACGGGTCCGCCTTCGTCCGCGAGATGACGGCCGGATTATGCGGTCGCGCGCGCACTCCGGTCCACACGCAGGCTGTCACCAGACCCGCAACCACTGCCAAGCGTCCTGCACACGGCGCCAGATGCACGTCAGACCGAGCTGCTGCGCCCACACCGGGATCGTGTTCACGATCTCGTTGATTACGAAGCCCTCGGCCCGCCACTCCGCGAGGTATCGCGGGTCGCCGCGGAACGAAAACCCGAAGGTTTTGCCGCTGTTGCCTTTTACTTCGATCTCGAGCAGTTGCTTCATTGCCGGACTCCGGTCCACACGACCTTGCGCTGGTTGACCGGACGCACGCGGGCCGTCACGACCTTGCGGTCGATCAGCTCGGGGACGAACGAAATCGCGATGGAGTCGGCGCAGTCGGGAGACGAGACACCGCGCTTCTTCGCGTCCTTCTTGCTTTCGAGCTGGATACGGAACAGCGCGTCGTAGCCGTACTCCAGCGAGGAGAGCTCCTCGGCGAGCTGGTCGTCGTCCGGGATCTGGCCGTGCTCGAGGAAGTCGCGCATCTTGCCCCAGGCCTCGCTGCGCTGGTTGAAGTACTGGCGGTCGTCCTTCGCCGGCACGCCCCACATGACGGGCACGAGCGGCACGGTGAGCTTGCCCGCGCGGGACATGTTGCGCAGCGCGGTATCCAGATCGGCACCGTTGCCGTTCGCATCGTAGGCGATGCAGATCGAGCCCTGAGCGTCACGGCGCTCGTGGCGCGGCCGGTTGATGTCCCCCGTGAGCATCTCGAACAGCCGGCCCGCGACTTGGTGGCCGTCGTACCCCGACATCTTCTCTTGCCAGTGGACGATCATGCCCTGGCGCAGCGTGATGACGGTGGCGTCGTCGCCGAAACGGGCCGGGTCACAGGCGAGGATCTTGGGGCTGGCGAGGTAGGAATTCATCGGCAGCCGGCGGCGGCGGGCCTCGGTCACCAGCCCCGGGGAGATGAAGTTCGCCGAGCCGGCGCGCGGGAACTTGCCGAGCACGCGCACCCGCACGAAATCGCTGTCCTCGCCGTACTCCTTGATCCACGCGCCGATCTGGATCTTGTTCGTGAAGCGGACCTCGCGCGCATCCACCTCGGTGAAGTGGTGGTACGGGTTGTGGCTGGGCCGCGTGCACTGCTTGTGGAACTCCCCGCTGGTGCGCGTGGGGTTGCCGTAGCGGCACCAGATGATCTGTGTGTCCGCGTCGGTCAGGGCGCCGCGCGTCACCTCCCACACGAGGTCGGCGATCGTCGACGCCTCGTCGAACAGCACGAGAATGCGCTTGCCCTTGTTGTGCAGGCCGGCGAAAGCCTCGGTGTTGTTCTCCGACCAGGGCACAGCGTCGATGCGCCACGCCTTCTCGCGCACCGGATCGTTGGCGATGAAGATGGCCGTCGCCGTGAGCGTGAAGAGGCTCTTGCCGATGAACAGTTGATACCACTTGGCGAGCTCGGCCCACGTCTTCGTCCGAAGCTGCGTGTCGGTGTTGGCCGTGACCACGCCGCGCGTGTCCTCGTGCGTCGAGATGGCCCAGAGGATGACCCAGGCCACGGCCGAGCTCTTGCCGACGCCGTGGCCGGATGCGGTGTCCTCCTCGACCGGCAGCGGGGCGCCAGCGAGGAGGGCATCGCCGACGCGCTCGAGGTGCGCGCGCTGCCACGGCTCCGGCCCGCTCTCATGCTCCAGCGGCGTGCCGACCTCGCCCCAGGGAAATGCCCACATCACGAAGCCGTACGGGTCGTACGCGAAGCGCGCGAGCCCATCGAACAGCTCGTCCAGCGGCGTGCCCTTGATCGCCTCGTTCGTGATCTCGGACAGCTTGACCGGGACCGCGCCGATCCGGTGGCGCTGCCCGGTGGGCGAGCGCACGACCGAGGGCAGTGTCTGATGGACCACGGGTCAGGGCCGGCGGGAATCGAACCCGCGGCTGCCCCACGCTTGCGCGTGAAGTCCCGCTAACCAACTGCGGGCACGGCCCTGATTCATCGCCGGTACGTGCCCGGCTGCGTCACCGCGGGATTCGCGCCGCCGAGCGCGGGCTTCCACGGCAGGCCTGTGATGGCGTCGCAGAGCATGCCGTCGACCATCTTCGGCCCGGGCGAGGGATAGCTCCGATCGGCGAGCGCGAGCTGTGCCGGCGGCGCCGCGTCGATCACGCACTGGCTGCGGCACGCGCCGGTCATCTCCGCGGCGCTGCGGCACTGGCCGATGCCCGTGGCTTGGTTGCGGTAGCGGCGCGCGTTGGCGTCGTCCGAGAAGCTCAGGGGCCGGGTTGTGGTCGGGTCGGCTTTCATCGGGTGATCTCCGGTTGAGGAATGGCGTCAGTTTCGCAGGAATGGGGCCGCCGTGGCGCGTTTGAGGGCTCGGAGGTAGTCGGATAGCTCCAGGCCCCGATCGCGCCTCTACGGGCCTCTATTCGTCTCGTGCGGGTTTACCCCTACCCGCTGGTGCTGCTCGTCCGCCGGCACCTCGTCCACCAGCGGCACGCGCGACCGTGCGCCCTGCAGTCGCCCGGCCAGCGCGTTCGCGAGCGCGTTTACGCCGTCCGCCTCGTCGCCGATGATCTTGAAGTGCTTCGCAAGCGTCGTCAGCGCTGCGTCCTTGCCGAACCGCTTCACCTTGACCGTGCGTACCGGCTTCCAGTCCTTGACCTGGGTCACTTCGCCGGTCACGAGGTCGACCTCTTCCCGCGTCTCCTTCTCGAGCCGTTCCTCGAACTCGAGGCCGGCAATCGCGGCCGCGGTGTCGTCGTCCAGCTCGTGGATCGGCGTCATGCTGCCATCGGGGCGGTACAGCTTGCGCACGTCACTGAAGGCCACGCGCCCCAACTCGAGCATCACACGCTTCGCGTTGATGTCGGATGCTTTGAGCAGGTTGGAGGTCAACTCTTCGATCCTCGCGGCTATGTGTGGCTTAACGACCAAATGCCGCGCATTGTCCCGGTGATACCCAACCTGTTCGCAAGCGAGCGCGGCATTCCCATGTTCCACGACTCGCCGGCAGAACAGCTCATGGCGATCATTGGAGAGGACTGGCATCGTCCGGTTGCGGTCCTCGTGCGTAGATGGCCGCTTTGAGCTGGTCGTTCCAGTCGCTGATGTGCTTCTGAATCGCAGCGACCAGCGAGGGGGTGTTCGTGCGCTCGACATCGTCGATGCGCCGCTGATCGAGGGCCTGCTGTACGAGCGCCGTTGCGTACTCCTTCGCTGCAGCAAGCGTGTCCGGAATCGGCGCCCCGCTGCGCCACGCAGCACTGCTCGTGTGCCCGCTGGGCCATTGCACGATCACACCCCCGATGCTCGGGTCATCGTCGTGCGCTTGGGCTCTCCACAGCTTCGTCATAGAGCGCGAATATAGGTCAAAAACTGTCCATACGCCCAGCTTCGCAATCAACCGTAGTTCTCCAATTACTTTTTAATCTATCGAAAGTTCTTGCGCTCCACCTGAGTCTTAGCCTAAGATCCGCCCCAGAGGTAGCAATTGCTACCTCGCAACCCGCCAAAGGAAACCATCATGTCCCACGAACTCACCATCCGCGCCAACAGCACCGCCGAAATGGCTTATGTCGGAGAAAAGCCCTGGCACGGCCTCGGCCAGCAGCTCGAGGTCGGTGCCGATCTCGAGACTTGGCAAGTCTCGGCCGGCATGGACTGGCGCATCCAGAAGTCCAAGGCCCGCTACTTCTGCGACGCCCAGGGCACCGATCAGCGCGAATTCCCTGACCAGATCGTGCTGTTCCGCAGCGACACCAAGGCCCCGCTGGGCATCGTCAGTCCCTCGTACAAGGTCGTGCAACCGAAGACCGTCCTCGAGTTCTTCCGTGACCTGATCGAGGGCAACGGCTACCAGCTCGAGACCGCCGGTACGCTCTTCGGTGGCCGCAAGTTCTGGGCACTCGCCAAGGTCGCCCGCGCCTTCGTCACCGCTCAGGATGAGGTCGGCTCGTATCTGCTGCTCTCGACGAGCTGCGATGGCTCCAGCGCCACCGAGGCCCGCGAGACCAGCGTGCGCGTCGTGTGCAACAACACCCTGAGCATGGCCCGCTACGCCAAGGCCGATGCCCGTGTGACGCATCGCCAAGTCTTCGACGCGATGGCGATCAAGGCTCGCCTGGAGCAGAACTCCGAGCACTTCGCCCGGTTCATGGAGGACGCCCGCCAACTGAGCGAGAAGCGCATCACCCAGGCTGCTGCGGAGGCCTTCGTCCGCGAGCTGCTGCGCCCGACCAAGATCGTCAACGGCATCCCGCAACCGACTGTGCTCGAGGAAGGCCAGCGCGCCCCGAAGGGCGAGGCCGACATCCTCGCCCTGTTCGCCGGCTCCGCGCTGGGCCAAGGCCTGCCCGGTGTCCGCGGTACCGCCTGGGGCATCGTGAATGCCTGCACCGCTTGGGTCGACCACGTCAAGGGTGGCAAGACCGCTGATCACCGCCTGGACTCCGCTCTCTTCGGTGCCGGCGACGACCTCAAGACCCGCGCTCTGGATCTCGCCTTCGCCATCTGACCCTCAACCCACCCGGGCAGCGCCCGGGCATCTCTGGAGCCCGATATGCATCACTCCGACATCAACGCCCACGCCGCCCTCGCCGAGGCCGGCCCCACACCCTCCTGGGCCCTTCCCGGGCACGGTCACCACCGCCCCAGTCTCGTCCGTCGTCTCTGGCTGCGATGGTTCGCGTGACCCGCTACCGCCTTTGCGCCGAGGGCACAGGCGAGCTCCTCGCTTGGACCTACAGCTTCGCCCGCGCCTGGGGCATGTTCTGCGGCCTGCGCTCGCGCGGCTGCCCCATCACCCTGGAGTTCGACCATGACAACCCTCCCGCCTGACCGCCAGATGCTCGCCGGCCGCACGCACTCGCGGGTGTGGGACCGGGCCGATGTCGGTGCCGCGATCGTCCGCTATCGCCGCCGCGTCCAGCTCGTCGACGTGCTGTGCTGGGTCGCCTCGGGCGCGCTCCTCGTCGCCACGGCCGCGCTCGCGTGGCTCTGAGCTAAGTAGAAACCCTTAAATTCACGATGTGAAACGCTGTCCGGTCTGTCCGGTCTCTGTACCCCGTTTTCCTTATAGCACTTACTCAATAGTATCTCTCGCGTAGGGACGGTAAGGGAAAAAAGGGTGCAAGTACCGGACAGACCGGACAGCGTTTCATGTCGTGAAATATCGCCTAAGGGAAAACCCGCCTTCGGGTTTACTCGGGCAAGAGCTTCAAACCGCCGATCATGATCACGATTTTGCGTTTCGTCGCCGCTGATTTCCGAGGCACCGCAACCGCCCGCGGCACCACCCGCAACACGTCATCCTTGAACCGCACTTTGGACAGCGGCATCACGCCGCCCTCCTTGCACCAATCGACGTAGGCCGGGTAGAGGCCGCCTCCCATCCCCTCGGCTAGCGCCTCCTCGAAGTCACGTCCGACCTCGCAGCACTCCTCAACGAACTGCCCCACCCGGTCCTGCTGGCTTCTGTAACCCGCCGTGGCCGCGAGCACCCGGGCCGGCGGCGCCAGCCCCCGAGCGAACCACTCGACGGCCCCGCGCACGCGCCACGCCAAGACCCCTTCAAGCTCGCCCCGCAGCCGCGCCAACAGATCGTCATCGCGCACGTGCGTGTGCGTTCCCGCCTCGATCTGCGCCGCCGTGCCGAAGAGTGCCCCGTACTCAAGCAAGAGCATGCGCCGCCAGATCCCGAGATCCTGCCCCTTCACCTGGGGTTTGTGGTTCGTCACGAGCTGCAGCTTGTGCGTCGGCTCGAACTCGAAGAAGTCGCCCCGCATGAAGCGCGCCGTCAGCCGATCGCCCCCCGTGGCCTGCTTGATGAAGTCTTCACGCAGCACCATCCCCTCGCCGCTCTCGTGCGCCGTCACCATACGCCGGCCCATCAGATCCGCGATCTCGGTGGGGTGGCGCTCTCCACGTGACGCCAGCAGGAGGCCCGGCGCCGCGGTGCCGGCGTAGTCTCCCATCGTCTCGGCCAGCATCTCGAGAATCACGCTCTTGCCGTTCGAGCCCGGCCCCCAGTGCACCACGAGCGCCTGCTCGCGCATGGAGCCTGTCAGGCAATACCCGGCCCAGCGTTGCAGGAACGAGGCGATCTCGCCCCCGACACCGCCGTCCGCGCTCGTCTCCTCTTCTTCGCGCGTGATCTGTGCGAGCGCTCGCGCCCACTCGTCCGCACGCGCATCCGCCCGATACTCGAGCGGCACGAGCTTGGTGATGTACAGCGCGGGATCGTGCCGATGCAAGACCCCCGTCCGTAGGTCCACCACCCCGTTCTCGACATTGAGCAGCCACGGGTCGCGGTCGAGAGCACCCTCCTCGATCGTGAGCATCTTGCGCAAGAGCCCCACGGCGGCCTCGATGGCGCCTTTCATCTCGCACTTGAGCGCCCAACCACCGAGCGCCTTGGCGATCGCTCCGAGCTCTTTTGCCTTGGCACCGTCGCCGTCTGCATCGGCCCGGGCGGCCTTCGCCGCCCACTCCTTGGACTCGGTGCGCACGATGTCCGAGAGCCGGCAGGCGTAGCGATACACGTCCCCCTCGTCGGCCGCCCAACGTTTTCCGTCCCACACATACCAACGCCCCGCCGCGACGAGCACCAGCGACCCGTAGGCGTCCTTGATCCGGTTAGCGTTCGCCTGATCCGTGGTGAGATAGTGCGCCGCCGGAATACCCCGCCGACGCACGGACGGCAAGGGTACGGCCGGCGGCGCGCCGACACCTCCGCCGCCGCTCACCCGCGGCACAGGCGGCCGGTTGTCCCCGCCACTCACATCCTCGGCCCAGCTCTCATCGAGCGGCTCGATCCACCCGTATTCCCGGGCGATCCGCAGCACCGTGCCGGCACCCACGCCGTCCTCGCGCGCCGCGTCCGACGTGTCCCAGACCTGATCCAACCTCTGCGTGTCGTACGCGGGGATCTGCGCACTGAACCAGTGAGCGAGCGCCCGGCCGTCCTCGCCTCCGCCGCTGACCCGGTGCAGCGCCTGCACCAGCGCGCGCCACGGGTCGTGCCGCATCGGCTCGCGCTTGCCTCCTGCGATCGCGTCCGCGATCGCCTGCAGCGGTGCGCGCAGCGTCTGCAGCGCCTCGCCCATCTCCAGCCCCTCGAGGCCTGTCCCCGCCGTTCTCTCGGCCCGTGCCGGTTTCTCCGCGGGCGGCACACCCGGCGAGATCGGCCACTCCCTCCACTCGAGCACCCACTCGCGTGGCATCGGCGCGAGCTCGCCGAGCAGATCCTCCCAGGCGAGCGGCACGCTCTGGCCGCCGAGCGGCAGGAACACCTGAGCGCCGTACTTGCCGACCCCGACGTGATCGCGCTTCGGGAAGATCTCGACCTGACCGGCGGCGATCCCCCCAGCACCTTCGACATAACCACACGATCTGAGAGCAGCGAGAAACCACTGCCGTACGGCATAAGCGTCCTGCGGCTCGTCCCAGAGCACATACAGGTGCACGCCGCGGCCCCCGCCGGAGCGGAACGCGATCGGCGTGGCGCCGAGCAGCCTCAGGGACTCCATCAGATCCCAGGCCGCCGCAGCCATCGCGCTCCACGGCGTCTCGCCCCGATGGCTGTCGAGGTCGAGCACCCCGACCATCGTGGTCGTGCCCGGCGACATGACGTAGCAGCCGCGCACCGGGCCGCCGTTCAAGTGCTCGGCGAGGCGCTCCGCCGTCAGCGACTGCCCTGTGCGGTAAGCCCGCATCTCGCCGTCGATCAGGCGCTTGCTGACGGTGTCGTCTGTCCGCATCCGGTCGACGAGCGGCCGCAGGGCCGCGGCAAGGGTTTTCTCCGCCGGGCCGCTCATGCGCGCGCCCCTGACTCGCCGAACTCGAAGCGAGCGCTGCGCGCCGCATTGATCGCGCGGTCGACGTCTTCGGGCGACGCCTTGGGGGCGCACATACCGATAGGCGCGGAGTCGAACAAAGGCCAGTGTTTGCCGTTCGGCGAAACACCATGCGTCAAGCCGTTGCCCGGTGTTCCGATGAAGAACCACCCGTGATGCCGTGTGTGTTTGCTCAAGATCTCGAGCCGGCGCACTTCGTTCGGAGTCGGAGACAGAGCCTTTACCTCAATCCAGTAGCCCCATCCGGGTTTGCCCGGGATGTGCAGCCAGAAGTCAGGCAAGTAGCGCAAACCTCCGGGCAACTCGAAGCCTTCTGGTTCATAGTCCCATCGGATGCCCAGCGCGTCGAACAGCACCGCATAGCGGGCCTCGAGGCGGCTGCGAAAACGATAACCTTTGTACCGGGTCTGAATAGCCTTCATGGGCGTACCTCACAGTTGGGAAGATGACAGGGCGACAGCGCCAGGGCCGGCGCCGGACAGACGGGGCCGATCACCGGCCAGCCGCCCGCTGCGCGTCCTCTTTCGCGATCTCGGCGAGCGCTCGCTCGGCCAGCGGGCGCAGGAGCTCGGTGAGGCGGTCGACGGCCGAGGCCACCATCAGCAGCGCGAAGGTCTGCTCGTCGGCGCTGTTCGAGGTGTAGGGGCTCATGGCCCCGAGCTGCGCGTAGGCCTCGCGGGCGATCGTCTCTTTCGACATGGGGGTTTCCTCGGGGAAAAAGAGACCACGAGGGAGCGCGCACACGGCCCGCCAAGACCACCCGCCATCACGGGTTGTGCGCGCTCTCTCGTGGTCGATGGAATTGTGTTGGCGGGAGGCGTAGGATAGGACTCCCACGCCCGGATAGCAAGTGCTACCCGCCCTTACGCTCCCGCGTCGGGCTTCCACACATACTCGACCTCGCCAGTCAGGATGTCCGGGCCGCTCACACGCAACTCGCCATGCTCGACCCCGATCGGCCAGAGCACACCCACCGCCGGCACGCCGCGCTGGCGCAACTGCGCGAGCACGTGCATGCCCTGGTGCACGGGGTTGTCGTGCTTGGTGCTGTCGATCGTGACCGAGATCATGTGAGCTTCGCGCCGAGGCACGCCTTCGCGTAGCTGCAGTCCGCGCAAGTCTGACTGAGCTCCACCCGGTTGATGGGGTCCAGCGACATCCGCACCGTGGCCTTCTCGATCAACGCAGCCATCTCGGTCGTGATGCGCCGCCGGCCGTACGCCGTGTGCTTGAGGCTGCCCACGGTCGACTTGACATGCTTGGCAAACACGACGCGCTGCGTCGGCGTCAGCGACAGCCACAGAGCATAGAAGCGCTTGTTCGGCGCGAGAGGTCGTTTGCGAAAAGTCGGCATGGCGTGAGGATAACACTTGCTATCCCGACGCGCCACCGGTACATTGATCCCTGTCCGGGATGTCTCTGTCCTCCCTCCTCCCTAGGCCCGGACCTTCCGAGCCGCCTTGTGCGGCTCTCTTTTTTCTCCGCAATCGGTGCATGCCCTGTTGACAGAGTGAGGGAACAAATGTTATCTTTCGACTCACGCAACCCGGAAAAGGAACCACAAATGAAGCAGGAACGTGCGCTGATCGACCCGGAAGTAACCGCCGTTTCCTCCGGCTCCGGCTCCGGCTACGGCGACGGCTCCGGCTACGGCGACGGCTCCGGCTACGGCGACGGCTCCGGCTACGGCTCCGGCTCCGGCTACGGCTACGGCGACGGCTCCGGCTACGGCTACGGCTACTGACTCAAAATTCACAACCCCAGAAAGGACCTCATGAAGCCCACCTTGACGCTCACGTTCGACAGCGATGTCGAGCTCTACGCGTTCGTCTCGCGCCTTGCCGGCGCCCACGGCCTCGTGGCCCAGAGCGCCGAACTCTCCGCGCTCGGCTCGCGCGTTGCCGCTGCAGCCCCGGCGGTCGAGGTCCTCAAGAAGGAGGAACCCGCCGCGAAGCCGGGAAAGTCTGCCGACACGCCGACGACGGCCGCTGCCGCCGAGAAGCCTTCTGCATCGAAGGCGTCCGCTGCGCCCAAGACCCCCAAGCCCGCATTGAACGGCGCGGAGCTTGAGGACAAGGTCGTCACGCTCGAGGAGATCAGCGCCGGCATCAAGGCCGCGCTCGACAAGGGCCCGCAGATGCGTCCCAAGCTCGTCGCGCTGCTGGCCGAGTACGCGACCGACGACGGCAAGGTCGTGACAAACGCGAAGGCGCTGCAGCCGAAGGATTACGAGGAGTTCGCGCTCAAGCTGCGCATCGCGGCCGATCCCAACTCGGCGCAAGAGCTGACCTGAAAGGGTCCACCCTCGGCAACGAGGGTTGTTTGAGGTGCAGCCACGTTCGGCGTGGCCAGCGGTGCCCGTACTCCTAGGCAGGGCACGTCGCAGTAACGGACGAGACTGCACCTCAAACAACGAAGGAACGGAAATGGAAGATCCGATCGATCTCCTGGCGCCTCCGCCCGGAGACATCCACACCCGCGGCAGCGGCCGCTGGGCCGAGGTCCGCGAGCAGGAGCACGCCGACCACCTCGGGGATCAGCAGCACGGCACGGAGGAGTGATGCGCGATCGATACATCAAAGGCGCCAACATGCCGCCGCGCATCAGTCTGTCAGCGCCGTTCGTCTGGTGGCTGATCCTCGAGCGCTTCGACGCGCCCCTGTGGATGTTCGGTACCGTCTACACGCTGATGGCACTGCTCTACGCCCTGCTCATCTTCCGACTCTTCAATGCCGAAGCAGTCGACGTTTTGAAGGACCGTTGATGCGCGCCCACGCCCGCCTATCCCCCAGTTCAAGCAAAAGGTGGTTTCCGTGCCCCGGCTCCATCCCCCTGAGCGACGGCAAAGGCTCCGACCCGTCCGAGTACAGCGACGCCGGCACGGCGACGCATACGGTCGCAGCCAATGTGCTCGGCGAAGGCTTTGGCGATGCCCACGCGTACGTCGGCGAGCTGATCACCGTCAGCCTGCCGCGCGAGCCACTGCGCGGGGTCATGTTCACCGAGGAGATGGCCGCGACCGTCGAGGGCTACGTCGCCGCGGTGCGCGAGATCGTCGACGGCCTGGAGCTTGGCGTCGACTGGTTCATCGAGCAGCGCGTCGAGTTCACGCGCTACGTCGTGCCCGAGGACGAGCTCGAGGGCCTGGACGAGGCCGATCACCAGTTCGGCACGGCCGATCTGCTCGCCTTCCGCGGCGACGAGATGATCGTCGTCGACCTGAAGACCGGGTTCAAGTATGTCGAGGTCGAGAACAACACCCAGGAGCTTTTCTACGCACTGGGCGCCTACGACGAGCACTCGCTGATGCGCGACATCAAGACCGTCCGCCTGATGGTGTACCAGCCGGCGCACGGCGGGATGCACGAGTGGGTGCTGCCGGTGGGGGATCTGTGAAATGGGTTCCGTGTACAAGCCCGAACTTCATCCGTACTCACCGGAGGCCAGCGCATGATCGAATTTGCATCTCTTGCACATTTCGCCGCTATTGCACGTGAAAAGGCAAAACGTGTCGATAGCGCAACTATCACTCTCGGCATGCTCCGGGTTGAAGGTTCTCTTGCGAAACACAATTGGGAAAAAGAATTTTTGAATGAGAACCCGAACGAAGAGGAGTGCGCGTTCTGCCCGGTCATGGCGCGCTGCCCGGCGGCCCGCGCGAAGCTGGAGCGCGAGGTCGGCGCCGGTTTCGACGTGATCGACGAGAACGCCCCGGCGGCCGATGTGCTCGCCGAGACGCTCAAGGCCGAAGACCCGATCGCGTACCTCGATCGCACGATGGCCGTGCTCGGGTTCCTCGAGGACTGGGCCAAGGCCGTGCGCGCCGAGACCGAGGCGCGGCTGCTCGGCGGGCAGGAGTTCCCGAGCTGGGGCCTGGAGCTCGGTCGCGAGGGGAATCGCAACTGGCGCGACCCCAAGGTCGTCGAGGAGCTGATGCGCAAGAAGTTCAAGCTCGAGATGGACCTCGTGTACGACCGCAAGCTCAAGAGCCCGACGACGCTCGAGAAGATGGCGAAGGGCAAGGGCGCGGTGATCCCTGAGGCGCGCTGGGCCGAGCTGCAGCGCGACCACGTGGTGCGCGCGGCCGCGGTCCCGAGCGTCAAACACAAGAGTCGTATCAAGACCCCCTACACGCCGACGATGCCCGACGCGGACGCGTTCGACGTCGTGGACGAGTCCAAGCCCATCACGCTCGAGGACCCCGAGCAGCCTCCTATCTTCTGATGAACGTCGGCAAGTACCTTCGCGGTGAGGACAGATCACCGACCACGCAACGCATCACGAAAGGCAAGCGTATGGAAACTTTCACCCAGCCGAAGATCACCGGCTACCGCCAACTGAGCGAAGCCGAAGTCGCGCTCATGAACGAAGGCAAGGCGCTCGCGGAGCAGTGCGGCGCGTTCATCGAGAAGCTGCGTTCGTACCCGAACCCAGTTCCGCCGGATGGCGCCACCGTCATTCCCGGCAATCGCAGCCCGCTCGACCAACGCTGGGTCAGCATCGGCGCCACCCAACTGCAACAGGGTTGGATGGCCGTGATCCGCGGCATCGCGCAGCCGACGACGTTTTGACCATGCAGCCGGATGACGACGGGCCGGAAGAGTTTCAGCGGCTGCTCTACTGCTACCACTGCGGCCGGCGCCTGAATCAACCGGAAGACTCTTCGACCACGGAAGTCGAACCTCAGATCTGCGCTCAATGCGCTGATGTCCCGCCCCAGTCTCTCACACCAACCTGAAAGGAAATACAGAAGTGGGAACCGTTATCACCCTCAAGAACGTCCGCGCGTCGTTCCTCACCCTCGGCGAGCCCGAGTATTTCGGCGGCAAGAAGGAGAAGCCGACCGACAAGGCCCGCTGGTCCGCGACCGGCCTGGCCGCCTACGACGATCCCCAAGTCAAGGCGGTCGACGCGATGATCGAAGAAGTCGCAAAAGCGCGCTGGGAGAAAAAGTACAAGACGATCTTGGAAAACATCCTCTCCGATCCGAAAGCCTGCTTCAAGGTCGACGGACGCCGCAAGGACTACGACGGGTATGCCGGGCACTGGGCGCTCACCGCGCACCGCAACGAGGAGAAGGGCCGGCCGCTCGTGTTCGACACCGACAAGAGCCCGATCTACAAGCCCGACAACACGCTGTACGAGGGCAAGGGCGGCCGCATCTACTCGGGCTGCTACATCAACCTGCAGATCGAGCTCTGGGCGCAGGACAACGCCAACGGCAAAGCGATCCGCGCGACGCTGCTGGGCGTGCAGCGCAACCGTGACGGCGATGCGTTCTCCGGCGGCTCGGCGCCGAACGCCGACGCCTTCGAGGAGATCACCGAGGGCACGGAAGACACCGACTCCCTGACCTGATCCCCGGGCCCTCGCGAGAGGGCTCTTTGATGGTGGCGGCAACGCCGCGAAGGTCGCACCCGCGGCACATTGGCAGAGCCTTCTGTGCCTCTCGGCATCAACGGAGACGGGAACCGCTTCACGCCGGGTCGAGAAGACCGCGCCGCCACCATCAAAGAGGAGGGAATACTGTGAAAATCATGTCGACAGCACAAGCGATCAGCCTTGGCTACGCCAAAGACAAGCGCAAACGCCGCCGAGCACACAGGCGCAATGCGCGACGTTTACTCAACGACGGCGGCGTTTTTGTAGGCTTCCCGGCGCGTCGCGGCACAACCCAGCATTCGGTTGCCCAGTGGCACTTGTGGCAAGCGAGAAATCTGTGAACCTGTGGTTGGACACCGAGACCCGGAGCCCCGAGCCGATCAAGAACGGCGTGGCGAAGTACGCCGAGCGCGCCGAGATCATCCTGTTCGCTTGGGCGATCGATGACGAGGAGCCGCACGTGCTCGATCGGCTCCTCGGCCCGCTGGACTGGCCGAAACGCTTGCGCGACGCGCTGCACAACCCCGATTGCCTGGTCTGGTTCCAGAACGCGTGGTTCGACTGGAACGTCCTCGAGACCGACCCGGACCCGAGCATGCGCTACATCTGCGAGATCGTGCCGCTGGAGCGTCGCCGCGACACGATGGTGCAGGCATACCTGCACGGCCTGCCGGGCGCGCTGGAGGCGCTGTGCGCAGCGCTCGGGGTCGTGGACGAGAAGGCCAAGGACAAGCGCGGCCGCGCGCTGATCCAGCGCTTCTGCGTGCCGAACAAGGCCGGTGGCTTCAACCGGCCAGAAGGCTTCCCCGAGGACTGGGAAGAGTTCAAGCGCTACGCCGGCAAGGACATCATCGCGATGCGCGAGTGCCATCGGCGCATGCCGAAGTGGAACAACACCCCGAAACAGTGGGCGCTGTGGGCGCTCGACCAGAAGATCAACCGGCGCGGCATCTGCGTCGACGTCGAACTTGCACGAGCGGCCGTGGAGGCCAGCGAGAAGGCCAAGGCCACTCTCGCGCGGCGCACTCAGGCGCTGACGAACGGCGAGGTCGAGCGCGCCACGCAGCGCGACCAGCTCATCGCGCACATCCTCGAGACCTACGGCATCGATCTGCCCGACATGACCTCGGCCACGCTCGAGCGGCGCATCAAGGACGAGGCGCTGCCCGACGAGCTGCGCGAGCTGCTGGCCGTGCGCCTGGAGAGCGCCACCGGCAGCGTGTCCAAGTTCAAGACGCTGCTGCGCTCGGTCAACACCGACGGCCGGCTGCGCGGCACGATGCAGTTTCGCGGCGCCGCGCGCACCGGCCGCGTCGCCCACCGGCTGTTCCAGCCCGGCAACATGCCGCGCCCGACGCTGTCCAAGGAGTTGATCCTGATTGCGATCGACGCGATCAAGCATGACTACGTCGATCTGATCTTCGACGACACCATGCAGGCGTGCTCCAACTGCATCCGCGGCACGCTGATCCCCGGGACGGGCAAGAAGCTCGTTGTCGCCGATCTGGCGAATATCGAAGGCCGCTTCGCGGCGTGGCTGGCCGGCGAGGAGTGGAAGCTGCAGGCGTTCCGCGACTACGACAGCGGCGAGGGCTTCGACCTCTACATCCTCGCTTATGCACGCTCGTTCGGCGTCGAGCCGGCGGACGTGCCGAAGAAAGGCAACGAGCGTCAGATCGGCAAGGTCGAGGAGCTGATGTTGCAGTACGGTGGTGGCGTCGGCGCGTTCATCACGGGTGCAGCGACCTACAGCATCGACCTCGCGCAGATGACCGAGCAGGTTTACGACAAGCTGCCCGAATGGGCGCTGACCGAGGCCAAGAAGTTCCTCGGCTGGCTCTACGAGGACGCCGAGGAGGCGTTCCTGCTCGGCAAGATCGACGAGGAGGCATGCGAGCGGCGCAAGCTCAAGGCCCGGCTCGGCCTCGCCGAGAAGACGTTCGTCGCGTGCGACGCGATCAAGCGCCTGTGGCGTCACGCTCACCCCGAGATCAGCACGTACTGGAAGGAGCTCGAGGAGACCATCCGCTACTGCATCGCGAACCCCGGCGAGGTCTGCCCGGCGCGCAAGGTCAAGATGAAGGTCAGCGGCCGGTGGCTGCGCATCGGGCTGCCCAGCGGGCGCGAGCTGTGCTACCCCGGCGTCGGCCTCGACGTGGTCGAGGAAGATCCCGAAACTGGCCGCAAGCGCACCTATCCCGGGATCAGCTACAAGGGCCACAACCAGTACAGCCGCAAGTGGTCGCGCATCAGCACCTACGGTGGGAAGATATTTGAGAATTGCATCGCCGAAGGCACCGAGGTTCTGACTGAAAGAGGTTGGTTCCCGATCGAAACTATCTCTCCACAGCTACGTGTGTGGGATGGCGAGGAGTGGGTCACGCACAAAGGTTGCGTTTATAGGGGTAAGAGACATACGCTGTCAGCTTTCAACGTCGAGATGACGCCCGAGCATCGGGTGCTCACAACAGAAGGTTGGCAGCGTGCATCATCGTGCGAAAGACATCAGCGGGCTCCGTGTCGGCTACCTTTCAGCTATTCGGTATACCGGCAGCAACGGGCGACGCTCCTTGTGGGAAGTCAAATGCCAATGTGGCCGAACGATCGAGATGGCCGCGAGCGAGCTGCTGAAACTGCAGAACAAGAGCGTCAAAGCCTCCTGCAGATGCTTGCGCTTCGTGACGATCGGGCAGAAGAACACGAAGCACGGCATGTCAGCTCATCCAGCTTATGCGGTGTGGCGGTCGCTGCTGGCGCGCTGCCACAACCCCAAGCACCCGGCGTACTCACGTTACGGGGGCCGTGGGATTCGTGTTTGCGCCAAGTGGCAACGGTCGTTCGACGCCTTCTGGGCCGACATGGGACTGACGTACGTCCACGGCTTGACGATAGAGCGATCGAACAACAGTCGAGGTTACACCCCAAGCAACTGCATTTGGGTGACGCGCAAAGCGCAAGCGTCGAATACGCGAGCAAACCGATGGCTCGGAACACCGCGCGGGCGCATGACGGCAGCGCAGGCGGCGGACACTTTCGGGGTCAAGAGGACCACGCTGCTCTACCGGCTCGACCACGGGTGGCCGCTGAGGAAAGCCCTCGGCTTGTCTTCGACCTGATTGACTGCGGACCTCGGAGTCGATTCGTGGTTCGGGGAAGCGACGGGATACCGCTGATCGTGCACAACTGCACCCAGGCCGTGGCGTGCGACCAGCTCTTGGAACCGATCGAGGCGATCGAAGCTGCAGGCTTTGAAACCACCTTGACGATTCACGATGAGATCGTGAGCGAGGCCGACGCCGACCGTGACGACTTGAACGCCGAGAAGCTCGGCGCGATGATGTGCGCCGACCTTTTGTGGAACCGCGGCCTGCCGCTCGCTGCCGCCGGCTACGAGACGACCGGACCGTATCGGAAGGACTGAGCCATGGGTGAATACGCTGACGAAGCTATCGATCGTCTAATGGGCGGCGATCGATGGGGTGGTGACCACGGGTTTTTCGCTGATCGTCCACGCCAAGAACCGCGCTGCAAGTTCTGCGGCTCGACCGACGTGCGCTGGCGCCAACAGACAGGCAAGTGGGTGCTGTTTGATTCGGCGCCGGGTGTCGTGCACAACTGCCTGAGCAAGCCCGACCCTGACGCTTTTGACGTGGTGCCGGAATGAAGACGTTCCTCCTTCGCCTTCGGCAATTCTTCTGCAAGCACGAGGTCAGCATCCGCGAGATCGTGCGCGTACCGGACAACGCCTACCGCGAGGGTTACGTCGCGTGCCGCTGCCGCAAGTGCCACAAGAAGCTGATAGCGCCCTACGGCCTCGCGCTGCCGGCGAGGCTCAGGCCGTGAAGTGCCCTCGCTGCGGCGCCGACAGCCATGTCTATGCCACGCGCAAGTACAAGGACGTGTTGCTGCGCCGACAACGGCTGTGCTTCAACGAGCATAAGTTCGACACCTATGAGGTCTTCGCCGGCAACCTCGATCGCCGCACGCTCGCCAACACCCGCCGCGGCATCGCGCAGCGCAAGCACGCGTGGCACATCCGCCGGGTGGTGCTCGCCTCGGTGCTCACGGCCTCCGAGCTGGCGCGCGAGCTCAAGATCACCGAGGCCCGCGTGCGCCAGATCCGCAGCCGGGCGAAGGAGACCAAGGAGGGAGCAACTTGAACTCTTCGAGGCAAACGTGAAAGAACACGACATCCGCAAGGCGCTCGACGCGCGGGTCAAGGCCTACGGCGGCGAGACGCGCGCCGCGGCGTGGCTCGGCCGCAAGCACTGCCCCGACGTGTTCGTGATGTTGCCCGGTGAGCATGTCTACGTGGAAACCAAACGACCGAAGAAAGACGCGACTGCGCGGCAAGCCGCCGAGCACGAGCGCATGCGTGCCGCCGGCTGCACCGTGCTCGTCATCACCACAATCGAGGAGTTGGACACATGGCTGCCCCTGTTGTGACATTCCGACCGCTCGAGCGAGTCGCGATGTTACCTGACGCGAATGGCAACGCCTATGCGTATCGTGTGGTCGGCATCTGCGGCGACGGACGTGCGAAGGCCGCAGTCATCTACACCCCTGAGCGGCAGGAGTACGCTGAGCGAGCCCTCGAGCGTGAGCTGCAGCGTGAAATCGAATTGAGCTTGGGACGTGAATGACTCAGGCATACCACCCCAGGCCGTGGCAGCCGCTCGGCATCGACCACATCGTCGAGCATCGGCGCTGCGCGCTGTGGGCTGGCATGGGGCTTGGGAAGACCTCCATGACTCTGACGGCGCTCGACCAGATCGACATGCTCCGCGGTGACGCGTGGCCGGCACTCGCGCTCGGGCCACTGCGCGTGGCGCGCAAAGTCTGGAGCGATGAAACCCGCAAGTGGCACCACACGGCGCATCTGGAGATCAGCCGGGTCGTGGGCACCCAGGCCGAGCGAGAGGCCGCGCTCAAGCGGCCGGCGCACATCTACAGCATGAACTACGACGTTGTGCCTTGGCTCATAACCTACCTGAAGCACGCCGGGTACATGCCGTTCCGCACGGTCATCTCCGACGAGTCACGCAAGCTGCACGCCTTCCGCGTCAAGCAGGGCGGCGCAATGACCCGCGCACTGCACGAGCTCGCGTGGCACGACCGCATCCGGCACTTCATCGAGCTTACCGGCACGCCGTCGCCCAACGGCCTCAAGGGACTCTGGGGCCAGCTCTATTTCCTGGACCGAGGCAAGCGGCTGGGACTGACCTACGAGTCGTTCGAGAACCGCTGGTTCGCGTTCAAGCGTGTGCGTGACGCGGTGAATGCGCACAAGACTCACATCCAGCCGATCATTCTGCCGAACGCGCATACCGAGATCCACGACCTCGTCAAGGATCTCTGCCTATCGATCGACGCGCGGGACTGGTTCGACCTCAAGGACCCGATCAAGCGCGTGATCGAGGTCGAGTTGCCTGAGCCGGCGATGAAGCTCTATCGGCAAATGGAGCGTGACTTCTTCATCCGCTTGGAGAACCACGAGATCGAGGCGTTCAACGCCGCCTCCAAGTCGACCAAGCTCTTGCAGCTTGCCGGCGGCGCGGCGTACCTAGACCCTGACGTCCTCAACGACGAGGACCCGCGCGCCCGCGCCTACAAGGTCGTGCATGACGCCAAGCTTGAGGCGTTGGCGAGCATCGTCGAGGAGGCTGAGGGTATGCCGCTGCTCGTGTTTTATAGCTTCAAGAGCGACGTACCTCGCATCCAAAAACTGTTCCCCAAGGCGCGCGTGCTCAAGAGCGAACAGGATGAGGACGATTTCAAGGCAGGCAAGATCGACATGCTCTTGGCCCACCCCAAGAGCGCGGGCCACGGCATCGACGGCTTCCAGCATGTGACGAACATTGCGGTGTTCTTCAACACATCTTGGGATCTGGAGCTGCGTCAGCAGGCGATCGAGCGCATCGGCCCGACGCGCCAGATGCAGGCCGGGCTTGAGCGGCCGGTGTGGGTGTACGACATCGTCGCTAAGGGCACGATCGATGAGCTGGTGCTGTTGCGCCACGAGACCAAGCGCAGTGTGCAAGATCTTCTGATAGAGGCGACGAAACGAGGGGTAGAGGCATGATCCGCGAGTACCTGATCCGCCGCGCGCAGCGCACACCGTACTTTCACTTGGACGGATACATGCAGCGCTTTTGGCTGGTGCCGTATCGGAATGCTCAGCTCGGTGCTGGGTGCGGCCCCATGCCGCGGAGGCGCCCGATCGCCAAGCTGCTCCAGTTCTGCGGCATCGCCGCACGCATCCACCAGATCCTGCGCAGCGATCACGGGCGCGATCCCCACGACCACCCGTGGCCGTATCTGACCGTCGTGCTGTTCGGCGGGTACTGGGAGGAGCGCTACGACGCCGAGGGCCTGTGCGTCTCGCGTCGCTGGCACGGCCCCGGATCGGTTCTCTACCGTCCGGCCGGCTCGTGGCATCGCTTGGACTTGCCGCCGGGCAAGGACTGCTGGACGCTGTTCATCACGGGTCCCTACCGCCAAGGCTGGGGCTTCAACGTGCGCGGCAAGAAGATCCCGCACAAAGACTACCTTGCTGGCGGAGGTAACAACTGATACCATCGCCGCGATGAAACCCACGGCAGTCGTCCTCGCGAGTGGCCCCAGCCTGACGCAGGCACAGATCGACGTTGCACTCGCGAGCGGTCACAAAGAAGGTACCAATGTGCTGACGCACCGTCGACTTCTGGAAGCGCTTCGGTACGACCCTGAAACGGGGTTGTTCTGGTGGCTTGAACGTGCCAAGAAGCGTCGGCTCGATAAGCCTGCCGGTAGCCGTCATAACAAGGGTTACTGGCAAATCAACGTCGACGCGAAGCCTCAATTAGCGCATCGTCTTGCTTGGTTCTACATGACAGGGAAGTGGCCGAAAGACGAGGTTGACCACGAAGACCGCGACAAAACGAACAACAGATGGCTTAATCTGCGCCCCGCTACGCACAAGCAGAACGCGGAGAACGTAGCCGTACGTAAGCACAGCAAAAGCGGCGTGAAGGGTGTTCACTTCGACGCTACGCGCGGGCTTTGGCAAGCCTACCTGAACCACGAAGGCAAGCGACGGCACCTCGGGCGCCACGCAACATTAACCGCAGCCATCAAGGCCCGGAAAGCGGGCGAAACTAAGTTCTTCACGCACGCATGAAGCCGACCGCCATCATCCTTGCAAGCGGTCCGAGCCTCACGCAAGACCAGATCGATAAGGCTTTGGCAAGCAAGCACAAGACGATCGTCGTGAACGCGACCTACCAGAAGGCGCCTACAGCCGATATTTTGTATTTCGGGGACTACCTTTTTGGGAAGACCTACATGGCCGACATCGTGCGCACGTTCAAGGGCGAGGTCTGGACGCAGGACGCGACGAGCTGCGCGCGCTGGCCGAAGCTCAAGCGTGTGCGCGGGGCGAACCGCGAAGGCCTCGGCCGCGACGGCAAGATTCATCTGAACGGCAACAGCGGCATGCAGGCGATCAACCTCGCGTTCTTCTTCGGCTACCGCCGGATCGTGCTCCTCGGATTCGACATGGGTCTGGGCCCGAACGGCGAGCGGCATCACCACCCCGATCATCCGAAACCGATGGTGCAGGCGCAGACCTTCGACGAGTGGCTGCACAAGAGCACGCGGTTTGCGACCGATCTCGCGAATGCCGGGTGTGAGGTGCTCAACGCAACAACGACCACGGCGCTGCACTGCTGGCCGCGGGTCAAGCTGGAGGACGTGTTGTGAGAGCCGTCCTCGAGATTCGCAAGGAGCCGGTCTACCGCCGCGCTGCGTTCGAGCAGGGCTTGAAGCGCGTCGGGTTCACGCTCACGCAAGACGCTCGGCCGCAAAGCCCCGGCGACTTCTTGGTCCTCTGGAACAAGAAAGCCGGCAGCGACGAGAACCGCGCCGACGCCTGGGAACGTGCCGGCGGGACGGTCGTGATCGCGGAGAACGGGTACCTCGCGAAGACCGACAAGACCTATTACGCGATCAGCGTGCACGGCCACAACGGGTCGGGCTATTTTCCGGTCGGCGACGAGGACCGCTTCGCGAGGCTGGGCTTCGAGGTCAAGCCGTGGCGCCCGGTCGGCGAGCACGGTCGCGAGATCGTGATCCGCGAGCAGCGCGGCATCGGCTCGAAGCTGATGGCAAGCCCGCCGGCATGGGGGCGCAAAGCCGCGGCGCAGATTCGGGGCTGGGTCGGCAACAAGCCCGTGCGACTCATCCCCCACCCCGGCGACAAGAACAAGTTCACGCTGGACGCCGCGGCGCTCAAGAATGCCGACGCGTGCGTGATCTGGTCAAGCGCGATCGGCGTGCGCGCGCTCGTCGAGGGCGTGCCGGTCTGGTACGCCGCGCCGCATTGGATTTGCGCCGAGGGTGCGGCGTTATTCAGTAAGTTCACCGTCGCCAAGCGTGACGACGCAGCCCGGCTGGTAGCGCTGCAGCACATGGCGCATGGGCAGTGGCACCACGAGGAAATTGCCAGCGGCGAGCCCTTCGCCCGGCTCCTCACGCACCGCTTGGAGATGCCGACATGGCGCTGAAGCGTTACGCAAGCGACCCCGCGCAGATGGCGGCTCGACGAGAGTTGATGCTCAACGCCGCTCGCAGCCCACAAGCTCGCGCAGCTGCCTCGGCGCGCATGACGCGGATTTGGTCAGACCCGAAACTCGCAGCCGAGATGCGCGAGCGCATGAAAGGCGCGAAAGCACGAAAGGCCACGCAATGCTGAAGTGCTATCCGATTCCCGCCAAAGCGAAAAGCGACCTGATATGTCGCGCATTCGCAGCGGGCGCCCATCCCGACGCCAAAGGTGCAGTGTTTTTCGGGGTGGAAGGTCAGATGGAAGCTTTCCGCAAAGCAAAACTCAGCGGCGAACCTTGGTACTTTTGCGACAACAGCTACTTCGACAAGCACCGCGGTCTCTACTTCCGCGTCACAAAGAACGCGCTGCAGGCCGATCCGCGCGACAAGGCCAGCGACGGCAAGCGCTTCGCGAAGCTCGGCATTCCCGTGCGTGAGCGCATGGTGCCCGGCAGCCTGACGATCGTCGTGCCTCAGTCCGACCAATTCATGAAGTCGACCGGCTACGTCGGTGACTGGGCCGCCGTCACCGCGCGCCGGCTCGAAGGCATGGGCTGCCCGTACGTCCACGTGCACCCGTGGCAGCGTGACAAGATTGCCCGCGGCGAGGCCTTCGCGGCGCTGCTCTCGCGCGCCCGGCTGGTCGTGACGTACTCCTCGGCTGCGGCGATCACGGCGCTGCTCGAAGGTGTCCCGGCGATCAGCGTCAGCGACACGGCGGCGGCGCACTGGATCGGCGGCGAGTTCCATCAAGGAAATGTGCTCGACCCGCAGATCGCGAGCATCGCCGAGCGGCGACAATTCGCGGAGGTCTTGGCGGACCACCAATTCACCCTCGAGGAATTCAGGAGCGGCAAAGCGTGGGCAGCACTCAACAGCAAGTAAGACGCGGATGGTTCTCGACCCCGGGGCGCCCCGGGGATCGGCGGCTCGAGGACCAGCTCAAGGGCCTCGACCACCTGATCGAGCGCGTGCCCGGCAAGACGGTGCTCGACGTCGGCGCGGCCGAGGGCCTGATCGGCATGCACCTGTTCGACGCGGGCGCCAAGGCTGTGCACGGCCTGGAGATCGTGATCGAGCACGTGGCGGTGGGCAACAAGCTGCGCGGCCCGCGCGCCGTGACGCTGGAGGTCGCGGACGCGAACGTCTACAAGCCGGTGCGCGAGTACGACATCGTGATCGCGTTGGCGCTGCTGCACAAGCTGCGCGACCCGAGCGCAGCATGCCGCCGGCTGGCTGCCGCGGCGCGTGAGCTCGTCGTGCTGCGCCTGCCGCCGAAGTTCGCCCCGACGATCATCGACGAGCGCTCGCTCAACGTACCGCACCACATCGACCGCGTGATGGAGAGCCTCGGCTTCGTGCTCGGCCGCGTGACGACCGGGCACTTCGATGAGTGGGTGGGGTACTGGGAAAGGGTCAAGCCGTGACCGACCTCACGCCGCTCTATCGAGAGATGGCCGCAGGCGGAGATCAGTTCCGCGGTCTCTCTTTGCTCCAGCACCGCGACCAGCTCAAGAAGCTGATGCGCCAGTACAGCGTCAAGCGTGTGCTCGACTATGGCTGCGGCGCGGGTGACGCCTACCGGAACCAGCACAAGATCCACCGTGACTGGGGCTTGCGTTGGTTCGACGTGACACTGTACGACCCCGCGTTCAGCGCGCACGACGAAAAGCCGCACGGCAAGTTCGACGCGGTGCTGTGCAGCGATGTGCTCGAGCACATCCCCGAGGACGCGGTCGACGAGTTCGTGAAGACTCTTTACAGCCACGTCAAGCCCGGCGGGTTCCTCTGGGCGAGCGTGTGCTGCCGGCCGGCCAAGAAGACGTTCCCTGGCACTGACACGAACCTGCACGTCACGATCCAGCCGATGCAATGGTGGCTCGATACGTTCGACAGGCACGCCGTCACGGGAGTCACCATCTATCTCGTGGAGACGCCCTGATGGGAATGGGCGACGAGCTGATTGCCTCCGGCGCCGCGCGCAAGCTGCACAAACACAGCGGTCTGCCGGTGCTGATCGTCGGCATCGACGGGCGACCCCGCTGGTCGCCGCTGTGGGAGGGTTTGCCGTACATCGTACACCGCGCCGCCGGCCGCCCGGTGCTGCGCATGGTCAACGGACCGCACGCGCGGCCCTACATCAGGGCCAAGACGTCGCACAAGTGGACGTGGAACCCCTACCGACCATCCCCGGCGGAGATCGCCTTCACGCCCGAGGAGCTCGCATTCGCCGAGCCGTTCCGCGGCAAGGTCATGATCGAGCCGAACGTCAAGGCCAACGGCCACGCCAACAAGGCGTGGCTGCCGACGCGCTGGCTGGAGTTGAGCAAGACGCGTGACGACTTCGTGCAGTGCGTCAGCAGCCCGGAGCAGAGCCTGCCGGCGCACGTGCTCAAGGTCCACACCCCCACCTTCCGCCACGCGCTCGCGGTGCTCAGCGTCGCGCGCGCGTTCGTCGGCACCGAGGGAGGTCTGCACCACGGCGCCGCGGCGGTCGGCACGCCGGCTGTTGTGCTGTGGTCGGAGTTCATCTCGCCCGAGATCACCGGGTACGACTCGATGGTCAACATCCGTCACGCCGGCAAGCCTTGCGGCAGTCGCATCAACTGTCCCGGCTGCCGCGCGTCGATGGAAGCGATCACCGTCACCGAAGTCCACGAAGCCTTGGAGAAACTGCTTTGAAACCCTGCAACGCCGCCACCTACCGCGAAGCCACGCGCAAGCTCGCCGCCTCCGTCAACCCGAAGGTGCTCGTCGAGGTCGGCGTGTACGCCGGAGACCTATCGAAGCTGTTCGCCACGATCCCGTCGATCCAAGCGCAATACATTGTCGACTCGTGGGAAGGCAACTACAGCAACTTCGGCCAGAAGCACATGGACGGCATCGCGCAGGGTGTGATCGACTGGGCGAAAACCAAGCCGCACGTCACGGTCTACCGCACACGCTCGCTCGACGGCGCGGCGCTGTTCCCGGACGAGTCGATCGACTTCTTCCACACAGATGGAGACCATTCGCTCGAGGGCATCATGAAGATGCAAGCCGATTACCTCAAGGAGCTTTGAATGCGACAAGCCGATGGCTGGTGGTGGCCCGATCACGAGCGACATCTGATCGACTGGATGGTCGACCCCAAGAACCGCATGGTGCTCAACGGACGTGCGGCATACCAAGGGAAAAAGCAGATGCGCTTTCTCGACCATTGCCCCCTCGATCGCCGCCGCACAGTGATCGACATCGGCGGGCACGTCGGGACATGGTCCTTCAACTTCGCGCACTACTTCAAACACGTGGAAGCGTTCGAGCCGGTGCCGGACCATCGCGAGTGCTTCGTGAAGAACGTGATCGAAGCGCCGAATCGTGACTTCACGTGCGGGGTGAACCTGCACCCCTACGCACTCGGCGATCGCGCCGGCAAGGTCGCGATCAAGGTCGACCCGTACAGCACAGGCGGTAGCTTCGTGCAGGGCAAGGGCGATGTCGAGATGCGTACGCTCGACAGCTTCGCGTTCACGGAAGTCGACGCGATGAAGATCGACTGCGAAGGCTACGAGGAGTTCGTGCTGCGCGGCGCCGAGGAGACGATCGTCACGTGGCGCCCATCGATCATCGTCGAGCAGAAACGCGATTTTCCAGTGAAGTTCGGTTTGCAACCGCTGGGGGCGGTCAAGTACCTCATCGGCCTCGGCTACAAGGCGGTCGGGGAGATTTCAGGCGACTACATCATGGTGGCGACGTGAGCGCCTTCCGCATTTTCATCGGCTATGACGCCAAGGACTATGACGCGGTCGTGGCCGCGATCAAGTCGCTGCGTCGTGTTGCACCGGACCTCGAGCCGACGCTGCTCGTCGAGGAGCGGCTGCGCGCCGCTGGCCTCTTCTGGCGCACGCAGGACAAGCGCAGCAGTCAGGGCTACGACCTCACCGGCAACGAGACGTTCAGCACCGCATTCAAGTACACGCGATTCCTCACGCCGCTGCTCGCGCAGGAGGGACCGGCGATGTTCGTCGATGCGGACATGCTGTTCTACTCCGACCCGCGCGAGCTCATCGGCCCCGATTTTCTGACGGCGGCCCCCGCGGTGTCGGTCGTGCAGCACTCGTACACGCCGGTCGAGAGCCGGAAGATGGTCGACCAGCAGCAGACCTCGTACCCGCGCAAGAACTGGAGCAGCGTCATGCTGTTCAACTGCGACCACCCGGCGAATCGGCGCCTGAGCCTGCGCGACGTGAACGAGCGCACGGCTTGGGAGCTGCAAAGCTTCTACTGGCTGCATGACGACGAGATCGGCTCGCTTGAGCCGGGTTGGAACTGGCTCGTGGACGTGCAGCCCCGGCCGCAGCCCATGCACATCGCCCACATGACGCTCGGTGGCCCGTGGCTGCCCGGCTGGCAGGGCGGCTCGTTCGACGCTGAGTGGCGGGCGGTGCGCGCTGGTTAAATGCGGCGCGCACGCGCTGTAGGCCCGAGGCGCAGATTCCCTAGGGCTAAGTGATGTTCCGCGTGACACGTCGGGCAGAGTACACGTAAGTTGGACGGATGATTGTTGATGCCGTGCACACCGTCCAAGTGATGAGCAATGAGGATGGCAGCGTGCTTTGCGTAGCCGCAGTCTTCGCACCGGTTGCCTCGGTCCTGCTTTAGCTGCTCGGCGATGTTGTTCCACGCGCCGATGCCTTCACGGTATCGCGCTATGTCCGAAGCGCGCCGGCACTCGTCAGAGCAATGGTGTATTTGGCGATCTTTGGCTCGGTGCTTGGAGATGCGAAAGGCCGCAGCGCAGAAGCCGCAGTTTAGAAGCACCGTCCCTTGGTCGGTCTGGTTCTTTCGGGCACACACGTCTGAGCAAAACATCGTGCGCGGCCTCTCTCGAGGCGGTTTGAATTCAACAGCGCACCGAGGACATGTCTTGGAAGCTATCGGCCCCGGTTTACGTTGGTACTCCGGTAGCCTAAGATGATGCCCGTGAACAAAGGCCGCTCCGGGGTATCTCGGAGATTCGCCGCAACCGCACTTGCACAGGAGCTTCATCATGGCTGGTAATTGGATTAAAGGCGCCATAAAAAAGCCCGGAGCCTTGAGAGCCGAACTTGACGTTCCGGCAGGCAAGAAGATACCACAACAGAAGCTTGCTGCAGCAGCGAAAGCACCGGGAAAACTAGGTCAACGTGCGCGTCTCGCCCAGACCCTCAAGGGCCTGCGGAAGAAATGAAAAAGCCGCCCCGAGGGCGGCCTTCTCTTGGTGGCACGACTCAGACCGCCGGCGGGCGCTGCGCAGCGGCCAGCGCGTCGAGTGCCGAGGTTGCCTTCGATTGTGCGAGCACGAGCTCGTCGTCCGACACGTCGCGGCCCTGAGCCTGGGCGACGTTCAGAAGCTGATTCAACTCGGTCACGTGCTGCAGCGCTGTGATCATGAGTTCGAGAACAAGAGCAGCATTCGGTCCCATCACTTCACTCCTTGGGTGGCGAGATACGCCTGCAGCGCCGAGAGCACGGCGAGCGTGGCGGTGAGCTTGGCGTCGGCCGCCGGGGCCGTGCACGCCGGGTCAGGCGTCTCGATCTGGGGGCGCAGCGGGCACGCTTGCAGATGCAAGGTCTGCGCCACCATGATCCCCTGCACCGCGGCGCGGCCGGTCGTCACCACGTTCGTGCGGTCGGAATCACTGAGCTTGCCGGCGGTGTACGCCGCCGTCGCGCCCTCGGCGACCGTCTGCACGGTGGCGTAGGCCACGGCCACACGCTTGTTGAACGTGTCGACGGGCGGCGTGCCGAGCTGCGCGCACGCGGCCAGCACCGCCACGAAAACCAGATGACCGAAGCGCTTCATGCTGCATCTCCTTTGGAGTCGGGGACGAAGTACTGCACGACGAACGTGATGGCTGTTGAGAGGGCCACGCCGACCTCGGCGGGCATCTCCGTATGCCCCCAGGTCTTCAACGCCCAGGCGGCTATCGCGGCCAGCGCTCCGGCGAGTATGCCGGCCTGGACCTTGTTGGTGGGGATCGCGCTGTTCACAGTTGCTCTCCTATCGCCGCGGAAACCGCCGCGGCATGGTTGGCCGCCCAGGTGGCGGGGTGGGGCTTGCCCGGTCTCCAATTGCGCACGTAGTAGTCCCAGGCGCCGCCCGGGTCGTCGAGCGTCGGCAGAGGCTTGGGGTCGGTGAACAGCAGCAGCCGCGCGCAGCCGGCGGCGAGCACATCGTCGTATTCGAGCGCAGCCCAGATCGACGAGATCTCCCAGGAGGTATTGCGCGCGTTGCAGAGCGCTCGTGTCCAGAGTGCGCTGGCGTCGTGCTCGTAGACGCCCTTGACGCCGCCACCCTGCTCGAACTGCCACAGGCCGCGCGCCGGCCCGTCGCCGTGCTGGCGTCGGAACTCGAGCCGCGATTCCTGCAAGCCGATCGCGAGCAGCAATGCGCGCGCCGGGACCGAATCCATGGCCTTCGGCAACAGCACGAGCGCCGGCTCGATCGCCAGGGTGAGAGCGTCGTCAGGCGTCACGGCTTGCCTCCCGGTTGAACAGACCGCGGCCGAAGGCGGCGATCGAGCCGAGGAACTTGAACACGGCGTCGATCTCCGGTGCGCGCATCTCGCGCGGCTGATGGGCGTTCTCGCGCAATTGGTACTCGCTCAGGTGAGGGTAGAAATAGACCTCGGTCGTGTTGCTCGGCACAGGGTCAAGCGGCGGCAAAGTCGACATCTCGAAGGTGATGTCTCCAATTTTCGCGACCATGCGCCGGTTCTTAAAGTACAGCATGTCGCTCATGAGGCTCAATCCCGTGGCTGACGCAAGAAGGAGATCAGCAGCACGATCGTGATCGTCATCATGTAGACCGGCAGCCCCGTCACCGCATCGCACAGGCCGGTGAAGGGCTTCACGCTCGGTGGCGGTTGCCCCATCGGGAACTGTAACCGACACGCGGAAATTTGAAACGACTCCAGCGCGCCCCAGGCGCACACGACACTGCCGGCGATGCGCACGCTGATCGGCTCCCACGGGAGCAGAAGCCACACGATCAGGTAGAGCAGCGTCGACTCGAACCCTCGGAGCACGTAGGCCCATGCCTTCCCGGCCGCAACCGGATCGGGGTAGAAGCTGCCGATCACGTCGTAGGACGCATGTGCCAGGACGACGATCAGCAGCAGGAGCGACGGCAGGAAAAAGTCAGCCGCCGCCTTCTTCACCGGGACCGCCCGCGAGGTTCGGATCGACTGCGGGAGGCGGGGCCGGGGTCTCTGGTGCGGGAGTTTCCGGCACGGGAGTCTCGGGGACTTCCGGCGCTTCGGGGTGGGGATTCGGGTGCATCAGGCGGCCTTTCAAAGTTGGAACGTCAGGGCACCACGACCATCTCGCGACCGTCGCCAATCAGCGTCGATCCACAGTTTTTCGCGGTGTTGAGACATTTTGACACGAAGGTCTGCATGATCGTAGCGTCCCACCCCATCATCCAATCCCCGTGACTCGAATAGCCCGCCGGCTGAGTCACGTCGTAGTTGTCGCTCGCCAACCGCCAGCGCCGCGTGTCGTCGGTCGAGCGCACGGGATACTCGACCTCGAAGCTGATCTCGGGGATCGCGACCGGATGCGTCGTCGGGCAGTAGCCGAGTTGGTTGCCGGTCGTGTAGACCGCGCTCGCCATGTGGCTCTTGTGATCCGGGCTGTCGAGGTTCACACCGTCCCAGCACTGCGGGAACGTGATCGACATACGCATCACGGTGTAGCCCGACACTTGGCAGTAGGGGATCGTGCTCTGCGCGTTGCCGATGTCGGCCTGCGTCGCGCCGCCGTTCTTGATGCAGCGGTACGAGGCGACCCGGCTCGGGTTCGTCGGATTGCCCTTCGAGTCCCCCGTGATCATGCGCAGCCCCGCCGGGGCCGGCTTGATCAGCGCCACGGGCAGCGTGTAGCCGGTCTTGTAGTAGAACTGCGATCCGACGTACTGATCGTTGTTCGCGCCGATCGGCCGACCGTCCAACGTGTCGATCATCGTCGGGACCCAGTAGCCCGTGCGATTGATCGTGCCGCCGTTGCACGTGCTGTTGCCGGTGGCGCTGATCGACGCGGTGGTCGACGCGGCGTTGGTCAACGTGTTGCCGAAGAACGTATGCAAGTGCGAGGCGCCGGGCTGATTCGGGTAAACGAGAGGGTCATCGAACGCCATGTGCGACCACTTGCATGTCGTGCGGAACGCGCCGGAGCCATCGCCCGCCGAGGGATACACCGTGTTCGTCGTGAACATCGGCTTGTCCCAGCCTTGCCACGTCGCGGTCGGCATCTTCGCGCAATCGATCTTGACCGCCAGATTGGTCGGGCCGCAGGCCGTGGGCGGAGGCGGCGTCGTGCAGGCGCCGGCCGGGGCCGATGTCGGTGTCCACGCACCCGCCACCCAGGCGGTGCCGTTCCAAGTGTAGGTCCGCGTCTGCGTCCAGCTTCCGGTCTGGGGCGAGACACACTGTACCGTTTGCGTCTCGCCGTTCGGGAACGGGTTCGGCGGGATCGGCACCGGGGCGGTGTAGGTCACCGAGAACTGCGAGTCCTGCCGGCAGCGGTAGTTGGCGCTGGCCTTGCGCGCCTCGGCATCCACGGCCCCGGCGGCGTAGCACAGATCGATCGTCGCAAACCCGGTCTGTACGGTGGTCGCGCTGCGGATCAGCGTGTAGGTGCCGAGCTTGATCGGCGTCGAGGTCGTGTCGGCCTGAGCCGCGCCCGCGAGCAGGCACATGACGGCGAAAGCGATGATGCGTTTCATTTCTTGCTACCTTGCTGTTGGCCGCGGATCTCGGCGAGTTTGAGCCCCACCTCCTTGACGTCGTTCTTGATTTCTTTCAGATCCCCACCGAGTCGCTCGGCGACCTTCTCCACGTCGGCGCGGTCGCGCTTCTGGATTTCTTGGATCTGCGTGACGTCGGCGCGCACTTGTGTTTGGTCGCGCACGTACGCGCCGTAGAAGGTGCCCACGCTGACGAGAATCGTCGCCGTCTGCAGCAATGCACCGGTCGATAGCGTCGGATCAAAGCGAAACCACTTGTGGACTCCGCGATGATCGGACGCTCGGCGAGAAAGGGGCATCGGCCCCGAGTCTTCCATTTCAGAGTCTCCACGGCTCATTGCAGCATCGGCCGGGGGCCGGGTCGTTGAGGGATCGGGGTTCGGTCGAAGCGCATCGGCCGCCGCGTGAGCTCGCCCTTGGCCGCGCTGCGCAGCGCCGAGGCGGCGAGACCGCGGATCAGGCTCGCATCCACGCGGTTGCCCATCGTCGTGCCGAAGTGCTGGTAGAAGTACGCGCGGATCTCGTTGACGAGCCGGCGCACGAACGGCAGATCCGGCTGCGTCTCGACAAGATGCGCCGCGACCTCGCGCAGGAAATTCGGGTCTTCTTCGTCGAGCTTGTAATTGCGCTTGACCGTATCCCATGCCTCGCGCACCGCGGGCTCGTTGCGGATGTCGCGCAGCTCGCCCAACATCACGCGGTAGCGGTCGTCGCCGAGCAGCCGGCGGATGCCGAAGTGCTCGCCGAGCTCGTGCATCAGCACGCCGGGCGCCTCCTCGGCGGTGAGCTTGTCGAAGAACATCGTCGCGCCGGGCCGCGGGCCTTCTCGGAAGACCGCCTTCGCGGTGGGTGGCGCCTCGCGCACGTCGTCGGCCTTGGCGATCATGTTGAGCAGCCCTTGGTCGAGCAGCCCCTGGATCAGCTTGTCGCCGAACTTCGCGCGCAGCACGCCTTCCATCGCCTCGGCGCTGCCGACCGGCTTGAACGCCTCGCCGCCCTTGCGCTCCAACAAAGTGTCGAGGTCTCGCACAACAATGGCCGGGAATTCCTTCTTGCCGAGCGCGTCGAGCGCGTCGAAACGATGCGCGCCTTCCAGAACATAGAGCCCATCGGGGTGCCCGTCGTCGACGACAATGAGAGGGTTCAGTTCCCCGTTGCTCTGGATCTCCTCTGCGAGCTTGAGCACGCGCGCCGAAGGCTTTGCAGGCGGTGCGCTGAAAGCCGAACGCGGAACCTTGCGCACGCCGGGCAGCACTTCGTAGTTCTCGAAAGAAGATCGAATCGAGCCCGTGTTCGGGATCGAGTCACGAACACGAAGACCGTCAACGACAGGGCCCGCAGCTTCAAAGTCTGCGTCGCCCTTCTTGAAAACCTCGTCGTTTAGGTCCGCAGCGCGAGCTGCTGCGCTGCCGGGGGCGTTTTTCGCTTGGCCGCCTTCTTCGCCTTGACGAGCTTCGAGGATACGGCGGGGCTGCGCCCCTTCTTGGGCTTGACCGCCTTGCCGTACATCACCGGGCTGACTGCGTTGTCGTTGACTTGTGCCATCTGCGGCCTCCTGGGCTACGCGTTGAGCGATCTCGGGATCCTTGATGTTCCCGAGCACGAGCTGACGATCAGCGCCGGCGCGGATGCGCTGCGCCTCCTGCTTCACGAAGATGTCGACCTTCTCCGGGTAGTTGCGCTTCCACAGCTTCCACGCGGGCGGCTCGGTCTTGCCGCTGGGCATGATCCGGCCGCCGTGTTTCTCGTTGAACGCCTCGTATAGCGCGCGACCGACGCCGGTCCCCTGCACGTCCTTGTCGACCTTGACGATGTCGACGCTCGCGTTCTCGCCGAGCTGCTCGGCCTGCCCGCGCTCGAGGTTGTCGCGCAGGTAGCCGACCTTCTTGCCGTCCTTGTAGGCGTCGAAGCCGCCGGGCACCTCGCGGATCTCGACGCCGCCGCGGCCTGCCGCGGCGTTGGTTTCGGCAAGGTGCTGCCCGATCGGCACGGCCTCGTACTTCTCGGTGTTGAGTGCGCGCACCTTCGCAGGGTCGCTCGTCTCCATCACGGCTTTGCCGGTCGCCTTCTCGCGAAGCACCCAAGCGTTGCCTTTCATCCCCCGAGGTCCGAACTTTTCGAGGGTGTCCCCCGGCTCGAAGCCGGGCAGACCCTCAGTTTTCTTGGCCTCGCGCGTAGCCGCACGCTTGGCCGCGGCAGCGGCTTTCTTCTGCTCGGTGAGCAGCGCCTCCTGATGCTGCATCGCCAGATCAAACCGCTTGCGGCTCTCGGTCATCAGGCGGGTGCGTTCTCCTTCATCACCGCGAGCACGCGCCTCCTCGGCCATTGCCCTGAGCTTGTTGGATGCTCGAAGCTGCGCGCCCATGTGCGCCCGATGGTCTACCCCAGCATCGGCTTTCGCGCCACCTGCCGCTTGTCCGCCGGCAGGCTCGGTTGCACCGCGTTCGGCTCTGGGCGCTGCAGCGCGTTCGGCCCCGGCGCGTTCGCCAGCGGCTGGAGCTGCTGCACCGCGCTGGTGTTCGGCGCCTGCTTCTGCGCCGGGCCGCCCGGCACCAGCGCCTTCGCCGCCTTGAGCAGCGCGCCCGCTCGCATTCTCATCGGTCTTCTCCAGAATCTGGTCGATCGCGCGGTCGAAGGCGCGCGGGCTGTTCTCGTGCTGGCGAGCCGCGGCCTCGACCGCGTCGGCGTCCTTGGCGAGCGCCGCCGCGACGCGGTGCGCGCGCTGCGCGTCGCCCTCGCCGAGCTTGAACGACTCGCGCCAGCCCTTGGGCTCGACGTACTCCACCGGCAGCTCGGTCGCCTCGCCCACCGGCAAGTCGCCCTCCGGCTCGATCCGCTCGACCGCCAGCTCGGTGGCCTTGCCGACCGGGATCTTGCCGGGCTTCTCGGTCTTGATCTCGGGCTGGCCCTCGGTCGCCTTGCCGCCGGCCTCGGGCTTCTCGCCGCGCAGCTTGTCGGCCTGCGCGCGCAGCCGCTTGCGCAGCTCGGGGTCCAGCGTGTTGCTCGCGGTGCGGTCGAGCTCGGCCGCGTCGGCCACGCGCTGCCGTGCGGCCTCGCGCTGGGCGTCCTCGGCCTTGAGCGCCGCGGCGTGCTCGTCGAGCGCCTTGCGCACCGCGGGCGACTGCGTCGACGCCTTCAGCCGCTCAACCTCGGCGAGCTTCGGGTTAGGCGGCGGTGCCTCCTGCGCGCGGCGCGCTGCGACGGCGCCCGGCTCGCCCATCGCCGCGTTGGCCGCCTCGCTCGCCGCCACCTCGCCCGGCCGCCCGACCACCATCGTGTCGGGCAAGTCGGGCCGGCCCGGCACGGCCGGGATCTCCAGCGGCGCGCGGCGGCTGCCGGTCGTGGGTGGCGCCTCGTCGAGCGGGCGTACCAGCCCGGTCGTCTCCCAGTCGGGCGTCAGGTCGCCCAGCGGGCTCGGCGGCGTGCCGCCGCCCCCGCCGCCCTCGGGCGGCTCCGGGGCGGCGCCGGGCGACGTGGTCGGCTCGGGTGGCACGGCCGGCGGCGCCACGGGCTCGCGCGCCGGCAGCTCGCCGGCAGCGCGGGCGCGCAGGCGGCGCTGCACGAGCTCGCTGCCGAGGATCGCGCGAGCCACCGGGCGCGCGCCGGCCGTCGCCACCGCCTCGAGCCCGCCGCGCGCCGCGTGCAGCGCGGCCAGCACGATGTCGTGGTACGTCGGGCCGACCTCGCCGGAGCGACCTTTCTTCTTGGCGAGACCCTCCTCACCGAACTGGTTGGCGAACTCGCCGATCTGGCGCCCCGGCCCGCTCAACGGGACATTCTTCCGCAGCGCGCGACCGTAGACCTTGGCATCGACCTCGCCCGGCTTGCCGTTCATCGCGTCGTCGAGCAGGTAGCTCTTGGCGATGCGCACGCGCGCCGCGCGGTACGCGTCCATCGCGCCCTCGGGGAGCCGGCCGGGGTCGGCCTGCTCCACGCGGTCGAGCGCGCGGCTCATCGCGTTGTCGGTTGCCTCGGCGAGCGCGCGGTAGCTGGTAGCGAGTTGCTTGTCATCGGCCCGGAAGGCTTTGTTCGCCTCGTTGCGCAAGTTCCTGACGACAGCGGTTATCGATTTTGTATCCGCCGAATCGACCGCAAGGTTTTGCGCCTCTTGGATGATCGGATTTTCCGCAAGCGTCTTGAAGTCCTCGCCGCCCTTGATGAACGGCTCGGCCACGCGTTGCACGTCGGCGCGGAACTGGTCGTCGAGGTCGACGCGTCCGACTTGATCGAGCACGTTGTACGCCTTGCCGGCCTCCTCGCGGACCTCGTTCGTGACCTCAGGCGTCAGCGCCGTGTCGTCGGGCACGCCGATGTCCTGCCGCGCGAGCTTGGCGGTGTTCTCGGCGTTGTGCGCCGCCATCTCCTGCGCCGTCCGGGCGCGGCCCGCCATCGTCTCGACGATCTGCGCCGGCTTCGCGCCACGGCCCGCTTTCTGGGTGACCTTGTAACCGGCGTCGATCGCGTTGACGATGCCCTGGTTCTCGGGCGCGTTCATCTTGCGCTCACGCGCCAAGTCGGCCGCCACCTGGGCGGTGTCGCGCACGCCGGGCACGATCTCGGCCGCCGTGTCGCGCAGCATCGGCACCGTGCCACCGGCCTTGGTCTTCGCGGCGCCCGTCATCGTGTGGATGGCGCCCACCTCGCCCATGTGGCCCATCAGCGGCGCCGCGGCCTGCATGACCGGCGTCACGTACTGCTCGACCGTGCGCTGGGCCTCCGGGCTGCGCGGCGCGTAAGTCAGCTTCTCGGCGCCCTCGGTCGCAGCCTGCTCGATGCCGATGTCAGCGCCCGGGGCCGGCGTCGGTGCACCGCCGGCTCGCGCCGCGACATTGCCGGCCACGCCGCCCAGGAAACCACCGGCCATGCCGAGCGCGCCGGTCGTGAGCGCGGTGCCAGTGTGCGCCACCACCTCTTCTGACGGCGTCATCTTGCCGGTCACGACACCTCGGACGACGTTGACCGGGGACATCTGGCGCACGATGTTGAGACCCGCATCAATCGCGCCGACGATCTTGTCGCCGAACGTCGCCGGGGGCGGCGGGGGCGCAGCCGTCGCGGCGCGCGCACGCTGCGCCTGCCCATAGGTCTGCGTCGCGCTGACCGGGATCGCCGCGGCGCCCGTGTCCTGCGGCTCGTTCAAGCCAGAGGCGCTGCTCACCTCGGGCGCGTCCATCCACGCCGGGCGCTTGGCGGCCGGCGGGGTGTCCTCGACGACGGGGGCGTCCTGCCAACCCATCAGGGCTTCCGCCGGGTCTTGCCATCAGGGCCGACGAACGTGGCGCCGGACGGCAGCGCGTTGTAGTCGGCATCCGTGGCGATGCGCTTCGGGGCGCCGGCCGGCGCCGCAGCCGGCGCCGCAGCCGGCGCTGCGGAAGGAGCGCGGGCGGCCGGCGTCGTCTTGCGGGTCGCCGCGATCTCGCGGTTGAGCGCGTCGATATCGCCTTGTGCCCGTGCATCACCCTTGGCGAGCCGCTGCTGCGCGCCGTCGAGTTCCTGCTGCAGAATGCCGAGCCGATCCGTGTCGCGCGACGCTTGATCGGCTGGGCTGACTTTCGTCTCGCTTCCGCCGCCGCCACCGGTCAGGCCGCTCGCGCTGCTCGTGGCCGGCATGCGATCGGCCATGCGCTTCGTGATCGTGCCGACCTGATCCTCGATCGACTTGCGCCGGATCTCGAAGTCGTTCTCAAGCCGGTTGACGACACGCTCGACTTGCGCCGCACTCGCGCTGCGCGGCAGGAATCCGGCCACCTCGTGGCGAGCCGAGTCGCTGAGTACGCCCGTGAGGTTCGGGTTCGTGAGGATCTTCGCCGCCTCGTTGCCGAAGAGCTGGATCTGCGTGTTGAATTCGGTCACGTCCGGGTCACCCGCCACGGCCTGTCGACCTACACGAATCCAGCGCTCGGCCACCGGGATACCTGTCGTGTCGACCTTCTTCGCGAGGCCGACCAGCACCTTGCCTTGCTGCAGCGTGTTGTTCTCGAACGAGGTCACCGCGTCGTACTGCGGGATCATCTTGTCGAGGGACTTCTTGTCGGCGCCGAACAGCGCGCGGCTACCGGCGATGTCGCCACCCGGCGAAATCTCGGCCATCTTGTTGAGCACCGTGGTGACCTTGTTCGGATCGCGTCCGATGCCGATCAGGGCATTACGGTCCTTGAGCGCGGCGCGCGCTGTTTGCTCGATCGCCTCGGGGGTCATGTCGACGGTACCCGGAGCCTTCGGCGCCGCGACCTTCTCGATGCCGTAGGTCACACGCTTCGCCTGGAGCTTCTGCTCAGGCGTCAAGTCCGTATCAGCGTCGATCGCGTCGAGCTTGGCTTGAATCCCGCCTGGGATCTTCCCAGCAAACGCCTGCGCTGCCGCCTGGAAGTCCCCGCCGAAGTCGGAATCCGCAAGCTTCTTGATCGCGGCGATCCGCTGCGATGTCGGGTCGGTGCTGCCCGGCGGCAGCAGCGCCTTCGCGTCACCGCGCATCGCGTAGTACGCGCCCAGGAACGAGTTTGCATCGCTGCCGAGATCCTTGAGGCCTTGCTCGATCTTGGCGCGCGCCTTGGGCGTGTTCGCCCACTGCTCCAGCGTGCCGAGTTGCCCCATGCGGTTCATCATGTCCTTGATGGACAGCGGCGGCGCGACGTTGTCGTCCGCACCCGTGCCACGGCCCAGCGTCACCGGGGCGTGGTAGGTCACCTCGGTGCCGTCCGGGTGCTGCGCAGTCACCTGCAGCACCGGCATGACCTTGTCCGGGTCGGTGCCGGGCTGCAGCGGCTGGGGCTGCGGGCGGCCGTTCACCGAAGGCGCGGTGGCCGCGTCAAGCGCCGCGGCGAGGCCCTGCACGGGCGCCGGGCGGATGCCGCCCTGTTGCGCGGGCGCGGGCAGCAGCGCGTAGAGATCCTTCTTGACGATCTGGCTGCCGTCGCTCGTGACGTGGCCGAGGCCTGTCTGCAGCTCCGGTGCCATCAGGCTGCCGGCGCCCTGCAACATCAGCCCGGGGTTTTTCGTCTCCAGCCCCGCCGTGGCGTCGTCGACCGACTGGCGCACGCGCGACTTGCCGTCCTGCGGCGCGAGGAAGTCGGCCACGGGCCGGCGCGAGGTCGCCTGGATCAGGCGCACCGTGTCGGCCGGGCTCAGGTCGTCCATGCTCATCTGGCCGGCCGAGATGCGCGATGCCGTGTCCTTGGCCCACTGCTGCTCGCTGTCGACCATCGGCTGATAGCGCTGGCGCAGCAGTGCCGCGCGGCGCGTGCTGATCTCCTGGGCCTTGACCGCGTAGGCTTGGCCGACGTCGCCGGGGATGTTGGCCGCGCCACCGTACTGCGCCGCGAGCCCGGCGCCCGCGACCGCGTGGTCGCTCATCTCCTGCTGCGTGGCCGCGAGCGCGCGGTCTTGGTCCTGCTGCGAGGTCTGCCGCGCAAGTAGGTCGGATTGCTGCTGGTCGAGCCGCGACTGCCGCGCTTCGGTCGCGGCGTTGCGCCGCCGGGTCTCTGCCGCCTCGTCGGCGCGCAGGCCCATGTTGAAGCCGGACTCCAGCCCGGCCGCCGCTGCTCCACCGATACCGAGCGCCATTTAGGTAACCCGCGTTGAATGGGTGAAAAGCTCCTGCTCGGCTTTGAGCCTCGCAGCCTTCGCCTGCTCTATGTCGTCGAAGCAGCCCAGTACTTTTTGCTGTCCGAAGTGCATCATGGCAGCTTCCGCAGTTGAGGGAAGCGACAGGGATACCACCAAGGCTACCGCCCACAAAGCAGCAAATAAACCTCCTGCGATTGCCCCGACCACGCCGCCGATCAGCGCCCCGTAGGGCCCCGCAGCCGCGCCGTAAGCTGCTCCGGCTGCGAATCCGCCTACGGCGCCGACCGCGGCGCCGAGCGCTTGATTACCCTGCTTGTTCTGCGCTTCGATCTGGGTGTTCTTCGCGTTGCGCTGGGTCTCCTGATCTGCGGCAACCTGCAGCTCTTGGGTGGCTTCTTTCTGCACGTCCTCGCCATAGGCCGAGAGCGTGCCCGAGCGGCCGCGGCCGCCGTAGTTCGAGAGGTTTGCACCAATGCCGAAAGCTGCCACGTTAGATGCTCCCTTGTGGCGCTGGAGAGCCCAGGATGCTCTGCTGACGCTGCACTGTGAGGTCGCGGGCCGTATTCTGTGCCTGCACGTCCGTGAGACCCTCCTGCAGCCCCGAGGCGCGGGTTTTCGCAGCCTGCTCTTCGGGTGAGAGTTGCACGCCGAGCCCCTGGAGTCGCCGCGCGGTCTGTCCTGACTGTGATGCGAACGCTTGATGCACGTCCGTGCTCGCGTCCGCCATCGCCTTGCTGACCACGGTCGGATCGGTAGCGTACTGGATCAGCTTGTTCTCGATCGGTATGTAGTTGGCGGTGTAATCCGCCCACTGCTGACGCGTCACCGCGGCAAGCGTGTCGCTTGCATAGTTGTCCGAGTTCGGGTTGATCCCGTAGAGACTGCCGGAAGTGGCGCCACTCATGACCGGGCTGATGGGCATGTCACACCATCCCGGCCGCAGAGGCCAAGTCTTGGTTGCCGTAGGCGAGCCCCGTGCCGAAGCCGGAGCCGCCAAGGCTCGTCTGCGAGAACATCGACTGAATCTTGTCGGAACCCTGCTTGCTCAAGCCTTGCTGGACGCCAAAGCCGGCGACCTGTCCTACGAGCTGCGCATTGCTTTCCCGCTGCATGAGTGCGGCCTGCGCATCGGCCTGGGCCTGCGCGGCGCTGTCCCGGGCCATGTTCGTCATCGATGAGCCGACCGTCGCGCGCTCGCCGCGGCCCAGCGACATCAACGCTCCGAGGTTCTGCGTGTAGGCGTCGGTCATCTGCTGCTCGCTCATGAGATGCCCGAGACCACCGGCCGACGCCTCGTCAGTGCCTAGCCCCGTCGTTGCGAGGTTTGCCCGGGCGCTGCCCGGTGCGGCCCCGCTGTTCGTCAGGCTTTTCTCAAGCGCCGAGTTCGCTTTGTCGAAACTCATGGCGGTGTCGGTCGACGCTTTACCGGCCGCCATCGTGCGCGCTTCCGAGCCCTCAGCGCCCTGCTCGAGGATCGTCGAGGCGAGGTGCTGTTGTACCGGTAGCCAACGCTGACGGTAGTCCTGCAACTGATTCATGGCGTGCTCGGCCTGCGCCCGCTGCGCCGCGGTCTCTTGCACCTTGCCTGAGTTCTTGCTACCCATTCACCGCTCGCTCGTACGTGGTGTGCCGCACGGTCCACTGCGGACCGAGCGCCTTGCGCATGCCGGGGCGAACACTCTGGAAGACGATGCGGACGGCTCCCAGCTCTTTCGCGATGGCATCAATGTGCGCCTCGTTTCGCTGGATGGCTCCCTGCGCGCTCCACGAGGCTGCCAGCCACACGAAGAGTTCGAGCTCGCCGCGTCCGTAGTTGTCGGGCTGCAGGTTCACGACCAGCACCCCGTCACCGGAGATCAGGCACAACGCCCGGCCTTCTCGGCATTCCCGGCGCAGTACCTCGCCCTCATTATCACCGGGGTCGACGCCGCTGACCAGCGGACGGATTCGAGGCCACTCGGCCTCGATGTCCGCAAGCTGGAACGGCGTGCCGGAGATCATAGTCAGATCTTGAAATTCACCATCCAGGGGGCCCCCGTGGTCCCCGCGGTCGCATTGCAGAATTGCCGAGCCGCGACAACAGGTCCCGTCGTGTTGTAGACCGAGTAAGGCCCTGTGGTGCCGGGCCCGAAGCCGATCTGACGCCACTTCAGTACGAAGCCCTCACCCTTCACTTGCCCGAGCAATTGCACGGGCACGAACCACGCGCGGCTTACCGAGGTATCCGTGAGGATGTCGGCGGAGCCGATGGCTTGGTTTGCCCAGACCCCCGAAGGCAACCAAGACATGAAGTAGGCCCGATTCGTTGCGCCGTAATTCGTGCGAACTACCGCAGTCGCCGACCCCGCGTTTGGCGTCGTTGCTGACCACGGCATTGGAGAAGAAGCAGCGGAGCCGAGATTGGTGCTCGCGCTGGATGCGAGACCAAAAGTGCAATCGTAGGCGTTGTCGCTCGCATCAACGAGAAGGGCCCCGGCGCCCATCATGTAGGAAGAAGATGCAGCCGCGGGGTTTCCAGTGCCGAACACCATGCCTTCGGTGCTGTCGAAGTAGAAGGGTACTAAGTTCGCAGCATAGCCCGTCGCGACCGATGCGAATGGCGCACATTTGACGGCGTTGGTGTCATCGCCGGCAATCGTGCCGCTCGATGCCGTCAGATTGCTCGCGGTGTTCGCATTCCCTTGCGGAAACCAAGCAATCAGGATCTGGTTCGTTGTCGGAGCAGCGTCCAAGATCGCAGCGTTGTTGCCGGCCGGTGCGCTCGTCCAGCAAACAATCAGGAGACGACCTACGCTGGCATCCTTGCGACTCAGCAGGAGCCAGAAGGGCGTGGCCGCAGAGTTCTTGCCGGCCTTCTGCCACTTGAAAGTCGAATCGCCAGCCTTCGAGGTGATCAGCGTATCGAGATCGTCGAAAAAATTGGCCGCGGCGGTGCCCGTCTTTGTCCCGTTGCCGCTGCTGGCCCACGTAATGGTACTAGACATAGTTGAGTTGTGTCCAAGTGGTTGTGATCGGGATCGGCAGTGCGATAGCCGAGTCTAGATTGATCGGCGAGAGCAATACGAACACGGAAACGATCTGCCCGGCATTGACGAGACGCGCCCAGCCCGAGCCGTTCCATTGCCAAGTGCGAGCACCAAACACATAGGTTTGCCCCACCGTCGGCGATGAAGGAAAGTCAATCATGCTGTGCGCGTCCAGCCGCTACCCGTCCATTGCCATGTGCGCCCGGCGTAGGTATAGGTTTGCCCAACGGTCGGTGAAGTTGGAAAGTCGATCACATCTCTACCCACTGACCAGAATTACCATCGCTCATCCACGTGTACTCGATTCCGGCGCTCAAATCGAACCAGCGGTGCCCATAGGCTACTGGAGCGGGGGCGAGTGATGCCAACGTGAAGGTACCGCTTCGATTGCCAATATCGTTCGCAGCGACACGTAGGCCGATGCCGGCGATCTCGATCGGAACCATTGCGGAGTCATCCGCACCGCTACTGAAGGGGAGTGCCGCGATCAGCGCGCCGAGATCAGTCAAATCCGTAGTCGCTACGCGGTACGTCACGCCGCCGGCTTCGACAGGAACAACACCGTTGTTTGGCAACCCGCTAGAGAAAGGCAACGCCAAAATCTGCGCTGTGAGGTCTCCGCCGCCTCCGAAGTCACTCGCAGATACGCGAAGCGCAACGCCGCCGATCTCAACAGGCACCATGGCGCCAACCGGGATGCCACTGGAGTACGGCAGCGCGGCGATCTGCGCGCCGAGGTCAAGAGTCGCCAGTAGCAGCCGATATGTGACCGGTAGATAGGACTCGTACAACTCCTCGATCCCCGAGGATGAGGCGAAGGGGAGCATCAGCGCCGGCCAGCCCGGATCGACATAGATTTGTGTCGCTCCAAGCGCGACGCCAAGCGGCAGCGCCGTTGCGTCGTAGTCTGGGGTCTGCGTCAGGCCGGTCACGGAGGCATACACCGCACGTTGCACGGTGAACGAAGCGCCGGGGATCGTGAGCACGCCTCGGCGGCGCACGGTGACGGAATGCCCCGCGCTGGCCGAATTGATCGCCACGCCGATAGCCGTGAACAGACGCGTCGGATCGCTCGGGTCGGCCGCGCCCGCCGTCGTCTCGGACAGCGCAACCACCCCCTGGCCAAGACTGATTACTTCCGCGGCGGTATAGACAACATCGTCGTTGGTGTTCCCGATCGTCGCGAGGATCTGATCGACCTTGGACTGCAGCGCTTGAAGCTGCTGGCGTAGCGCGCTGAGCTGCGTGCTGTTCGCGCTCGAGGATGCCGCTGCGGTGTCGCTGACTGTGCCAAGCGAGTTCTCGATCGCCTGAATGCGCGCACGAATGGCACCGAGCACCGCGATCGTCGAACGCAGATCGCGGGCCGAGCCCTCGCTGATCGCAGGACGACCAAGTGCCATCAGCGCAGCTCCGTCACGTCATCGGCGGCTTGGAGCACGTTGATCGGGTCAGTGCCTGTCAGCTCCATGAAGAACTTGCTGTACGCCGCATCTGGCGACGTGAGCGTGAACTCGATGTCTCCGTCGATCACGATCTCGTCGAGCAACACGCCGTCACCATAGAACCGCGCCACGAGATTACCCTGCGTGCCGTCCGCATCGCTTGCGCGGCGCACCTGGGCGATTGGATAGAACCCGGGGTACTCCATCAGGTACAGCTTGGAGCGCCACCGGTAATTCATGTACGCGGTGGGCGAGCCTTCAAACTCGTAGATCGTGCGCCCATCGACATAGGGCGGGGGAGACGCCGGCTCGGGCAGCGCCTCGTCGTCCGGCTCGTTGTCGTAGTCGAGCACGAGGTACATCTTGTCCTCGATCGGGTCGACATACGCCGCACTCGCGTGGAACGCCATCTGCACGATCCCGAAACCTTCGTTGCGTAGATCCACTGCGTAGCAGCCGCGGGCGCTCGCGCTCTCCCAGAACATGAAATAGATGTCGTTGTGCGAGACACTGCGGATGCTGGTCGGGTCGAGCGCCTGCCACTGTCGGCGCGTGAACACCGACTGTGTGAGGTTGCGCGGTTGCCCCGGCCCGGTCGACGCCATCAAGCCGTCCGGGCCGCTGAACACGACACCGAGCCCCGTCACATAGGCGAAGCTGCGCTTGCTCGATGCCGCGTAGGGCACCTCGAACTTGCTCATGCTGTACGCCGCTGGGTCATTGCCGCTCGCGGTGTAGAGAAAGCTCTTGGTGCCGATCACCACCGTCGTGTCGACGTTGCCGATGCCGACGATGTCCGTGTCGGTGTTGAGCCGGTACTCGACCGGCCACGCATGCGGCTGGTTCTGCACGCTGAAACAGAGTTGGTTGCGCCGAAAGCCCACCATCACGCCATTGGGTAGCGCGAGGATGCCCTCGAGGTCATCCGGCGGCAACGCCCAGATGTCCGACTGCAGCACTTCGCCGAGCTCGGCGTCAGTCAGCGTGTCGACGTAGTCCGCTTGGGAGATCGGGATCTCGGCCACGAACCGATACGCAGTACCGGCGCTGCCGGTGGCCGCACGGTAGATGCGTTTGGTCGTGATGTGGTAGTCGCCATCGATGCCGGTCGGCTCGCCAGTCGGCGTCGTGATGGTCACGCTGACGCCATCAGGGCGCAGGATTGTGGGCGACGGAAGCGACGGCGCACTCTCTTCGCTGAAATCGTTGACGAACGTGTAGACGTAGTTTGTCGCGATGTTGACCGGGTTGTAGCTTGTCGAGCCGCTGGCCTGAACATGCCAGTTGTCGTAAAAGCCCTGGAAGCGGTCATCATCGCGTGCGGCGATGAAACCACAAAGCGCACCGTTGGCGAAGTTGTTTGTGGTCGTCACCGTGCCGAGCACGGTGGCACCGCTTTTGAGACTCGCCGTGATGGTTGTCGTGCCGTCGCTGTTGAGCTTTTTCGATACTTCGAGCGTGTACCAAGCAAACTGCGTCAAGCTGCCAGTGCAAGGTCCACTGGCAATTTGTGCACCAAGCCCCGAGCCGAAGTCGGCGCCATTACCGATGTAGACGACGAAGTCTCCACTCCCAAAGTGGCCGCTCATGCCAATGCGTGCTCCGCCTCCCGTAGCATCCACGTTGAACAGCGTGACAACTTCGCCGCCGTCGTTGCCGCCCGAGTCGCCCATCATGATGTCGACAGACATCGTCGCGACCGTCGTGTTTCCAATGCCGAAGTCGCGTGTACCGTAAGCCGGATTGCCCCGGTTGTTCTCCGCACCAGACTCATAAGAGGGCGCGGGGTTGCCCGTGCTGTTGTTCTGACGAGCAATCGACGTGTAGTTGCTGACGTCGACTTGGCCTGCTGACGCGACCCAGTTGCTGGCAAATACGCTGCCGTCATCGGTCACGTCGATCGAGAACGAGGTGGGGTTCGAGTCCACACCGACCGCGGTAGTCGGCGGCGAGTCCGGCGGCGGTACGCCGAGCAGCCGCGTCTCGAAGGGATACGGCTCCGGCGCACTGCCGTTCGGCGTGCCGGTCGCGAGGTCGAGGTTCGTGAAGCGTGGTTTGTCCAGACCCGTCAAGAACGTGCGGTAGGTCGTGTCACCCGGCACGATGCCGCGCGCCACGTCGACATCGGACTCCCACGACATCCACCAGTCCTTGAGCAGCGCGATCGTGCGCACCGTGCCGGGGTTGGCGAGGCCGTGCGTCGTCGAGAACTGTTTGAACGCGGTCAGATCGCCCGTATAGAGCCGCGCGTTGACCGCCTCCTGCGCTGCGCTGTCAGGGAGCGCACGCGGCGGCAAGAGCGGCACTTCGCCGCGGAATGCGTTGACGATGCGCAAGGTCACAGAGCGATCCTTTCAAAGCGCCTGAATCAAAGCTTTTTTGTACGTGATCTCAAGAAAGCCGTTCACCGAGGGCAAATTCGGCGTCTCGATGATGAAGTTGCTGCCCGCGCCGGTGCTCTTGTTGAACGGCCGAGTATCCACCAAGGCGCCGTTCACGAAGTAGTCGACTTGATTGCCCGCCGCGTTGATCACCATCTGCAGCAGAGCGTTCGCGCCGGGGAAGGCGCCCAGGTCAGTGACTGCTACAACACCGTTGGAATTTGTGTGCGCGAATAAGTGAAGGGCACCCGCGATCATCTGATACGAGTAGCCGCACTCGTAGTTGATATTGCCGGCGACGAAGCGAACGATTCGCTCCTCTATACCTGTTCCCGAACCCGTGGTCGTGCCCCCAGTGACATTCACGGAAAAAGTGATGGTCTTCCCAACATAAGCCGCCAACCCGAGGTCAAACTTTGCCGCGTCCCACCGAAGTTCGCATTGCAATGCGATGTCGGTCGTCATTGAAGCGCCGGCCGCACTGTACGAAACAGGCAGCCCGATGTTCGATGGCGTGGCCAGAACCGGGATGATGTCTGCTTCGTTCGTGGGCGGCGTCAGCGGCGCATAGAAAATCGCACCGGGGGGCGGAATGATGTGTGGGATGCGCGCCCCGATCAGCGAGCGGCGCGGGATCATGCCTGCTCCATGTCTCCGCAGAGAACCCACGTATTCGCAGCACGCTTGATCAACGTCAGGATCGAGTACTCGCCCGCCGAGACGGCAACGAAGGCGCTACGCACATGCAAGGTGACGCCGGAGACCGGGTTGAAGGTCATCGGCGCGGCACCGTCTTGTTCGAACAGAATCGAGGTGCCGACCGGCACGTTGAGTTCCGTGTCATCGGGGATCGTGATCGCCTGCATTCCGGTGGTGCCTGTCGTTGCTATCCCGTTGTCGGCGTCCGAAGCCTGCAGACGATAGTCACCGGCTTGTGCATTCCACGTAAACGTCGGGACCGCCAACCCGGTAGCGGTAACCGTGTTGCCGACGCGGGTCGCGGTCACCAGCCCCGTGAAGTTGAGCGTGTCGACCGTAGGTGTCCCCAGGTCGACGCCTGCGTTTTGAAACTGGATCGCCTGATCCGGTGCCGCGATCGAAAGGGTGTTGATGTTCTCGCCGGTCCCGCGCGTACCTATGAGACCCCCAGTGAGGTCGACGACCTGAACGGCGTTGTCCCCGAGATCCACGCCATCCTGCTGCCACTGCAGGAACTGCGGAAACTCGGTCGGGGCTTGTTGCGCGAAGCCGGCGAGCGGCGTGATACCGAAGGGCATGGGGTCACCTCACCAACGGAGGCTCCAGCCGAAGCCCCTGGATTGAACGAAAGGACGCGGGCGAGCGCGCTGCGAACCGACGTTGAAGCCGCGCTGCACGTCCGCCTTGCCGTTGGCGATGGCCGCACGAAACACGGCGTTGTTGCGCGCGGCCTCCTGCGGATTGCTCCACGGCTGGCCGGGGATCGACAGCAGGTAGGCGAGTGCGCCGGCCTCGATGTCGTTGCTCCACTTGACCAGCGGCGGCGCGGGGATCTGCTGCGCGCCCTCCTTGGGCTGCAGCGCGATCGTGATCGTCAGGCCGAAGACCTGATTCGGGATCGGGAACAGCGCGAACTGCGCCTGCGGCAGATACTGATACGTACCGGACACGCCTGCCGGCACGTTCGGGTCCCATCCCTCGCTGTCGCTCGGGCCGATCGGCCAGTACTGCGGCGCCGGCACGCCGGTCGTCAGCACGCCCTGCATCGCCACGATGTTGACGATCTCCATGTACGGGTCGTCGCCGAGCGCGTACGCCTGCACGTTGGCCTCGGTCTGCCCGGTGAGGTTCTCGCGCAGCCACAGCGTCTCGGAGCACCACTCGCGCAGCGCACGCACGTAGGCCCGGCGCAGCGTATTGGTCGGGCAGCGCCGGACGATCTGCGCGACGTTCTCGAGCTGGTTGAAGACGTCGACGAACTCCATCACGCGACTCCCGGTGAGACGGCAACCTTCGGCGCCACGGCGGCCTGCGCGCTGGCCTTGAGGCCGAGTCGCTGGCCCCAAGAGGCCGTGAAGCCACTGGCCTTCGCCAAGTCCTGCCGCTTCGAGTTCTTCGCGTACGCACGCCCGAGCACGAACTCGAGCAGCGGCGCCTGATAGGCGTCCGACACCGACAGCTCCTCGGCGGCGTACATGATCTGCGGCGGCACCGCGCTGTAGAGGATCTCGACCGTCGCGCCGAGCGCAGCCGGCGGAAACACCTTGAAGCGCCGCGGGTTGCGCGGGTCGGCCGTGAAGTGCTCGACTTGGAGCTCCTGCGTGGACGCCGGCCAGAACCGCGCCGACTCGTCGAGCAGCGACGAGTCCACCTGGGAGATGATGCGGCCGCCCGTGGCGTCGCTGTTGCGCATCACGTTCATTAGCACGATGCCGTCCGCGGGCAGCGTCTGCAGGAGGCCGGCGGCGAGCGCGAAGCTCTCGTTCTGCACCGTGTAGAAGTCCGCCTTCGCGCCCGCCGTCGCGCGCATCGCCTCGTTGAGGTAGCCGAGCAGCTCGTCCGCGCTCCACGTGCGGTGCGCGGTGTCGAGCAGCAGGGTCGCCGCTTCGTCGAGGATGTCGGAGGCGAGCACGGCGGGTGCCGATCAGACCAGCGGCTCGAGCAGGCCGGTGCCGCTCGCGACCGGCATCTCCTGCGCCGGCAGGCCGGCGAGCGCCGCGACCTCGCGGCGCAGCGCGGCCGCGGGCTTGGTCGCGTCCAGCGCGGCGCCGTACTGGTCGAGCGCGAACGCGACGAGATCCTCGCTCGACGCCTTCGCGATGTCGAAGATCTCGGCGGTCGTGTTGACGACCTTGATCGGGTTGCGCTCCATGAGGCCCTGCACCCAGGCGAGCCGCTGCTCGTTCGTCACCTCGGGACCGGTCGGGCCGGCGTACACGCGGTACTTCGGGTGCGCGCGCAGCTTCTCCGTGTTCGGCAGCAGCCGGCCGTTGTCGACGTTGACGATGTGCGGGTAGCGCTTGTCCTGCTTCTTCCGATTGCGCAGGGCTTGCGAGAGGTTCGACTCTTGGGCGTTGTTCATGGAGGCTCCGGGTGAACGGGTCGGGGATCAGTGCTTGGCCTTCGCCATGCGCTTCTTGTTGATCGCGGCGAGCTGCTTCTTGTCGCGCGCCTTGTCGGCCTTGGAGCCCTCGGGTTCGCCCTTGGCCTCCTTGTCGAACTTCGAGCTCTCGAAGGTCTTCATCGACATCTTCATCGGAGGCTTCATCGGGGGTTTCATCGGCATCTTCGCCATAGCGGGCTCCTGCTGAAAAACCGGCGCCGCGAGGGCGCCGGAAAATGGCTTCTGCTCAGGGAAAAATCAGGAACCGCTCGGCGTGGTGCCGGGGGTGTAGGCACGACGGCCCATCTTGCCTTGCGCGGGATTGTCCTGCTTGGCGGGGATCGGGGTGTCCGGGTAGCGGGCTTTGGCCTTGCCCGATGCCTGGGACATCTCCTTTTGGATCGTCTCGGGCGGAACCTTGACCGGGATCGACATCCCGTAGGGGTTGCTGGTCTTCATGGGAACTCCTGTTGCGTTGAGGATGCGCGGGAAGACGGGGCCGGGGAAGGCCCCATCCTACCGGGATCAGGTCACCTTGACCACCGCGGTGCCGACGTAGTTCGCGCCGATGACCTGGTAGCCGAAGACCATCAGGCCGCGGATGATGTAGCCAAAGTCATTTGGATTATCAATCATTTGACATTCCACGATCTGGCTCGCGAACGTCAGGCCGGCGCTGTGGCCGAACATGATGTACTCGGCCGGGCCGGGCGAGGTCTGCTTGAGCAGGTTGCGCGACTGGTAGACCGTGAACCGGTCGATCTCGCCCACCTTGCCGTTGCGCGCGATCGACACGCCGTCACCAGCCAGCGACGCGATGCGCAAGTCCGACTTCTTGATCGCCGCGATGAACGCGGGCGAGGCCACGAACCAGCGGCCCTCGTCGCTGACGTTCTGCTCGTCCAGCACCTGACCGCACGCGACCATGAAGTCGACCACGGTGGTCTTGTCCACCGCGACCGGCGTGGTCGAGTCGCCCAGGTTGATGTTGTTCGAGTCGGCGCCGGCCGTCGTGCCACTGTTGTCGGCGGACACCTCGGCGGGGATCGTCTCGAGCATGTCGGCGTCGGCCGCGATCTTGAGCTGGATCGAGCCGTCGTTCGCGAACACGTCCGCGAGGTCGAGGTCCGATTGCCGGCTGTCGACCGTGGACAGAGCCACGTTGAACGACTTGGCTTGGTCGATCGCGAGCGTGACCGAGGGGTTCGTCGGGTACTGCGCGGTCAGGCCCGCGCCGATCACGTAGTCCGAGACCGTCACGTCCGGGATCGTGCGGATCTTCACCTGGGCGCCGAAGCCCGCGATGTCGCCCTCGTAGTCGGTCGAGGCGATCTCGCCGAACACGGTGGCCTTGTAGAACTTCTCGACCAGCTTGCCCGAGTAGACCTCGGGGTCGAAGTTGATCGTGCCCGCCGGCCCGTAGTCGGGCACGCCGGAGGCGCGCGGCACGCCGGCGTAGGCCACGAGGCCCAAGCGATGCGCCGGGCCGGCCATGAACGCGTCGTGCGCGCGGGTGAATGCGTCGCGTACGAACGCGCCGAGGGCTGCACTGATGGCAGTGAACTGGAACTTCTTCACGGTAGCTCTCCTTGAGGTTGCGCGTTGGGGCACCCCAAGGCGGCGAGCGAGGCTCAACCGCCGGGGTGGCGCAGCTTCAAACGCTCCTCGAACTGAGCCCGTTCCTCGTCCTTGACCTTGCCGAGCG
>Ga0070699_100000241_pt1 | contig 53695 bp, 63 predicted proteins | sample KBSK1503metaG_FD_65473 | JGI IMG/M metagenome (GOLD analysis project Ga0070699, IMG submission 65473) | Corn, switchgrass and miscanthus rhizosphere microbial communities from Kellogg Biological Station, Michigan, USA - KBS K1-50-3 metaG | ecosystem: Host-associated > Plants > Roots >... | reverse complement strand
CGCTGCTTCTTCACGAAACTCAGGAGTGAACTTCCGGTATTTCCCAGCCACCTGATCCCGTCCTTTCGCCTGAAGATCCTATAAGGATCCGCAGTCCGGAAGGTCCGGGGCACCCCCCCTGGTCCGCCAGGCCCAAGGGGGAGATGCTGCGCGTGATGCCACCGCGAGGATCCGGCGAGACCGGATGAGCGGGCACACCTCGGCGGCCGAACAGGTCGCGATGGCGCTGGTCCATAACGGCGTCCGCTGCCCTTGTACATCCTGAGCGCCAAGTTCGGCTAGCTTGCACCGGAGGAAGTGATCGGCCCAATGACCTATACCTGGGCGGCCAGACCCCTGCCTACCGCAGGGCTTGAGGCGAGGTCATCAGCGCCAGCTGGAGCAGCGCCAGCCGGTGCTGCGCGGAACGACGGTCGAGGTGCACGCCGGCACCGCCTACATCGAGCCGCCGCGTGCGTCGCTGGCGGCCCGCGGCTCGGCGCTGGCCGTGCGGCGGGCCGCTGTTCCCACGACAACCCAGTCCAGTGGGCGCCCCCGCGGCGCGGTCATGATCGTGGACGCTGTCCGCTATATGTCCGTGGACAGCCGGAAATAGCCGGACTCACAGGGACGCAGTGGGACTGCGACAGCCCGTAGTACAACGGCTCGAACCGGCGAGCATCCGCAGGCCAGGGGCCGTTTTCGCAGGTAGTGGCAGGTGTTGGGTTCGAACCAACGTAGGCTGAGCCGACGGTTTTACAGACCCGCAGCCAAACCGCTCTCACCTGCACCCTCCTGCACCGCCGCGCCGTCTAGGACGCGCATGGGGCATGATCATGCTAACGGCCGGCGATGTGTGCCCTTGCCAGCGCAGTTCGGCCAACCATGGAGCACCCCGTGGCCAACGCTGCGAGCTGACGGCTCCATCGTTCCGGATGGCCCGACGTGCGGCCAAATCGTCTTGCGGGGCGTGCCGAAGCCCGGCACGCTCGGTGGCTTGGCCAGGCAACGACCGAACCTGATGGATGATCTCGGTGCCGGGCTCCTGCCCGGCCCTGACTTCGGGACTATCCTGGCTGCCCATTTTCCGCAAGGTGCTCAGGCGGACCCCACGGTCGTCACCTATAGCAGGGACGGTGACACGGCCATCGTGGCCCGGTACGAGGATGCGGCTGAGGACGGTGGAAGCAGGCCCGGCGCTCAAGCCCGAGGACATCGAGGCTGTGGTGGCCAGGGTCCGCGCTGAGGCCGCCGAGACACGTGAGTATGTCCGCCGGTCCATCGTCTTCTCGATCCGGCGGCCAATCGGCTTCTGGCGCTTCGAGGATCGATTTCAGCTCCTGCCAGCGCCGCCCGGGGCGCGTCCTTGTCTATGACATCGATGGCCTGTTCACGGGAGGCGTGGATCCCGGGTCGTTCGAGTTTTACCTGAACTACGACGACTGCGAGCTGGCCGCGAGACTCGCCCTGCGGACCTGGCTCCAGAGGCATGCAGCAGGTCCGGAGACCCAAGCAGGCGCGCCGCGCGACCCGACCGACTCAAGATCTGGATAACTCGACTTTCGCGGATCTGGGGAACGTGTATTCGATTAGGTTTGCCGGGTGATCTTGTCCGGAATGTGGAAGCATCGGCAGTTGCCTGAGACTCCCTCGCAGAGCGCGCCGCCGATGCTTCGCGCTGACAGGTTACCCGGGTCGCTGATGGAGCTGCCGGAGGACTTCCGGCCGTCCTTCACCGGGCCGACATTCCTGACGTTCGTGCTGCTGGCCGCCGGGCTGGTCGCCCGGCCGTTCTCGGCTGTGGTTACGGCTTGAATGCAGCCTTTCATGCCTTGGCTCCGGGCGAGCCTGCCTGGCCGCCACATCTACCGGTCGGGGTCGTCCGAGTCGTAGGGCGCTCGGCATCACGATGAGCGGTGGGTTGATTCGGTCTTGCGTCAGCTATCGCGAGTCAGCCCGAGCTGGTAGCCGCCGCCAAGGACGGTCTGGATGATCCGCGAGCTGCCGGGGTATTCCTCTAGCTTGCGGCGCAGGATTTTCACGTGCGAGTCGACAGTCCGCTCGTAGCCTTCGAACTCATGCCCGCGCACCCGGTTGACCGAAGCGCCAGTACACCAGGCCTGGCACGGTGGCTAGCGCCACCGTCCCAGCGCGCTCGCGGTGCGCAGGCCCCTCACGCGGATGGCCTCGCAGCGGCTCAGGCGCAGGGCATGACCCTCTTCTGGGAGGCGCCTGGCCTCGGCCAGCGCGAGGATCCCGCTATCTGTCCCCGGATGGATACCCCTGCTCATCGCGTCACCCGGTCGTGTCGGCGCAGCTTGAGCAATCCAGCCTGCGTGCCAGACCATCGTGCACAAGTAGCGCAGGGGCATGGTCGTGATGCGTACCCGGTGTGGAAACCACATGGAGGCTGTCGGCACCTGACCGGCGCACGGCCGACCCACGCCGTCACCCCCCGCGTCGCTGGCGCGCGCCAGCGGCTTTCTGGCCGTCCGCGCTGGTGCTCGGCAACATGCGGCTCCCGCACGGCCCCGCCACCCGCGGCTTCGCCGAGGGATCGGCTGGCTCGCCCAGATCGGCCTGTTCGTCATGCTCGGCCTGCTCGCCTCGCCCGCCCGGCTGCCCGGGCAGGTCCTTCGGGCCCTGGCCATCGCCGCCCTGCTCATGCTGATCGCACGGCCCGCCGCGGTGCTCGCAGCCACCCTGCCGCTCGGATCCCGTGGCGGCAGCAGGCATTCCTGTCCTGGGCCGGGCTGCGCGGCGTCATGCCGATCGTCCTCACCACCATCCCCATGAACGCAGCAGTGCCGGGCGCCAGCGAGGCAGTGCCTACCCGGATGTGGTGTGGTGCGGCGGCTGGTCGGTCTGGTGGAACTCGCGGCGGTGCGCTAGCGGGAAGGGCTCGCCCCGGTTGACCTGGGCGGCTATCACCGCGGTCTTTAATGCCCACCGGGCAAGTGTGAGCTGGGCGGCCTCGTCCAACACGACGGATGAGCTGCGTGCGTTGAACATAGCCGCATAGCCGTAAGCACCGGCTGTGCGGCGGTTCCCATGCCGCTCATCCAGTCGTTGTTGCACAGATAGCAGACGACCTTGAGTTTCTTGCTGAAGGGTCCGCCGCGCTGGATGATCGGCTCGCTGCCGTCACCTCGGGCGATCTCACGGACTCCTTCGCCGGTGTAACCAAGATTCTGCAGCCACTCACCAAAGATGTGCTCGCCGTTCAGCGGGGCACTCGAAGCGCAGAACAGGCAAGTACGCCGGCGCAGCGCCTGTCGGCGCAACGAACGCTTGTTGCTCATGGTCAGAGTGGGTCAGAGAGTATTAGCCCGTGCTGCTGAGCGCACCAGCGTTGCGTTATTCGAACTGGTGCCTGGTGTTGAGAGGTCAACGGCTCCACCGCGGAGTGCGGAGTGTGCGCGACCAATAGGCATCGATTGGGGCGGCCGCTACGGGTTCCGGCCGTGTACCCATGGCGACTACCTCCGTGCTGGTGGAGGCTGCAGTGGCGACGGCGCGCACGGTGCGCTATGCCGGAGTCATGATGTATCACGATGGCGGCAGGCTGACCGCGGAGGAGCGGGCCCGGCGGGAGCAGGTGCGCCTGGCGGCGGCCGAGCTGATCGAGGCGGGGGCTAGCGACTCGGAGGTGGCCCGGCGATTCCAGGTAACGCGGCAGTCGGCGAACCAGTGGCGGCGGGCGCTGGCGATGGGCGGCAGGCAAGCGCTGGCCTCGAAGGGTCCCGGGGGGCCCCACTGCAAGCTCAGCCCGGCTCAGCTGCGTGACCTGCAGGCGGTGCTGAGGGCTGGTCCGGCCGCCTGCGGCTGGGATGAGGATGAACGGTGGACGCTGGCCCGGATCGCCGAGGTCATACGCGACAAGTTCGGTGTGTGCTACACCCTGTCCGGGCTGCATTTGCTGCTGCACCGGATCGGCTGGAATGTGGTCCTGGCCTCGCAGACGGCCTGGCGGGATGAGGCGGAGATCGCCCAGCGGACGGAGGATGCCTGGCCCGTGGGGAGGCGGCGGCGGACCTGGGCGCTTGGCCCTGCTTCGAAGACAAGGATGAACACGAATCCTTGCAGGGCTTAGGTCATGCACCCCCCGCCACGCGAAAACACCCGCCAGCCAGCACAAACACCAAATGTGATCAAGAAAGCCCGGAGACTCGGGCTAGGCCGCGGCTATCAAGCCGCACGGACTGTTATCGCGTTACCAAAAAGATGCTAAGCGAGTTCTTCTCAGGGTCGGAGTCGATCATTAGCATGAGCACTGCTCACGGGCAAAGAGGCCCACGTATGCGGACCGGAAAGAAGGTTCGACATGGCAACTGAGGCTGTAGCCACCACCACGAGGCCGGCAGACGTCGGCCTGAAACGGGAGATGGGGCTGATCGGGGCCACCTGGGCATCTGAGACCTCGATCATAGGCTCCGGCTGGCTGTTCGGCTCGTTCTTCGCGGCGACCGCGGCTGGCACAGCGGCCCTGCTGGCCTGGGGGATCGCCGGGGTCATCATCATCGTCATCGCGCTCGTGCACGCCGAGCTCGGCGCCATGTACCCGGTGGCGGGAGGCACCGCCAGGTTCCCGCACTTCGCGTTCGGGAGCGTCGCGGGAACATCGTTCGGCTTCATCTCCTGGCTCCAGGCGGTCACGGTAGCGCCCATCGAGTGCTTCGCAGTGATGCAGTACAGCCAGTTCTGGTTCAACGCGCACCACTTCATCATCTACAACTCGACGGCGAAGGTCACCACGGGGCCCGGCTTCGCGTTCACCGTCATCCTGATGGCCATCTTCACCGCCATCAACTTCCTGGCGATGAAGGCGTTCTCCAAGGTCAACGCGGCCATCACCTGGTGGAAGGTCGCGATCCCGGTCCTCGCCATCATCATTCTGTTCACCAAGTTCCACGCGAACAACTTCGGCGCGGGCGGCGGCTTCATGCCGTTTGGCATCAAGAGCGTGTTCAGCGCGATCCCCGCGGCCGGCATCGTGTTCGCGTACCTCGGCTTCGAGCAGGCCGACCAGCTGGCCGGCGAGGTCAAGAACCCGCAGAAGAACCTGCCGCGGGCGGTTATCGGCTCGATCCTGATCGGCACGCTCGTCTACGTCCTGCTGCAGGTTGTGTTCATCGGCGCGATCCCGCACAGCCTGATCTCGGGCAAGCTGGGCTGGGCCGGCATACCGAGCACCAACCCGATCGCCGTCGGGCCGTTCGCCGGCCTGGCGGGAGTGGTCGCGCTCGGCTGGCTGGCGGCCATCCTGCGGGCCGACGCGTTCATCTCGCCGGCAGGTACCGGCCTGATCTACCAGACATCGACATCCCGGGTCGGGTACGGCCTGGCCAGGAACCGCTACTACCCGCAGTTCTTCGCCAAGGTCGACAAGAACGGCGTGCCCTGGATCAGCCTGCTCCTCGCATTCGCGTTCGGCCTGGTCTTCCTGCTCCCGTTCCCGAGCTGGAAGTCGCTGGTCAGCCTGGTCACCTTGGCGTCGGTACTGATGTACGCGGGCGCGCCGCTATCCCTGGCCGCGTTCCGCAAGCAGGTTCCCGAGGCAAACCGGCCGTACCGGCTGCCCTGGGCCGTCTGGATGGCGCCGCTGGCGTTCATCTTCTCCTGCGAGGTCATCTACTGGTCGGGCTTCGACACGGTCTGGAAGGTCGGCGTCTGCCTCGCGATCGGCCTCGCGTTGATCGGCTTCTTCATGGCGCGCGACCCAGAGCGGCCGCCGCTGGACTGGAAGTCGGCGCAGTGGCTGCCGGTGTTCCTGATCGGGATGGGCATCCTCTCCTGGCAGGGCCGTTACTGCAGCTCGGGCACGGCCGGGACCGGCTCGAACTGCGCCGCCACGAACAACATCCCGTTTTGGTGGGACATCGGGGCCGTCGCCGCGTTCGCCCTGGTGATCTTCTACTGGGCGCAGGCGGTCAGGCTGCCCAAGAAGGAGATGGAGAACCTCGTTGAGCGGCAGGCGGGAGGCCAGACAGAGGCAAAGGCCCTCGGCGAAACGACCTGACCAGAGCACCGACGGCCTGGCCCGGCCCATCCCCATTGCCGGGGGTGGGCCCCGGGCCTGTGCCCTGCGTGCGAGCGCGGCGGTGCTGCTGCGACCCGGGGCGGGGAGTGGGCCGGCAGGCCATCTTCGCGGAGATTCCCTGGCGGGTTCCTGGAGTGGTGAGCACAGGTTGTTGCTAGATGGAGCACCCCGATCGCTCAGCAGCTCGCGTGCCCCAGGGTCCGCTCGGCCGCCGAAGGTTCGTGGGCAAGAAGCCCAGAGGTCCTGAACAAGAACTCTCGGTAAGTATCTGGGGCCTGGTCCGGCGCCGTAACGTACCGGTCAGGGCTGAGCCGCAGCACGGCGAGTCGCCGCTGGGCGTAGTTACACTCGGCGATGACGGCAGCGACCTGAAGTGATATGGCTCGCAGGACGGAGAGCATCGGTTCTCCTCGATACGGGTCTGCTTCGGTTCCTACTCTTGAACACTCTCCGTAAGACCCGTCCAGGCGCATTGGGTATACGCCTTATCTCTGTGGCGGGTCTGGCTAAGGGGCTGCTCAGCCGTCAGCCCAGTCCCTGCCATCGGGCAGGTGATCTACACGCCAGAGCGGCGGATGGCACCAGCGTTTTGGTGAGTTCACCACCCTCTCCGGTGACGAATCTGCCGTCGTCACGGGTATTGGTCTCGGGACGCCTGGCGAGGTCGCCAGTACCGGATCAAAACCCGGCCCTCGATCTGGTCTGGGCCCACTGGGCCGAAGTGGCGGCTGTCCACGGCCCCGGCGCCGGGGTTGTCGGACTCCAGCCACCAGCCGCGCTGGTCGCGCCGGGTCGCGCGCTTGACCAGCAGGAGGTCCGGCCGGCCCGGGTGCCGGGCGATCACCAGCCGCCCAGCGCGTATCCGCGTCGGGCGCCTAGGCCACCACAGGCTGCGCCGGACCAGCAGCCAGTCCCCCGGCCGCAGCGCGGGCTCCATCGACCGCTCAGCGACGGCAACGCGCCACAACGGCGACCGCATGCACCCTCCCTGAATACGGCGCCGCCCAGGGCCGGATTCCGGGCGCTCGGTATCCCAGGGGTCGGCAGCAGAGGATCAGGGAAACGCCGGCCGGGACCTTCTCAGGGTGACTTGGTGCCGCTGCGGGCTCATCCCCGCGAGCTGGGGATCCCCAGCCCACCGGAAGTTCATGCAGGTAACTACGCAGAATGGCAGGCTGGCGATCGTCAGCGACGCGTCGGCCGCCATCCGGGGGCGGGGGCCCGGGCTCGGGTGCGCCGCCACCGCCGCCACCGCCGCCGCCTGGTCGTCGGCCGGAGCGGCCCGCCGCGAAGAGCCCTCCCCAGGCGCCCAGGCCGGCGCCGAACAGCGGGAAGCAGATAAGCGCGAGGAGATACCCCGCCGCGGTGTCGGCGACGCTCATCTCGAACTGGTACAGGGCCGGGTTGTACATGCTAGGGCGCGGCAGGTGCCCGCCGCCGAGGCTCCACACGGGTGGGCGCGGTCTGGCGAAGACCCACAGGACGGGCTTCACCACGTGCGGCAGCAGGGCAATCGTGCCGGTACTCAGAACGCAGAAAAGCAGCGCCGCGACGGCGCCGGCGCACAGCCCCGCCGCCACGCCCTGCCGGGCACGGGTGTCGGCGAGCGGCAGCTGCTTGCGGCGGTGCACGGTCCGCCGGGCCGCGACCAGCCCGGCCGCGATGGCCGTGCCCAGCGCCAGCGGCACCGCGAGCGCTCGCGCTGCGCCGTACATGTCGGCCAGCCATCCGATGGTGATATGCGGCCGCCGGCCCACGGGCGGCAGCGCATAAAGGAGGAGACCGGCCGCCACCCCCGCTCCGGCGCCGATGGCCAGTGCCACCGGGCTGAAGGGCGGCTGCCGCGCCGTCACCGCGAGGAGCCCGGCCACATAGGCAGCCATGACCACCAGGAAGATGATCTCGCCTGCCCACACACCTGCAAGCCAGGCACGCCCGGAGTGCCCGGCGTATTCGGACCGCTCCACCTCGGCCTTGACCAGCACCAAGGCGACCACGGCCGCGTAACCGCCGACCCGCACGATCCGTGCGAGCCAGCTGTCGCCGGCCGGGCCGAACACCCGGCGGGCCAGCCACGGCAGCCCCGCCAGTACCACCACGGCCGCTATCACGTCGACCCTGTTGATCAAAGTGGCCGGATTGGCCGGCGCGCCGGGCCATCCGGCCCAGGCCAGGCCCGCGGTGGCGGCGAGGAACACCAGCGGAGACACGATCCTGCGAGGCATCCGGACCTCCTCGCTGGCAGCGACCCACCTGCTAGCAGCCAGGCTAGCCGTCCTTGTCCAGCCCGAACCCGGCCGCTGACCCACCGGAACCGCGACGGCCGACGACCAGGCGCTTTGCCTCCCCGTTGACGGTGGCCACTGGCAAGATGGACGCCCGGGGACTTCCGTCACGGCGGGTACGCGCCGCCGAGACCAGCGGCCCAGCGGGCACCCGCTGGCCCGCAACAAGATCCACGACGATGCAACCGCGCTCCTGATCCAGCGATAGCCCTCAGGGTCTTGAGCAGGTCCTGGCGCGTCAGCGGTCAGCTGCCTGCCAGGTCACGCGGCTCCCACCGCTGACCGGCGATCAACGCAGCAAGCGGCGGCGCCGTGGCCGACACGTAGACCAGCAGTCCGGAACTGGTGTTCCTGATGGCATGCTCGGTGCTGGCCGGCACGAACATCAACGTGCCCTCACTCACCGAGCGCTCCTCATCGCCGAGCAGCATCTGGCCCCGGCCGCGGACGATGACATACACCTCCTCCTGGGCCAATCCACCGACCTCGCCACCTCCCTGAGCAACCTCGGCGTCACGTTCTCCGAGCTGGGCCGATGAGATTCTCATGCCCCTCGCGCCCCGGCTACTTGTAAAGGTCGGACCACCAGACGGAGCACGCTCCATCCCGGACGGCGAGGTCGACGCGTACAACCAACTACAGGTCAAGGTCGCGCGGGAATACATGATCCACCGACCGGGAGCGGATTTCGCGGCCAGCATCGCGGCTTGCGGACCTGAGTCCTGAGCAAATGACATGGGAGCCAGCAAAACGTCCGCACGCTGGCAAGCTGCGACAGCTGGGTCGTCTATCAGAGATAATGGCCCCTTATCTGCGATAACGTGGGCGTCCACCGGGTAGAACGCCAGGCCAAACTCGGCCCGAGTCCCGCGTGTTATCTCCGATAACAGGGATCCGTGGGCGGAAATCGGCGCTCCGCACCATAAACCTTTGCCGGGGCGAGGCTCGCAGGCGAGAGGGGCCTGGTGGCCTGCGGGCTTTACGAGGAGGATGTAGCCCCCGAGTCCCCAGCATCCCAAGGGCTCCATCCCACTCGGTGGAGAACGCTACGCCGCCGGGCTGACAGTCAGCTGTGACTAGGCTGTGCGGGAACTCGGTGGATGCTCCAGGAGCGGGCTATCAGGACAGTCCAGGCGCGCTGCCCGACACCTGTACGACGACTGGGAGGAACGATCTCGGCGCCCCGCGGTGTTCGAGGACATACACCGTGCCGGGCGGGCCTGCGGTCATGTCGCAGCCAAAGGCGAGCATGTCGGGCCGGGCGACGCAGACCGCATCTGCTGTTTCCACGTCGATGTGGTAGATGGTGCCGTGGCGGGACGCGGTCAGCACCATGCGCTGGTCGACGCGGGTGGCACCGCGCTGATCTGGATGCGGCGATCTGAGCCGGTCGTCGATCGGCACGGTGGTCGTGCGGTCTAGGTCAACCACGCCGAAGTGACCGTCACCAGCCAGGTAGAAGCGTCGTCCCGAGAGCCAGACCGCGTTCCAGATGCCGGCCTGGAAATCGACTGTCTGGCGCTCCTCTTGTCCCAGCTCGGCTCCAAGACGAGTGAGGGTGACCGACTAGCCAGCCTTCAGCCACCCCGCGCCCTTGTAGTCGAAAACCCACGGCTCATCGCCGGGTCCGCGCAGCAGCGATGTCCCGCCGGTGAAGCCGCCAGCCACGATCTGGACCGCGTCTCCATCCCACTTCAGGACACTCCCGCCGCAGACGACCAGCACGCTACCGTCCCCGAGCGGCAGCGCCTGGTGCTGGCAACCGGGGACCGGGACGGCCCAGCCGAGAGCACCGACATTAAGGTTCGCCCGGACGATGCCCGCCGGTGTCGTCAGCAGCAGCTGTCCGTCTGGGTCGACGGCCACGCCGTCAAAGACAGCCTGGCTCGGCTCGGTGCCGTGCAGCACCACCTCGGCCTGGACGCCGGGCGCCGTCTCAATGACCACCGGGGCCTGATCGGGTGGGCTGCCTGCCGCGAGCCGCGGCAGCGGCGGGGTGTCGTGTGGTAGTACGAGGTCGGTGAGCTGCACGTAGACCTCGCCTCGGTACGAGGCCGGTCAACTAGCTCGGTGAACAGGTCGTGCGGCGACAACAGCCCCGACAGCATCGCTTCGAGGTGGGTCCGATCAAGCAGCAGCATGTCTGGCTGCTGCCCGCGCAGCATGTCGCGGAGAGCCTCGTCGCTGTAGCCGGACATGGACAGGAAGACACCGCGGGTCCCGGCCAGCCGCTGGGTGATCCGCCGCGACAGTTTGGCGATGGGTTCGAATGAGACAGCTGTTAGCTCCCACTTGGCTTCGAGCACGAACCGCGTGCTGTCGACCGCGAAAGCCACGTCGACCTCGCCGGCACCGCGGACGTTGGCCTGTGGCCGGTCGACACCCCAGTAGCTGAGCAGCTCGGCGACGAAGTCATTGAGTCGCTGCCCGCGTCGCTGAGGAGTCATGTGCTCCAGGCGGCGCATGCGACCATACTCGGTGATCAGCTCCCGCAGCCGCAGGGTGGCTGGGAGATCGAAGTTATAGCGATGCATCGTCGATGGGCCTCCTGGCGTTTTGTCCTTTCCGCGCTTCCCGCCGAGGTCTGGCCAGCCACTTCACACCAAGCGCGACGAGGGCTGACACGACAGCGGCGGCTAGCAGGATGCCTGGGCTGACGTAATGCATTCGAGGGTGCCGGTAGATGGTGGGGCGAGTGACGCCGAACTCGGCGGCGATCTGGGCGACGGTGTAGCGGCGCTTGCCGTCCGGCCCGGTCTCCTCATACATCTGCCGGGCGATCCGAGCCTGGCGTGGGGTGAGCTTGGATTTCTGCCCGCCGGTGCGGCCGCGGGCCCGGGCGGCGGCCAGCCCGTCCATGGTCCGCTCGGACATCAGCGCGTGCTCGAACTTGGCGATCGCACCCAGGATCTGGAAGAACATCCGCCCGACAGCAGTGGAAGTGTCGATGCCCTGGTCGAGCACCACCAGGTCGACGCGACGGGCCTGCAGGCCGTTGGATAGGTCGATCAGGTGCTCGAGCGACCGGCCGAGCCGGTCGAGCTTGGTCACCACGAGCTGGTCACCGGCCCGGGCAACCAGCAGCGCCTGGTCCAGCTCGGGGCGGCGCGTCAGCTTGCCCGACGCCGTGTCGACGAACACCTGCTCGCACCCGGCGGCGGCCAGGGCATCGCGCTGGGCGTCGGGATTCTGGTCGCCGGTGGACACGCGCCCGTAGCCGATCTTCATGGCCTGCGACTGTAGCCGTAACCCCCGACAGTGTTACCAAGCCGCGGACACGGCATGCGGACGTCTGGCTCCTGCAGAAACGCTGCACGAGCCGGAGGTGTCCGCGAACGATCGTTCCGGCGACAACGCCGATCGGCGAACGGCGCGCGTTAGCAGCAGTGCTCTTGACCCAGACCTCTTCCTTATCAGGGTGTCGGCGAGATGGCCCAGGTAGCGATCTTGACCGTGTGACCTGCTGAGTAGCACCGTGCGGCCCTACTGATCGTCCTGCGCTTACCCATGCTGTCCTGAGTGTCCTAGGGCCGTTGTAGGGCTGACCCTAGGGATGCCAGCCCATCTGATCCGTAGACCAGTTTCCTCCTGCAGAAGTCTGCGACCTGAAGGTCTCTACGTCCTGGCCTCCACGTCGTGCTGCTGGGCTCAACCCGACCCCCCGCTCAGAGCGATGAACCCGGCAAGAGCAGAGAACATCGCAGCAGGGGATGCCGCCAACTTCCGGCCACTGAACCCAATCTCCATACTCTCCATGCGGCTCACCCTGCCCTTCTTGTCTCGCTGGCGGATAGAACGCTTGTTCGAGACCTTGAGAGCTTGCAAGCAGATGACGAGGATGAACACGCCGATCAGCGCGGGAGTCGAGTTCAGCCCAGCAACGCCTAGCGTAAGTAACAGTCAAGCGCCGCCATCTGTTCCGTAGATCAGTGCGGGGAGTCCAGCCAATACCCAGGAGTCCGTAGCCGCAGGTCAGGGTCCGGTGGAAGTCCAGTCCGGTGACCCTGGTCCAGCGTTGTCCCATCAGTCTGTGAGAAGTCCGTGAGACGTTGGCCTCCTCCCTATCAGGTCGTATCGCATGACCGCTACAGCACCTTCAATCGCTATGCCGGATTGCTAACCCTCAACCGGAACACTGCTGTTTGGAAGGGATCACGATGCGTTTCGATACGGACTTCGTTCGCTACTGGAGCAATCGCTACGTCAACGAGGAACTAGGAGACTCGGCGCTGGAGTACGAGCTGCTCGGCACCGTTCACAACGCGATCACTGCACGTGGATACCTGACAAGCGATGAGCTAGAGAAGATCGTTCGGTGGAAGTCGACGAGGACGCTCGGTGTACTAGAAGGTGATCAGGTCACCATCAGCGACGTGACCCGCATCGCGTTCGGCGAGAAAACCCCGGATTGGATGCGGCATCACATCTTGTGCATCCTCAGTGGCGTCCGGCACCCTGTGGCCAGTGCCATCCTCACGGTTCGGTACCCCGAGACCCACACTGTGATCGATGACCGAGCAGTCGCGGCCGTTCAGAAGCTCCGGCGGCTTGGGTTGCTCAACATCGACCCACCGTCCGACACCAACCACTATTGGACCTACCTGGAGGATGTGTTCCGTCCAATCGCAGCGAGCCTTGGCGTCCGTCACCGCGACCTAGATCGTGCGCTGTGGAAGTGGCACAAGGAGGGCATGCCTGAGACCTGGTCAGCCTCGTAAGACGATCGACCTTCGCATGCGGCGACTTGCGGCTGCGCGGTTCGCTCAGGGCCAGCCAGCGCTTCCTCGTCCTTCCTCGTCGCTGCCATCCCTGCGGTGGGAGCATGTGCCCAGTCGGTCCGCTGGTCTATGGTTGGGTTATGAGCTGGTCTGCGGTCAAGGCTGAGCATGTGCGGAGGGCGATTGCCGAGTGCGATGAACTCGGGCGTCCCGATTTCCACCGCGAGTACGGGTTTGGTGAAGCACTGGTCTATGACCTTGTTTATGAGGGTCGCCGGTATGACTCAAAGGCAATCCTCGGCGTCGCCTATATCCTTGCGAACGGCGAGCGTCCCCGCCACTACAGCGGCGGTGCTGCCACCGTCGTTCCGCGGCTGAGCAGGCTCGGCTTCACCGTCGAGAACCGCCATGTCAGTGAGCCCTTGCCCGCAGCGCGGCAGCCTCTGGTGCTCATCGTCCCGTGTTACGGCAACCGAGCCGCTCGTGCACGATTCGCGGATACCCTCGCCCGTGAGGTGGTCTTCAGCGAAGAGCCCTGGCGCAGTTACTTGAGTCCTAGCCACCTCCACGAACTGCTCCGGGTCCATCCGGGCGGAAAGGCGCGATTTTGGGGGGCACTGCCCAGCTTTGACGAGAGCCTGGATCGTCTCGCTGAGGGTGATCCGATCTTGTTTACTGGGCTTAATCGCGTGCAGGCGCTGGGCCGTGTTGGTTATAAGCTCCGGAATAAGTCCTTGGCGGACGCCTTGTGGGAACCCGATCCAGGTACGGGTAGCTGGAGCAATGTCTACAGCGTCCTTGATTTCCAGCGAGTTCGCGACCTGTACTACAGCGATATTCGAGTGCTCGCCGCCTACGATCCGGGCTATGCGTTCCAGCGAGCCCGCGTTCTCTCCCCGAGCAAGTCCGCAGCCTTGATCGCTGGCCTCGGCCTAGATCAGGCTGAGTACGAGAAGCAGGATCAGCAGGCCGAAGAAGCACTAGCGCGTGTTCTTGCCGCCGCGCCCTCGGAGGTAGACGCGGAATCTAGCCACGTCGATGCGACTGAGTACGAGCGCGAGAGCGGCACGGTGACCCTCCGGAGGGCAGAGGCCCGCCTTGTCGCGCGGTATGTGCAGACGCTGCCAGACCCTCAGGCAAAACGCCTACGGCTAGCGGTCGGCTGGACTGACCTCTACGTCGTCGCTGACGGTGACCTGATCGAAGCTAAGCGGTCCAGCGAGCATCGCTTCGTGCGCCAAGCCCTCGGCCAGCTTCTGGACTACGCGGCCCACAGCGACCAACCAATCAACCGGCTCACCGCACTACTACCATCCCGGCCAGCCGAGGTCGACGTTCAGCTCCTCCATAGCTATGGAATCGACTGCCTGCATTGGACAGGGGGTACTGAATTCTGCCGACTGCCAGCGCCGCCAGAAGCAGTAGAGCGCATACGCCCAGCCTGGTCGTGTCTAGCTATCGCACGCGGATCGCATGGTGAGATGCTTTTGGTGGGCGAGGGGTCGGGCTCGTCATCAGCAGGGATGCAGACAGGGTGATCGACAATGGGGCGCGAACCGGACATGCAGTTTTTCCGCCATAGTGGGATGTGGTATCGGCCTAAGGGTGCCGCCAGGGTAAGAGTCTTGATTAAGGGAGGCGACGCGGGTGGCTCAGTTGAGGCGGATGGGACCATCGTGCCCGGAGCGCGCGGCGAGGTTGTGATTCAGGAGATGTCAGCCAAGGAAGCTGGACCTGAGGCCCCCGTCAACATCGGTGAAGCTGGTAAAGGTGCATGGGTGGGAGATCGCAAGGCTCCTGATGGTCTCCCTGGTTATGCCGTTGTCACCACCTTCTTTAAGCGCTTTGAATTGCTGACTGGCCTGCGTGAGTTCTGTTCGCGAGTCGTCCAACAGGTGTATTCCTTCGGGGTCGGAGTCGTCGGCGGCGTGCTAGGGGTGGTATCTGCGGTATATGGCGACGTACGACCGAAGGCCCCAACGCTTGTTCCACTCTGGGTGTGGCTTTCGCTACTCTCGGGAGGTTTGCTCGTAGCGACGTTCAGGGCTTTCAATGACGTTCGCATTGAGCGGGACGAAGCCAGGTCCGAGACCAAGTGGCGATTCGACGTTATGCGCTATGCACTTCAACCGGCAGGCGTCCCGGTCACGTTGCTTCCAGCTGCTAGCGGAACGCTGGGCAGGTTGGACCTGGAGGTAGGTCTCCGGTTGGCCAATAACTCAGCCGAGTACCTTCAGTATGAGATGGAACATATGACGGTCACTATCGAGTCCCGAACGGTCGGGAATCCGGAGTTTGCAAACCGCGGAGTAATTATCGCCCCGGGTCGCTATGACGTGTTCAAATTCCCGACTATTCGCAACGTTGATGGTGACTGGCGGGAAGGGACACTCGATTATGCTGTCCGTTATGGTCACCCATCAGCAAGATTGCAATTCCGGAAGACGCAGACACTAAAGCTAACAGCTCAGAGGGAGCCGGGCCCGCCAGGCCGCCGTGTTTACGTGAAGTACGAGCTAATAAGTGACCCGGATGTCGAAGATATCTGATCCGTGGGCACCATCAGAGGCGTTCAAGCATGTCCGGGAGGCCGCCGTCTCGATCAAGCGAAGTTCTGCCGTTGAGCTGGCGTGAGGTGGCCGGTGCCGACGCTCGCTGCTCATGTCGTTCCGCGCATGTTCCGGATCTTGGCCAAGTGCGTGCCTGGCCCTTGGTTGCCTACCGCCCGGTCCCTCCGCAGGTGGAGCAGACCGCGGGTGCGCAGGTGTGCACGATTCCGGTGCAGGTACATGCCGCAGCGTGCGCCAGGCCGCCGCCCTTGCAGATCGGGCACGGACCGCTGCTGCTCGTTGTCGTCCTGGTCCTGCTCATCGCTTCCTCCCGCACCGAGTTGGTGGCCTCCCACCTGGTGACCTTCACCCGATAGGCGCCGATCACTGCCCGGAGCGGGAGCCGTCAAGGGCCTGGTCCGCAGGACTTCCAAGCCCTTGATATCCGTGCGCGGATGCCGGTTCTGGCCGATTTTCGGATTAGATGCTTTGGCCGTGCAGAAGGTTTGAGCGCGTGGAGCTATGCATGCGCGGGAGGGGCGCGGCCAAAGGATCTTGGAACCCTTGACGGATCCCGTGGAGGGCTGATACTTCCGCGCCGGGTGAAGGCCCGCCTTGCTTGTCTGCCTGTGGTATTGGGCGGCAGCTTAGTCCCAGCTTGGAAGGTCGGTGGTGGGGGAATTCGCTGATCAGGGGCAATGTATCTGCTGGCCTGGCGTGGTCGAGTGCTCCTGAGTGACTGTCAGGGCCCGTGGGTGCTCGTGGCTTGTGGCCCGTGCGTGGCCCGGCTGTTGCTGGCCAAGGCGACGCTTAGCATCCCTGTTCACCTTCCCGCTGGTGGCTATAACGGGCTAAGCTCGTCGAAGTGCTACGAAGTACGCACGACAATGACGGCGAGGAACCCCGTGGCATATCCCGCACAGCGCAGACCACATCCCGCAGAGATCAGGGACGCCATTCAGGCGTACATCGAGCGGCAATACCGCCCCGTCAGAACCTTTGACGTGCAGGACGTGATCACGAAGCGGCTCGACACCTACCCCGGCAAAGTAGCGAGCGAACTGCGCCACCTGGAGCAGGACGGCAAGATCTGCAAGCACATCAGTCCCGAGACCGGCACCGAGTACTGGTTCTCGCCTAAGAGCGATCTGTTCTGCGGTACCTGCGGGCAGTTGGCCCTGCCCGGCGTCCATACGGAGCCTGACTGCCCCCGCCGAAAGCAGTAGCTGCGCGCAACAACGGACCGTCACGGCGACACGCTGAGGTTGGATCGGGGCGGCGGCGCGCGTGCGCTCGTCAACGGCAGATGGGTGTCAGACGTGGGAGTCATCCGCAACTTGTTGATGTCGATCGGAAGCGTTGTGCCTGGTGGAGCTAAGGGGACTCGAACCCTTGCTTGCAAAGGAAGTGGTTGTGACCGCAGGACCTGTGGCTGCAAAGGTCAAGAGCACTGCCGGTTGCTCCGTGAATGACCGTGAATCGCCGTGGGTGACCCTCCTGACGGGCACGCGGCGGGCACGACTCGGCCTCGCCGATGTTCCAGACCCGTCGCCCTGCGTCGGTGGGCGGGCATGGTGTTGGCAGGCCTAGGCCATTGGAACAGTTGTCCACCAGGGCTGCGGGCGGGGCTGCATTAGTGAATCGGGTGGACGAACAGTGTAATGCCGAGGGTAAGGAGCCCGCCTGCCACGAAGGACACTACCGCAATGACAATGGCGTCGCGACGTATTTTCTTTGTTGCTTCTTCCAGTTCTATCCCGCTTCGTTCACCTGAATGCCACCTTCTTAGATGACGCTCTTGTGCACGCGCAGGGTCAGTGATGGTAATCGTTAGCAACATTGCGCCAGCCACCACAAGCAGGGTACCTAGGGTTATGGCGACGGCCGCGATATTATCTGAGCCCGACCCTGCCGCCAAGCTATGCACGTCATCTGTATAGCACACTACGGACCTGTTGATGTACACGATCCGTACAGTCGGGATCTACGATGGTTGGGCCTGCGCTCCTAGCCATCGTTCCGATCTTGCCGGGCTTCACGCTGGTGCGCCGGAGGATGGCGCGCTCTTGCAGCTTTGCGATGAACGTTGGACGTAGTTCTCACTACCTACTGCTTAGACGTTCGTTTCCGGTGGGCCAGCTACCTGGTGTTGCCTAGTTGGCGTGCGTGTGGGTGAACTGTGAGCTGCCGTGAATGACCGTGGGTTTCCCGCTGCATCAGTCACGACCGCACCCGGCACCGGCATCGTCCACGAGCTTGGCTCCGTCTCTCGGCGCTGGCCTGGCCGACTTGTCGTTACAAGTTCGCGGACCGCGTCTGGCTACCTCGGCGCTACCTGGATGCCTCGATTCGTCCCGGTGCCCCATCGCCCGGGCTCGGGTCAGCTAGCTCGGTATGTCGGAGCGACATACTCTCGCTGTTGTTCGCATGCCTTGACTACTTCACCGAAGTCTTCCTCGTAGGCGCCGAAACCTTGCGAGGGGACGGCGCGTCAATGGTCGGCACAGCCGGATCGCTTGCGACGGCCCGGAGGGCCGCCATTGACGCGATGGCCGCGAGCTGGACAATCGAGAGCGAGGAAGACGGCTATGCCCAGCACCTGGTTCGCGTGATGATGAGCCATCTTGACCTGCGTGCTCTGTGGATGTGGCCCGCGTGCGCCGGGCGGGCGTCCTCAACGCTGAGCCGGGCGCTGATGCCGGGCCAGCGGCGCCGCAGGCGCCGCCTTGATCTAAGAAATGGCTCAATTCGGCAGCGAGGGTCTGCGGATAACCGCGCGGCATCCCGCTCGCCCCACCGGGTTACCGGTTGGGTTGGGCGACACTCACCTGAGCCGACGGTTCTGCAAGCCCTCGACGGCGACGCCGCTACCTGCGAGAACGTCAGCTAAGACAGCCATCCGGACACGTATAGGGCATGATCACGCTGCCACGTGGCGGCTGAATCCGCCGACCTTCCGTTTTTCAGAGAACAGAGCTACTTCACCCTGATCAGGCAAGACGCCGCACGGCCCGCTGACTTGGGCACGTATCGGGCATGATCAAGTGCTCAGAGCCAACCTGACGGCTTCGGCCGCTCCCCCATCTAGCAATACCGCCGATGCCCCGAACTCGCCCGTCACGACCGTCTCGGCTCGGCCACTCTGCCACGGCATGGCGACAAGGATTTACGCCTAGACTGGAAGTGCACTATTGGTGCGCGAGGTGGCCGGAGCCAACGGTGAGCAAGCGGAACAGCCACGCCGCCAAGGCAGTCGCCGTGAGCAACGCCAGGTCGCCCGGCCCGTCCCGGCCGTTACCCACGAACCCGAGGTGGCACTGCCCGGCTGGCCGGACAGTCACGCCCGCGTATGGCTCAAACTATGATCATCAACCGGTGGCCGTTCCGCGTCCACCCCGCTACGCCCGCCAGGTCACGAAGTCCGGTTGGATCGCTAGGCTATCGTGGCCTTCACAGGCAGAGGCAGGCATCGTGGCGGAAGGTTGTGTGATATGCCCGATTTCGATGAGCCTAGGAGGCCCAATCAGGTCGTCGGATCGAGTGCCAAGGTGAAGAAGTTGCTGGAAGATAGCATTGCTCGTGGTACTGAGATATCAGAACGCGACATGTATAACAACGAGCCTATGCGCAGGATAGCGCTGGCCGATATCAGGCATTGGGATGAATACAATCTACAATGGCTGCGACAAGCTTTTACGGGCGATCAGGAGTGGAAGGAATATCCAACTAGGCTTAATGTCAGGAATCCTGCTACTAGCCAAGTACAGGATGACATTGAAGTTAGACTCCGGTACTTGAGGAATTTGAAAGACCGAATCGATCTTTATAGTGAGGCAACACCACAAGGTAGCCGTTCGAAGTCAGCACCGGTCATCAACATTCACGGCGGACAGGTACAGATGGCCACCGGGGAATACTCGCAACAAACAATGAATGTTGGGCTGGCTGCCGAGCAGCTCGTGCTCGTAATTAATGGCCTCGCCGAGATGCTTCGCGGGCTACGATTGGATGCAGCACAGGCGATGGCGCTCGAACGAGCTGAGCAGGGTGCCGTCGAGGACGTGACCTCAGAGAGGCCGTCAGGTCAGGGAGTAAGACGTTTCTATGACTGGGTGCTTAGGTGCGTCAAGCAGGGAGGAAATGCTGCACTAACTGCGGCAGTGACAGCTGCGGCGAACGGAATGCTTCATGACGCGGAACAACTGGCTCGCGCTATTGGAAGGTAGCTCTGGAACTTTATTCCAAAAGCTTAGTGCGAGGCGCTGACCAAAGCCAACCTGGACATGATCGCAGAGGATAGGGACGCCCTGCTGGAGGCGCTTGCCACATGCAAGGCCACCCTGGAGACGCGCAACACGCTCGTGCACGGTTCCAAGACGGCCAGCCTGGGCGCGGATGGCCGCTTTCAGACGGTCAGGAGCCGCAGGCATACAGACGTGCCGGTCTACATGGACTGGACGCCGACCGCGATCACCGAGGCGGCCAGAGTAATGGGCATCGAGGCGGTATGGCCCCACGGAGCTGGATTCCGCGACTCCGCCCATGGCGCATTCGTTTAACAGAGAACCGAGCTACCAAGCCCTGACCAGGCAGGACGCCGCGTGGTGGGCTGACCTGCTGGGCACGTATCGGGCGTGATCAGGCGCTCAGAGCCAATCCGACGGGCCGTCATCATCCATAGCACCCATGCCCAGACGCGCCGCGACGACCGTCTCCGCCGCCAAGCCACGGCGGATAAGAGCTGGTGAAGCACGGGCCTGGTGTACCAGATTAAGCGCTGTCTGTCTACGCTAAGTTTGCCAATCCGTGTCCGCAGTTACGCGTGGCTGATGTCCAGAAGGAACGGTTTAATCTGGATCCTTTGTCCCACCTGAGCGGCTTGCTGGTTGAGGCTGCGCAACAGGCGATCCTTGCTTGTGTAGGTCCGCCGTCGAGTGGCGCGCTGTTCGGGAGAGATCCAGTAGACCAGATAGATGCCGTACTGAAGACCAGCAGGGACGAGATATCGCAACACCAATTGATTGCGCATTGCAGTCATTAGCTCGCCATTCGTAACAAGCTTTGCTTCTGCGATCACGCAGGCAGTATCTGCGGGCTGCGTTGCAGCAGGAGTTGTCGCGGTTAGGTCGATACGGGTTCCTATCCCTTGCAGCCTGCGAGAGACCTGCACCTCACGGTCGATCATGCTAGCCCGGCCAAGCCGCGTTTTCAGTTGATCACGTACCCAGTCGGAAATGTCATCCTCGCTCTTGGGGTTGCTTTCATCCCGGCCGAAGTCCCACAGGTAGCGGCTAGCGCGTTTGTCAAGTTCGCTTTGCAGTTGTTCGAGCTGGTTTAGGGTCACTTCCAGAAGATCTGCGCTGCTACGGACCAGGCGTGCATCTGCCTGGCTGAGCAACTGGAGAAGCTTCTCAGGACGGATTGGCGTGAATGCGAGGTCAGCAGCACGCGTCCGAGCTCCGCGAAGATACCAGGAAATTAGTCCCTGGCTGGACGGATCGCTCTCTGCAGATATATCTTCTAGGTAGCTTGTTTGTCCCAGCTCGGCGAGCCGTTCAAATACCAGGCCGCGAATCCTTCCGGCCTCGAACTGCAGGTCTTGCCCAAAGGCCCCTGACGGTGCCGGGGAGGCGTCGGCGGGCGGGAACCAGCGCAAGAGCAGGCGCCCTAGGCTGGCGAGATGTGCCTCATCTAGACCGCTAAGAGCCAGATGCTCCAAGATCTCGCCAACATCATCGGGTGGCCCTTCGCCTGCCGCGAGTTCGTCAACGATCGCAGAGGGCGCCAGCATGGCTAGGCCACGCCGACCGTGTGGCACCAGGTCTGACGTCCCGGTCACCAGCTGCTGGCAGGTCACGAGTGCAAGATCTGGAGCATTCTTGATCAGCAGATCCAGGAGCGTGGCTCCGAGCCCTCCGCTGTAGCGTCCAGCGATCAGGCGCTCGGCAAGCGTGGGCTCGAGATGTGGGGAAAGATGGTCGTAGAGCCTCTCACACGGCAGATGTTGTGCGTTATGTTCCTCGGCCGCGTCGAGTTGGTCGAGGGCAGTGTCCAAGACGCCCGGTAGTTCACTGGCTGGCATAAGGTCGACTAGATCGCATCGCAACTGCTGATCGTTCTCGTTGCCCGAAGTCCAAGCACCCACGATGGCGGGGGTCCATTTTCTCCATACCGGTGGATCAAGAGCGTAGAGTCGGCTGGGATCGTGACGCACCAAGGTGGTCATCAGATAAACACCGGACCAGTCAGAAAGAGCTTCCCTCCAAGGCACGTTCGGATGTCCTGCCCAAGCGCCTGGATTGAATTGGTGGGTGCTCAGGTACCGGACGCCTAGGTCAAGAACGCGAGCTTGCTGCTGATTCCCAAGCAGCAGCCACCCCGGTCGCTCTGTCAGATTGTGGGTAAAAAGACATGAGGTTACATCAAACGTATTGCCACTGCCGCCTTCGCATAGGGTGCTAGCGAGACGCCACCAATGATCCGGAACTAGTTCGGCATCGTCCAATGCGGCTGCAAGCCTCGCATAAATCGCCTCATGCCTCTCAGCGCCATCAGGCCCGTCCTGCGCCACCCGAGGGTGCGCCCCTCGCCACAGCTGAGCGATGTCAGAATCAACGCGAACTGCTCCGCGCAAGCCCTCCGTAAATGCATAGGCAGGATGAGTCTCCGGCATCTCCAAGATGAGTCCGGCTAGATATGCCGTCGGGTTGCTCGCCAGGGCCGGGACGCACCGGGCGAGCGCCTCCTGCGATCCCGGGGGCAAGCCCGGAAGTTGATCGAGAAGCCATACCGCATCGTCGGACGTGATCAATCGCAAGTAGAGCAGCCCGAACCATCTGTCGCTGCCCAGATATCCGGCGACCTGGACTGCCAACTCCCGCTGCCGTCCTTGCTCACTTCCATCCCAAGGTAGCTCCATGCGCTTGGCCCCCACGGACCCAACGGGGTCGCCGACGATGGCAGCGACAAGCCTCGCCAGCGCCACCAGCACGTCGGCCGCATCCGCATGAGCCCAGCCCCGCCTCACTAGCTGGGGAATGAACTCCTCATAAGCATCCTCGCCACCGTGAACATGCGTAGAGGCCCAATCGAGGGCGACGGGAAGATCTTCTAGCGAAAGTTGATCACCCAGACGAGTGAGCAACATGCGGTAACCGCCAACCAGATTGGGATTGCGCTGCGGCCGGAGGGCCTGCAAGAGATCCGGAGTACTGACCAGTCGCGGAAAGAGCGCCTCAATAACGGCGGCCAGTATCTCGTCATCAGGATCGCTCGTCTCATCGAGATGGAGAAGCGGCTCCAGCTGGCGGAGGTCCGAATCTCCACCTAGTGCAGCTACCGCGGCCACCGCCGCCCGACGTGCCTCGCTCGGCCAATTCTCGCTGAGGGCCACGTCCAGCAACCTCGATGTGAGCCCTCTGCAGTTCCCCGCGACAGCCAGCTTAGCGATCCACCACAGCAGCTCTGGGTGGCGTGGACTGCCATCGAGATACCGGATGAGCTGCGAATCGAGCTGCGGATGCGTCACAGCTGACAGGTCCAGACCCCAGACACGATCAATATCCCCTTGAGCGGCCTTGGTAAGCAGCCCGTCCACTACGACAACGCGGGTTTCAGACGGCAGCTCAACGCCAGCCTGGGCGAAGCCCAAAGCATTCGGGCCGATGAGGGTCTCGGTTAGCGCCGGGTCCAGCCCAGCGAGCCAAGCCGCAACGCCGAGCATGGGACCCGGAAGCAGGCCGTCCACATGCACGCTCAGCAGGCCAGTGAGTTGGGGCCGGATGATCCGCCGTTCGACCAGGTAGGAGGCGGCGAGATATTCCGCGTACTGCTGGTGAGCAAATGAGACAGCCGCGTCAGGTGCCGCGTCGCAGAGCGCGGTACTCAAGACCTCCTCATACGCGGCGGGGGTCACTGGTGTCCCCGGCTCCTCCGGCTCAGGCGTGGACGGCAGCTCCGCAACGCCCAGGAGGCCCGGTCTGCCATCCGCAGCTGCCGCAAACCGCGACACTCCACTGAATACCGCTATCGCTGCGAGGCGCCCCGCCAGACGAAGCCGCCGGTCAATAGGCAGTGATGGCTGTCGGCGCCCCCGGTCCGTCTCAGCAAGCAACTGCCTGACTTCGAACTTGATTCCGGAAAGCTGGTCCTCCGGCAGGTCACCCGTCCTCACCCACTGACCAGCGGCAGCACGCAAGCGCATTGGCGAGGCTGCCAGACGACCGAGACTGGCCCGGGTGAGCGCATCAAGAAACGGGTGGGGATCTGCGCCAACAGCGGCTGCAATCTCCCCTGTGGCTGCACGACTCAACGGGAGCAGCTTCAACTCCTCGAACCCAGGAAGCCAAGCTCTCAACGCCCCCGCGAGCGCCGGATTCCACGCCGCTGGCCTACAGGCAAGCCGCCACAAGACATGGCGTGCCTCCTCTGTCGTTAGGCGCTGCTCCAGGATGCGGAAGACAGCTCGCTCGTTCAGTGCGGCCTCGTCTAGGGCGTCAAGGTAGATGGGCGCGCCAATGGCGATGGCGTCTAGGAGTTCTCCGTGCATCCCCGCCTTGTCGAGCGTGCACAGATCAATCTTGATCGCGTTAGGTTCGCGTTCGCGGAGCCAACGAAGTGCCGTGGATTTTCCTGCTCCGCCAGCTGCTAGCAGCACAAAGCTCGACGGATAGTTGGCAAGACTAGTGACGGACCTGGGCTCTGACCCGGGCTCCGCCCACCATGCGTGAGCCCTAGATACGTCCAGGAAGCCCTGCGTGTCCAACGGTGCGTGCCGGTCAACGGGCAAGACATATCGATCCAGCTCGCCACTAGCAGCGCCTATGACCGCCTCCTATGATTCGGCTCCGGATGATGTGGAACCTACCCACAACTCTGCCGCTAGGCAGGCCGATGACTTACATGATCGAAGCTTGGCGCTGCAAGGCTAGGTAGAGGCAGGTGGCGGCGCACAGTGCCGCCACCTTGAGCCAGAGCGGCTTATCCGCCAACGTCAGCCCGGGACAAGGCGAATGGTTCACGAGCAGTGAACAGGCCTACCCTGTCCTGACCTGGGGCGATACAACACGCTGGGGCTGACCAGGGCACGTATTGGGCACGCGCAGGACACGCCGATCTGCACGCATAACGTCGATAACACCGTGAATCTCGCATCCACGCTTAACGGCAGATACTACCCGCTACGCGACTACTGAGGTGTCGCCGTCCACAACGCGACTCCTTTGGGGAGAGCCAACGGCCCGAGCACGACGATCATGGCGCGCGGTGAGGATTCAGGCGACGGCGCCGTCGAGCGAACTCATGCATGATGGCCTTATGAGGGTTTTGGTGCTGGGCGGGACGGCGTTCGTGGGCCGCGCGGTCGTTGAGGCTGCGTTGGCCTGCGGCTGGCAGGTCACGACGTTCAATCGTGGGCAGACCGGCGAGGACGTACCAAGAGTGGAGCCGGTCCGGGGTGATCGGTACGATCCCCGGGCCGTCGCCGCGCTCGCGACGAACGGGCCGTGGGACGCGGTCATCGACACCTCAGGGTATGTGCCGCGCAACGTCCTCGATGTCGCCAGCACGCTTGCCCCACAGGCTGGCAGGTACGTCTTCGTCTCGACGGTCAGCGCGTACGAGGGGTGGCCAACCGAGCCGCTCACCGAGGCATCCGCTGTGTTGCCCTGCCCTCCCGATGCTGGCCCGGACTATGGCATCGACACCGAGGACGGCCCGACCAAGTACGGGTACCAGAAAGCCGGCTGCGAGGCCGCCGCGGTCAAGGCGTTCGGAACGAGTCGCGTGGTCGTCCTGCGCCCCGGAGTTGTGCTAGGGCCCAGAGAGTACGTCGGTCGGCTCCCGTGGTGGCTGCGCAGGGTCGCTCGGGGCGGCAGTGTCATCGCGCCGGGCACCCCCGACCGGACCATCCAGCCCGTAGATGTACGTGATGTCGCCAACTTCGTTGTCTCTTCCTCCAGCCGCGACCTGAACGGCGCCTACAACCTCACGGGCCCGGCTCGCCGCGACACGTTCGGCGGCCTCCTTGCCGCATGCGCCGACGCAACCGGCGGTAACGCGGAGTTCGTTTGGACAGCAGACGAGGTGCTCGTCGCGCACGGGGTCCGTCAGTGGTCGGAAATGCCGCTCTGGCGCACCGCTCAGGGTGTCTGGGCGGTTGACTCGGCCCGCGCCGCCTCCGAAGGCCTGCACTGCAGGCCGCTCGCCGAGACGGTGCGCGACACGTGGGCGTGGATGCAATCCCGAGGCGACCTCGGCGACCACGAGCGGGCTGGGGAGATCGGGCTCAGCGCGGATCACGAGCGCGAGCTGCTATCCGCCGTAGCTCGGGTGCGGCACTACTCTTAGCCAGGCGTGAACCAGGTCGGCGAGGCGACCTGCCGTCGTGTCGTTCCTCCACAGGGGCGTTTCCAACAGCCGGCGCACGCGGGTAAGTCGGCTGCTGAGCGAAACGTTCTCGGCGTCGGGATCGAGCGTCAGCGCGGCCTCCAAGTGGTGCGCGGCCTCGTCAAGGTCGCCTTGCAGGAGCAAGGCCGCGGCTGCGTCGATCCGGGCCCCACTAAGGACGCCCAGGCCCACCGCATCGGCATCCTGCTTGTGAATTTCCAGGGTGCGCCGGGTACAGCTGACCGCTTCGCTGCCGCTGCCGAGCTGTAGCCATGCGGCCCCGGCACAGGCGGCGGCCCGGGCGTCATCGAACCGGAACTCCCCCGCTATCTGGTCATCGAGCTCATCGGTCCGGGTTTCCGCGACCTCACGCTCGGACAGCGCTGCAGCCAGCGCGCTGGCTGTTTCCCCGCGGTCGCCGCGCACGGCGTGCGCGCGGGCGGCGATGTGAAGCAAGCGAACCCGAGGCATCCCGACAGGAGCAACCACGAGCCCCGCGTCGACCCGGTCCAGCGCTCGCTGTCCGTCGCCGCGCCAGAACGCGAGGGTGGCTTCGAGTCCCAGCGCCCACGCATTCAACGAGCGATGGCCAGCGATGTCGGCGTATGCGGTGGCAGCCCGCGCGAGCGGTTCTGCAGCAGTCCACTTGCCGAGGTCAAATGCCAGCGACGCCATCAGCGCGTTCGCCTCGCCCGCAGCTACGTAAAGATCGCTCAGTTCACTGGGGCGCTTTGTCAACTGTGTGAGCGCGACGGCCAGGTCCCGAGTGATGCGGGCATGATGGAAAGCAACCAGTCGCGATTCGCTGTTGTAGCTGCGTGCCACGTCCATGATCTGCTGAATGAGTTCGGGCATGACCTCGCGCCCAACATGCCCAGAGCGCAGCAGAACGTCAGCGGAGGATTCGCTGGCCGCGGACATGAGCATCTCCTCCGCATCGGAGGAGGGCATAGCCGCAGTTCCCACTTGTAGTAGCCCGTTCGGTACCTGCATGCTGGGGACACTTCCCGGCACGCCGGAGTAACCGGCTGCCTCGACCGGAGTACCCGCCGCAGCGACCTGGTGTGCAACGAGATCGCAGGCGACTACGACATCGCCAGGCGGGGGGACATCGGTCTCCCAAGAGCTGATCAGCTCTGGCGTAGGCGCCCATGGCAGCAACTGTCGGAGCGCTGCAGCGAATTCGGTGCGCGAAAGGCCGGTTTGCTGCCGTGCGGCCGCCACGCGGCGGCATGCCAGGCTGGCGGGGTCGGGCCGATAACGGTGGTGGGCCCAGAGCCCCACCACATTCGACGGCTGCTCGTCGGCCACGAGCGTTCACCTGCCAATCTCGCCCAGCATCCTTTCCAGTATCAGCCCTGGGCAGCTCGCCTTGAGTTCTTCGCCACGTCTGCCTTGCCTGAGGTCTCGTGGGGATAGGGCTGCCCGACGCTGGAGTAGAGGTGCATGACCTGCGCCTGCATCAGGCTGAGGGCTTCGCGGAGTTCCTGGACGTCGTTTTTGAGTTCGGCAACCTGGTTATGGAGCGCTAGGTCACTGGTCGCTGCCCCGCCGCCCGGACTACCGCTGGGACGGATGGCTTGCCGTAGCTCCTGGACCTCCGTAGCAAGACGGGCCAGGGTGGGCGCTTCGGCCGCGAGCTCGGCCGGGGTTCTCCGAACGTACACACCCTTACCCGGCCGTCCGATCACAAGCCCTTCGATACGGAGCTGGTCGACGGCCTTACGTGCGACTGTGCTGGAGACCTGGTAGCGCGCCATCAATTCCGCTGCCGACCCGACTGGCTCCCCCACCGCGAGGCGCCCATCCGCGATTGCACTTCGAAGATCGTCAGCGATCTGCTGATAGGCCGGCTTGCCCGGCTCTTCTACCTCCACCCGCGACCTCCCGCACTTGGCGGCTCTAGCTACCGCCTAGTGCATCACATGAGCTGCTCCGGCCGGAGCGTCATCTCCGGCCAGCATCTCGCGGTGGCTTGACAGCATCGCGCACTAGGTGCATCCTGGCGCATGAGGCTGCATTCCGCCGCCTCGATCCGCAGCTCCTTGACAACTGACTGCATACGGACTGGCGAGCGCGGCCCTTGCGTGCCTGGGTTGACGTTTCTGGTTGGTCCCGGGCTGTGGCCCGGTTGACGCGTTCATGGTCCCTGGACCGGCCGCGTTCGCGCTGTCCGACGTTCTTGATCTTGCAGCGCTTGCGCTGCCTGTCCGCCACACCTTCACGTCGCCTGGTACCGGCCCGAACTGCCGAAGCGGGCTTCGTACGCCGCGAGGGGCCATAGTGGGCCACCAGCTGGCACCTGGTGCCGTCGGTGTGGCGGGCGGGGAACGCAATGCACCTAAGGAGTGGATGAGCATGCGCCACAACGGGCGGCCTGTCCTGGCGTTGAGCGCGCTGCCCCCCGACCAGGTCAGCCTGCGGCCCGGTGAGCCGGTCACCGTGGCCTGCCCGGTGTGCGGGCGGTGGCGGCGCGTCAAGCGCCACATGCTGTGGCCCCACCGTGCCCATGACGGCGTGTCCCGGTGCCCCGGCTCGGGTCAGCGGGTTCACGTCGATCTGACCCCGGCGCAGTGGCTGGGCCGCCTGGAGGCCGCCCGCAGGTCGGTCCGGCGGGCCGTGAGCTTGCAGCGCGCCGCCGAGCAGGCGTTCCGGCAGGCGCGTGACCGCCAGCGCGCCGCGGCGGGCTGGCCCGCCTGACCGCCCTTCCTGCCTGACCGTCTCGCCGCAAGCCCCCGGGCCCTGCTGGCCGGGGGCTTTGGCATGCCCATGCACTGCTGGCCGAACAGGAGAACACATGGCCACCACCCACACCACCACGACGTCCCGCACCCTGCGCGCGGTCTGTGTGGCGGCCCGGTCGGTCCCGTGCGGGCACTGCGGTGTCCCGGCCGGCCAGCCGTGCCTGATCAGCCGCGGGCAGGAGGGTTATCACCTGGCCCGGTTCGCCCGGGCCCGTGCCCTCGGGCGAACCACCGCCGAGGGCATGGCCGCCGCGCTGATGGCGGCCGGGCCGGTGTTCACTCCGGCCTCGGTCATCACGGGTGGCGCGTCATGACCGGCCGGATCGCCGCCCTGGCCGCCCGCCTAGCGGGCCTACGCGGCCGGCCCAGGCCGCTGGCGCGACGGCGGGAGCCTGCCGCTCGGGCGGCGATCGGCATGCCCGCCCGCCACCCCGAGCAGATCACCCGTGAGCTGGGCCGGGCTGAGGAGGGGTGGCTGGCTGGCCTGTGCGCCGAACTGTGGCCCGCCGACGAATACACCCGGGTGATCACTGAGACCCGACCCGAGGACCGGTAACGGCCCGCTCCGTCGGCCGACATGCTCTGGTGTCTGTCCGTCGGCGGTCATGTGCGTCCCGGCCTGGTGCCCGGCGGGTTCCCCGGGCCGGGCCACCAGCAAGGCGGGCCGCCGCAGGCGCTGCAACGCTGCGGCGGCCCTGGGCCGACCCGTGCAGGAGGTCAGGCATGTCCGATATGATCCCACGCCCGCCCGGGGCTGCTGGAGGTGCGCCGGTGAGCGGCCAGGACGCGATCCGGGCCGCGCGGCGGCGCATGGGCGGCCAGCTGGCGGCCTGGCGGCGCAAGGCCGGGCTGACCCAGCGCGAGGTCGCGTACCGCGCCGGCTATCACCGCGGCGCGGTAGCGCACGCCGAGATCGGCGACCCCGTCTCGCGGGACCTGGTGGAGGCTGCTGACCGGATGCTCGGCGCTGGAGGACGGCTGACCGCCCAGCACGACGCGATCACCGCCGCGGTGACCGCGGCCCGCAGCCAGGCCGCACGCCGGGCCCGGACCAGGGCAGCGGCGGCCGCCGACGACGGCCCGCCAGCGCCCACCGCGGCGGTGTGCACGGTGGAATGCGCCTGCCCGGGCTGTGACCGGCGGCTGGCGGTCCGCCTGGCCGTGTCGCTGCTTCCCGCTGTGCCACCCGGCCCGCCCGCCAGCCCCCGGCTTTAGGCATCCCCGCGCAGGAGCGGGCCCTTGCTGCTCGCGTGTGGTTCCGCGCACCCGGCCCCGCAGATCACGCTCCGGCCCGGGGTGCTGCCCGTGGCGGCACGGCGCGGACGGTGCCCGCATGGGCGGGCCCCCAACAGACGATCACCCGCCCGCGGAAGGGACACCAGATGTGGGTCAAGTCCAGCCACAGCTACGCCAACGGCAACTGCGTGGAGGTGGCGAGCCTGCCCGATGGCAGCGTCGGCATGCGCGACAGCAAAGACCCGGGCGGGCTGGTCCTGGCCGTCACCCCGGCCCAGTGGGCGGCTTTCACCGCAGGCGTCAGGGCCGGGGAGCTCACGCCGGCCGGGCAGCTGCGCTGGCGTTGACGCCGAGCCGGTTCACCTGCCCGGACTGCGGGCAGGCCAGCAGGTACGCCGAGGACGCGGGCTACGGATTCTGCTCGCGCTGTGGCCGGTACACGGGTCGGTGCGACGCGGGGCGCAGGTTCCACTTCCGCGGATGGCTGGCGGGCGGCGGGTGGCACGTGCCGTGCGCCCGCCCGTGGGCTGCCGCCTGGGAGATCCGGCGCCGCCCAGATGATGACCCGGAGCCCGCGAAGCTGTGCGCCGGGCACGGCCAGGCCGTGAGCGTCGGCACCGCGCCGGTCCGGGGGACACGGCTGGCGGAGCCGGGGCGGGCGCCCCTGACGGCGTCCCCGCACAGGCGGCGCGCCCGCGTCAGCCGCGCCCTGCGCATGGCCTTCGGGAAGCTCACCGAGGCCGAGCTGGCGGCCAACCGGGCCAGGTACCTCGACAGGAAGCAGCAGAAGGACCAGGCCCGGCAGCGACGGCGGCCCCCGCCGTGACCGGCCAGGACCCCGGCGCGTCGGCGCTGACGCTGCTGGAGCGAGACGCCTGGCTGCGCCCCGATCCCGCCGCCACGGACGTGACGCACGGCTACCCCGAGGGCCTGGCCCCCCGGTGGATGCGGGAGCACCACGAGCACCCTCCCGCGGGGTTCGCCAGCGTGCCGCCCGGCGAGTACGAGGACGTCATACACGGGTGGTTCTCCCGGTTCCTCGGCGCGTCCGGCGCGGTCCTCGTCCCCTCGTGCACGATGGCGTTCGCGATCACCGCCCAGGCCGTCATACAGCAGCCAGGCGACGAGTTCGTCCTGACCGACACCTCGTACGACAGTTACCCGCGCCTGCTGGCCGCGCTCGGCGCCACCGTGGTCTACGCCCGGCGCGACCAGGACGGGAACCCCGACCCGGACAGCATCAAGGCCGCGTGCACGCAGCGCACCCGGGCCGTGGTGATCGTCTGCCCGGACAACCCGCTGGGCACCGTCGTCTCGCCCGGTGTCATGGACCGGCTCCTGCGGCTGTGCCAGGAGCGAGGCCTAACCCTCATCGCCGACCACTGCCTGGCCCCGGTGAACCCGCTACGGGCTCACATCCCGCTCCTGCCGAAGCTGGCCGCCCGGCGGCCCGTCTCGTGGGCCGCGCTGGGCGACACCGGCAAGATGCTGGGCCTGGCCGGCACCAAACTCGGCGTGATCGCCTGCCCGGGCACGCTGCGCCCGCGCATCGATGCCGCGGCGAGCAGCTGGTTCGCCCTGCTGCCGTCCTACGACCTGGCCGTCATCGCGGCGATCGTGTCCGATCCGCGCTTCGCCCCGTACCTGCTGGAGCTCAGCGGCCGGATCGGGGCGGCCTTCGTGCGCCTGCGGGAGGAGATCCAGCCGCCCCTGACCGTGACGCTGCCGGACGCCGGCCCCTTCGCCCTGATCGACGCCGGCGGGGCCGGGCTGGATGACGCGACGTTCGCGTCGCTGCTGAGGGACCGGTACCGGGTGCTGGCGGTGCCGCTGTCCTGGTTCCCGTCCGGGGAGCCGGGGCCCGAGACCGGGGTGCGGGTGTCGCTCGTCCGCGACGGCACGACCATCACGCGGCTGATAGCGGCGCTCGGCGCCTGCGCCGCGGACCTGGCGCCGTGATCAGCCCGGATTTCGCCATCCTCGGCGCGGCGCTGCCGCTGGCCGGGTTCGCGTCCTACATCCGTGCCGTCCTGCTCGGCCGGGCGCAGCCGGACCGGGTGTCGTGGTCGCTGTGGGCCGCAGCGCCGCTGATCGCCTTCGCGGCCGAGGTCTCCCAGCATGCGGGCCTGCGCGCTGCCCTGGTCACGCTCACGCTCGGCCTCGGCCCGCTCGCGGTCGTACTGGCCTCGCTCGCCAGTCCCGGGACGTGGAAGCTCACCCGGCTGGATCTCGCCTGCGGGGCCGCCTCGGTCCTCGCGCTCGAGCTGTGGGCAGCCACCAGGCAGGGTGACGTGGCCATAGCCCTCGTGATTGCCGCTGACCTGTGCGCGGCGCTGCCGACGATCGGCAAGTCCTGGTCGCACCCCGGGTCCGAGAGCGCCGGGACGTACATCGCTAGCGGCACTGGGGCCGGGATCACGCTGCTGACCGTCCGCGAGTGGCAGTTCGCCGCCTGCGCCTTCAGCGCCTACGTCGTGGCTGTGTGTACGGTCATCAGCGCGCTCATCCTGGTACCCCCTCTCGCGTCGCTGCCCGCGGGCCACCGGGCAGCGGCAACGGCGCTGCGCCGGGGCGGGTGGGCGGCCGCCACCGTCGCCACCGTGGCCGCAGTGGCAGTGGCCGTCACCGGGATCGTGGCCGCGCTCACCGCCCCGGCCGTCGTCCCACCCCCCGCCGCCGCAGTCCTGATCCCCGCCCGGCCGGCGTACACCACCACCACCGCCGCCCGCCGACCGGGCATGCGGCACCACCGCCGGCGCCGCCACTGGGCGCTCAGCGCCCTGCCGCCCGGTCCGGGAAGCCCTCCGCTGCCGACGGCCAGCCCCTCGCCGTCGCGGCCGTCCCCGCGTTCACCCACGCCCGGGCCACGCCCGACGTCGTCATCACCGACCCAGCCGTGCCCGAGCTCGTTGCCCCCGGACCCGCCACCGACAAGGACACCGGCGTCCTCGCCCAGCCCCTCCCCGGACCCGCCGCCCGCCAGCGCGTCTCCGCCGCCGACGCCCAGCCCACCCGCCTAGCCCTCCCGGTCGGCGACGCCCGCGCAATCGCCGCACCAGGCCCGCGCTGGCAGGAACCGGGCGGGCAGCCCGGCAGCACCGAGCCGCAGGCCAGGCACGGCTTCTTAGCGCCCGAGGCGCACAGCTTCGCCCATTAAGGCGGGCCGCCGCATGCGAGCCAACGCTGCAGCGGCCCTCGGCAAGCGACCTGTAAGGAGGTCAACCCGCCATGCCCGACACGATCTCACGCCCGCCTGACCGGGACATGTCTCGCGAACAGCTGGAGGCGGCCCTGCCCGGCACCCGCCGCCACCGCCTGGACGGCATCGAGGACTACCTGTGGATCGGCGGGGACCGGATTTCAGCCGCCGCGGCGGCCAAACGGCTCGGCGTCAGCGAGCGGACGATCTGCCACTACCGCAGCGTCCTGCGCGCCGCCGGAGGCGCGTCATGACCGCCGCCGACCGCACAGAGTTCATCACCGGCTTGCGGATGCTCGCCGAAGCGCTGGACCGGAACCCGGCCATTCCGCTGCCCTACGAGGGCAGGAGCGCGACGTCTCCGCTGGACTTCGGCCTCCTGCACCAGGTCAGCGGCGGCGAGGACTTCGCCGCTGTCGTCCGCTCGCTCGGCGGCACCAGGTGGCAGCAGGAGATCCGGCGCTCCGCCGACGGGGCCTACACGTGGCTGGACGCCACCGGCCGCGTCGGGGGCTTGTGGGTCAAGGTCGGCGCGAACGCGGACCGGGTCTGCGAGCCTGTCCCCCCGCAGCCGGTGATCAAGCGCACCTGCCGGGCGCTGGACGCTGTCATCGCCGAGGCCGGGACCGGGTGCGCGTCATGACCGCCGCCGACCTGCGTGTGGCCGCGGCCCGCGAGTTCCTGCGCCATGTCCGCACCGGCCCCAAGCCGGCGGCGCTGCCCCGCCCGGCGCTCGACCGCCAGGCCGCCGAGCTGTGCAAGCTGCTGGGTCAGGTCCTCGATTACGCCGACAGCTACCCGGCCGCGGACGAGGGGCAGCGCGAGGTCCTGGCCCAGGCGCTGGCCGACGCGGTCGCCTACCGCGACCCGGACGGGTACTGCCTGGACTGCGCCGGGCGCCCGGCCGGGCTGTGCGACGAGCACGCCGCGGACCTGGACCTGACCGACGCCTACCTGGGGCTGGGCAAGGAGCTGGGGATCGAGGTGGGCCTGTGACCGGCTACAGCAGGCAGGCGCTGGACGCGCTCACCCGGGCCGTCCGCGCTGAGCATGACTTCCCCGGCTGGCTCGCCGGCGTTCTGGCCGGGACCGCGGCGCGGCTGGGCTCATCCGATGCACTGATCGCGGGCCGGCCCGGCTCCTGGGAAGCCTCGCTGGTCGACCAGCTGGTCAAGGGCACCGTGGGCTACGCCGACGAGTTCCTGCCCGACCCGGCGGCCGAGGACGCCCAAGACGACGCCGGCGAGGACGAGGCATCCCCGCCTCCCGCAGACCCGGATGCGGGCCGGCTCGCCGCGATCCGCGCCGTTCTGGCCAGGTTCGACTGGGAGACCGGCGACCGCCAGCGGGCGCTGGAGGAGATCGAGCGCATCGTCACCTCCGGAGGTGCCCGGTGACCGGCGACGGGCACTACCGCATAGCCGAGGATCTCGTCCTCGCAGCCACGAAGCCGAGCAGCATCAACCCCATGGTGCGCATTCTGCGCGAGGTCGTCAGCGCCGATGTAATCGCCGTGGCCCAGGTGCACGCGACCCTCGCCCTCGCCGCGGCCGTGGCGCTGGGCTCGCGGGAGCGTGACGGCGGCCACGACCCGGACGGCATGGAGCCGTCTGACCGCCACGCATGGGAAGCGGTCGCTTCTGGCGGTGCCCGGTGAGCGGCGACGTGCGGGCCTACATCGGCGGGCTACGCGAGGACCTGGGCCGCGCCGAAGAGCGCATCCGCGAGCTGGAAGACCGCCAGGCCGCGCTGCTGCGCGTGCTGCGCGAGGCCGCAGCACGGCACGAGGCGGTGCGTGCCGCCGGGCTGGCAGGCGAGCCGTACCTGCCGGTCAGCGAGGAACTGGTCGAGGTGCTCGCCGAGCTGGCTGACGCGATCGAGGGCACGCCCTGCCCGTGCGGCGAAGGCACCGGCGGCGACTGCCCTGGCGCCTGGCGCGGCTGTGACTGGCACGACGAGCCCGAGGAGTACGACCCCGGTCCCGAGGCCGATGACGAGGGCGGCATGTCCGAGTACCGGCACGCCGCCGCGACCGAGGGGGAGCCATGGTGAGCCCCGTCTGGCAAGACGTGATCATGTTCCACCGCATGCCGCCCGGCTCGCCCACGCGCACCGTCACCTGTCCTAAGCAGCACCGCTCGCCCGTGGCCGCCTACGCCTGCGGAGCCCGGTCGCTTCGCAGCTGGGCGTGGGTCGCGCGCACGGGCCCGGTCAGCTACGGATCAGCCTTTTCGCACCTGGCCCTGGACATACGGGAGGTGCCGCAGTGAGCGAGGCGAGGAACGCAGGCCGCGGCCCCGCCAGCCGATCGCTGCCCCCCGGGCAGGCCCGGCCTGCCGCCCATCTGTGCCCCGTCGCGGGGTGCCGGGCGAAGGTCCGCGCGGACCGGCTGTTGTGCGCGCCGCACTGGCGGCTGGTGCCGTACCGGCTGCGCACCCTGATCTGGTCGACGTGGCGGTCGGGCGCCGGCGCGGGAACCCCGGAGCACCGGGAGGCGTGCGCTGACGCCGTGCTCGCCGTCAACGAGGCCGTGGAGGTGCTGCGGTGAGCGGCTGGCGGGCGGTGGCCGAGGCCACCCGCGAGGCCCTGGCCCTGCTGGGCTATGCCACCCCGGCCTGCCTGCCCGGCGAGCCCGGGGAATGCGGGGGCAGCGACGCCGAGCACGCCGCGGCGAACCTCGGCGCGCTGCGCGCGGTCGTCGAGCACCGCATCACCCACCTCGGCCCCTGTTCCCGGCCGCTGGTCGATGAGGTCGCCGCCCGGATCCGCGCCGAGCTGGCCGCGGGCCCGCCCTGCGACTAGGGCCACCAGAAGCGGTCATGACCGCCGCCGCGGCCGCAGCGATCGGCTACCAGCCCGCAGGCCTGGACGTGCACGGACGCCGCTGCCGCGAGTCCTGGCACGCAGTCGCCACGGGCGGGCCGGTGCGGCACGGCCTGGTCATCCGCCAGCCCGGCGAGGCGCTGTGCGGCGCCGGGCCGCTGGGCCAGGCCCCGCTTGTGCTGTTCCCGGCCGTGACCTGCCAGACGTGCCGGGCGATCGCCGCCTGCGAGCACATCGAGATCACCGGAGGCCAGCTGTGAAGATCCGCCTGTGGGGCACCGAGGACGAATGCGTCCTGGCCGCCGAGCGGCTGATGCGCACCCCCGGGCTGCGCGTGCTGTCGGTCGACGGCCCGCGGGCCGACCGGGGCGCATCGGTCCTGGTGCGCGTGTACGTGGAGGCCCGGCTCGACCCGCCGCCCGGCCCCGGGCACGCCGGGGGTAGCGCCGGGCCCGGACGCCACCCCGACGGCCCGCCGCCGCCAGGGCGGCAGGCGGGCAGCGGCGGGTGCCGCCGCGCGCTCCCGAGCCAGCTGCCGGCCGGGCCGGGAGGTGGCCAGTGACCGCCGGGCGCGACCCCTACCGGATACTGACCGCGACCGCTGTCCTGGTGGTGGCCGCGATCGCCGCGGTGGTCAGCTTCGTGCACATCGAGTCCCTGGCCGCCCGGTACGGGCAGCCGCTGCTGGCCGCCTGGCTGCTGCCGGTGTCCATCGACGGCACGGTCGCGGTGTCCAGCCTGGTCATGCTCCGCGCGGCCCGGGCCCAGGTGAGCGCGCCCGGGCTGGCCAGGGGCATGCTGCTGCTGGCCGTGGGCGCGACCTTGGCCTGCAACGTCGGCTACGGACTGCCGCACGGCTGGCCGGGCGCGCTGCTGTCGGGGTGGCCCGCGGTGGCGTTCATCGGCTGCGCCGAGGTGGCCATCTCCATGTCCCGCCGTCACGCGGCCACCGGCCACCAGCCCGCGGCCACGCTGGCCACCCTGGCCAGCCCATCGCTGGATGGCCACCAGACGCCGGGCCAGTCCCGGCGGGCGGCCAGGCCATCGGCAGCGGCCAGCCAGGCCGCCATCCTGGCCGCCGTCGCCGGTGACCGCGCCATGTCCACCAACGCCGAACTAGCCCAGCAGCTCGGCGTGTCCCCCCGGACAGTCCGCCGCTACCGGGCCCGGCTGGCCTCGGCCGGCAGCAGCTGACCCCGGGCCGGTCAGCCCGCAGCACGGCACCCGCCCGGTCCCCCGGTGTCGCCGCCCGGCCACCGGGTCTGCTCACCAGCCCCGCCCGGCACCTCGGCGGGGCTCTCCCATGCCACCCGCCGCCCTTCGACGGAAGGAACCCCCGATGATCCTCGGCCACGACCGGCCCGGCGGGCCCGGCGCATCACACTCGCCCGGCAGGCGGCCATGACCCGCCGCCGGGGCAGGCGCTGCCGACGCCGCCGAGACGCCAGGAACGCCGCTGCCGCGGTCGCGGCCGGCGTCGTCCTGGCCGCGCTTGTCCGCGCGGGCGCCGGGCACGCGGCCGGCCCCGCCCCGCAGCCGGGCACGCAGGCCCCGGCTGCGGCAAGCGCCGCGGCGACCGCGATCGCCTGGGCTCGGGCCCAGCTGGGCTGCCCGTACGTGTGGGGCGGCACCGGCCCGTGCGGCACCGGGTTCGACTGCTCGGGCCTGGTCATGCAGGCCTGGGCCGCGGCCGGGATCGCGATCCCCCGTACCTCGCAACAGCAGTGGGCGGCCGACCCGCGGGTCGCCGACCCGCGGCCCGGTGACCTGGTGTTCTTCGCCGGCGGCGACGGTACCCCGGCCGCGCCGGGTCACGTCGGGCTGGTGATCGGCCCGCACCTGATGATCGAGGCCTACGCGCCCGGCTACCCGGTGCGGATCTCCCCGTTCGGCACCGCGACCGCCGCGCCCGGCGACGGAGACCCGGTCGGCTTCACCGACCCGCTCGCCCACGCGGGGGCGAGCCGATGACCAGGGCCACGCACTACCGCCGCCGGGCCCGCCGGGTGGCACGCCGCTGGCTGCGCCGGGACCGGCGCGCCCTCCTGCTCGCCGCGCTGGCGGGGCTGGTCCTGGCCGTGGGCGTGCACGCGGCCGGGAGCGGGAACCCGCCCGCAACGGCCGCGGCGCCGGCGGCGGTGGCCCGGAACGTCGCGCTGGGCCAGCGTCTGGCCGGCGGCTACGGCTGGGGAACCGGGCCGCAGTGGGACTGCCTGTACGCCCTGTGGCAGCGCGAGAGCGGCTGGTCGGCCACCGCGACCAACCCGCGGTCGGGCGCCTACGGCATCGCCCAGGCCCTTGGCCACGGCCCGACGAACCAGTATCCGGCCGGCCCGGCCAATCCGCCGGTATCCAGCGCGCCGACGCAGATCGGGTGGGGCCTGGGCTACATCGCCGGGACGTACGGGAGTCCGTGCGCCGCGTGGGCGCACGAGCAGGCAGACAGCTGGTATTAGCCAGCAGGAAGGACACGGTCAATGATCATCAGGTTCGCGCGGTGCCTGGCCGCCGGGGCGGCGGTCGCCGCGGCCATGGCCGTCGACGCGGTGACGGCCGGGCACAAGACGCTGGCGGCGCAGGCCGCCGCCGGGCACCAGAGCACCGCGGCCGTCGTGGCCCTGGGGAGCATCACCATCGCGGTGCTGCTCGGCGCCGGCTTCTTCGTGACCGTCTCGGCCGCGGCCTGGTCGCGGTCGACATGGCGCGCCCGGCGCGCCCGGGCCGCGGCCGGCGGCGCGCAGGCGGGCTGCGGCGCGCCGGGCCAGGACCGGGTCGTCACCAGCGGGCCGGCCGGCGCCGGCCCTGGCGATGACGCCCGGGGTCAGTCATGAACCACGCCGTCTCCGGCCTGGTCATCGGCCTGCTGACCGTCGGGCTCGTGGAGGCGGTGCAGGCGGCGGCCACCCGTCACCTGCGCCGGCTCGGCGCCTGCGCGCTGGGCGGCCTGGCCGCCGCGGCCGCGACCGGGGCGCTGGCGCTGGCCAGGCGGCACCGGCAGCTGGCCGCGGCCGCGGCCAGCGCGCACCAGTCGCTGACGCACCTGATGACCGGCGCGCTGGTCCTGCTGGCCGCAGTGGTCACCGTGATCGCCTACATCGTCGTGACCGTGATCGCCAGGCGCCGCGGCCGGCGCTGGCCCGACCAACGCTGGTAACCAGCCAGGCGGCAACGCCCCGGCCCGGACAGGAGGAAACCACCCCGTGAAGATCACCCAGGAACCAGGCGGGCTGGTGCCCGCGCCCCGCGCCCGGCCGGTCCCCATAGGCGACGCCGGGCCGCATGCCGAGACCACGGCCAAGGTCACAGCCCGGAGGACGGCGTCACGGCTGGCGCTGTGGGCGGGCGTCGCGGCCGGCACGGCGCTGGTCGTGCTCGCCGAGTGGAACGGCGTGCACCCGCGGATCGGCGGCATGCCGCACTGGGCCGGCTACGCAGCCGGGTTCGCGGCCGTGTGGCTGGCCGCCGCGGGCCTGGCCGCGTGGGCCGCCGAGCTGCTGCGCCGCCACCACCAGGCCCTGGCCTCCGGCGCGTGGCGGCACGGCCGCCGCGGCGCGCTCGCCGCCGCCCGCCGCGCCCGCCGCCACGGCGGCGCCCTGGCAGGCCGCGTGAACGCCCGGGCCGGGGCGCGGTGGGCCAGCCGCGGCGACACCTGGCGCGCCCCGCTGCTCCTCACCCGCCGCCCCGCCGACGGCGGCCAGCACCAGGGCGTCGGCGACCAGGCCTGCGACTCCGGCGACGACGCACGCCCCCAGGCAGGGTCGCGCGACAGGCCGGACGGCGAACCGCCAGCCGCCCGCCCCCACAGCGCCCCAGCTGGCGGGGCCGCAGACCCGGCAAGCGCGCCCGCGCCTGCCGCCGCAACAAGAAACAGAGAGGCCACGATGACAGCAACCCGCGCGGTACCCGCCTACTGGCACCAGGTCGCCTGCGCCACGGCCGACTTCCACCCCGACAGCGACGCCGAGCTCCTGGACTGGATGTCCGCGGAAGTCGCCGGGATGCTCGGCTACGGCGAGGCCCTGGCCGAGCTGCACGAACACTGCGTTACCGCGGTCCGCGCCGACCCGGCCGCCATGGCCGCGCTACACGACGTCGCCGACGCTGCGGCCGACTGCGCCGAGGCGATGGCCCGGGCCATGGACAAGTTCAGGCAGGTCTACGAGGCACCCCGCGAGTTCGTCGCCGACGGCGGCGTGCTGCCCAAAGACGGCGACTGGCTCCAGGGCGACGACGAGACCTGACCCACCGGTGCTGCCCGCTGCCGGGGGCGCGATCCCCGGCAGCGGGCCCTACACCCCTTGACGAGGCAGGACATGACCCTACCCAGCGGCCCCCGCCCGGCCCCGCCCGGCCCGGACAGCGACGGCAGCGACGGCCCGGAGCGGGTGAGCGAGTCGGCGCTCGCGGCCGGGCTGTCGCGGCTGGCGGCGTGGATCCGGCACGCCCCGGCCGAGCGCGCGCCCGCGCTGGGCATCCCCGCGGTATGGACCGCGGCCGAGATCATGCACACCTCGCGCCTGTCGCCGGTTCTTGCCGGCGCGGCCACGGTCGCCGCGGCAGGCCTGGCGTACGGGACCGGGGAGCGGCGGGTCCGGGCCGAAGCTGAGCGCGCGGCCGCGCAGCCGGGCACGGCCCGCCCGCGGATCCGCGGTGCCGAGCTGGCCGGCGCGGCCGCCGGTGTCGGCGCGTGGGCGACCGCGGCGGCGGTCTGGGGACCGCTGGGCGGCCCCGGGCACCTGGTCTCGATCGTGTACGGCCTCGGCATGGCCGGCGGCTACTGGCGGCTGCGCCGGCATCCGGCGGTCCGCGCCGCCCGGGCCCGCCGCGACGCCGCCGCCGCGGCCGCCGCCCGGGCCGCCGACCAGGAGGCGGCGTGGCTGGCGCGGCGCGCGCAGTGGCACGAGCTCGCGGCCCGGCCCGCGGTCGGCCTGCACGGCTCGCACCTGATGGCGATCGAGCCGAACCGCAACGGCGAGGTCTGGGTCGTCGACCTGTACTCCACCGGCAGGCTGGCCTCGCAGGCCGACTGCCGCCAGCTCGCCCAGAAACTCGCCGGCGAGCTCGACCTGCCGCGCGGCCGGGTCGAGGTCACCCCGGACCCGGACTGGGTGTACCGGCTGCGCGTGTTCTTCCGCGCCGGCGACCCGTGGCAAGGCGGCAGCGCGGAGGCGTTCATCTGGCACCCGTCCGCGTCCGGCAGCTACGACCCGGCCGCCCCGTTCGCCGAGCTGGCGCCCCCGGCCGCCTCGATCCTGGACCCGGTCAACCTCGGCGCCGACCCGGAAACCGGCACCCCGCTGGCGCTGCCGCTGTTCACCGCCAACGGCGCGCAGCGGGTCCTGGTCGTGGCCACCTCCGGGTCCGGCAAGAGCATGCTGCTGGACACCATCCGCGAGCGGGTCACCGCCTGCGCCGACGCCCGCCTCATCCAGATCAACCTGTCCAAGGGCGTGGAGGACTCCTGGTGGGAGCCGCTGACCGAGGCCAACGCCCTGGCCAGCGACCCCGACCCGGCGGCCCGGGCGCTGGCCATCGTGGACGTCATCTCCGACGTGATCAAGCTCCGCCCCGGCGCCCCGGCCCGCAAGGCCGGCCACCGCGCCCACCGGCCCACCCCGGCCGAGCCCGCGTTCGTGGTCATCATCGACGAGTACGACGAGGTGTCCAAGGACCCTGACCGCAAGAAGGCGGTCGAGTCGATCGCCTCCAAGTGCCGGTCCGAGGGCATCGCTTTGATCCTGGCTACCCAGCGGCCGGTCGGCACGTGGGTCTCGACCTCGCTGAAGGCCAACGTCTCGCAGCTGGTCTGGTCGAAGATGCGCGACTCCGACGCCCGCCACATGTCCGGCACCGACGGGTTCACCCTCCCGGGCATGGGCGCCTACGGCGGCAACAACCCCGGGATCTTCGGCGTGTGCGAGCACCCCACCTACCCCGGCATGCCCTGCCGGCGCGGCCGGGCGTTCTACTGGGGCGACAACTCGCCTGGCCTGATGCGCCTGATCGCCGCCCGCGCCGCCGCCCGCCAGCCCTACACCCTGGAGCCCGCCCTCGCGCCGCTGGCCAGCCGGTGGGCGGCGATCACCAGCGGCGGCGTGCCCGCCGGTGGCGGCCGCTACGACGTCGCCACCACCCGCGACGGCGCCACCGTCCCGGGCACCGCCGGCGTGCGCGGCAAGCTCGCCGCCGTCGCCGGCATGCTCGCCGGCCCGCGGCCCGCGCCGGCCCGCGAACCGGCCGCCGCCACCGGCCGCCCGGGCCGCCCGCAGCCCGGCCCGGGACCCGGCGAGGGCGACCAGGGCGCGCTGGCCACGCTGCGGGCGCTGGTCGCCCGCCCCGGCGGCGTGTCGGTCCGCGAAGCCGCCGCCGCGCTGCCCTACCAGAAGACCAAGGCACACGAGCTGCTCGCCGCCCTGGTCGCCGACGGCTTCGCCAAGCCGCCCGGCAAGGGCCCGTCGGCCCGCTACTACGCCGCCCGCCCCGCCCACGGCGAGGACCCTTACCCGCCGCTGCGCGCCGTCCCCGACCCGCAGCCCGATGCCGCAGACGGCGCCCCGTGACCCCGGCTGTTGTCCGCGCCGTTGTCCGCGCCAGCGTCCGCGGACAGCGTTTCCCCAGCCTGTGCACCATCCCGGCGATGTCCGCGGACAACAACGCGCGCCCGCGTCCCCTCCCGGCGGAAGGACACGATCATGAACGCTGACCGCGAGCGCCGGCTGCTCGCCCGCGCGCACACCCTGGCCGACACCGAGGACCTGGCCGAGGAGGTCACCGCGATCCTCGGCGGCGGCCGGGCCGCCCGGCTCGACCCCGACGCGCTGCCCGGCCTGGCCGGCGCGGCGCTCGCCCTCGGCGCCGACTCGCTGACCGTGTACCGGGCCGAGGAATCCCGGTTCGCCGACGACGGCGAGTTCGCCGCGGCGGTCGAGGAGGCCGACGACGCCACCACCGGGCGGGCCGCCGCGGCGGCCCGGCTCGCGGCTGAGGCCGCCGCCGCCCTGGATGCGGCGCGCGAGGCCCTGGACGCCGGGCACGCCGAGCTGGACGACGCCCGGGCCATGCCGGTGTACCGCCCGTGCGACGGCTGCCACGCGGCCCGCGACGGCGCGGTCGCCGCCGCGCAGGCGCACATCGCGGACGCGGAGGAGCGGGTCGCCTACGCCCAGGAGGCCGCCACGGCCCTGGAGCGGCTCGCGGCCCGGCTGCGCTGCGCCCTGGCGTGCCTGCGCCGGGTCATGGGCGACCTCGCCCACACCTACGAGACGGTGTACGAGCTGCGCCGCCGCGGCCGGGTCATGCCCAAGGACGGCGACTGGCTCACAGGCGAGACCCCGGCCCACCCCGGGAACCCCGCCGGGCCCGGCAGCAAGCGGACCGCCGCCGGGCAGCTGACGGAAAGCCCTGCGCCCAGCCCGCCGGCCGCGCTGGCCCGCGTGCGGGCCACCGCGGTCACCCGCCAGATCATCGCACTGGCCGAACAAGGCGGACTGCGGCCCCGGGCCGACGAGGACAGCCCCCGGCACGGCCGGGTCCGGATCGTCGTGAACGGGCCCGGCCCGGACGCGATCTTCGGCGCGATCTACGTGGGCGCGCGGACCGGGCGGATCCTGCACGCCGTGCTCACGCACGGCAACTACGGAGAAGAGAAGCGTTACGACGACGTCGCGAGTGTGCGCGCGGTGCTCACGTCCTGGCTCGCGCTGCAACGCAACACCAGCGCGGCACACCCGGCTGCGCGCCGCCGGGCCCGCGAAGCCAGGCCGCTGACAGACCTGGGCCAGGCTCCCTCCTCGCCCTCCCCGTCCTCGTCGCACCACCAGGCGGAGCGGCACCGCTGCCGGGCAAGCACCTGGACGCGCGACGCGCTCGCCGGACGGCTGGCCTCGGTCAAGGCGCAGCTGGCCGAAGACCGGCAGCCTCCGGGCTAGGCGGGCCCCCCAGGCCCAGCATGAGCGCCACCAAGCCCGCCCGACCCGCATCGGCCCGGCCCCCGATACACGTGCCCAGCCAAAGCTGGTGCTGGCAGAACGACGCAACCTGCGGATGGAAGCACGCGCCCTAAACGACCCGGCAGGAGCGACCCATGGCACAAGACGGATGGAAGAACACCGGAGCAGAGCAGCGGCACTGGCAGGGATGGGGCGTTGCTAACGACCGCGTAATCGACCCCTCGGTGGGACGGCCGTGGTCGTGGTGGGCCACACCCGAAGGGCAGCGCGCCCGGGCCCGCATCAGGAACCACCGCAACCAGGTCCGCCACGGATCGCCCGAGCGGCGGCGCAACGCGCCGTGGAACTGAGCCCCCATGCGTCTGGCCGGGGCGCCTTCCCCTCGTCCCGGCCCGGTCACGGGCGCTCAGCACGCGACCCGGATCCCGCCCGCCACCACCAGGAGGTAACCCGCACATGTCTTCCGGAGACACCACGCTCACGATCACCGGGAACCTGACCGGCGACCCGGACCTGCGCTACACCCCCACCGGGACGGCGGTGGCCGCGTTCACCGTCGCCGCTAGCCGCCGGGTCTACGACCAGGCGTCCGGCCAGTGGAAGGACGCCGACACCCTGTTCTTGCGCTGCTCGGCGTGGCGGCAGCTCGCCGAGCACGCCGCCGAATCGCTGCAGAAGGGCATGCGGGTCATGGTGACTGGCCGGCTCAGGCAGCGCGAGTACGAGGCCGACGACGGCGTCAAGCGCACCGTGTACGAGGTCGACGCCGACGACATCGGCCCGTCGCTGCGGTGGGCCGTCGCGAAGGTGGCCAAGACCACCCGCGAGCGGGCCCCGCACCCCGCCGACGACGACCAGTGGGCTAGCGACTACGAGCCCGCGGGCGCCGGGGCGGGCTTCGCGGACAAGCCGCCGTTCTGACACGGCACGGCTGGCGCGGCAGGCCCCGGCCTTGCGGGGCCTGCCGCGCCAGCCGTGTACCTCCCCTTTCGAGTAGGAAGGCCCGCAGGTGGACGAACGTGACCGCGACTACGCCACGCCCAGTCCGGGCCTGGCCGACCCGGTGCCCGGCGAGCCGGCGACCGAGCTGGGCTACGCGCGGCGCCTGGTCCGCGTGTACGGAGACCGGCTGCGGTACGTACCCGCCTGGCGCCGCTGGCTGGTCTGGGACGGCCAGCGCTGGGCACACGACACGACCGGGCAGGCCGCCCGGTGGATGAAAGCCATCGCCCGGCGGCTGACCTGCGACGCGCTGGCGATCGAGACCGACGCCGAGCGTAAGGCGGCGCTGAGCCTGGCCCGCCGCGGCGAGTCGGCCGCCGGCGTGGCCGGCGCGCTCACCCTGGCTAGCACCGAGACCGGGATCGTGGTCAGCCCCGACCAGCTCGACGCTGACCCGTTCTTGCTCAACTGCCCCAACGGGACCCTGGACCTGCATACCGGCACGCTGCTGCCGCACGACCCGGCCCGGCTACTCACCAAGACCACCGGCGCGGCCTACCAGCCCGATGTCCAGGGCCCGGAGTTCGCGCGGTTCCTGCAGCGGGTCCAGCCCGACCCGGGCATGCGCGCGTTCCTGGCCCGGCTGCTCGGCCACGCCCTCGAAGGCCGGGTCGTGTCCCACATCCTGCCGATCTTCCACGGCGAGGGCGGCAACGGCAAAGGCACCCTGATCAACCACGCGGTGCTGCCCGCCCTCGGCGACTACGCCGACGCCGCCGCCGCGGGCCTGCTCACCGCCCGCAGCTTCGACGCCCACCCCACGGGCGTCGCCGACCTGTACGGCCTGCGCCTGGCCGTGCTGCACGAGACCGACGCCGGGCGGCAGCTGGCCGAGGGCACCGTCAAGCGGCTCACCGGCGGCGACCGGCTCAAGGCCCGGCGGATGCGCGAAGACTTCTGGTCCTTCGACCCCACCCACACCTTCGTCATGCTCACCAACCACCGGCCCGTCGTCACCGGCGCCGACGAGGGCATCTGGCGGCGGATCCGCCTGGTCCCCTGGGATGTCGTCATCCCCGCCGCCGAGCGCGACGAGGAGTTGCCCGCACGGCTAGCCGCCGAGCTGCCCGCCGTGCTGGCCTGGCTAGTGGCCGGCTACCGCGACTGGGCCACCAACGGCCTGGGCGAGCCCGCGCAGGTCGAAACCGCCACCGCCGCCTACCGGGCCGAATCCGACGCCCTGGGACGGTTCCTCGCCCAGCAATGCATTACCGGCCCGCAGTTCGCCACCCGCTCCTCGGAACTGTTCATCGCCTGGTCCAAATGGTGCGCCAACGAGGGCGAGGACCCCGGCACCCAGACCGCGTTCTCGCTCGCGCTGACCAACCGCGGCTACGACAAGAAGGCCACCGCGGTCGGCAACATGTGGAGAGGCCTCGGCATCACCACCGAGTAACCGCGAACTCACCCAGTTGAGGGTTGTGGAGGGTCTGGAGGGTCTGCACGCGTAACGCGCGCGCGCCTGGAACACAAAGGTGTGAACCCTCCAGACCCTCCACTCCAGTCCTGTCTCGGACACGAGAAGTAATCGCCCTGCTACCTAACGCGGCGGAATGGAGGGTCTGGAGGGTTCACAGGTTAACCGCCCACACGCGAGGAACGCGAACCTGCAGACCCTCCAGACCCTCCACAACCCTGCGCCCGCAGGCCCCGCCGCGCCCAGCTCGGGGGCGCGGGGGATGCATCCGGTCAGCCGGCGACGCGATTCGCCATTCAAAGCTCCCTTACCTCGCACAGGCCAGGGCCGACCCACATGACGAGACAACAGTATTGACACTTAAGTGTCAAAACATGGAGGCTTGATCTATGGTCGGCAACACCGGGAGCACCGCGCCCGGCCGCGGCGGCACAGCCGGAGCCGGGGTCGCCGACTACGCTGCCAGCGTCTGCGACTCAGGCAACGGCAGGCGCCAGATCACCGCTGGCGCGCCCGCCCGGCGTCAGGCCACGTCTGCTCGGCTCGCCGCCACCGTCCGCGCCCGCCGGATCAGCACCAACGGGCGGGCCGGACGGTGATCGCGGCGACGATTACCCCGCGCTTGGTCACGGCGCTCGACGCGGCGTGGGCCCGGATCCGCGAGCTGCACCCCGACGTCCCCGAAGTCGTAATCACCATGGCGTCCGGGTCGGCGATCACCCGCCGCACGACGGCCGGGCAACTGCTCGGCCACTTCGCCGCGGCCCGATGGCAGCGCGGCGGCGACCAGCTACCCGAGCTGTTCGTATCCGGTGAGGGCCTCGGCCGCGGCGCCCTCGGGGTGCTCGGTACCTTGCTGCACGAGGCTGCGCACGGCCTCGCGCACGCCCGCAAAATCAAAGACACCACCCGCCAGGGCCGCTGGCACAACGCCCGGTACCGAGACCTAGCCCGCGAGCTCGGCCTCGACGTCGCCCAAGCGCCGGGTATCGGCTGGTCAGACACGACCGTGACCAGCACCACCGCCAAGCAGTACGCGGCCGTTCTGCGCCGCCTAGACGCCGCGCTCGTGGCATTTCGGCACGCCGAGCACGGCGGCCGCGGCCGCCGCAGCAGCAACAACCTCCTGGTCGCTCAGTGCGTGTGCCCGCGGAAGATCCGCGCGAGCGCGACTGTCCTGGCCGCCGGGCCAATCACATGCTCGCTGTGCTGCGGCGACTTCACCGCTAGCTGAACCTGCTGCGCCTCAACCAACGGGCGGCCGTGGTCACGGCCGGTCGGCGACAGCGGAGCGGGGGATGCCTCTCGCCGCCGACGAGCCGATCGCCCAGTTCCCGCTCACCAGTGCCCCACCTTGCACTGCCTGCCCGCGGTCAACCCGCAGAGACATCCCCCGCCCGCCCCAGGAGCATCCTTATGCCTAAGGCCATCCGCCGACGATGCCGCCAGTCGCTCACACCGATCTACCCCGGCCAGGACGAGCACCCGATGTGCTCGCCGACCGACACCGGCTGGATACCCGGCCCAGGTAGCGGCTGTCAGGCCGAGCTGCCTGCCGACCTCGCCGACGACCTGGCTGTCGCGGTGCAGCTTGCCGCGCTTGGCTGGCACATCCTGCCGCTGTCGGCGGCCACCAAACGCCCCCTGGGCAACTGCTCGGCCTGCCGCGACACGCCCGCCGGGCCGCCGCACCCGATCGAGGACTGCCCCTGCCTGCCCGCCGGACGGTGGTGCCACGGCGTACGCGCAGCCACGACCGACGTCGACCGCCTGGCCGCCTGGTGGCACGCCGAACCCGCCGCCGTGCCCGGCGTCGCCGCCGGGCCGTCGGGCCTGGTCCTCATCGACATCGACGCCCACCACGACCAGCGGCCCGCCGACCTGGCCAGAGGCCTGCTGCCCGGCATCGACCTCCAAGCCGAGCCCATCCCACGCCAGGCATGGGACGACCCGGCCCGGTACCAAGACGGCCGCGACGCCGTGCGCCTGCTTGCCTCCGTCCGCGGCGGCAACCACCCCTGGCCCGCCAGCAAGGCGCACCGGCCGGTCACCGTGGCCACCCCTTCGCGCGGGCGGCACCTGTGGTACCAGGCTCCTGCCCCCGGGCTGCACCAGGCGCTCGCCGACCCACAGGGCCGCCACGGCCTAGCCTGGCAAGTCGACATCAAGGCTGGATGGTCCTACGGCCTGGCCCCCGGAGCTACGACTCCGGCCGGCCGCTACCAGATCCTGACCGGCGACCCCGCCAGTCCCGGCCACATGCCCGGCTGGCTTGCCCGCGAGATCATCCGCGTCACCAGCCCCCCGCCAGCCCGCCCAGCACCCCACCCTGGCCAGGCCCTGGCGGCCGCTTCCAGCAGTTCCGGCGCGCACTACCTGACCACCGTCATCAACCGCGGCGCCACCCGCCTCGCCGCTATGGACGACGGCCGCAAGCGCGCACTCGCCAAGCTCGCCTACCAGGCAGGCGGGCTCCTCGCCTGGTCAGGCATGCCCGAGCACGACGTCATCGAGCGGCTGACCAGCGCGGGGACGGCCAGCGGCCTCCGGGTTGCGACCGCCCGCCGCATCGTCATGCGCTCCCTCGCCAACGGGCTCGCCGAGCCCCTTACCCCGCCCCCAGCTCCTGGCCGCGGCTACCTGGGCGGCCTGACCCCGGAAGCAGGCGATCTCGCGACCACGTGAGTGCGCCACCACGACCGCCCATCACCCCTACAGGAGGCAGAGCCACCATGACCGCGAAAGCCAAGCCCACTGCCGAGACCGCTAAACCCAGGCGCGCTGTCGCACAGCTCGACGACAAGCTCACCGTAGCTGATATCTGCGCCGATCTCGGAGTTAGCCCCCGGACCTTCTACGAGTGGCGGATGAAAGGAAAGGCGCCGGAGTGCATCGCCCTGCCGAATGGGGAGCTGCGCGTCACCGTGCCTGAGTACACGCGGTGGCTGGATGCGCGCAAGGCCGCCTGATGCCCGAGACAAGCACGTACGACGTCCGGGTCTACAAGATTGAGCTGCGCAAAGGAAAGACGGTCACCAGCTATCACGTCCGATGGAAAACAGGGCACAAGATGTGGAAGACCGCATTCCGCAACGCGGCCCAAGCCGACAGTTTTCGAAGCTCGCTGCTCGCCGCCGCCCGCAACGGCGAGGCATTCAGTCTCGCCACTGGGCGGCCTACCTCGTGGCAACGCGAGGAATCCTCCATGACCTGGTACGCGTTCACGCTCGACTACTCGGCAGCTAAATGGCCCTATGTCTCGCCCAACCACCGACGTGGAATTGCCGAAGCGCTCACCGACGCCACCGAAACGATGATCAGCCATGATGACCCGCCGTACACGCGGCAGCAGATCCGGCGAGCGCTGCAGACGTGGGCCTACAGCGAGCGCCTACGCAGCAAGGCCGACCCGCCCGACGACTCGGCGGCGGTGGTGCGCTGGCTGGAAACCGGGACTGTGGCGCTGGCTGAACTGGCGAGGCCAGGCAGCGGCCCAGCCCGTGTCCGGGCGATCCTCGACCGGATCAGCCGTAAGCAAGACGGCAAACCGGCCGCCGCTAACACCGCCACCCGCAAGCGCATCGTCATCAACAACGCGATGGAATACGCCTGCGAGATCGATGCGCTTCCGGCTAACCCGCTCAAGTCCGTGAAATGGACCAGGCCCCGCATGCTGACCACCGTCGACCCGCGAGTGGTCATCAATACCGCGCAGGCCCGGCGGTTCTTCGCCGCCGTGGAGGCACGAGGCAAACGCGGCCAGCGCATGAAAGCGTTCTTCGGCTGCCTGTACTACGCCGCGCTTCGCCCTGAGGAAGCATCGGACTTGCGCCGGGAAAACCTGGCCAGCCTCCCTGAGGAGGGATGGGGGGAAATGATCCTGACGCATTCTGTACCACGCAGCGGCTCCCACTGGACCGACAACGGCAGGCCCCGCGAACGCCGGCCGCTCAAGCACCGCGCGGACGGCGACACCCGCCGCGTGCCGATCCATCCAGAGCTGGTGGCCATGCTGCGCGAGCACCTGCACGAGTTTGGCACCGGCCCGCGCGGGCGCCTGTTCACCGGCCCTCGCGGCGGGATTATCACCGACCGGGCGTACCTCAAGGTGTTCCACGAGGCCCGCGCCCAGGCGCTCACGACCCAGGAAGCCAACTCGCCGCTGCTGGACGTGCCTTACGCCCTGCGCCACGCCGCCGTTTCCACCTGGCTGCGTGCCACCGGCGACCCGGCCCGTGTCGCGGAGTGGGCCGGGCACAGCGTGGCGGTGCTCCTGCGCATTTACGCCAAGTGCATCGCGGGCCAGCAAGACGAGGCCATGCGACGCATCCTCGACGCGACCCGGGACGGCCCGTCCAGGTCCGGCCCCGAAGACGACGCTTTGCTTTCGACGTAAGCGCGCCGTCGGAAACGCTTCACCACCCCCGACGGCAAGACCTCGGCAGATGCTACACGCTGCCCCGCGTGCAGTTGATCTTGAGAGCAGTCGGCTGATCTTGGGCGCGGCTCGGAGCTGGCCTCGTGTCCTGCTCGTAGCATTGGGCCGTGCTTATTGCCCGAGCCGCTGTGCCCTTTTGCGCGGGGATGCTGTGCGCGTGACCTCGTTGCAGGTAGAGAACCTGATGACGTTCGGGGATTTCCGGCTGTGCCTGGATGATCAGCGCTGTACGGTCGTCGGGCCGAACGGCGCGGGGAAGTCAAACATCGTCCGCGTCGTTGATCTTGTGCAGAAGGCCGTGGACTCGGTGAGCGAGGGCTACGGCAGTCCGCGGTGGCGCGCGGCTGATCAGGTCCTCCGGTCATACGCGGCAGCTCGTCATCACGGGGAGCCGCCGGACCGGGCAGCGGTCGTTCGCCTGGCAATCGAGCTGACCACACCTGGTGAGCGCGCCCAGGTTGGCACGTTCGTCCGCGCCGCGATCTTGCACACGGTCATCCAGGAGATCAGCACGGGCGATAGCGCTATTCGCGTGGCCCTGGCGGAGTGGGCAGAGCGGGAGATCACCGAGGAGCGCCTGGCGGCGTTGTTCTCTGGGGTGATCGTGTTGCGGCATGCGGGCATGGCCCATGTGCCATGGGAGATCAGCTACGAGTTCTGTCTTGACGCGGCCGAGTATTCGTGGCTGCTGGTAGGTCCGGGGATGTCCCACGGTATTGTCCAGGCGGACTCGTCGGCCGCGCGGCTGTCCGCCACGGCCCGCCAGCCGCTCGCGGAGTGCCTGCTGGGTGTGCCGCAGTCAGCCAGCCCGCCCGTGCTGCCAGTCCCGCTGCCGAGCTTCGACCTGGCCCAGATGTGCCCGGGTGCGGGCGCGGCCGCGGCTGAGCCTGTGGTGCACACCGGAACGGGGATCATCGATCCGCAGTTCACGGTGTTCCGCCGGGCGATCGAGCTGCTGGGCCTGCCCGCTCCCGAGAATGCGGGTCAGCGGACTTTTCCTCTGGCGTACGTGCTCAGCGCGATCCTGAACGATGGGGTGATCGTGGTCGGGGAGCAGCTGCGGGGCCTGGGCACCGGCGGCACCCCGCCGCAGCAGCTCGGGCCGTATCCGTGGGAGGCGCTGGTATCGCCGACCCGCAGCCGGGCGCCCTGGCAGCTGCCGCTGCGCTTGTTCGAGCTCAAGAACGGATCACCAGACCAGCGCACCCGCTTCCAGGCTGTCCGGGATAACTTCGCCAGGCTTGCTCCGGGCCGGGTCCTCGATGTCAGGTTCCAGGCCGCGACGATGAATTCCCTGGAACCGGCGCCAATCGCCGCGGGGCAGGTGGCCATGCTCGGCCGGAGCGCTGCCGATGATCAGCCCGGTCCGGCCTACCCGGCGGCTGTCATTACCGTGGTGGTCGACCGGTCCGACGGCGCAGGGATGCATCCCGATGACCTGGCCGTCCAGCTGCACGGCGGCGGCACGTGGGAAGCGCTTGTCATAGCCGAAGCGCTCGCCGACGCCGCAGACCGACTCGTCATTCTCGATGAGCCAGCCGTGACATTGCATCCAACATGGCAGCGGGCGCTACGGGGACAGATCGGCGCTGCAGCAGGCCAGTTCCTAGTGATCACCCACTCGGCCGACCTGGTCCCGATGGGGAACGCCGACGACCTTGCCAGCCTGGTTCGCGTCGAGAACGAGACCGGGCAGACCAGGGCGCACCGTTTCGATCATGCAACGCTGGCCCGCGATGACGTCTCTCGGATCACCCGGGAATTCGCGTTGTCAGCCGACGCAACCTCGCTCTTGTTCGCCCGCGGCGTTGTCCTGGTGGAAGGCGAGACCGAACTGGGCGCGCTTCCCGAGTGGTTCAACTCCCATGCTGCCAGCACCGGCGGCAAACGTCCCGCGGACCTCGATCTGGCATTCTGGTCCGTCGGCGGCGACAACAGCTTCCGCACGTACCTGACTGTGCTGCGCGCGCTGGCGATTCCCTGGGTGCTGGTTTGCGACGGAGCGGCATTCGATGTCGAGAAGCGCCAGGCCCGGAACCCGCACATCTTCCACCAGGTCCTCAGGGCTGCGATCGATGCTCCCGCCCTGGCACAGTTCATGCACGATCTTGACATCGGAGAGCGCGAGCGGGTCATGACCGCCCGGACGTTCACCGACGAGCGCGAGCTGGGCGAGCAGTACGGCATCTTCACCCTCGCACGTGGCTGGACCACAGCTAGCAAGGCCAGCAACACGCCCGGGGACGAGAGCTTCGAGGCGTTCGTCCAGGCCGTGGCACCAGGCATACTCGGTCAAGCGGAAGAAGAAGTCGGTGACAGCAAAGTCCGCAAGGGCCGCTGGCTCGGTACCACACTCGCCTGTCCACCCGAGGTAGCTAACCTCTACGACCGCCTGGTCGAGGCGCTTGGTCGCCAAGGACTCACCTGCTAGCGCCAACAGCGTGTCCAGCGCCCCGTCTTCTGCCGCATCGCCGCCATCTGAACTGGCGTTCGGTCGTCATAGCGGACGACGCCGACTCCTCCCACCGGCACCGCTGTGCCCTCGCAAAGTCCTGGGGCACGGATAGGGCACAGCCAGCCGCATATGGGTGCTCCCGGCCGCATGCAGCCGCATGAGACGCGAACAGCCCCCGACCGCGTTCGTGCAGGTCAGAGGCTGTTATGCGAGGTGTGGCAGGTGTTGGGTTCGAACCAACGTAGGCTGAGCCGACGGTTTTACAGACCGCTCCCTTTGGCCGCTCGGGCAACCTGCCTCGCGCCGCCGATGTGACGGCACAGTGAAGGATAGCGGAACTCGCGTCCCAGGTCAGCATCGGGAGTCCCGGGACGGCGCAGCAGATCGGAGCTGGGTAGCGAGCGGATGTGCCAGCGAGGCCCGGGGCGTCTAACCTGGGACGCGTGGCATCCGAATCCTCTTTCGACATAGTGTC
>Ga0070699_100000240_pt1 | contig 53699 bp, 43 predicted proteins | sample KBSK1503metaG_FD_65473 | JGI IMG/M metagenome (GOLD analysis project Ga0070699, IMG submission 65473) | Corn, switchgrass and miscanthus rhizosphere microbial communities from Kellogg Biological Station, Michigan, USA - KBS K1-50-3 metaG | ecosystem: Host-associated > Plants > Roots >... | reverse complement strand
CGGCCGCCAACAGCTTGCACTCGATACCCGGGGCGACCTGCTCCCAGTCCGGCTCGGACCATTGCCGGGCCGGGGTCGGCACCGGCTGTTTGCCCGTCTCCTCGGCGATACGAAGGGCAAGCCGGCCCTGCAGCGCTGCAGTCGGACGCAGCAAATCGGTGGGCCAGGAGACGAACCGATCGACCACCGGGCGCAGGCTCTCCAGCTCACGCTGGCATTCCGGGCAGGAGGCGATATGGGCTTCCGCCGCGGCAGCCTCACTCGCAGGCAGAACCTGAAGGGCGTAGGCGCAAGTTACCTCGCTCTGCTCGCAGCGGTTCGGGTTTGCGCTCGGGCTCATGGGTTTCCCGCTTCCCCGGTCAGCGCTTTCCGCAGCTTGTGCAATCCTGAACGGATGCGCGTCTTGATAGTTCCGAGCGGCTGCTTCAGCCGCGCCGCAGCTTCGGTATGCGTAAGCCCGGCGAAGAACGTCGTCTCGATTGCCAGGCGCTCGTCCGGCGTGAGCGTTTGTAATGCTGCGCGCAGCGACTGGGCCTGGTCGCGCAGCACGAGCAGGTCGTGCGGATCGGCTGCGGCCTCGGCCGGCGGCTGTTCATCGCCGCTGACGCTGCGCTTCTTTCGGCTCTCGAAGCGTAGGCGGTCGATCGCCCGCGAGCGCGCCTGGTTCATGATCCAGCCGAGCACGGTGCCGTTCGCTGCGTCGTAACGCCCCGCGCGCCGCCACACCTCATGAAAGACGTCGACGGTGAGTTCCTCGGCGGTCTCCCGGTTGGCCGTGATTCGCATGACCAACGTGAAGACAGGGCGATGGGCTCTCTCGTAGAGTGCATGCAGTGCAAGCTGATCGCCCTCGGCGATCGATTGGACGAGCGTCACCCATTCCTGTTCCGGCACCGGGGCCTTGGCCTCGGCATACAGGACATCGCCAAGTGTTGCGGGCGACTCTTGTGCACCTGCTTTAGCCATGTCGGATAGATTCACCATTGGGCCAGATCTTGCAAGGCTTTCGCCGATGGATAAGTGTCAGCGACCGATGCACGCTTTCCACCCTGCGGCCGGCGCATCTGCACTGGATGATCCTAGTGGTTAACGCCTTCGGCATGGCCTTCGGCTCTCCTCATGGATCTCTGGAGCGCCTTGTCATCGGCAAAATGGAGCCAATCTTCTCGCCGCTACGGAACAATCCAGCACTGCTGCGGAGACGCTGAAGTGTTTCCAGCTTCGGGGCAGCGACCCGAAGTGCGCAACCTGCTGAAATAGAGGCGGCGCTGGCCGAAGACGGCAAAGGCTCGGGCGTCCGACTCAGGAGCCGCAAGCGGAGCCGTTGAAGGTCCGTCCTCGGCCTTACCGTCACCCCCCGCCCCGGGCAGGGTGCGGCCGCGATCGAGGGTGCACATGACGCGATTGGGGCCGACGAGATCCAGGACGGCGCGCCCGCGCAGGGGTTCCAGGGCCGGCTTCCAGGGGGCCAGGGATGAAGGTGTCCGCGCGATGGATGACGGCGAGCCTACGTGTCGGCGTCGTAATGGTGCGTTCGTAGACGCCGGAGATCCGGCTTCCCGGCTAGTGCCGTACGTGGATGGCGTTCAGCTGGCGTGACTGCGTCTCGGCGAGGTGTGCCGTCTCGCGCTGTCTCAGGCTGCGCATCATCTGCGGCTTCGGCGACAGGGAGGTTGAGCTGCCGTGAGACGCCGTGGGACGAGGATGAGGTCCTCGAACGGTGGCGCCGTGCGGTACCGAAACGTCGGCCATGGCCCTCGTGGACGGTGCAATCGAGGAGTCTCTGCCGACCGCCCGCAGTTTCGCCGATCAAAATGGCGCCAAAGCCCCTGAACCAGGCCCGACTGCTAGCCGCTGATTTGGTCGATGCCACACTTCCTGAGGGCTTATAGCGCCAGTGATTGATCAGGCGGAAAACCGCACCTCAAGCCTGGACTGTGTAAGCTGTAGCAGGCCCCCGCAACCATCTATGTCGGACTCCCTAATGATTCGGTTCCAGGCTTGATTTGGAGTGCAGCTTGGTTCATGCGCCTGAACTCCATGCGTTGTTGATCGCGAGTTGTACACTGCTCGGGACCGAACCCGGCTGAACGCTACCGTCGGCCACTCCGTCTGTGCCCGTGAAGCTGGCCATCGCGCTTACGAGCTGATCGACGGCGGACCGGTTGAGGGTGCGACCGTCGCTGATGGCGAATTCGTCGAGCTGGCTGGCCGCATCCGTGTACCAGCTCGTCAGCCTGATGCGATCCGCCGAGCCGAGTATGGAGACGATAAGATCGTCCCCAATCCGCCCGAGCCATACGTCGTCCGGGACATTCACATCCCCGAACTGGAGGCGATCTGTTGTCAGGGTGTCGGCATCCTGATTGGCGATGATGTCTTGTCCATCGCCCCTGCTGAATAAGTACACGTCATTGCCGGCGCCTCCGATCAAAGTGTCATTGCCGGTACGACCGTCCAGCGTATCATCGCCACCGCTGGCATTGAGCACGTCGTCACTCGTTCCTCCAAGGAGCTGATTGTTGAACGTGTTACCAGTACCGGTGAATGCCACACTCCCGGTGTACCGAAGGTTCTCGACGTTACTCCCAAGCGTATAGCTCGCGAGCGTCGTGCGCACCTCATCGGTGCCTTGACCCGATGCCTCTGTCACAGTGTCGCCGACCTCCCCAAGGACATAAATGTCGTCTCCGGTCGACCCTGACATCGTGTCGTTCCCAAGGCCCCCATCGAGGAAATCGCTACCCGAGCCACCATTCAAGGTGTCATTGCCGGCCTCGCCAGCCATGTGGTCATCGAAATTGGATCCAGTCAGCGTGTCGGTGCTTGCCGTGCCGCGGTACCATGTCTCCGAGCTGATTTTCGCACGGTCCCAGATCGTCCCGCCGCCGAACTCGATCCTCTCGATGCCGTAGTTCGACGTTGTCGACCAGAAGTGCTCGTCCACCTCGATCCGTTCGCCTGTCGCAAGCACGTCGACCATCAGGTCTGTGCCGATATGGCTCAGCAGAACGTCGCTGGGATTGAGGTTCGTGAGACGAAGCGTGAAAGCGGCGGGCCTCACGCGCAGCTAGGTGGCCTGACCGACGCCCCGCCCGTCCTCAAGTCCGATCCGCGCGCGATCTTCACCGCCGCCAGTAAGGCGCAGCAGGCCGCGGGGAAGCAATGTTGACGAAGAAAGTCTCGCGTTGGGCGTCATAGACGGCCCAGCGCGTGCGGCCGGCCACTTTAATCTCGGCTGTGCGCTCCCGGCGCGCGATATCGACCACCGAGACCGAATACGAATCTGGAATTGACGGGTCACCGACATTCGCCGCAATCAGGGTGCCACGCACGGGATCGAAGGCAAGTCCGTTCGGTTTCTCTCCGACCGGAACCTTAAACGCATCACGCTCCAAACCGGGGGCAAACACCGAGACGGTGTTTTCGCCTCGATTGGACGTAAAGACCAGGCCGCGCTCCTCCGACACGAGCGCGCCGGCCACTCCCGGTAGAACTCCGCATTGAGAGGGTACGTCACCCGATCATTCCCGCGAGGTAGAGAGTGATTCCCGCCGCGCAGCAGGCGGCCAAGGTAGGGATCATTCCGACCTTGAAGCGGAAGATGGCGACGGCCGCCGCCAGTGAAAGTAGAAGCGCCCAGATGTCGACACTCGACAGGACCGGCGCATCGAACGAGACCGGAAAGGCGCGCACCGGCATCGTCTGACGGAAAACCGTGTGGATCGCGAACCAGATGGCTAGGTTCAGGATCACGCCCACCACGGCTGCCGTGATGGCGGACAGCGCCGCACTCAGTCCCTTGTTGCCGCGCAGCCTCTCGATGTACGGGGCACCGAGGAAGATCCAAAGGAAGCACGGGGTGAACGTCACCCAGGTGGCGAGCAGACCGCCGAGCGTCCCGGCCAGCATCGGCAACAGGCTGCCCGGATCGCGGAACGCGGCCATGAAGCCCACGAACTGGAGCACCATGATCAGCGGCCCCGGTGTCGTCTCGGCCATGCCGAGGCCGTCGAGCATCTCGCCGGCCTTGAGCCAGTGGTAGTGCTCGACCGCCTGTTGGGCGACATAGGCAAGGACCGCGTAGGCGCCGCCGAACGTCACCATCGCCATCTTGCTGAAGAAGACGGCAATCTGGCTGAAGACGTTGCCGCTGCCAAACGCCCATAACAGCGCCGCCACGGGAATGAGCCAGAGCGCCAGCCAAACGGCCGAGACTTTCAGCGATCGCAATACGCTCGGCTTTGCGTGCTCGGGCAGTTGCTCGCCGAGCAGACTGTCGACGACGGCCTCCGAACCCTTGGCCTTGGCCGGACCGTGACCGCCACCACCGTGGAATGCCGCAATCCCCATGCTGCCGCCGACGAAGCCGATCAGCGCCGCGCCGAACACGATGATGGGGAACGGAACGTCGAGGAAGAAGATGCCGATGAACGCCGCGACGGCCAACCCGATCAGGACCTGGTTCTTGAGCGCGCGCTTGCCTATGCGAACGACAGCCTCGATCACAATTGCCAGCACTGCCGCCTTGAGGCCGAAGAACAGCGCAACGACGATTGGGACGTTGCCCCAGCCGGCATAGACGTAACTCAGTGCCATGATAGAGATAATGCCGGGCAAAACGAACAAACCGCCCGCGATGATACCGCCGAGCGTGCGGTGCATCAGCCAGCCGATGTACGTTGCAAGCTGCTGGGCCTCGGGACCAGGAAGAAGCATGCAGTAGTTGAGCGCGTGCAGAAACCTTTCCTCGGAGACCCACCGCCTCTCCTCGACCAGGATGCGGTGCATGACCGCGATCTGGCCGGCCGGGCCGCCGAAACTCAGCGCCGCAACCCGCATCCAAGTCCAGAAGGCCTCGTGGAGGGAGACCCCATGGGACGGGGCCCCCACTTCTATGGTCGTCGTGCGGGTGGCAGCGGCATCGTTCACATCAGGCCCCCGGTTTGTTGCTGGGCCAGTTGTGGGTCTCGTCGGTCGCGTCGCGGCACCAGCGATACATGGCGTCGTAGAAGCCCATAGCCGCCTCGAGCTGCGGAAGGTCGTCCCGGTACATCCGCGAGTAGCCGAGCGACGCCGCGAGCAAGCCCGCCGACTGTGGGGTGAGATCCGGACGCGCCGTGTCGGCACCGCGTACAATCTTGGCGAGCTGCAGCAACGGGTCTGTCTTTAAGCTGAACTCTTCGATCATGGTGTCGAAGGTGCAGGTGTCGCCGCGATGGCTCCAGTACACGCCCTCGATGTCGAACGGTGTCGCACTGAACCGTTCGGCGACTGCCGTGACCTCGGTTGGGAGGACGAACAGGAACACCGCGTTCGGGTCGATGAAGCGCCGGATCAGCCAAGGACATGCGATGCGGTCGACCTTGGGCCGGCTTCGTGTCACCCAGACCGTGCGGCCCTTGTCGTCGCGCGTTGGCAGCTTGTCGGTTTGGACGAGCGGCTCGTTGGCCTTCTTCCAGGCTTCGAAGCCGCCTTCGAGGGTCTGCGCTTCAATGCCGTCGTGGCGCAGCCAGGCCGCGGTGCCTTCGCTCAGCTTCTGCCCGCGCTCGCAAACGACGACAACGCTCTTGCCCCGGTAGTCCGCCGCCCAGCTTGCGATGACCCGATAGTCGCGGCGCAGCGAGCCGGGTACTAGCCGCGGATCGGTGCGATAGCCGTCATCGATGCGCACGTCGACCACCGCAGGGCAATGCGGCAAGCCGATGAGTCGCGAGAACTGCTGAGTTGTGATGACAGTTGTTGCGGGCATGGCGTCCCCTCCCCTATTCGGGTGCGTGGACGCGATGTTTCAGCCGCAGCCTCACGGGGCAATCGCGGACAGGCCCTTGTGCTCTTGATGCCATGCTCTCCGTGATGGGGCAAGAGCAGTTGATGTCGATCTCGGTCTTGTGATTCATTGGAGTTCGTCCTCAGGAGGCGCTACCAGAAAGATCAAAGCGCAAGCCCACGCCGGTCCGCGCAGCCTCTTGATACGCGGCCCATGCGGCGGCCACGTCTTGTATGCCGCTGCCGCTGGAATCGAAGATCACCAGCTCATCGGGCGACAGGCGTCCCTGCTTGCGGCCCGCTGCAAGGTCCGCAAGATCGGCGTGCACGCTGTCTTTGGAGACGGCGCCCGATCGCAAGGCATGGTTCAGGTCGCCGCCGGAGGCACAGGCTCCCGCGTCATCGACCAGGATTCGCGCCCGGCGCATCAGGGCCGGAGCTATCTCGTGTTTCTCGGGATTGTCGGCCCCGACCGCAGCCACGAAGCAGCTTCTGAGGTCCAGGTCCTCTGTCAGAACCGGCGATCTCGAAGTCGTGCAGGTGATGCAGATGTCCACCTCCGCCACCGCAGCGCTGACGCTCGGTGCAGGCGTGATGGAGCAGTCGGATGTCGCATAGGCTGCGGCGAAAACTTCAGCGCGGGCAGTGTCGATGTCAAAGACGTGCACGGTCCGAAGTGGAAAGGCCGAGCGTATTGCTTCGAGCTGGTACTTCGCCTGAGCCCCGCAGCCAATAATCGCTGCGCGCGTCGAGTCCTTGCGGGCGCCGTATTGCGCGGCGAGCGTCGCCGTGGCGGCCGTGCGGATGCCCGTCAGCGCAATCGAGTCCATAACGGCCAGCGGCCGGCCGTCCTTGGCGTCTGAGACCACCACGATCCCCTGGATCGTCGGGAGGCCCCGCAGCTTGGCGTTCTCCGGCAGATTGACGTTGACCTTCGAGGCAAAGGCCAGATGCGAGCCAGGCAGAAGCCCGGACTTGACGTGAATGGACCCGCCTTCGACTTTGAAGCCGACGGATCGACCCTGATCGCCGCGGTTGTCGGCAAGAGCCGCATAGGTGTCACGGAGCGCTGCGATTGTAGTCTTCGGGCGAAGAAGTTGCTCCAGATCGCGAGCTGACAGCAGCACGATGGATGCTTGCGACATTGGTCGCTCCTCAAACACCGCTCAGTATTTCGGGCGGTGCGAGACGGCCCATTCCCGGGCGTGCTCGATCGGCCCGCGTGGCGGCAACGAGGCCCGGAAGCGTTGGACTGATGGCAACGCCTCCATAGTCTCCCTCCACCGGCAGAAGGCTGGGTATTTCGGATACATCGTCTTGCCTTCCTCCGTCAGGCTGAAGGAAAAGGTGCACGGCACGAGATAGAAGTCCGCAAGCGTGAGGTCGGCTCCTAGCAAGTATTGTTTCCCGTGGCCCAGCTGGCGCTCCAACACCTGGAGGCCCATCTCGACCTTCGGCAGCGCATGGGCCACGACCTTCTCGTCGGACGCGATGCCAAGTCGTGGGAATACCAGGCGCTCGTGCGTCACGTGATAGATCATGTATGTGTAGTAGTAGGAATTGACCGCGCTGATCCATTGGTGCATGCGCGCGCGGTCGCGGACATTTTTCGGCTGAAGCGGTGGTTTCTCAAATGTCTCGTCGACGTAGGTCACGATGGCGCTGGTCTCATAGACCGTGAAATCGTCATGCTGCAGGACCGGCACGCGATTGAAGGGGTGCAACGCGAGGTGCGTCGGCTTGCCCATCTCGGTCTCGAGATCACGGAACGTGTACGCTGCACCCTTATGTGTAAGAATGAGCCGCACAATGTGAACAAAGGTGCTGTAAGGAAAGCCGAATACGATAGGGTCTGACATCTTCTTCTCCTCCCAGATGGTTTCATCGAAGGCGGTCACGCGAGCTCACCGCCGCCAGAAACGCTTGGCCGCCTCGCGGAGCGCCTGTTCGCGAGTGAGGCCGATGTCAGCGAGGAGCCGCCTTTCCTGGGTCAGCTCCCTCAGCGCTTTTCTCTGGCCGCTACGGACGATCCAGGCCGCAACAGCGTTCAGGAACGCGCCCAACACTGACGTGCGTGTCTCGGGGAGAGCGCCTGGGGAGCGGTCTGCCAGGGCCGCTCCTTGGAGCGCTTGAACACACATTGGGTTGCTCCGGATTGGGCGCCGCTCGTTGTGAGCGTTCGCGACGGAGCAGATCAATAGGATCAGGAATTGGTTGCCCGCAAAGCATCGTTTCTCTACCCTGCCTGAGTTTTTCTCATGAGAGAGGGTCGCTTGCGCCGGCTGCCTCCGCTCAATGCGCTGAAGGCCTTCGAGGCCGCCGCCCGCCACGAGAGCTTCACGCGGGCGGCCGAGGAGCTGTTCGTCACCCAAGGCGCCGTGAGCCACCAGGTCAAGGCGTTGGAGCAGGAGCTCGGGGTCAAGCTTTTCAATCGCGAGCGCCAGCGACTCGTGATCACCGAGGCTGGTCGCCAGTATCTCACCATCCTGCGGGACGCCTTCGACCGCATCGCGCTCGGCACCGAGCGGCTGCTTCAGCGCCAGAGCACCGGCGCCCTCACGGTCAGCACGTCACCGGATTTTGCCGCCAAGTGGCTGGTGAACCGGCTGGGCCGCTTCGCAGAGGAACATCCGAGCATCGACTTGCGCGTGTCGGCGACACTGCATCACGTCGATTTCGCGCGCGAGGACGTGGACCTCGCCGTGCGCCATGGCGATGGCAACTGGCCGGGGCTTGATGTGACGCGGCTGAGCGCGGAGCAGCTGTTCCCGGTGTGCAGTCCCAAACTGCTTGCCGGGCGCAGTCGCTTCACCAAGCCGGCCGATGTGCTCAAATTCCCGCTCATCCATGTCGACGACCGAAAGGACTGGACGAGATGGCTGGAGGCGGCTGGGGTCTCGGGCGCTGAGTTCTCGCATGGTCCCGTTCTCAATCGCGTGAGCATGGCCATCGATGCCGCCGTCGATGGCCAGGGCATCGTACTTGCGCGCACCACGCTGGCGGCAACCGATCTGATCGCCGGGCGATTGCTGCGCCCGTTTGCCGAGGAGCTGCGCCTGTCTAAGACCTATTGGATCATCTGTCCGAAGGCCACGGCAGGCCTTCCGAAGATTGTGACGTTTCGGGGTTGGTTGTTGACCGAAGCGGCCAACGACGTGCGCCAGCTAAAGAAGCTAGGCGTGTCCAGGACAAAGGGTTGAGACGTGAGGCGATACGGTTTGAAATTCAGTAGACGAGGGATGTTGGCGGGGCTGGGAGCCGCAACGCTGTTTCCAAGTTGTGCCCTCTCCGCCCCACCGCACAAGCTGAAGGTGGGAGAATTCGAGATCACCGTCTTGAGCGACGGGTATCTCACGGTTCCGACACGCTTTCTAGCGCGCAACGCTAGTGAGGCCGAGATCGTGTCGGCCATCGGGGTCGGGACCGCCGCGATCACCCCGCCTTGCAATGTCACGCTGGTGCGCACCCCGACGGAGACGATCCTCGTCGATGTAGGTTCCGGGTCACATTTTATGCCCGGTGCCGGCAAGCTTGCCGAGAATATGGAAGCGGCCGGCATTGACCGGCATTCCATCAGCAAGGTCGTCTTCACACACGCGCACCCCGATCATCTCTGGGGTGTCCTCGATGACTTCGACGACACGCCGATGTTTCCCGGTGCCTCCTATCTGATCTCCTCCGCCGAGCTGAACTTCTGGTTGGCTCGGGACGCAACCTCGCGTCTCCCCGAGGACCGGCAGAATTTTGCCGCCGGCGCGAGACGAAATCTGGAAATGATCAAAGACAAGCTACAAACCATTGAACCGGGGCAGGAGATTGCAGCGGGCATGCGTGTGCTCGACGCGTCCGGCCATACGGCTGGCCACATGTGCGTCGAGCTTTTTTCAGGACGCGAGGGGGCCGTGGTTCTCGGCGACGCCCTCACCCACCCCATAATCTCCTTTGCGCATCCCGACTGGATGCCGGCCGCCGACCATCATGATCCACTGCGTGCCGCGGCGGTGCGCAAAGCATTGCTCGACAGGCTCGCAACCGATCGTGAGCGCGTCATCGGCTTCCATCTGCCCTTCCCCGGGATCGGCTTTGTTGAGCGCGATGGATCGTCCTACCGCTTCGTCCCTGCGTAGCTTTTGTCGGCAAGGACACGCAAGCGACGCTCATCATCGGCAGCCTCGGCCAGCAGCCAATCCCGAAGCGTGGCGACTTTGGGATCGCGGGACGCCAGTTTCGGGTAGACGATCCAATAGGTGTTATCGAGCGGGAGCGCCACATCGATTGGCACGACGAGGCGGCCATGCAGCAGGTCCCATGCCGCAAGCGTCGTGCGGGCAAGTGCAACCCCCTGTCCATCGACGGCTGCATCAATGAGCATGCTGGCTTGGTTCAGAACTGGTCCGCGTCGAGCAGATGCTGAAATGCCGGCAGCTTCGAACCATTTCGACCAGGTGGTCCAGCCGTCCAGGCGGAGCAGCGGAAGCTTCAGGAGATCGGCCGCTTGCGTGATGCGAAAGCGGCCAGAGACGAGTTTTGGGCTGCAAACCGGCACAAGCCGTTCCGGACAGAGCGCAACGGCATCGAGACCCGCCCAATACCCATCGCCATGGCGGACCGCAAGGTCCACGTGGTTCGCAATGAGGTCCCCGTGCTTGGTCGTTGTCGAGACGCGGAGGTCGACCTCCGGGTAGGCCGCAGCAAAGCGTCCCAGCCGGTGCACGAGCCACTTGGCACCGAAATCCGGTGAGGTGCTGATGGTCAAAATGCTCGACGGCCTGTCTTGAAGCAAACGGTCCGTTCCCACGGCAATCCGCTCCAGCGCATCACGGACGACAGCCAGGTATTCCTTGCCGCCGCTGGTGATGACGAGCCGCTTGCCGTCGCGAGCAAACAGCTTAAGGCCGAGCATCGCCTCAAGCGATTTCACCTGCTGGCTTACAGCTGCCTGGCTGACGCCGAGTTCTTCTGCGGCTCGTGTGAAGTTCTCGTTGCGCGCCGCTGCCTCAAAGGCTCTGAGAGCGTTCAGGGGTGGCAGACGGCGTGGCATCGGCAGGACCTTGGATGTGTCGCGATGATACCGCCGGGCGCTGCCGACCAACAACAGGAGCATGGTCCCCTGCCCATGAGAAAATCTTGGATCACCCCAAGAAACGATGCTTTGCGCGCTGGCACCGTGAGGGACTATCTCGAACCCTACGTCGCGCATTGACGCGCGGTCGGGTTCTTGAAGCAGCCGCCCGACACTCAGGAACTGTCCGTACCAAGTGCTGCCTCCACCCTCATGCGGGAGGAGCGCTCATGAGCGCCCAAACCATCACGCTTGCGCCATCGTCGGCCGCAGCCAACCCATCCAAGGCCGCCATCGCGGCTCGCACGAAGCTCATGCTGGAAGGTCCGATCCTGCCCACGTTGCTGCGGCTCTCGGCACCGAACGTGCTCAATCTGCTCGCCATCGCCGGGATGATCACCTTCGACGGCCTCTTCATGGGACGGCTCGGGGCAGATGCGCTTGCAGGCGTCTCGCTGGCCTTTCCGTTCGTCATGCTCATCCAGCACACCGCGGCCAGCGGCATGGGCGGCGGCGTTTCCTCCGCCATCGCCAGGGCGCTAGGCGCCGGCAAGCGCGACGTGGCCAATGCGTTGGTCTTGCACACTCTCGTTCTGGCGCTCGCCCTGGCGGCCCTGTTCTCAACGATCTTACTCCTTGCTGCGCCCACGCTCTTCCGTTGGATCGGCGGTCACGGGGCCATGCTCACCGCCGCGATGAACTACGCCAACGTCGCTTTCAGCGCCGCCGTCTCGATTTGCATGCTGAACCTGCTTGGGAGCGCCGTGCGCGGTACGGGCAACATGGCGTTGCCTGCCGCCGTCATCGTCGTCAGCGTGCTCGGGCACATCCTGATTTCTCCTTTGCTGATTTTCGGTTGGGGGCCATTCCCGGCGCTTGGCCCTGCGGGTGCCGGATGGGGCCCGATCGCCTCGTTCGGCGCCGGCAGCCTTGTGCTGCTCGCCTATCTTCTCTCACGTCGGTCGCTGGTCACGTTGACCTTTCGCGGCGCCACTCTGCGCTGGCCTCTCTTTGCCGACATCCTCAAGGTCGGCGTGCCCGGGCTGATCAACGTGATGATCACCAATCTCTCGGTGGTCCTGCTGACCGGCATTGCGGGCCACCTGGGCAAGGAAACCGCGATCGGCTACGCGCTCGGAGCTCGACTTGAATATGTTCTGATCCCCCTGGCTTTCGGGTTCGGCACGTCCATCGTTGCGATGGTGGGGACCAACTGGGGCGCCAGACAATATCGGCGCGCGAGAGAGATCGCCTGGACCGGAGCCGGCACCATCGCGGCCACTTGCGCGGCGATCGGTGTCTTCTTCGCAATCTTCCCAACGCTGTGGCTGGGCCTCTTCAGCGATGCTGATGACATCATCGGCCTCGGCACGTCGTACCTCCAAGTCGTAGGGCCGATCTACAGCCTTTATGGCCTCGGCATGGGGCTCTACTTCGCGACCAGGGCTTCGGCAACGCTCTGTGGACCGTGGCGGCCAACGCCCTGCGCCTCCTGATCAGCAGTGCCTGCGCGCTGATCGCCGTCTACTGGCTCGGCTATGGCGCTCTCGGCTTCTTCGTGTCGATCGCGGTGGGTTTCTGCGCCTACGCCGCCCTGACATTGGTCGCTGCTCTCCGCATCCAAGATCCGCTTCCAGCGCAAGCCACTTAGCCACACACCCCGCCTCCGGAGGACAACCCAATGCGTGCTGCGCTCATTCCTGCACTGACAGCGGTTCCACTCATCCTCATGAGCGCCACCCAAGGTTGGTCGCAGCCCATATGTAGGCCCACGCTCGCCTTCACCGAGGCGCACTACGCACCGACGAAGCTGCCGAAGCTGGAGCGGAAATGGACGGTCGCGTTTACGGTGGACGCTTCTCCATGCGCGACGAGTTCCGGCAGCTTCTCCATTCTGTTCACGGTGTGGAATGAGAATGCGCCCGACATCGAGTATGTCGAGACCCTCCAATGGGTTCCGAACCTGAACGTCATCTCGAAGGAATTCTGGGCTGATGAGGCGGTTGGGGCATACAGGCTCAATGACATCGCCCCATGTACATGCTCAAGTTCCAAGAAATAGTCCGCTTCCTATTGCGAAGCAGAAGTCTGGTCCGCGTCAGAGATGACGAAAACTTGGGGTCAAATCTGAGACCTGGTCACGAGTCCCTCAGCCTCTTCCCGGCAGGCCGCGACCCCGATCGAGCGTCCAGGTGACCCGGTTCGGGCCGATCATCCCCATGACGACACGCCCCTTGAAGGGTTCAAGCGCAGGTCGCCAAGGGGCCAGGGTGAACGTGTCCTGGCGCCGAATGACAGCGAGCTTGCCGGTTGGCGTGGTGATGGATCGCTCGTAGACACCGGCAATTTGCCGGCCGGGCTCAGCGGGCAGGTAGGACGCGTTGAGACGGCGCGACAGGTCATCCGCCAAGCTTTGAGTCTCGGCTTGCCGGAGCAGCCGCATCATGTCGGGCTTTAGCGCCACGTCGCCGGCAGGACCGACCTCGGCGAGCTGGCGCGCGACCAGCCAGCGCCCCCGGGTGGCGAGGGCGGTGTCGACCTCGGCTGCAAATCCCCGCGCTGTAGTGTCGGGACGCCACCTGGAGAGGATCGCCTGGTCGAGCCAGGCCGGTCCCTCATAGGCCGCATGGCGTTCGAACTCGACGGGCGAGAGGACCTGCAGCTTGGGATGGGAGGACGGCCTGACCTGGAGGCTGTCGCCGCCGATCGCCACGAGCATGCCTCGGGCGGGCACTTCACCGGCCTGGAGCCGCCCGAGCTCGGCGTAGTGCACCCTCGCCGGTGTCCCTGGAGGGGGACGCCTTGCCACGGCATCGAGCACCGCGGTCCCCGGACCAGGCCGTCATGACCGCGGCCGCACTCAGGGCGGAGCAGGACTTGCGCAACCGGATGGCCGAGACCGAAGCCGACGCCTATGGCCTCGCGCGCGACAAGCAGATGACGGTGCACCAGCTGACGCCGGACGAGGTGGCCGAATGGAGAGCCTGTAGCGCCGGCATGATGGAGGATTTCATGAGTACGTCGGGTGAGATCGGGCGACGGCTGATGGCGGCCTACGGAAAGCTGCGGACCGATCCGTGCTGCACGGCCGGTCCCCAGGGCAACTTCTCCTACCGCTGACTGCCGACACCTCGCTTCATCCAACCAGAGCGGATGCCCTACGGGATCAGCACGGCGGAGCCGGCGAAGGTCCGGCTCTCCAGATCCCGGTGCGCCTGGGCGGCGTCGCGGAGAGGGCAGGTGCGGCCGATCTTGATCCTCAGTGTCCCGCCGGCGACGAGGCCGAACAGCTCGGCCGCCGCGGCGTGGAGCGCGCCGGGCTCCTTGAGGTAGTGGCTCAAGCCCGGCCGGGACACGGAGAGCCCGCCCCTCCTGGCAAGGTCGAGCAGGTCGAGCGGCGGCACATGGCCGGAGGCGTTGCCGTAGTTGACGGCCATGCCGAAGGGGCGCAGGCAGTCGAGCGAGGCCATGAAGGTGTCCTTGCCGACCCCGTCGAGCACCGCGTCTACGCCCTCCGGCGCGATCTTCCTCACGGCCGCCACGAAGCCGGTCTCGCGGTAGAGGACGGTGTGGCGGCAGCCGTGGGCGGCGGCGACCTGGGCCTTTTCCTGCGAGCCGACGGTGCCGATCACCGTGGCGCCCAGGTGGCTTGCCCACTGCGCCAGGATGAGGCCGACCCCGCTCGCCGCCGCGTGGATCAACACCGCCTTCCCCGGCCTGGGGTGCCAGACCCGGTTGACGATGAGGGAGGCGGTGAGGCCCTTCACCATCATGGCGGCGGCCTGCCGGTCCGAGATTCCGGGCGGGATCGGCACCAGCCGTCCCGCCGGCATGTTCCGCTGCTCGGCGTAGGCGCCGGTGCTCTGGTAGAAGGCGGCGTTGACACCCGCGTAAGTCACCCGGTCGCCCGGCCCAACCTCGGTGACGCCCGGCCCGACGCTCTCCACCACCCCGGCCGCTTCGTTACCCAGGATCAGGGGCATGGGGGCCGGGTCCGCGGTATAGAACCCGCCGCGCCGCTGGTTGATGTCGGAGAAGTTCACCGCGATGGCCGTGTGGCGGATGCGCGCCTCCCCCGCCGCCGGGGCGGGGAGATCCACCTCCTCCCAGCGCATGACCTCGGGGCCACCGTGAGCGTGGATGCGGATGGCTTTCATGGGCGTGCGTGTCCGCCTGTGCGGGGTGGCGATCAGAACACTCCCGGCAGAACGAGGCGGATCAGGCTGATCGTGAAGTTGTCGCCTGCGAGGGCGTAGAGCGCCGCCTCGAGGGCCACGACCAGGCCAAGCGCCGGCAGGAACCCCTGAAAGCGCATCGTGAAGAGATAGCCGAGCATCATCGAGAGGATGTCGCCAACCGAGTTGACGATGGTGTCGCCGGCATAGCCGGCGTAGGCGCGGCTCTGGCGATACCGGTCGATAATGAAGCTCGAGTTCTCGAAGATCTCCCACACCGCCTCGATCCCGACCGCAAGCACGAAAAGCAGGCCCGCCGGCAGCGTCCACTTGAGGCCCTTCTTGAAGATCAGCCACAGCAGCAGGAAGTAGACAGGCCCGTGCACGACATGCGTGAACGAGTAGACGTCGGTGAAGTGCTGCGACTGCCCCGGTCCGCTGCGTATGCCGTACCAGAGCTGGGTGCCGCCCTTGGGGAAGGGCATTCGCCCCATGGCGTAGAGAGCCGCGACGGCGACCACAACGATCAAGGCGGCGAGTGCCGACCAGAGCAACCACCCGCTCCAGCCCGTATCGCGCGTGCTGCTGGCGTTCTGAGGTGTAGGCATCAAGTCCCTCCCATCTCGATATGAATGCACCTATCAATGCGACCCGCCCGCCCCGCTCCAATTGGGTGTCGCCACCCTGGCTCCAACGCCAGTGCGGAATGGTGTCAGACCCAGAGGGTCTGACACCTACGTCCGGTCCAGCGCGTCTGCCACGCCCTCGAACAACTCTTCCACCGTGAAGGCGCGCGGGATGATCTGCTGCTCGACCGAGTACTGCACCATCAGCTCCATCGGCTTGCGGTTGGCCTCGACGCCGTAGGGGAAGAAGTCGATGCCGTCGGCGGGAGGCGGGGCGAGCGCCTTGCTCGCCTGCAGCAGGCGGTAGGTCTCGGCCACCACGTCGGGGCGGGCGTCGGCCAGCGCCTTGGAGACCACGAAGTAGTGGTTCACCGGCACGGTGCCGTATTTGGCCACCCAGGCCCTGGCCTGCTCGTTGGGGCCTGGGAACAGGTGGCGGATGTGGGGGTGATCCTTGGTGAGGTCGCCGGCAGGGATGGCGGCGTCCACGTCGCCGTCGATCAGCATCCGGTCGAGCGGCTTGGCGCCGGGGGCGGGGCGCTCGACGATCGCCGGGTCGTGGTATTCGGCGAGGTGGGCGTCGTCGGTGCACACCCAGCGCAGGCGGGAAAGATCGACACCGTGCTCGTGCTCGAGGATGCCGCGCACCCAGATGCCCGTGGTCTGGGTGTAGCTGCGCACGGCGATGCGGCGGCCTTCCAGGTCCTTAGGTTTCAGCTCGCTCTTCGCGGCGTTGTAGACGATGGTGTGGTGCTGGAAGCGCGCCATCACCACGGCGGGCAGCAGGACCAGCGGCTTGCCGTAGACCTTGGCCTGCAGGAAGCTGCCGATGGCGAGCTCGCCGGCGTCAAAGGCGCCCTCGCGGATCATTGGCTTGAAGCCCTGGTTGGCCGGCTTAGGCCCGCAGAAGTCGAGCTCGACGAGGTCGGAGCGGACCTTGCCCTCCTTGAGGGCACGCACCACGGGGTAGTCCGCGAGATTGGTCTTGAGGCGGACCTTGCCGGTGGCGGGATATGCGCTGGTCATGATGCGGTACCTCGCCTGAGGTGTAGGGTGCAATAAGGCGAAGCCGCATTGCACCGATTATCGCTTACCCCGGCCGACGCCGCCTGCGGCGAGGCTGGCTCGGTGCAATACGGGCTGACGCCCTATTGCACCCTACCTGCCGGCTACGATCTTCCCGCGAGCTGCCTTGCCTTGTCGAGGTGGCCGTAGCTGCGCACGGGGGCGCACATCAGGAAGCGATAGCCTTCCTTGAGGATACGCTCGGCGTTGCCTGCCTCCACGTGCGGGTGGCCCACGACCACGTTGTTGGCCTTGCAGGTGGCGACCACGTGCGCCATGGCCTCCAGCACCTTGGGGTGCTCGTACTGGCGCGGGAAGCCGAGCTCTTGTGACAGATCGCCCTCGCCGATCAGGATGGCGCCGATGCCCGGCACCTTCTTGAGCATGTCGTCGAGGTTCTCGATTCCCTTCATGTCCTCGATCTGCAGGATGACGAGGATCTCGCCCTTGGGGTCGAGCGGCCAGACGTCGGCGCGGGCGTAGTATTCCGGCTGGGTGAGGCCCCAGTAGCGTACCGCCCCCGTCGGGCCGTCGCCGCGGATGCCGGCGGGCTCGTATCGCTCCGCCGTCTGGAGGCGCGGATAGCGGCAGGCGGCAACCGCGTTGTAGGCCTCGTCCACCGTCGAGATGTGCGGGAAGACGATGCCGTAGCAGCCGAGGTCGAGGGCCTGCTTGGCGTGCCACTGGCCCCTCTCGACGCCGTTGGGCGGCACGCGCACCAGCGGCGTCACCGCCGGGGCGAGCGAGCCGCCCAGCGCGATCTGGCGGCGGTTGAGCAGGAACTGAAGCCCCTCGCGCAGCGCGCGGGCGTCCCAGGGATTGTGCTCCATCTCGAAGACCACGGCGTCGTATTTCGACGTGCCCATGGCGAGGGCAGCATCGATCTCGGCCGGCGAGAAGGCGGCGAACGCCGCCTGGCCCTGCTCCAGGGCGCGGATGATGCCGTTGAGGCGTGGCAGCTCGGTCATTGCGGTCAAACCCTTCTGGGCTTCCTAAGGAATGGCGAATGGCGAAATGGCGAGTGGCGAATGGTAAGTCGAGCGCTACGGAGCGGCTGTGCCTCCATTCGCCATTCCCCATTCGCCATTCGCGCTACTTCCGCTGCTTCTTCAATTGGGCATCGAGGCGCCCGAACACGCGGCGCGCATTGCCCTCGAAGATGCGCGCCTTGTCGTCGGCGCCGACGGAGAGCGCATCGACGTAGCGCTTGGTGTCATCGTAGTTGTGCCCTGTCCTGGGGTCGACGCCCCGCACCGCGCCCACCATCTCGGAGGCGAACAGGATGTTCTCGATCGGGATGACCTTGGTGAGCAGGTCGATGCCGGGCTGGTGGTAGACGCAGGTGTCGAAGAACACGTTCTTGAGAACGTGCTCCTCCAGTGGCGGGCGCTTCATGTCCTGCGCCAGACCGCGGTAGCGGCCCCAGTGGTAGGGCACCGCGCCGCCGCCGTGCGGGATGATGAACTTGAGGGTGGGGAAGTCCTTGAACAGGTCCGCCGTGATGAACTGCATGAAGGCGGTGGTGTCGCCGTTGATGTAGTGGGCGCCGGTGGCGTGGAAGTTGGGGTTGCAGGAGGAGGACACGTGCACCATGGCCGGCACGTTGAGCTCCACCATTTTCTCGTAGATCGGATACCAGTAGCGGTCGGTGAGGGGAGGGTCCTTCCACCAGCCGCCGGACGGGTCCGGGTTCAGGTTGCAGCCGATGAAGCCCAGCTCGTTCACGCACCGCTCCAGCTCGGCGACGCAGTTCTTCGGCGACACGCCCGGCACCTGCGGCAGCTGACACACGGCCACGAAGTTGTCGGGGTAGAGCTGCACTGCCTTGTGGATCAGGCCGTTGCAGATGCGCGCCCATTGCACCGCCGTGGCCTCGTCGCCGAAGTGGTGCGCCATGCCGGCGGCGCGCGGGGAGAAGATGGTGAGGTCGGTGCCGCGCTCGCGCTGCAATTTGAGCTGCGCGCCCTCCAGGCTCTCGCGGATCTGGTCGTCGCTGATGCCGAGGTCCTTGTCGGCGGGACGCCGGGTGGAATCTGTCAGCGCCGCGAGCTGGCGGTCGCGGAAGATCTGCAGCTCCTTGGGGGCCGTGGTGTAGTGGCCGTGGCAGTCGATGATCATCGGCGGTTCCCCTGTCGGAAGGGGTCTGACCCGGCGGGTCTGACCCCATGGCTCCAACGCTGGCTTATAGATTGCCCAGAATCAACATCAAGGTCGTGCCCTGGGGTCAGACCCGCAGGGTCTGACCCCGATCAGTCCCCATTCAACCCCACACGTCCCTTGCCGTCTCGACGATGAGGCGGAGCTTGGCGAACTGGTCGTCCGGCGTCATGGTCTCGCCGCCGATGCCGCTGGAGAAGCCGCACTGCGGGCTGAGGGCGAGTTGCTCCAGGGGGGCGAAGCGGGCGGCCTCGTCGATGCGGCGCTTGAGGTCGTCCTTCGACTCCAGCTTTGGGGTCTTGGTGGTGACGAGGCCGAGCACCGCGGTCTTGCCCTTGGGCAGGAAGCGCAGCGGCTCGAAGCCGCCGGCGCGCGGGCTGTCGTATTCCAGGAAATAGGCGTCGACGCCGATGCGGTTGAAGAGCAGGTCTGCAACCGGCTCATAGCCGCCCTCCGCCACCCAGGCGCCGGCGAAGTTGCCGCGGCACAGGTGCATGGCCACCACCATGTCCTTCGGCCGTCCGGCGATGGCCTCGTTGAGGAGCCTGGCGTAGGTGGCGGGCAGCGCGTCCGGGTCCTCGCCGAAGCCCGCCACCTCCTTGCGCAGGTTGGGATCGCACAGGTAGGCGAGGTTGACCTCGTCGATCTGCAGATAGCGGCAGCCGGCGGCGGCGAGGTCGGCGATTTCGGCGCGGTAGACGGCGGCGAGATCGGCATAGAACTCCGCAATATCGGGATACGCCTTCGCATCCACCGCCTGCCGCCCGCCGCGGAAGTGCAGCACGGTGGGGGACGGCACCGTCACCTTCGGCGTCTCCTTGGCAACCGACTTCAGGAACGCGAAGTCATCCACGAAGATGGGCCGCGGCCGGGCAAGCCTGCCGGTGACGGTGAGCGAGGCCGGCGAGCGCTCCGTCACGCCTTCGGCGGTGTGAAAGCGCACGGCGATCCGGGACGGCGCCTGCGTGACGTTGTCGAGCTTCAAAAGGAAATCGCGCTGCCACCAGGTGCGGTTGTACTCGCCGTCGGTAATGGAGCGCAGCCCGATGTCCTCCTGCATCCGCACCACCTCCCGTATGGCCTGCTCCTGGATGCGGCGCAGCTCCTCGGGCGGAAGACTGCCGGCCTCGGCCGCCCTGCGCGCCTCGACGAGGGCCGCTGGACGTATCAGGCTGCCGACCTGGTCGGCGCGGAACGGCGGGGTGGTGCGCTCGGGCATTGCGGCGGGCTCGATGTGCGGCTGGGCGGCACATTGTTATGGCCGGCGGCCACGGCTGTCCAGGCCGCCCTCCAACCGCTACGGCCGCCACGCGTCCATCCGCTATTCCCGCCGCGGCGGGGCGGGCGCAGACCGGCAGACTTCGACGGGTGCCTCTCATAGGGCCGAGGTCGCGAGGCGAGTCAGGCGCCGGCGCGCTTGACGATGAGAGCATCGAGCGCCAGGGCGCCCTGGCCTTGCGGACAGGCGAGCAGTGGGTTGATCTCCAGCTCGGCGATGTCTGGCGACCGCTCCATGAGGCCGCCGAGCGTGCAGGCGATGTCCGCCACGGCCGCGATGTCCACAGGCGGCGCGCCGCGGGTGCCGCGCAGGAGCGCTGCGCCCCTGAGGCGGCCCAGCGCCTCCACGACCGCAGCCTTGCAGGCGCCCGCGGGCAGCAGGGCCACGTCCTGCAGCGTCTCGACCCAGATGCCGCCGAGCCCGAGCATCAGCACCGCGCCCCAGTGCGGGTCGCGCTTTGCGCCCACGATCAGCTCGATGCACCCCGGACCTTTCGGCGCCATCGCCTCGACCAGCACGCCGTCGAGAGCGAGACCGGGCCTGGCCCGCTGGAGATTGGCGTGGAGCCTCTCCCAGGCCTCGGCGAGGAGGGCGCCGTCGCCGACGTTCAGGATCACGCCGCCGGCATCGCTCTTGTGGGACAGCGCCGCGGCCTGTGCCTTGAGGGCTACGGGGAAGCCGACGCGTGCCGCGACGCGCTCGGCCTCTGCCAGATCCTGCGCCAGCCCTCCGGGCGGCACCGGCACGCCCGCGGAGGCGAGGAGCGCCTTTGCCTTGTATTCGGCCACCGGCCCGGCGAGGGAATCGGCGAGGTCGAGCGGCTCACCACGGCCGGCCCCGTCATCCGACCTGTCCTCGGCAGAAGCCGCAAGAGCACGAGCAACCGCGTTGACCGCCGTCGTGGCGCGCACGGCCCGCTCGGTGGAGCGGAACAGGGCTGCACCCTCGGCGCGGGCCAGGCCCATGAAGCCTGCATCCAGCGGCATCGGGTCGCCGAGCATGACAAGGGCCACCGGCTTCTGCGAGGCGCGCATGGCAGGGAGGAGCTGCTCGGCCTTCTCCACCTGCTGCGGCGGCCGGCCGGGGAACAGCGACAGGATCAGGGAATTCACGCCGGGGTCGTCGAGGAGAAGCTGGGCGGCCCGCCGCATCAGCTCCGGCCTGCCAAAGGCGGCGGTGCCGAGGTCGAGCGGATTGTCGATCGTCACGAACGGCGGGAACAGCCCGCGCAGGGCGGCGGCGGTGGCGGGCGACCATTCGGCCAGATCGAGCCCCGCCGCGTGGGCGAAGTCGAAAGCCAGCCCGCGCACGGCGCCAGAGTTGGTCATGATAGCGGTGCGGCCGGGCGGCGGAACCGGCCGGGCAGCCAGCAGCAGGGCCACATCCGTGAGGGCGTCGAGCCCGTCCACCACCGCAACCCCGGCATGGGCGAGGACGGTGCGGGCCACGGCAAGGTCGCCCGCCACGGCGCCGGTGTGGGACTGGGCCGCGCCGCGCGCCGCCTGCGTGCGGCCCGGCTGCATCAGGACGAGGCGCTTGCCCTCTTCCTTTGCGCGGGCCGCCAATCGCAGCAGCGTCTGCGGCTGGCGCACCTGCTCCACGAACAGCGCCACCACGCCGGTTGCCTCGTCCTCCAGGATGGGCGCGAGGAAGTCCTCGGCCCCGAGCGCCGCCTCGTTGCCGGTGCTGACCAGAAACGTGACCCTGAGACCCGAGGCGACGAGCGAATCGCGGATGGCATTGGCGATGGCCCCACTCTGGGCGATCACGGCAACCCCGGCCATCCCGGCTGCAGCACTCGCCGCCGGCATCGGCTGGTACTCGCCGAAGGTGAGGGGGATGCCATCGACGTAGTTGACGAAGCCGAGGCAGTTCGGCCCGCTCACCAGAACGCCGCTCTCCCGGGCCAGCGCCGCCAGCCTCACCTGCAGCGCCCGACCCTCCGGCCCGGCCTCAGCGAAGCCGGAGGCGAACACGACGGCCGCGTTGACCCGGCGGCGCCCGCAGGCGGCGATGGCCTCCAGCACCGCCTCACGCGGCAGATTGAGGACGATGGCATCGAGCCCCTCCGGCAGGTCATCGATCGAGGCCACGCAAGGGTGCCCGGCAATCTCCGCCCTGGTACGGCTGACGAGATGCAAGCCGCCCGCGAAGCCGGCACGCTTGAGGTTGGCGAGCACATTGCCGCCGATGGAGCGCGGGTCGTCGGAAGCGCCGACGATGGCTACCGCGCGCGGCCTCAGGAGGCGCGCAACGGCGGTGGACGGGGTCGGATCCATCGCGTCGTTGGTCGCGTTCATCGTCGAGGTCAGCGGCGAGGGGTCTGACCCCGTTAGCCGCGCTTCATGGATTTGAGGCCGGGCCGGTAGCTCTTGTCGTCCAGGAACTGCTTGAGGCCCTGCTGACGCCCGCCCTCCGGGTCGATCAGGATGCCCTGCTCGTTCTTGGCGCCCAGATAGTCGAGCGCCACCTCCCACGACATGTCCTCCACGTTGCGGAATGCCACCTTGGCCTGGTGCAGCACCGTGGGGTTCTTGTCCAGCAGCACCTTCGCCAGCTCCCGCGTACGCCCCCGCAATTCTGCCAACGGCACCGATTCGTTGACGAGCCCCGTCGCCGCGGCCTTGCGGCCGTCGAAGGGAATGCCCGTCATGATGACGTAGAGCGCCGCCCGCCGGCCCATGAGCTGGCTCAGCGCCTTGGTGACGTTGCCGCCCGGCAGGATGCCCCAGTTGATCTCCGACACGCCGAAGGTGGCCTCGTCGGCGGCGATGGCGAGGTCGCAGGAGGCCATGGGCGTGAAGGCGCCGCCGAAGCACCAGCCGTTCACCATGGCGATGGTGGGCTTGGCGAAATTCATGAGCTTCTGCCCCTGCCAGGCGAACGCGTCGCGCCGCGCGCGCACCTGGACCATGCGGGGCTTGTCGTCGGTCTCGCGGAAATATTCCTTGAGGTCCATGCCGGCGGAGAAGGAGTCGCCGGAACCGGTCAGCACCAGCACCCCGCAGCGGTCGTCCACCTCCAGGGCGTCGAGCACCTCGTTCATCTCCCGGTTCATGACCGGGTTCATGGCGTTGCGCTTGTCGGGGCGATTCATGGAGACCCAGGCGATGCCGTCCTCGAGCTCGACGAGGACGGCATTGCCCCACGGCTCCTTCTCGCCGCCTCTCGCCTCGGCCTTGCCGCTCCCCGCGTCGGTCATGCTCGCTCCCCTGGCTCGCTCCCCTGGTGGCCGTAGCCACTCGTTGTCGTTATCTTGTCTCAACTTGGGCGGGGTGCACAACCTCGCTGCAGAGCTCGCCTTGCCGCCCGATGATTCCTGCCCATTTGGCTTGTCCATTTGGCTTGTCAATTTGGACGACGATGGCGACGGTGGGCTGATCATGAGTGGGGAGCATCGGCGATGAGCAAATTTCTTCTTGCCGTCATCTCGGGTGTCATTGCGACCGTGATCGGCGGATTGGTCCTCAACCAGCTTCAGGGCAAGGGGAGACGGAGAGGCGACGTGCCTCAAATAGTGCACCTCGCCGCCTCCCTCCCCCTTGAGCAGGCGACGCCCATTCGTCTCCGGCCTCGATGACGCGAGGGCCGGGGCGCCGGCGGCACCGCTTAGATCTCACCGCCCCTTGATGCCATCCCACCACGGGCAGACGCCCGGCGTCAGCTCGTAGTTGCCCTCCATCACCTGTACCGGCCGCCGCTCGCCGGCCTCGGCGTTCTTGAGCCGCAGCGCCAGGGCCTCGGCGCGCTTCTCGGGCGGCAGCCAGCTCCTCTCGTGGCCCCACAGGCTGGGGCCGATGGTGCGCTCGGTTGCCACCCACGTGTCCGGGTCGATGGCCTTGCCGCCCCAGCCGTACTCCACCATGAAGCCCGACGGGGTGTGGGAGTAGAACGAGGTCATGTAGTCGCCCGCGTGGCGCCCGAGGCTCACCGCCAGCCGCCCCTCCTCGGCCAGCGCCAGGTCGAGGCCCTGGCCCACATCGTCGAAGCTCATCAGCTCCACGTTGAGATGGTGGATGGCCGTCTTCCCCGACTGGATGAACGCCAAGCTGTGATGGCGCGCGTTGACATGCAGGAAGCGCGCCGGGAACGGCCGGTCGTAGTAGTCGCTCAAGCCGAAGCCGAGCACTTCGCAATAGAAATCCACCGCCTCGTCGATTCGCTCCGCGGTCATCACCACATGGCCGAGCCCCAGCGGCCCGGTACGGAACCCGGAGATGTTGCGCCCCGGCCTGAACGGATCGCCCGCCACCTCCGGCCCGTGGAAAATCTCCAGCCGCAGCCCCAGCGGATCGCTCAGCACGATCAGGTCGGCAACGCGCCGTTCCTGCGCCAGCGCCCGCGACCCGCGCTCCAGGCGAACGCCCGCCGCCTCGATCCTGGCTGCGATGGCATCGAGCGCCGCGGCGTCCGCCGCCTCCCAGCCGAGAAACTTGATGCCCTTCCCGCCGTCCGCCTCGACCATCACCCGCTGCTTGCGGTCGTCCATGCGGAAGGCGACGCTGCCGCCCGATCTGTCGACGACCTGGAATCCGAGGTGCCGCGTCCCATACGCCCGCCACTCCTGCAGGTCCCCGGCCCTGAACCCAACGTATCCCAGCGCAATCGGCCGCATGCTTGGTTCCCTCGGGTCAGACCCTGCGGGTCTATCTCCGTTCCTCCAACGTGTGGTTTCAGCAATCTAGGTCACATACCGAGACTGCGCCAAGGCGGGAGCCCTGGCGAGACCGGCTGCGGTCCGCCAGCCTGGTACCGTCCTGTTCCCGAAGCATCGGGCCCGGTCGCTGTCCAGCCCATCGGCCACTCAAAGCGAAAAAGGCTGGCTTGGGCCGGCAAAGGAGGGCAGACTGATGGTTGCAATTCACCGTAAAGCAACCCCAACGAGAGACCATGACCCTCCTTTGTCGTGCTGTCGTCGCCCTCTTGCTCGCATCCGCCGGTGCGCTCGCCCCCGGCCCGGCCCGAGCGCAAGACTACCCGAAAGCCCCCGTCGTCATCGTCTTCGGCTTCCCGGCCGGGAGCACGGGGGACATTGCGGCGCGGGCGGTCGCCAACGAGATGAGCGAAACGCTGGGCCAGCGCTTCGTCGTCGAGAACAGGCCGGGTGCGGCGTCGTCCACGGCCGCGGCCAGCGTCGCCCGCGCCCCCCGGGACGGCTACACGCTGTTCGTCAGCTCCATCGCCAACGTCATCAACGCCGCCGTGAAGCCGGACCTGCCCTTCGACTTCGTCAGGGACTTCGAGCCCATAACGCTGCTCACCTCGACGCCGGTGGTGCTGGTAACGGGCACGGAGGTCGGGGCCAGGAGCGTCAAGGACCTGCTGCAGCTGGCGAAACGGAGGCCGGAGCCGCTGCTGTTCGGCTCGTCCGGCACCGGCAGCTCCACCCACCTGGCGCTGGAGCTGTTCAAGACCAGCGGCAAGGTCAACATCACCCACGTGCCATACACCGGCAGCCCCGGCGTCGTCACCGACCTCCTGGCCAACCGCATCCACGCCTACTTCGCGCCGGCGTCGTCGGTGATGGAGCACGTGCGCGTGGGCAAGCTGGTGGCGCTGGGCGTCACCGACGCGAGGCGCAGCGCGTTCCTGCCGGAGCTGCCGACCATCGCCGAGGCCGGCATTCCGGGCTTCGAGGCCGCCCTGTGGTTCGGGCTGATGGCGCCGGCCGGAACCCCGCAGCCGATCGTGGACACGCTGTCGCGCGCGGCCAACGAGGCGCTGCAGTCGGAGAAGGTGAGGGAGGCGTTCCAGAAGCAGTTCATCGCGCCCCTGGGCGGCACGCCGGCGGATTTCCGACGCACCATCGCGGAAGAGACCGCGCGCTGGACGACCGTCGTCGCGGCGACCGGGTTGAAGCGGCCCTAGCGCGAGGGCCTTTCGCGACCGCGCCGGGACAGACTAGGATCGGTGCAACGAGAACGTTCATCGGGGTCAGACCCCTTTCCGCTGCCGCCGGTAACCATCCGCTGCGGGCGGTGGAAAGGGGTCTGACCCCGATCCAAGGGGAGAAGCAGCTCATGAGAGCATTCAACGCCTGCACGCGCCGCGCAGCCGTCATCGCGCTCGGCCTCATCGCGGCCGGCTGGCTTGCGTGCCACGTCGCCCCCGCCTACGCCCAGAGCTACCCCGACCGCCAGGTGCGGGTGATCGCCGGCTATCCGGCGGGCGGCGGCGGCGACACCCTGGTGCGCTACTACGCGGCACAGCTCGAGAAGGCGACCGGCCAGAAGTTCGTGGTCGAGAACAAGGTGGGCGCCAACGGCAAGATCGCCACCGACGCGGCCCTGATGGCCAAGCCCGACGGCTACACGCTGCTTATCCACGGCACCGCCGCGGTGGTCGGCAACACCTTCCTCATGAAGGACCCGGGCTACGACGCCATGGACCTGCAGCCAGTGGCCACCCTGGCCGAGAGCGTGTTCGTCATCACGGTGGGGCCGGAGAGCAAGGCCGCTACTCTGAAGGACCTGGTCGACGGCCTTAAGGCCGGCGGCGGCAAGATGAAGTACGGCACCGCCACGTCCGTCGGGCTGGTGGCGTCGGAGAAGTTCCTGATCGAGACCGGCACGAAAGCCGAGCGCGTCAACTACAAGGGCACGGTGGACGCCGCGCGCGAGATGGTATCGAACCAGATCGACTTCCTGTTCGCCGACGCCACCTTCGCCATCGCCCAGGCCAAGCAGGGCCGCATGAAGCTGCTGGGCGTCACCACCACCGCGCGCCTGCCAACCGCGCCCGACGTGCCGACCATGACCGAGGCCGGCGTGCCCTACATCTTCACCCCGAAATGGGCCGCCTGGTTCCCCAAGGGCACGCCCGATGCCATCGTCCAGAAGATCGCCGGCCTGCTCCGAGACACCGCCAAGACCGAGGAGACCAAGGCGTTCCTGACGCAGAGCGCCGCCACGCCGCTCCTCACCGGCTCCGTCGCCGAAGCCACCGAGGTCGTCAAGGGCGACCGCGACCTCTGGCGCAAGGTTACCAAGGAGGCCAAGATCGAGCCGCAGGGGTGAGCACCGGGGTCTGAGGCCCACGCCCGCCTGTTCGCCGCCGACCTGCCGCGGGTGGCGAAGCTGGTGCAGAGCTCCGGCATCAAGGCGGCCGAGGCGAAGTGAGGGGCAGGAGGCAAGGGCGTGGCCCCGTCCGCCGCGCCCGTGGAGGCAGAACGTGATGACCGAACGGAGCGCACCCAATCAGACCCAGGCGGCTCTATGGAACGACCTCGGCGGTCGGACCTGGGTAGAGCTGCAGGACATGCTCGATCGGCTGTTCCAGCCGCTCGAAACGCTTCTCGTCAACGCGGCGGTGGCGGCGGGCGGGACGCGCGTGCTCGACGTAGGATGCGGCGCCGGAAGCGCGACGCTGGCAGTGGCACGTGCGCTCGGGTCCGCCAGCCGCTGCACCGGCATCGACATTTCTGCGCCCCTGATCGCGACGGCCACGGCCCGCGCAGCCGCCGAGGGCGCGGCGAACGCCACGTTCATCGAGGCCGATGCCCAGACGTACGGCTTCGATGCGGGCAGCTTCGACATCGTCATGTCGCGCATGGGTGTGATGTTCTTCGACGATCCGGTGGCCGCGTTCGCCAACCTGCGGCGGGCGGCGCGGCGGGGCGCGGAGCTGGCGTTTGTTGCGTGGCGCAGCCGCGACGAGAACCCGTTCATGACGGCTGCCGAGCGCTCGGCGGCGGCGGTGGTGAGCGAGCTTGCAAGACGCGGCGACGATGGCCCCGGCCAGTTCGGCTTCGCGTCCCCCGAACGCGTGAAAGGGATACTGGAGGCGAGCGGCTGGACCTCCATCGAGATCCGTCCGGTCGATGTCGCCTGCAGCCTGCCGGTCGCACAGCTGCCGGTCTACGCCACCCGGATGGGACCATACGGCCGGGTGCGCGGAACGCTGGATGAGGCCGCGAGGGCGGCGGCGGATGTCGAGGTTCTCGCTGCGTTCGATCGCTTCGTAGACGGCGAGCACGTGCGCTTCACATCGGCTTTCTGGCGCGTGGAGGCAGTGGCGTAGCCGAGGTGGTGGGTAAGCAGCCCTTCAGTGCACAGCTGCCTTGCTCCGGCCAGAATGACTGCGTATCGGCTCCGGTAATATGCTTAAACGCACCGAGGGCCTCGATGCGTCCTTTGCTTGTGCTCACCCTCCTACTCTTTGCGTTCACGCCGGCCGTCGCGGACGACGCCGACACGCTCACCGTCGACGGCACGGTGTACCGGCTGGAAGGCGTCGACGCACCGGAGCTCGATCAGTATTGCGTTGACAGGGGCGGTGCATACCCCTGCGGTCTGTTCGCCGCCGAAGGTCTTCAAGAGCTCATTGGTAAGCGACCGGTGCACTGTCAAGATCTCGGCCGCGACCCGGAACACCCCTTTCGCCGCATTGGCCATTGCACTGTAGGTGGCGTCGACATCAACCACTGGCTCGTGCAACAGGGATGGGCCATCAACATCGACCCCCTCGGTCGCTATGCAGGCGACGAGCGCGAAGCCCGAGAGCGCCCGCTCAGTATCTGGCGCGGGTGCTTCCTGGCCCCGCACGACTTCCGGCACGGCCGGAAACTCACAGCGACGCTGCTGGGGAGGGACTGTCCGCCCGATGCTCGCGCCAAGCTCCTGATGGATTACGCGGTCAAGCCACCGGGTTGCGAGATCAAGGGCCGGTATGCGTTCCGTGCGCGTTTTACAGGCCACCGCGGCATCTATCACCTCCCCGGGTGCGGCAGCCACCGGCGCACGACCAGGCCTCACCGCTGGTTCTGCTCGGAGGAGGAGGCAATCGCCGCCGGCTTCCGTCGCTCATTCACGTGCGGGCTGTGGCGATAGACGGGCCTTGGCGTCCGGTACGTGTAGGCACTGGCTGCTGGCGCCGGCGGTTTCGGCCGGGGCTGCGACGCGGCCGGGAATGGCAGTAAGGGGGCCCGCTTCATCGGGAGCGAGGTCACTTGAACGAGGTCCGACGGCCCGGCGCCGTCGGGAGACCCTATCAGTTGATATCTAATCACCTTGAAAGGAATACGCCAGAGGCGTATCTATCTCATGAGCTGAGGGCCGGACGATATTACCTTCGAACTTGATCCCGAAGGTATCGACTATCCGGTCGTTACGGCCAGGTTCGAGACGCCCGCTGGCGAGATCCTTGTCATGGCGGAAGTTGAAGACCTGGGCCGAACTCTGCGGCTGACGGGGCTGCACATTCAGGGACTGGAGCCCAATGCCATCGGCATCGCCAACCTGCGTATCCTGGTCGACGCCGTCATGAGAGAGTTGGACTACGATGCGATCGAAGTTGAAGGAGCGGATCGAACGACTGGAGCGAATCCCGGCCACCGTCCGCGGCCCCTCCGGTTTGCCCGTCGCTTTAGTCCTGCGTCCGGGAGTTAGCCGCGCAAAGGTGAAAACCATCGACGCCGTTAAGGCGCTGGCTCGCCACGGTTTGACGCTGTTGAGGGCGAAGCGGGCGATCGAGGCCATGCTCCATGATGGCGAAGTTGCCGTCGAGGTGCGTCTCGAATCCGAGCCTTTCGATCATGGCTTTCTTGCGCTCGACGACGACCTGCGCGGGGCCGGCGTCGAAGTGGTCAGAATTGCAACTAGGTCGATTGACGTAAAGGCACTGCGCCACGATCTCGGGATGTCCCAGGAGCAATTTGCCCTGCGCTATAACCTCGACCTCGATGCCGTTCAGAATTGGGAACAGGGACGACGCGCACCTGAGCGAGCGGTGCTAAGCTATTTGCGTGTGATCAAGGCCGATCCGAAGACGGCAGCGCGAGCCCAAGAAGAGGGCGTTGCATAACTGGGCTTCGCTGCCTCAAGCCTCGGTCAATCGTCCTGGAACGCCGCCTCCCTGGTCTTGCGGAAGCGGGGCAGCACGATGAGCAGCACCAGCCCTAGCGCGGCTAGGAGGAGGCCCAGCGAGATCGGACGCCTCAAGAAAATGGTCGGATCGCCGGCGGAGATGACCATGGAGCGGCGCAGGTTCTCCTCCATCAGGGGACCCAGCACGAAGCCCAGGATGAAGGGCGCGGCCTCGCAGCCGAGCTTGAGGAAGACGTAGCCCAGCAGCGCGAAGGCCGCCGTCAGCATCAGAATGGTGGGGCTCGGCTGCGCGCTGTAGGCGCCGACGCAGCACAGCACCAGGATCGCGGGGAACAGGACGCGGTAGGGGACGCGCAGCAGGCGCACCCAGATGCCGATCAGGGGCAGGTTGATGACGATCAGCATCAGGTTGCCGATCCACATGCTGGCCACCATGCCCCAGAACAGCTCGGGCCGCTCGGTTATGACGGCCGTGCCCGGCGCGATGCCCTGGATCACCATGGCGCCCATCATCAGCGCCATCACCGGATTGGAGGGCATGCCGAGCGTGAGGAGTGGGACGAACGAGGTCTGGGCGGCGGCATTGTTGGCGGACTCAGGCGCGGCGACGCCCTCCACCGCGCCCTGGCCGAAGCGCTCGGGCGTGCGCGATATGCGCTTCTCCACGACGTAGGCCGCGAAGGAGCTGAGCACCGCGCCGCCGCCGGGAAGGATGCCGAGCACCGCCCCCAGCCCGGTGCCGCGCAGTGCGGCCGGCCAGGCCTTGGCCGTCTCCTCGCGGCTCGGCCACAGGCTGCCGACGGCGTGGCGCACCGCCCGCTCCACCGCCGAGCGGTCGAGATTGCGCATGATCTCGGCGATGCCGAACAACCCCATGGCGACGGGAATGAAGTCGATGCCGTCGTAGAGGATATCGACGCCGAAGGTGTAGCGCACCGCCCCGCTCTGGGTATCGGTGCCGACGATGCCGAACAGCAGCCCCAGGAACACCATGCCGACCGCCTTGACGACGGAGCCGTGCGCCAGCACCACAGCCGCGACCAGGCCGAACAGCATCAACGCGAAATATTCCGGAGAGACGAACCGGTCGTTGACGGCCGCCAGCGCCGGGGCGAAGGCGGCGAGCACGACGGTGCCGACGCAGCCGGCGAAGAACGACCCGACGGCGGCGATGGAGAGTGCGGCGCCGGCCCGCCCGCGCCGCGCCATCTGGTAGCCGTCGATGCAGGTGACGACCGAGGAGGATTCGCCCGGCAGGTTCACCAGGATGGCGGTGGTGGAGCCGCCGTACTGGGCGCCGTAGTAGATGCCGGCCAGCATGATCAGCGCCCCCAGCGGCGGTGCCCCGTAGGTGATGGGCAGCAGCATGGCGATGGTGGCGACCGGGCCGATGCCCGGCAGAACGCCGATGGCAGTGCCGAGCAGGACGCCGATGAGGCAGAAACCGAGGTTGACCGGCGTCACCGCCGCGCCAAAACCGGTGGCGAGATTGGCGAGGATATCCACCTCAGCGCACCCAGACCGGGATCGGCTGGCCGAGCAGGTAGACAAACAGGGCGATGGAGAGCGCGCTCATGGCCAGGGCGAGCGCCGCCAGCTCGAACCAGCGCAGCCCCTGCGCCGCTATCCCGGACACGACCGCAACGGCGATCACCGACACGGCCAGCCCCACCCGCTCGATCAGCAGGCCGAAGCCGACGATGCCCGCGAGAATGAGCAGCTGCGGCCAGAACGCAATCCGCTCCACCGGCTCGCCGGGGACGACAAAGGAGCGCGCCAGCACGAAGCCTCCGATGCCGACCAGGGCGACGCTCATGGTCATGGGGAAGAAGCCCGGCCCCATGCGGGACAGGCTGCCGACCGCGTAGTTGCGGCCGAACCAGAGCCCCGCGCACCCGAAGGCGATGAACAGAATGCCGCACCAGAAGTCCTGCCGATCCCTCACGCGCGCCATGGCGTGCCGATCCCCCCTTGCGCCTGAAGCAGGCTGGTTCTTTGTAGGCTTGCGCCATGTTGTAGCGCATGGGCCGCGCGCACGAAACCAGCGGGGATGGGGTCAGACCCCTCGCCTCCGCCGTCGAGCGAACGCGAGGGGCTGACGCCGTTCGGGTCAGATCAGTCCCAGCTCGGCGAGGTCCTTGCGCAGCTTCGGCGGCATGGCGGCGATGCCGGTGGCGGAGTGGCGGCCCAGATCGGCGGGGGCCTCCTCCTCCGTCAGGTAGCGCCAGCCCTGGAAAGGGCGCCGCGGCACCGGGCGCACGGCCACCAGCTCGTTCTTGAGGATCAGCGTGCAGCAGGGTGTGCCATCCTCCTTGGTCCCTTCCGCGATGTCGAGCAGGGGCTGACGCACCTGCACGATGCCCTTGATCACCCAGTAGAGCGACCCGCCCGCCAGCAGCTCGTCGCGCCGCTTGGGCGTCTGGAAGGTGCGGTGGAACAGCTGCGGGCGTTTCTCGCCGGCCTTGCGTCGCTCCCGCAGCCGCTCGACCTGCCAGGACGCCAGGTCCTCGATCGACTCGCACCCCACGCACAGCTTGATCAGATGCAACGTCATGCGTCTTCCCGGCGCTGCCAACCGCACACCGGAGACGAGCATAGCCCTTTCCGGCGCATATGGGCTGCCGTCATGTGCAGCGGCATGAACAGGAATCTTGTCGCAAGCCGGCGACCGAACGCGAGCATCACTGCGCTGCGGTGACCAGGATCTCCACCAAGTCCTTGTCCGCCAAGGCAACGCCGATGCAGGCGCGCTGCGGTGGATTTGCGCGGTCAACCCACTCATCCCAGGCGCGGTCCATCTCCGGCTTGCCGCGCATGTCGGTGATGTAGACCGTCGCGCGCAGAATACGCGACTTGCTCGTGCCGGCCTCCGCAAGCGCGGCGTCGATCTGGGCCAGCGCGTCCTTGGTCTGCTCATAGAGTGCGGCAGCCTTGTGCTTGGCGGTGGCCACCGCATACACGATGCCGTCGTGGGCAACCGCGCGGCTGCGGGTGGGCATTGCCCCGGGAAAGCGCTCGATCATGTGAACTGCTCCTTCGCGTTCATGCCTCGGCGACGCTGCGTCTCGTTCCGCGTGTCCCTACCCACTCAGCACCGCCACCACCGCGCCTTGCACCACCTGCTCGCCCTCCTTGACGGCCACGCTCTCCACCGTGCCGTCGCGCGGGGCGTGGAGCACATGCTCCATCTTCATGGCCTCGACCACGGCGATGCGGTCGCCCTTGGCGACGGCGTCGCCGGCTTGCACGAACAGCTTGGCCACGCGCCCGACGATGGGCGCGCGGACGCTGGCGCCATCGCCCGCCGCGTCGGCCACATCCAGCTCGTAGGTGGGCCAGCGCAATTCGGTCTGGCGCATGTCGTGCAGGACGTAGAGAGGGTTGGCGTCCCCCGCGAGCTGCAGGCTGTAGCGGTAAGGTGGCTCCTCCGGGTGCATGAGCGACGTGCAGGGAACACCCTCGAAGTCCGGCAGGCGCACGCGCGGGCCGGCGCCGCTCCATTCGACCTCCGCCCTGACTGGAGCCCCATCGGCCATGACGGTGATCCGCTGACGGCGCGGCCCGCCGAGCTCAAAACCGTCGCAGGCGTTCCAGGCCGAGTATCCATCGCCCCACGACCGGCCGGCGCGCTGGGAGGCGAGATCGTGGTAGGCGCGCCACAGCATCTCGGTGACGCCATAGGCGACCGCCTTGGGGTTGGGCGTCACTGCCGTGAGGCCTGCGCCCTCCCGGCCGATCAGCCCGGTGTCCATGGTGCCGCCGCCGAAGCCCGGGTGCACGAGGAGCGCGTGCAGGAAGGCCGCGTTGGTCCTGGGACCGGCCACAAGGGTGGCCCTGAGCGCCTCGGCCAGACGCGCGATGGCCGTCGGGCGGTCCGGCCCGAAGGCGATCAGCTTGGCGATCATGGAGTCGTAGTAGGGCGAAATCGCCGAGCCCTGCTCCACGCCGCTGTCGACGCGGATGCCCTCGCCGCACGGTGGATCGAAGCGCACGATCGGCCCGATGGAGGGCAGGAAGCCGTTGGCCGGATCCTCGGCGCACAGCCGCGCCTCGATGGCGTGGCCCGACACGGCGATCTCGTCCTGGCCGAGCGGCAGCGGCTCGCCGGAAGCGACCCGCAATTGCCACTCCACCAGGTCGAGGCCGGTGATCGCCTCGGTCACCGGATGCTCCACCTGCAGGCGCGTGTTCATCTCGATGAAGTACCAGGCGGAGTCGGCCGTCGCCGGGCCGCCCTCGACGCCGCCCTCGACCAGGAATTCCACCGTGCCGGCGCCCTCGTAGTCCACGGCCGTGGCGCACGCGACCGCGGCGGCGCACATGCGCGCGCGCAGCTCCGGCGGCATACGCGGGGCCGGCGCCTCCTCGATCACCTTCTGGTTGCGCCGCTGCAGCGAGCAGTCGCGCTCGTAGAGATGCACGACATTGCCGTGCCGGTCGCCGAACACCTGTACCTCGATGTGGCGCGGGTTGGCGATGAGCTTCTCCAGGAGCACCCGGCCGTCGCCGAAGCTCGCCTCCGCCTCGCGCCGCGCGCTCTCCAGCGCGTCGGCCAGGTCCTCCTCCCGCTCCACCAGCCGCATGCCGCGCCCGCCGCCGCCGGCCACCGCCTTGATCAGCACGGGATAGCCGATCCGCTTAGCCTCCCTGGCGAGGGTCTTGGCGTCCTGCCTGTCGCCGCCGTAGCCCGGTACCACCGGCACGCCGGCCGCCGCCGCGATGGCCTTGGCCTCGGCCTTGCCGCCCATGCGCCGCATGGCCTCCGGCGACGGCCCGATGAAGACGAGGCCGGCCTTGCGCACGGCATCGGCGAAGTCGGCATTCTCCGCCAGGAACCCATAGCCTGGATGGATGGCCTCGGCCCCGGTTGCCTTGGCCGCGGCGATGATCCTGTCGCCGCGAAGGTAGCTCTCGGTGGCCGGCCCCGGCCCGATCTCCACCACCTCGCCGGCGAGCCGGGCGTACGGCGCCCCCCGGTCCGCCTCGGAGACGACCGCCACGGTCTTCACCCCGAGCCGGTGTGCCGTGAAGAGGATGCGCTGCGCGATCTCGCCCCGGTTGGCGATGAGGAGCTTGGTGAACATGGGGCAAGCTTATCGCCCGCCTGGGACCGGTGGGCAATCGGGCCGTAGACCGGCGAAGCCTCGATATCGGCTGACACGGGGAATGAGCGGTGGTGTCAGACCCAGAGGGTCGAAGACGAAACTGACCAACTGGGACGGCGGAGTTTGGCCAGGCGCGACAGGCAAGCTGCTGCGCGGATTCCCCTCCCCCTTGTGGGGAGGGGCTAGGGGTGGGGAGAACCACGATATTCAAGGCCTGTGATTCCCCCCCACCCTTTCCCTCCCCCACAAAGGGGGGAGGGGACGCTGCGGCGCGCTCCGTTTCGTCTTCACGGGTCGGCGCAGCCGGTGCTCGGCTGACACCTTGCGGGGATTACGACTGTGTCCGCGGATCGCCTTCGGGAAGGATCTCCGGGTCGGTGAAGAACACGCCGTCGGGGGTGGGGTGGGGCGTCGGCGTCACCGCCACCTGCGGGCCGCCGGCGGCCAGCAGCTGGAGGCGCAGCAGCATGGCGAAGTCCTCGTGCACGGTGTTGTGGCAGTGGTTCACATAGGACCCGCCGAACTCGCCGAACTGCACCTGGAAGGTGACGGCGCCGGAGGGCCGCAGGCGCCACACGTCCTTCCTGACCAGCCGCTCCGTCGCGGGAATCGAGGCCGGCTGCATGGTCCCCGTGGACATGTCGCCACGGCTCATGGTGATGCCCTCCTCGAAGTGCAGATGGATCGGGTGATCCCAGCCGCCGCCGCCGTTGACGAGCGTCCAGTGCTCGACCTCCCCCGGTCTTGGAACCAGGAGCGAGATGCGGTTGGCGTTGAAGGAGTGCGCGTCCTCGCCGTTGATCCTGATGGTCCACGGGAACGGCATGCCCTCCGGGCAGTCGGGCGTGCACTGGCCGGTGACAGGATCGCGCGAGTCGCCGGGGCCGGACCTGCCGTACTCGATGACCCTGGTCCGCACCGGGGCGACGATGGGGATCTGCTCCGTCAGCACGGCCGGCACCTGGCTCTTGTCGTTGGGGCCGCAGCTGTTGGCCACAGTGAGCGTGGTGCCCGGCTGGTCGACGCTTGGCGTCGAGGCCACCACCCGGAGCTCCATGTACTTGCCGATCGCCGGATCTGTCGGATCACCCGCCAGCGCCTGACCCAGCGGCAGCGTCTCCTGCGGTCCGCGGCCGTCATCGCGCATCTTGAGCAGGTTGACCAGGTAGATCCTGGAGCCCACCGGGAACGCCGAGAAGTCGACCACGATATCGTAGCGCTCCGCCACGCCCTGCTCGTCCAGCTGCATCAGGACGATCGGGTTGACCACCAGGTTGCCGTCGTTGGCGATGAACCTGAACGGCACCGGGGCGCCGTTGTAGCTCAGCGCCAGCTTGTAGAAGCGCGACATCGACGCGTTCTGGATGCGGAAGCGGTACTTCCTCGGCAGCACGTCGAAGTAGGGCGCGTAGGCGAAGTTGATGAGCGGGAGATCGCCCAGGAAGCCGTCGGTGGTGAAGACGTCGAAGAAGTACTGGCCGTCCGCATCGGTGGCGCCGTCGGAGACGATCAGGTTCACGTCGAAGTCGACGTTGCCCCAGCCGAGCCTGGTGCCGCTCGGCAGCCGCAGGTTGCCGCCGGCGGTGATGGTCTCGTTCCCGCGGTCGCGCCCGCTGTAGTAGTTCACCTGCATGAGATTGCCCTTGTAGACATTCTCGGCGGTGAAGAAGAAGCGGTGGTCGTGGGCCCACATGGTGCCCTGGATCTCGCGCCAGTCGCCGGCCACCTTGACGATGCCGGTGCCGTTGTCCGGTCCCGCCGCCCGTTGATCCGTGGCGTGCATGTTGATCTTGTCGCGGCGGGCCAGCGAGGTGCTCCACAGGTAGTCGTAGAACGTGCCGGGGAAGTGATGGGCGCCGGTGGCCCCGTCGCTCTCCGCCCCGTTATGGGCGTTGTGGAAGTGCAGCTGCGTCTCGTTGCGGCCAAACCCGCCGTTCAGCTCCTCCCCGCTCGGACCGACCCGGTCGATCGGCGTGTTGTTGTAGACGCGGGTGATGATCGGCTCGCCGTACCGCCCCTTGATGAGCGGCGGGGGCATGATGCCCTGCGAGAACGGGCCGCTGCCGAAGCACCACACCGCGTTGGGCTCCTGATCCGGAAAGCCGGGATGGAACCTGGTGCCGGGAACGCACTGGCCCCACGAGAGGACGTAGCCGACCTTGGGGAAGAACTCGTCCCAGCGCTGATGCGCGAAGAACTCTCCGGGCGGGCGGCCTTCCATGGGGCCGCGGTTGGTGAGCGGGTTGCGGTAGGGGTTCTGGCTCGGCGGAACCGGCTGGCCGGTCACCGGATCGACGTAGGCGTTGAAGTCGTTGTGGTAGGAGAGCTGCTTGGCGTTGGGGTAGCCCAATCCCGCCGGGAACACGGCCTCGTCGGCGGCATTGCGGACGATCGGCAGCGGCGTCTGCGTCCGCAGCCGCGGCATCCGCTGGGTGAACTTCCCCACGCCGAACAGCGGGCTGCGCGGCGTGCCGGTGGGGATGTCGGCAAAGGCGCTGCGGGCGAACGGGCTCAGGCCGTTCTTCAAGGCGAGCATCCCCGCCGAGGTGAAGATGCCCCACCTGACGAGGTCGCGCCGGTTGATCTGGCCCAGCCTCAGAGCCTTCCTGATCTCCGAGCGGTTGTCGCGCGCCCTCTGCGCCTCCCGCTGCCTGATGCGTGATGCCTTAGGCGATATGTACATCGTGCCGCTTCTCCTGGGTCGGGAACTTGAGTGGGTCCTCACGCCGACGCTGACTGGCCCAGCGTCCTGACGACCACGGTATTGTCCGGACCGCGCACGCGCGTTTTCACGCGTTGCCCCTTGAATTCGTCCTTGGCGAGTTGCTCGAGAAGCTTGGGGACGATCCGCCTGTCGCCGGCGACGGCCATGAGCCAGACGTGCTCGCCCGAGGCCCAGTCGCCGGCGCCCAGCCGCACCACCTTGTCGAGATTCTCCGACAGCTGTCGGTCGATGACCGCCGACACCCGCGCCCACAGGGCAACGGCGACGGGCACAAGCATCCCGCCGTCCCCGCCGTCCTTGCCCTTGTCGCTCGCCAGAGTGCTGCCCTGTACGCCTGGCTGGGTGCTCCCTGCCGTGCCCCGTTGCAGCGCCGGCATCTGCGCCAGCCGGAACTGACCGGCCATGAGCGGCGGCAGCACCAGCCACTCCAGGTCGGCGAGGCGCATCTGGCGGAAGTTGCGGTCGCGCATCAGCACAGCCACCACCTGGGCGAAGGACTGCCCGAGCCGCAGCTGGCGCGCGTCCCTGGGCCGGGTCGCCGTCCCGGCCGCAGCGACCTGTGGCCGCGGCCCGCCTGCTCCGTTGCCGGCCGATGCCTGCGGTTGCCTGTCCACCCTCTCCTCCGTTCCCGTTGCCGGATCGCTCCGCCTGTCCCACCCGTCTGCGGCCGTGCGCCCGCCGCAGACCGCATCGCCGCATCAGGCCAGGATGAAATCATCCTGGGTGAGGCCATTCGCTCCGTTGCCGCCGACTCCCCCCAGCACGAACATGTCGGCCCCGATCGAGACCATGGTGATCGTGCCCAGGTTGGTGATCGTGACGCTGCTGGCGAAGGTCTCGGCCGTGATGCCGAACGCGCGGAGGTCCAGCAGATCCTGGCCACCCGCCGGGTTGGCGTCGAAGCCGGCGATTCTGTCGGTGCCGAAGCCGGGGGCGAAGACGAAGATGTCGTTGCCCGCCCCGCCGTCGAGCGCGTCGCTGCCCGCTCCACCGGTGATGATGTCGTCGCCGCCGCCGGCGATAATCACATCGTTGCCGCCCTGGCCATCGATGACGTTGGCCTCGTTGCCGAAGGTGATGGTGTCGTTGCCCTGGCTGCCGATGATGCTCTCGATGCCCGAGAGAATATCGCTACCGATCTGGGCGCTCGACGCCGCGCCCGCGGTGACGGCGGCGCCCGCCGTGGTGGCGGACAGGTCGTAGGTGTCGAGGCCGGCGCCACCGTTGTAGGTGTCGTTGCCGTCGCCCGCCGCGGCAACGAAGCGGTCGTTGCCGGCGCCGCCGCTGACGTTGTCCGCACCGGCACCGCCCGTGAGCCTGTCGTTGCCGCCGCCGCCGCTCAACGTGTCGTTGCCGGTGCCGCCGACGATGCTGTTGTCGAGCGCGTTGCCGGTGCCGGTGAAGCTGCCCGTGCCCGTGAAGGTCAGGTTCTCCACATTGGCCCCCAGCGTGTAGGAGCCGAGCTGTGCGAGTACCGTATCCGTGCCCTCGCCCGCGCCTTCGTTCACAACGTCTCCGGCGTTATCGACCGAATACGTGTCGTTGCCGCCGCCGCCCATCATGGTATCGGCGCCGGCGCCGCCGTTGAGGGCGTCGTTGCCGGCCCCGCCGACGATGACGTTATTGAGGGCATTGCCGGTGCCCGTGAAATTGCCTGTACCGGCGAAGGTCAGGTTCTCCACGTTGGTACCCAGCGTGTAGGCGTTCAGCAGCGCCCGCACCGCGTCGGTGCCCCCGCCCGTGTCCTCCACCACCGTGTCGCCGGCGTTGTCGACCGTGTACGTGTCGTTGCCCACGCCGCCCGTCATGGCGTCGGCGCCGGCGCCGCCGTTGAGGGTGTCGTTGCCGGCTCCCCCGACGATGGCGTTGCTGAGATCGTTGCCGGTGCCCGTGAAGTCGCCCGTGCCGGTGAACGTCAGGTTCTCGACATTGGCCCCCAGGGCGTAGGCGTTGAGCAGGGTTTCGACCGTATCCGTTCCCTCATCGGGCAGCTCGATGATCTGGTCGCCGTCGTTGTCCACCACGTAGGTATCGTTGCCCACGCCGCCGGTCATGATGTCGGCGGCAGCACCGCCGTTCAGCCGGTCGTTGCCAGCACCGCCCGTCAGGGTGTCGACGCCGCCGCCGCCGTTCAGCGTATCGTTGCCGCCTTGGCCCAGCAGGGTGTCGGCACCGGCGCCGCCGTTCAGGGTGTCGGCACCGGCACCGCCGTTCAGGGTGTCGGCACCGGCGCCACCGTCGAGAGTGTCGGCACCGGCACCACCGTCGAGGGTGTCGGCACCGGCACCGCCGTCGAGGGTGTCGGCACCGGCGCCGCCGTCGAGGGTGTCACTGCCGCCGCCGCCGGTGATGACGTTGTCGAGCTCGTTGCCGGTACCGGTGAAGTCGCCGGTGCCGGTGTAAGTGAGGTTCTCGACGCCCGAGAGGCTGTCGAGGGCATAGAGGCCGAGGCTGGTCTGGATCGTATCGAGCCCGTCGTCGTCTCCGAAGTTCTGCACCAGGTCGCCGACGTTATCGACGACAAAGATATCGCTGCCGGCCTCGTTGTCCATGATGTCGGCGCCGAGGCCGCCGTCGATGAAATCGTCCCCGGTGCCGCCGGAGAGGAAGTCGTCGCCGGTGCCGCCGTCGAGGATATCGTTGCCGTCGCCGCCGCCGATGGCATCGGAGCCGCCGAGGCCGCTGAGGCTGTCGTTGCCGCCCTCACCGAAGATGAAGTTGGTCGCGTTGGTGCCGACAAAGACCTCGTCCGCGTCGGTGCCGAGGAAGTTGCCGTCGTCCGCCACCGGCTGGGTCGGCAGCGAGGCCACTGTCTCCGTCGTGCCGCCGTCGTCGGTGTAGGTCACCAGCACCCGCAGCATGAGCCCGATCTGTCCGGCGCCCGGCACGAAGATCTGGCCGGTGCCCTCGTCGGGGCCGAGCGGCGAATCGGGGTTGGTGGCGTCGACCCAGTCGATGCCGTCGGCCGACTGCTGCCATCGGAAGGTGAAGAGGCCGCCGGCAACGGCATCATCGGTCCCGTTCGGATCGACGATGGTGGCCACAACCGCGGTCAGCGCCTGGCCCTCGGTGGGCGTGGCGTCGTCCACCGTCGGCAGGCCGGTCGGGGCGGCGTTGACGCCCTGCACCAGCGCGGTGGGCGCAGAGAACACCGTCTCCAGCACGCCGTGCTCGTCCTCGTAGAGGGCCTTCACGCGGATCGCGGTACCGGCCACGTCGTTGGTGACGGTGAAGGTCGAGCCCATGGCCCGCACGTCGCCGAGGCCGGTGGCGATGATGATGTCCTCGAACACGCCGTCGCCGCGCGGGTCGAACTGCCAGATGTAGGCCACCGGCCCGGCGATGTCTCCGCCGGTGCTGACGTTGTCGGCGTCGCTGACGCCGTCGATCGACACCGAGAGCGTCTGCCCCTCGACCGGGGTGCCGACCGGCTGGCCGTCGGGACCGAGAACGGTGAGCAGTCCCTCCGGCTCGGCATTGAGCCCGTCGCGCAGCACGATGGCGGCGTCGGCGAACGCCAGCCGCTCGATGTGGCGGAGCGTGTCGGTGCCGTCGATGCCCGGGGTCTCGGGCACGCCATCGCCGTCGTCGTCGATGAGGTGGGCGACCGTCACCACGTCGCCGTCGGCGATGGTGATCTCGTTGCCGGTGACGAGCGTGCCGTTGACCAGGATCTGGTAGTTGGCGCGCAGGTCGGAGAACTGGGCGGTGTCGAAGTCGAGCGTGCCCTCGTCGGGCTTAATCTCGCGCGCAATCACCAGCTGGCCAGGGTTGATCTCGCCGGCGAAGACCCGGTCCACCAGCTCGGTCATGCTGGTGACGCTGAAAAGCTCGTCGCCGGTGCCGTCGGCGTTCTCGCGCACGCTGATGCGCACGCTGAGCCAGAGGTCGCCGTCGATCAGGTCGTCGCCGCCGCGGCCCTCGATGATGTCGCTGCCGGAGCCGCCGAGGATGATGTTGCCGGCGGCGAACGAGGTCTGACCGGGGCCGAGCAGGCCGTCCACCAGCTCCCGCAGCCCGTCGATCAGGTCGAAGTTGGTGAGGGTGCTGCCCTGGGTTCCCGAGAACGGGATGGTGGTGAGGTCCTCGTCGTCACCGCGCAGGATATCGCTGCGCGCCGAGCCCGAGAGTCCCTCGGTCGACTCGAAGCGGGAGAGGGCCGACGCGACGGAGAACGGCACCGGCGTCTCGTCGAATGCCCGCAGACTCAGGTCGACGTCGGCGGCGAGGTCGTCGCCCTGGTAGCTCGCCCAGTCGAAGCCGGAGCCGCCGAGGAAGCGGTCCGCTTGGCCGCCCATGCTGCCGACCATGATGTCGTCGCCGCCCTCGCCGTTCATGCGGTCCGGGAACATGCTGTCGATGAAGACATCGTTGCCGACGATGAGGTCGAGGCCGCGGGCGTCGAAGTTCTCGCCGGCGCTGCCGTCGGCCATGCCGCCTTCGATCCAGTCGTCGCCCTCGTTGCCGAACACCATCTCGTCGGCGGGATCGCCCAGGAAGAAGTCGTTGCCGGGGCCGCCGAACGACTCGTCGCCGTCCTCGCCGGTGACGATGAAGTCGTTGCCGAACCCGGCGATGATGAGGTCGATGCCGCTGCCGCCGTGGATCGCGTCGTTGCCGTCGCCGCCCTGCAGGTTGTCCTCGCCGCCGGTGTCGGTGATGATGTCGTCGCCGGCGCCGGCGAAGTGGAAGTCGTTGCCGTCGCCGCCCTCCAGACGGTCGTTGCCGGCATCGCCGTGCAGCGTGTCGTCGCCCTCGCTGGCGATCAGGATGTCGTCGCCGTCGGTGCCGCCGAGGACGACATGGTCGGCGCCGGTATACTCCAGGTAGTTAATGTCGGACCCGGCGGTGGCCGGATTGTCGCGGATCACCAGCGGATCGAGGGCATTCGTGCCGGTCGCATCCTCGTGCGTTGGATCGGCGCGGCCGTCGGGGCCCAGCTCGGTGAACTGCCGCGTCGGGTCGACCTCGAGGACGTAGGCCGGCGTCGTGAACACGTTGCCGGGCAGGTGGGTGGCATCGGTGTTGGCCTCGATCAGCTTGCGGAACGAGTTGCCCTCGAGCTCGGTCAGGAAGTTGAGGGCCGCCACGCGCTCCAGGTAGTAGAAGCGGTCGCCGTTCTGCAGCTTCTCCAGCTGGTTCTCGAACACGTAGTTGAAAGTGGAGCCGAGCATTCCGCCGAACGGCATGTTCTCCTCGGCCAGGCCGCCGATCCAGAGGTCGACGTTGCCGAGACCGGTGGCGGTGACGCCGTCGAGGTCGAGCGCCCGGCCGGAGTCGTTGGCCCAGGTCCCGGTGCTGTAGAGGAAGTCGAGCCGGTCCGCGGGCACGTCGATCACGGTGCCGTTGGAGAGCGTGACGGACTGGCCCATGACGATGGCGTAGGCGGCGGCGCGCATGCCCTCCAGCGTGGTCTGGCTGGTGATCAGGCTGTGCGTGCCGTAGGCAGCGACGAAATTGACCAGCGACTCCGGGTGCTTGAGGAACTGCATGAAGTCGACCCAGCTGGCGTAGGGCTTGAGCTGGCTGTCGCCGGTCCACTCGAAGAACGTGGCGCGGGCGGCATTGAGAGTCGGAATCCCGGTCTCGCGGGCGCGCGTCAGGTTGATGGCGGCGAGGTCGAGCGGCAGTCCGAGCAGGTTGTTGCGCAGCGCCTCCGTCTTGAACTCGTCGATGGCGTTGCCGACCTGGCGCGTGGTGCCGCGCACGATCGCGCCGGCCGCCTCGTCGGCGGTGAGGGCGCCGTTCTGATCGAACGCGGTCGGGTTGAGGAAGGCCTCGATCAGGCCGATCTGGCTGGAGGCGAACTCGGGGTCGAAACGGTCGATCTCGTCGAGCAGGGTCGAGTGGCCGAAGCGGTAGACCACGTGCGCGAACTCGGCGACGATCGCCGGATCGATGGTCGTGTCGTAGCCCTGCCCTTCCTGCAGGAACAAGTCGATCTGCGGCTGGATCAGGCGCGCGAACTCCTCGAACACGAGGTGCTGGTACTGCATCTCGGTGCCGAAGCGCGCGGCCTGGAACAGGCGCTCGCCGTCCCACACCAGGGTGGACAGGTCGGCGGGGACCGTTGCGACATCCTCCAGCAGCCACTCGTTGAGGAACGACACGTCGCCCTCGGCTGCCGAGGCCAGGATGACCTCCTTCATGTGGCCGACGAGGCGGTTGTGCTCGGCGTGGAAGACGTGATGGACGGCGGTGAGGCCGATGTTCTCGTTGACGCGCCCGTCGCCGGCCATGAAGTGCTGGTCGAGCAGCTCGTCGTCGTAGGTGCCGGCGGGTTGCGGGCCGGTATTAATGACATCGTCCGCGTCGGCCAGCAGCGCCGCACCGGTCTGGCTGCTGAACGGGTTGGCTGAGTTTGCAATGTCCGCCAGGAACGGATGGCCGGTGCGCGGGGCGCCGACGGGAATCGCAACCCCGAGGCCGCCGTTGGCGTTGGGATCCCCCTCGAGCACGAGGTCGTCATCGGTCTGCGGGACGCCGTCGGGGCCGAGGCCGACGATGATCTGGGCGTAGCCGTTCGCGCCGGGTATGAAATTGCCGTAGAGGTCGACCTTGAGCAGCGGAACATTGACCGCGTCGTGGTCGGTGAGCTGGATGCCGAGCAGATCGCGCGCCTGCGCTTTCACCACGGCCCAGGTGGACATGCCGCCCTTGTCGGTGCCGAGCGTGCCGTCGGGGTTGAGCTCGTGGTTGGTGATCAGCCGGCCGGTGGCGACCGGCTTGCCCTCGCTGTCGAGCTGGTACTCGCGCAGGAACACCTGGTGCGAAGGCGTCGACGTGTAAGTCTGGTTCTGGTCGACGAACGGCGTGGTCAGGTTGACGTTCTCGCCATCCTCCATCGTCGCCCGTGTCAGGACCATGAACCGCAGCGACGCCGGCAGGTCGTCGGCGGTACCGAAGGCGCCGTCGGCGCCGGCGACCAGCGGGTCGTCGTCCTGCAGCGGGATGAACACCGTGCCGTTGCCGCCCTTCTCCACCAGGTCCAGGCCGTGGTCGAAGAACTGACCGAAGAACACGAACCACAGGTTGAAGGGCGCCGACAGGCCCTCGTCCGGCGCCACGTTCTCGAACGAGAAGAAGACGATGTCGTCCGCCGTGTTGAGCGCGAGGTCAGCGCCCGCCTTGCGGCCGATTATGGAGACGCCGTCGTTGAGCGCATCGTCGGCGGTGCCCCAGATGAGGTCCGCACCGGCGGAGCCCGCGACCGCCACGGCGGCCGGGTTGTTGCTGGTCTGGTCGACGATCAGGTTGGAGATGATGCGCGGGTCGGCATCGACCACGTTGCCGCCGACCCCGTAGTCGGTGTTGCTGATCACACCTCCAGGGCCCGGGCCGTTGATGTCGATCGTGTCGCCGTCCGCATCGTTGCGGAAGAACGGATCGAGCAGGCGCGGAAAGGTGTTATCGGCGGCGCCGAACTCGCCCTGGTCGGCGACCAGGTTGTTGAACGAGCCGTCCACGGTGCGCAGGCCGAATGGCAGGCGCGCGTTGGCGATGAGGTCGAGCAGGTCGGCGCCGTCGGTGTGCTGCTCGGCGATCTTGATCTGCTCCAGGATGAACTGCAGATCGGCGGTGATAAGGTGGATGCCGGCGCTCTCAACGTTGCTGCCGTCCGGCAGCACCGGTGCCGGGGTGGCCGGGGCGGCGCCGGCCGCGACCGCGTCGGTCGGGGCGGAGAACACCGTCTCCAGGGTACCGTTGGCGTCCTGGTAGATGGCCTTGACGCGCAGCCTGAGGCCGTCGAGGTCGGGCGTAACCGTGAGCCTGGCGCCCTCCGCCGAGCCTGGTGCTCCGCCCGCCTCGTCGACGATGTCCTCGAACACGCCGGGCGCGCCCGCGGGATCGCGCTCCACCTGCCAGTAGTAGGCGACTGGCCCTGTGACTGCACCGTCGCCCGGGTTGTCGGCGTCGGTGACGCCCGCAACCGAGGCGATGAGCACCTCCCCGACCTGCGGGGTGTTGTCGTCGATGGTGGGTTGGCCGACGGGGTCGTTGTTGACGCCGAACACGGCCACCGCGCTGCCGTCGCCGAACTGCAGCCGTTCGACGTTGATGAGGCGGTCGATGCCGTCGCGGCCGGCGACATTGTCGATCACGGTGACAAAATCGTCCGCCGTGCCGCGCTCGCCGTCGGCGCCGCTGTCTTGGATGACGGTGTATTCGCTCTGGCCGCCGCTGAATATGGCCGTGTCGAAGGAGGCGTCGCCGCTCAGGATCTCGCGCACGATCACCAGCTGGCCGGGGTTGATCTCGCCCGACAGCATACGCGGTATGAGATCCGCGATGCTATCGACGCTGAACAGCTCCGACCCGGTGCCGTCGGCGTTGGCACGCACGCTGACCCGCACGTTGAGCCAGCTGTCGCCGTCGATGATGTCGTCGCCGCCGCGCCCCTCCAGCAGGTCGCTGCCTGAGCCGCCCAGGATGATGTCGCCGGTCGCGAACCGGCTGGCCCCCGGTCCCAGCGTGCGGTTGAGCAGCTCCTGCAGGCCGTCGATGAGGGCGATGCCCTCCGCATCCAGCACGTTGTTGAGCGGGCCGGCGATGTCGATGTCGGCCGCTTCGGCGTTGCTGCCGCGCAGGATGTCGCTGAAGGCCGAGCCGGACAGGCCCTCCACGTCGGCGAAGCGATCCTGCGTGCCCTGCACCGACGGCGCCACCGGCGGCTCGACGAAGTCGTTGACCTCCAGGTCGGCCTTGACCCCGCGGGTGTCGTGCTCGTAGCTCGCCCAGTCGAAGCCGCCGCCGCCGCCGAAGTGGTCAGGCCCATCGGAGCCGACCATGATGTCGACGCCGCCCTCGCCGTCCACCTCGTCGAAGCCGGTGCCTGTGATGAACACGTCGTGGCCGATGACCGGACTCGCTTCCTGCGGATCGAAGTTGTCGCCGCCGGCGCCGTCGGAGGTGCCGACCTCGATCCAGTCGTCGCCCTCGTTGCCGAGCGTCGGCAGGTTCAGCGGGGCACCGTAGATGAAATCGTTGCCGGCGCCGCCGAAGGTGGTGGAGATGTCCTCGCCGGTAATGATGAAGTCGTTGCCGAAGCCGCCGATCAGGATGTTGAGGCCGTTGCCGCCCTGGATCACGTCGTTGCCGGCGTTGCCCTTGATGACATCGTCGCCGCCCACGTCGGTGATGATGTCGTCGCCGTCGCCGCCCTGGATCTGGTCGTTGCCGTAGCCGCCCTCGATGCGATCGTTGCCGCCGTCGCCCCAGATCGTGTCGTCGCCGATGCTGGCGATCAGGATGTCGCTGTTGTCGGTGCCGCCCAGCACGACATGGTCGTCGCCGGTGTATTCCAGGTAATTGGAGTCCGAGCCCACGGTGGCCGGGTCGTCGCGGATGACCAGCGGCTCCAGCGGATTGGGATTGTCGCTGACCGGGTCGTCGCGGCCCTCGGCGCCGAGGCCGGTGAACTGCTTGCTCTGGTCCACCTCCAGGATGAAGGCGGGCGTGGAGAATACGTCGGCCGGCAGATGGGTGGCATCGGTGTTCGCCATGATGAGGGCGGCGAACGTGTTGTTCTCCAGCTCGGTCAGGAAATTGAGGCCGGCAAGGCGCGACAGGTAGTAGAGCCGGTCGCCGTTCTGCAGGGCCTCCAGCTGGGTCTCGAACACGAAGTTGAAGGTGGAGCCGAGCATGCCGCCGAACGGCATGATCTTCTCGGCCAGGCCACCGATCCAGAAGTCGATGTCATCGACGCCGGTGACGGTCACGCCGTCGACGTTGGCGTAGATGCCGGTGCCGTTGAGGAACGCCAGGCGGTCGGCCTCGTCGGCGACGAAGCTGCGCTCCGCCCCGGTGCCCGCATTGATGACAGCGCTGCCGCCGAACACCAGCGCGTCGGCCACGGCGCGCTTCTCGGCCAGGGTATCCACGTCGGCCGCGGTAAGCCCGGCGTGGGTGCCGTAGGCGGCGATGAAGTTGACGAGCGACTCGGGGTGCTCGATGCCCTGCATGAAGTCGATCCAGCTCTCGTAGGGCTTGAGATCGCTGTCGACGGTCAGGTCGTAGAACTCGCGCCGCGCCGCGTTGAGCGACGGCACGCCGGTGTCGCGGGCGCGCGCGAGGTTGATGGCGGCGAGGTCGAGCGGCAGGCCCAGCAGGTTGTTGCGCAGGGCCTCGGTCTTGAACTCGTCGATCTCGTTGCCGACCTGGCGCGTGGTCCCGCGCACGATGGCGCCGGCGGCCTCCTCAGCGGTCAGCGTGCCGTTCTCGTTGAAAGCGAGCGGGTTGAGGAACGCCTCGATCAGGCCGATCTCGCTCGACGCGAAGTTGGGATCGAGCCGGTCGATCTCGTCGAGCAGCATGGAGTGGCCGAAGCGGTAGACCACGTGCGCGAACTCGGCGAGGATCGCCGGGTTGAGCTGCGTCGCGAAGCCTTCCGGGGCCAGGAACTCGTCGACGTTGGGCTGGATCTTGCGGGCGAACTCCTCGAACACGAGGTGCTGGTACTGCATCTCGGTGCCGAACTTGGCGGCCTGGAACAGGCGCTCGCCGTTCCACTGCAGCGCGTCGATCTCCGCCTGCGAGACCGGGAATGTCGTGAGCTGGGCGTCCGGGTCCAGCCACTGGTTCAGGAACGCCACATCGCCCGTCGCCAGCGCCACCTGCTTGGAGTGCTCCACCAGCCGGTTGTGCTCGGAGTGGAAGACGTGGTGGACGGCGGTGAGGCCGATGTTCTCGTTGACGCGTCCGTCGCCGGCCATGAAATGCGCGTCGAGCAGCTCGTTGTCGTAGGTGGCGGGGTCGCCGTCATCGCCGATCTCGTTGTCGGCGTCGGCGGTCAGCAGCGCCCCGGTGACGGAGTCGAACGGATTGGCGGAGTGGGCGATGTCGGCGAGGAACATCTGGCCAGTGCGCACCGCATTGGTCAGGTCGATCGGCGCCGCCGGGTTGCCTTCGACGAGCTCGTCGTCCTCGGTGCCGGGCAGCCCGTCCGGCCCCACCATCACGACCTGCGGGAAACCGTTGGGCCCGCGGATGAAGTTGCCGTAGGCGTCGGTGGCCAGCAGCGGCACGTTGCCGACGTCAGCATCCGTGAGGTCGATGCCGAGCAGGTCGCGGGCCTGCGCCTTGAGCGTGGCCCAGGTCGACATGCCGCCAAGATCGACGTCATCGCCGTTGCCGAACACGCCGTCGACGAGGTCGCGGTTGGTGAGCAGATTGCCAGTGGCCACCGGCGCGCCGTCGCGCAGCTCGTAGGCGCGCAGGAACACCTGGTGCGAGGGATGCGAGCTGTAGGTCTGGTTCTGGTCGACGAACGGCGAGGTCTGGTTCAGGTGCTCGGTCGTGTCATCGTCGGTGCCGAGGATGCCGTCGGCGCCGGGGCCGGCATAGGTCGTGGCCCTGGTCACGATCATGAACTGCGAGCCGGCCGGCACCTCGTCGCCCGTCCCCGGAGCGCCGTCGGGACCCAGTGTCACCAGCGGGTCGTCCGCCTGCAGCGGCACGAACACGAAGCCGTTGCCGCCCTTCTGCACCAGGTCCAGGCCGTGATCGAAGAACTGGCCGAAGAACACGAACCACTGGTTGAACGGCGCCGACAGGCCGGCGTCGGGAGCCACGTTGTCGAACGAGAAGTCGGCGATGTCGTCCGTGGTGCCCGTGACGCCGTCCAACCCGGCGCGGACGCGCAGGATCGAGACGCCGTCGTTGAGCTGGTCGTCGCCGGTGCCCCAGATGAGGTCCGCACCGGCGGAGCCCGCGACCGCCACGGCGGCCGGGTTGTTGCTGGTCTGGTCGGCGATCAGGTTGGAGATGATGCGCGGGTCGGCGTCGACCACGTTGCCGCCCGCCCCGTAGTCGGTATTGGTCTCGCCGGCGAAGGTGTCGCCGTCCGCATCGTCGCGGTATTGGGGGTCGAGCAGCCGCAGGAACAGCTGGTCGGAGGCGCCGAAGCTCTCGTTGCCCGGCACCAGGTTGTTGAAGGAGCCGTCGACCGTCCGCAGCCCCCAGGGCACGAACGCGTTGGGGATCAGGTTCACGAGGTCGGCGCCATTGGCGTCCGCCTCGGCGATCAGGATCTGCTGCAGAATGAACTCAAGATCGGACCTGATATAGGTGACGGACATCGTTTCCCCCTAGAGACGTCGGACCTGCTGCGAGGCAGACGATCGGCTCTTCGATCATCGAATAGGCGGTTGCTGCCTGCTAGATGGACTGAAGCCTCGCAGTCCGCACCGCCGTATCCGACCTTGGGGAAATTTCAGTCAGCCAGCGGACAGAATTACCGGCCGGTTTAAGGATGGGTCTGACCGTCCAGCTCCAGGCGCATTCGCTGGGCCTCGACAGTGGCCTCGACGCGGTTGCGCACACCCATCTTGCGGAAGACCTGGGTGAGGTAGTGCTTCACGGTCCTCACGTTCATGCCGAGGCTGCGCGCGATCTCCTGGTTCGTCAGCCCCCTGGCGATGTAGCCGAGGATGCGCCTGTCGCGCGCGGTGAGACCTACGTCCTCGGCCCTGTGCGGCGCCAGCGGCCGGCCCTTGCCGCGCATCAGCAGCCGCGAGGCCAGCGCGGGCGTGACGTAGGGCTCGCCGCGATGGATGGCCTCGACCGCGCTCACCAGCTCGGGACCACCCACCTCCTTGAGGATATAGCCATGCACGCCCATGCGCAGGGCGTCCGCCACGTCCTCCTCGTCCTCAGAGGCGGTGAGGACGATCACCTTCAGGCTGGGGCGCAGGCGCAGCACTTCCCCCGCAACGCCGATGCCGTCGCCTGGAACGGCGATGTCCAGCAGCAGGACGTCGGGCTTTCCCTTCAGCACCGTGCGGGGCGCCTCGTCGGCGGTCCCGCCCTCCGCCACCACCACCAGCCTGGAGCCTGCCACGGCATTGACGAGCCCCTGCCGGTAGAGCGGGTGCGGATCGACCACGGCCACCTTGATGCGGTCGCCAATCGCCCCAGACGACGCCGGCCGTGACCGGCCGCGCACAGGCTCACCCGCCGAGTCGGTGCTGCTGGCGGTGCTCGTGCCCCCCGCTCGTGACGAGCCGTTCTGTGACCGAGGCGCCGAAGGCCGCTCCATCTATCCTCGCTGATGTCCCAGTCCGCCGCCCGCCGTCTGCCGCCCGCCGTCTGCCGGCTCGCACGCGGCACCGCGCTGGCCGCGCCGCTTCGACATCTGCAGGGCCGGGGAAACAGGTCGCTTGCACCGCTTGCGAAGTTAGCCGCCGCGCGCAGCGGTGGAAAGTAGCACGAGGTCGGATCGTTGCGGTCGGACCAAAGGGCAAGGAGGTCGGATGTGGTCCAATGCGCAGTGGGTCAGCCGCGAAGCGAGCGACGGCGGGCGCGTCTGCCGTGGCGGGTTGCGGCCCTTCGGACCCAAGCCACCCTGCGCGCGTGGCTATCGCACGCCGGCCTGGAGCGGCAGACCGATCGTCAGGGAGATGGGGCCGCCCTCGCGGTCGTCGCGGGCGATGACGATCTCGACCAGGCTGGGCAGTGCGTCGGTGCGGGGCCAGGCGGTGTGCCACGCCGGGTCGGACCTCAGGGCTCCGCGGCCGAAGTAGCGGAATGACACGGTACGGACGTTCCGTAAAAGATCGTACCGCTCGGGGGGCCGCTCCAGCGCGGAGTCGCTCAGCAAGGGCAGATGGGGGGCGAGCCTGACCACGAGGGTGCGCTGACCGGCACCCGCGCCCGCGGCGGCTTCGAGAGTGTAGCGGTAGAGGCCCGTTCCAGCCGGGCCGTTGGGTGCCGGAGCCACGAAGCTCATGCTGTCGCCGGCGCCCGAGAAAAGCGCGCGCACCATCCCGGCCTTGCGCTGCTCGTAGAGCGGCATCGCCTCCGCCAGCCGCGCCCGCAGAAAGGTTTCGACCATGTCGGCGGCAGCCACCTCGTCGAGCCTGGCCGTGGCGTCCCAGGTGCTCCGCGCGTAGCGCAGGCCGCCGGCGAGCAGGGTGAGCAGGAGCGCCAGCAGCACCAGCGAGACCAGCACCTCGATGAGGGTGAAGCCGGCATCGGGACGACCCTGCATGCCGCGCCGGGGCTGCCAGACTGTCATGGCCGGACTGTCATGGCCGGGCCGCGAGCCTCAGGGTCTTGAGCTCAAGCGAGCGGGCTGACTGCAGGAGCCCGCCCCGCCACGTCACGGTCACGCTCACCCAGTACCCCGCGATCCTCCCGGCGCGGCCGCCGCCGTCGGGCGCACTGGCGCCCGGGGCACCCGGGGGAGGGCGGTAGAGCTCGACCCGCCGGACCCACGCGAAGCCGTCCGGCGTCCTGCCCCGCGCCTCACCCTCCTGCAGCCGGGTCTCGACGCCGGCGGTGGCCAGCTGCGACTGCGCCAGCCGCACGGCCCCTTCCTCGGCCCAGGCGGTCTGCGCCCCGCGCCAGGCGAGCATCACGCTCTGGTGCACCACGACGTAGCCGGCGACGAAGATGGTGAGCGCCACCAGCGTCTCGATAAGCGTGAAGCCGGAGGTGGACTCGCTGTCGCGCATCGCCTACCTCGCCTGCAGGCGCACGTCGCCGGTCAGCCAGTCGACGCGGATGGCCGCGCTCACCCGGCCGTCGTCGAGGACGACCCTGGCGCCGCTGGTGCTGCCGTCGGGGAAGAAGCGGATGCGGGCCATGCCGGCGCCGACGCGCTCGCTCGCGGGCACCGTGAGGTCCAGGGCGATGCGCTGCGGGAGCTGCCGCGGCGCCACGACACCCTCGGCCCAGTAGCGGCGGCCGTCGACATCGATGGTAAGCACGCGCTCCGTGTTGGTCTCGCGGGCGGCGGCGCGGGCGGAGCGCAGGTTGGCAGCCAGCTCGTAGCCGGCGCTGCGAACCGCCATGCCGAGCCGCGCGGAGTTGAGCGACGGCGCCACCAGGGCGAGAGCCAGGGCGAGAATGCCCATGACCACCAGCAGCTCCAGCAGGGTGAAGCCGTCCTCGCGGGCTGCGACCCGCCGGTGCGGGGCGGCCCTCATCGCAGCGCCAGATCGTTGACGCTGGCGATGGCCCCCATCACCGACAGGAGGAGGCCGCCGACCAGCGCGCCCATCGCCAGGGTGAGGATGGGCGTCAGCAGGCTCGTCAGGCGACCGAGCTGGCGCTGCAACGCCAGCTCGTAGATGCTGCCGACGCGGTCCAGCATGGCGTCCAGCTGTCCGGTCTGCTCGCCCACGGCGGTGAGCCGCAGGGCCAGCTCCGGGAAGAGACCCGCGCGGCCGAGCGCCCCGCTCAGCGTCGCGCCCTCCTTCACCTCCGCAGCGCACGCGCGCAGGGCGCCGGCCATGGCGCGGTTGCTCAGCACATCGCCGGCGATCTGCAGCGCCTGCAGCATCGGCACGCCGTTGCGGAGCAGCGTGGCAAGCGTGCGGGTCATGATGGCGGTCTGGCCGTTCTCGACCAGGCTGGCCACGAGGGGCATCCGCAGGAGCTGGCGGTCGCGCCACTGGCGCCACTGGGCGCTGCGGGAGAGGGCCACGAGACCGACGGTGGCAGCGGCGACGACCGTAACGCCGAGCAGCCAGTGCGACGCCAGCGCCGCCTGCGCCCCGAGCAGAAAGCCGATGATGAACGGCGGCTCGACGCCGGCATCGGTGAACAGGGGGGCGATGGTGGGGATCAGCACCGCCATGATCACGGCGATAGCCGCCGCGGCGGCCAGCATCAGCATGGCCGGGTACAGGAGCGCTGCGCCGATGCGGGAGCGGAACTCGGCGGAGCGCTCCAGGAATCCGGCCAGCTCATCGAGCGTCTGGCCCAGGGTGCCGGCTGCCTCGCCGGCGCGGACCACGTGCACGTAGTAGGCGGGGAAAACCCGGCCCTCGGCCTGGAAGGCCTCTGACAGCGAGGCGCCCTCCAGCACCCGGCCGAGCACCCTGGCGATGGTCTGGCGCACCCGGCCCGGCATCAGCGGCTGGACGTGGGCGATGCGCAGCGCCTCGTCCACCGGCAGGTCGGCCTTGA
>Ga0070699_100000239_pt1 | contig 53734 bp, 62 predicted proteins | sample KBSK1503metaG_FD_65473 | JGI IMG/M metagenome (GOLD analysis project Ga0070699, IMG submission 65473) | Corn, switchgrass and miscanthus rhizosphere microbial communities from Kellogg Biological Station, Michigan, USA - KBS K1-50-3 metaG | ecosystem: Host-associated > Plants > Roots >... | reverse complement strand
GTCCCGAGCAAGGCCCTCGAATGGGTCGGGAGCCGGCGAATCGGGTCGGCGAATCTGGCCTTCAGGACGGCGCAGGGGCCGCCCTCCGTCGTCTTTGAGCCAGCTAGAAGTCCGGCCGGGGCCGTCGGCGACCACCCCAACGGTTTTCGAAAACCCCAACGGTTTTCGGGTTTTTTCCGCCAACCTGACACCTCCCTTCCGCCTGCCGGAGCCTGGGCTTCCAGGGCCCCGAAAACGCGGAAAAACCGGCATTTCGGCCGGTTTCCGTATTCAGGCTAACCCCTAAGGTGTCTCTGAAAAAGCCTTGGCGGAGAGGGTGGGATTCGAACCCACGATACCCTTGCGGGTATAACGGTTTTCGAGACCGTCGCCTTCAACCGGGCTCGGCCACCTCTCCAGCCGTGGGTCTGGATAAGCTTTGGCGGTCCCGACCGGATTCGAACCGGCGATCTCGGCCTTGACAGGGCCGCGTGCTAGGCCAGACTGCACCACGGGACCAGACGGCTTTGAAGTTTAGCAGCATGAGAACCGACCCCCCGCCGCAGATTCGCGCCGTAACCGCAGCTGCGGGCGGCCCGTTTAACGTGGCGGTACCCCCCCAGGTCCGCTATCACTAAAACTGCTATGCCTATCCACGATCAGGGCGAGGCCTCCCACAAGTGAGCTCCGGCTCCCCTCCGGGCGGCTATCAGACCAACCCACCCTGGACCGGCTACGATCAGCCGCGGCGGCGCGCGTCCCAATATGGCCTACCACCAGGAGGGAAACCCCCCACAAAGGGGGGCTGGTTCAGGCGGTTGGGGCCAGGGATCGCGCTCCTCCTCGTCCTGCTCCTGGCCGGCTGCGCCGGCTATGTGGGCGTCACGCTTCGCGACGTGCCCGACCCCGGTCAGGTGCCGGAGCTGGGACACTCGATCATCGTCTACGACCGGAAGGGTCGCCAGATCGAGCAGCGCAATGCCCAGGGCCAGTACTACCAGCTCTTGAAACTTGGCGACATGGGCGACTCCAACAAGTGGGCGACCCTCGCGGCGGAGGACCGTGACTTCTACAACCATCCCGCGATCGACCTGAGCTCGACCGCGCGCGCGGCCGGCGCCGACCTGCTCCACAGCGGCAGCCTCCAGGGCGGGAGCACCATCACCCAACAGCTCGTCAAGATCTCGGTCCTCACGCCTCAGCGCTCGATCTTCCGAAAGATGCAGGAGGCGACAATCGCTTTTGGCGTCGAGAGCAACTACTCCAAGGACCAGATCCTGGAGATGTACTTGAATCGCGTCTCTTACGGCCACAACGGGTACGGCATCGGAGCCGCCGCCCGGATCTATTTCTCCAAGGACGCGAAGGATCTGAGTGTGGCCCAGGCTGCCTTCCTGGCTGGCCTGATCAACGGACCCTCTTACTACGACCCGCGCAACCACTTCGACCGGGCCAAGGAACGCCAGCAGTACGTGCTCGACGGCATGGTCAAGACTGGCAAGCTGAGCCAGGCCGACGCGGACAAGGCGGCGCAGGAGGACATAAAGTCCGAGCTCAGGTTCGATCAAAGCCTCACGACGAGCAAAGCCCCGCATTTCGTGGACTGGGTGATGGAGCAGCTCGAGAAAACCGTCGGCAAGGACGCGGCGCAGGCGGGCGGCTTCAAGATCTACACGACCCTCGACCTCGACCTCCAGGACGTGGCAAACCACGCCGTCCAGCAGGGCGTCGCCAACGCCCAGCTGAAAAGAGAGGGCATCAACAACGGCGACCTGCTCGCCGCCAAGCCGGATACCGGCGAGATCCTGGCCTGGGTAGGATCGGCGGACTACTACAACAAGAGCATCGACGGCGCCTTCGATGTCGTGTCCGACGGCTATCGGCAGCCCGGCTCATCTTTCAAGCCGTACGTCTACGAAGCCGCACTGAAGAACCACAGGATCACGTTGGCGACAACGCTCCACGACAAGCCCACCGACTTCGGCGTCGGCGCCGGGATCTGGCCCCACGACTTCGACGACAGCTGGTTTGGGGACATCAGCACTCGGCAGGCTCTTGTGGACTCGCGAAACGTGCCGGCGGTCGAGGCGGCGAAGATGGTCGGCATCGACCAGGTGATCAGCGAAGCCAAGTCGCAAGGGATCCAGGCCCCGGCTGACCACCCACTCCAGCCGTACCTGTCCACCGCGATCGGCGGCTCCGAGATCACCATGCTCGACAACGTGCAGGGCTACCAGGCCTTCGCCAACCAGGGGACGATGGTGCCGCTGACCGGGATCACCAAGATTTTGGACGTGCAGACCAACGAGCTTGTCCCCATCTCCCACCAGCCCACCAGCCAGCCCATGACGCCCGCGCAGTCCTACCTCATCACGGACGTCCTGAAGGGCTACAACGCACAGTGGCACCTGGGTTGGAAGCGGCAGATGGCCGGCAAGTCCGGTACCACCGGCGGCAACAGCACCGGCAGGCACCGCGACGCCTGGATGATGGCCTACAACCCGGACATCGTCGTCGGCGCATGGGCCGGCAACAGCCAACCGAACGGCGCCGGCAGCAAGGACATCAGCGCCTTCGGCACAGAGGTTGGTCAGGACATCCTGGCGCCGTTCATAAACGGCCTGCCCAGCAATATGAGCGACTGGTACAAGCGGCCAGACGGGATCGTGACCGGTGGCGGCTGCCCCGGCGACCACTCGAGCGGCGGCGAGATCTTCCTGACCGGTACGCAGCAGGGCGTCAACTGCCCGACCCCACCCCCCACTCCGGTCCCGACCCCGACGCCGTCTCCTTCGCCATCAGGAAGCCCGACGCCGACCCCGGGCCCGAGCATCATCCCGAGCCCGTCGCCTACGGCAACTCCCAGGCCCTCGCCCTAAAGTGGCGAGATGCCCGAGAGTGGCGAGATGCCCGTGGTACCATGGAATCGCAAACCCGTGAGGGAGGTATCTCTTCAGCAATGATCGAGTCAGCGACTGTCTCACTTACCGACGAAGCCCTGTCGCAGCTCCAGTCGCTCCTGGAGAAGGAGGCCAACGCGCAGCTGGCCTTGCGTGTCTTCGTCAGCGGCGGCGGCTGCTCCGGGCTTCAGTACGGGATGGCCTTTGACGACAACGTCCGGCCCGGTGACGAAGTCGTGCAGCAGGGCGGTGTTCGCGTCCTGATCGACGACTTCAGCGCCCCCTACCTCCGGGGTTCCGAGATCGACTACGTCGACAGCCTCATGGGTGCCGGGTTCACGGTTCACAACCCGAACGCGGTGAAGTCCTGCTCCTGCGGACATTCGTTCGACACGGGCGAGGACGCTGAGACGGCCAAGGCCTGCGGCTGCGGCGGCCACTAGAAGCCGAGCACGGTAAGGGCGGGGCCGGTCTCGTCCGTGGCGACTAGCGGGCAGGCATGCGAGCCGACTCGCGTGGCGGTGGTCCGAACGGGAGATTCGTGTCGCGCCCTGGGCAGCGCATATCCTTGGAAGGGATGTCATGGCTAGGGTCGCAGCGAGTGCGAGAGATCATCTTCCTCGTCGTCGGCGCGTCGACGCCCGTTGGGATCCTGGCGGTCAACATCTCCGCCTTCGTCATGCTGCACCTGCAGGAGTTCCGCCTCAGCATCGCCATCTGCGCCTTGATCAGCGGCCTCTCGCTCAACGGGCTGACCGCCTGGGCTGTGCTCAGCCGGGCTGAGCGGATGGCTCCGCAACTCGTCGCGGAGTATCGGCCCTGGCTGATCGCCGCGGTCGTCGTCTTCGTTGTCGCGTTTTCTGGACTGGGCTCTTACTGGACGTGGCAAAGCATGCAGGACAGGAGGCAGCTGCCCAACCTGTACGCCGTCCTCACAGCCCTGTGGCTGCTCTTCCTGCCAGTGCTGATGACATTCGTAGCGAGGCGGCTCAACGGTGGCAAGGCCAGCGTCAAGGCGTCGCCACCGCCGCCGCCGTCAGAGGTCGCCTTCCGGGACTCCGGCTGAAAAGAGAGAGCCCCCCGCAGAACGAGGGGCTCTCGAACGTGGCGGCGAAGCGACCTCGCCGACCAGCGTCCTTTACATCATGTCGGGCGGCATGGACGGACCGCCAGACTCCTTCTTCTCGGGCACCTCCGTCACGACCGCCTCCGTGGTCAGGACCATGGCCGCGATCGACGCGGCATTCTGGAGCGCCGAGCGGGTCACCTTGGCCGGGTCGGCGATTCCAGCCTCCAGCATGTCGACCTGCTTGCTGTTCAGCGCGTCCCAGCCCTGGCCAGCCTTGGACTTCCGGATGGTATCGACGATCACGGAGCCCTCGTCACCCGCGTTGGCCGCGATCTGACGTACTGGCTCCTCCAGCGACTTCCGGACGATGGCGACGCCGGTCTTCTGGTCGCCACTCAGGCTCAGACCGCCGTCCAGCACCTTCTGAGCCTGGAGCAGCACGGTGCCACCGCCGGCCACCATGCCCTCTTCCACGGCCGCCTTGGTTGCGCTCAGCGCGTCCTCGATGCGGTGCTTCTTCTCTTTCTGCTCGACCTCGGTCGCAGCGCCGACCTTGATCACTGCCACGCCGCCGGCCAGCTTGGCCAGCCGCTCCTGCAGCTTCTCGCGGTCGAAGTCGGAGGTGGTGTCCTCGACCTGGGCCTTGATGGCCTTGATCCGGCCCTGGATCGCCTCCGGCTTGCCGGCGCCCTCGACGATCGTGGTGTCGTCCTTGGTGACGGTCACGCGGCGAGCCTTGCCAAGCTGCTCGATCCGGGTCTGGTCGAGCTTGAGCCCCAGGTCCTCAGAGATCACCTGACCACCGGTCAGGATGGCCATGTCCTCGAGCATCGCCTTACGGCGGTCGCCGAAGCCAGGAGCCTTGACCGCGCAGGCCTGGAAGGTTCCTCGCAGCTTGTTCACGATCAGCGTGGCCAGCGCTTCGCCCTCGATGTCCTCGGCTACGATCAGGAGCGGGCGGCCCTGCTGGACGACCTTCTCCAGCACCGGCAGCAGATCCTGGACGGCCGTGATCTTGCGGTCGGTGACCAGGATGAACGGCTCCTCCAGCACCGCCTCCATGCGGTCCGGGTTGGTAACCATGTAGGGCGAGACATAGCCGCGGTCGAACTGCATACCTTCGACCGTCTCCAGCTCGATGCCGACGCCCTGGCCGTCCTCGACGGTGATGACGCCGTCCTTGCCGACCTTGTCCATCGCCTCGGCGATCAGCTCACCGATCTTGTCGTCCTGGGACGAGATGGCGGCCACGTGCGCGACGTCCTCGTGGCCCTTCACGGGCACGGCCACGCGCTTGATCTCTTCCACGACCGCCTCGACGGCCCTCTCGATGCCGATCTTCAGCTGCATCGGGTTGGCGCCGGCCGCAACGTTCCGGAAGCCTTCGTTGATCATGGTCTGAGCCAGCAAGGTCGCCGTGGTGGTGCCGTCGCCTGCCACGTCGTTGGTCTTGGTGGCAACCTCGCGCAGGAGCTGCGCGCCGGTATTCTCACCTGGGTCCTTGAGCTCGATCTCGCGCACGATCGTGACGCCGTCGTTGGTCACGGTCGGAGCGCCGAACTTCTTTTCGAGTACGACGTTGCGGCCCTTTGGTCCCAGCGTAATGCGCACCGACTCGGCGACGATGTCGATACCGCGCTTCAGGGACTGACGGGCATCTACGTCGAAAGCAACTGCCTTCGCCATTAGTCTCGATAAACCTCCTGGATGATTGATCCGTGTCTCGTGGACAACGCCCCTACTTGGATCCGTTGGCCAAGACGGCGAGGACGTCCTTCTCGCTGATGATCAGGTACTCGACGTCGTCGATCTTGAACTCGTTGCCGGCGTACTTGGCGTAGAGGACCTTGTCCCCGACACTCAGCTCCATGGGTATCTTGGTTCCCGTGTCGAGGATGCGACCGGTACCCACCGCCTCGACGATGCCCTCCTGGGGCTTTTCCTTGGCGGTGTCCGGGAGAACGATCCCGCTCTTGGTCTTCTCTTCGCGCTCGACGGGCTTCAGAACTACCCGATCGCCCAACGGCCTAAGCTGCATGTTGTCTCCTCCGAGGTGGATTCGTCTGGCAATCACAAGCACCGAGTGCTTAGCACTCCCGCTTGCCGAGTGCTAATTGTAGGAGCCTTGGACTGCGGATATCAAGCGTCGGTCTCGCTTTCGGCCGCCAGGATGTCTCGGGCCGCGTCGAGCTGGCCGACAGGAACGTAGACGCGGCAGTCCTCGAAGACCGATCCCGACCACAGGCCCTGTGAGCCGAGCTCGCGCGTGACCGGCTTCAGGCCGTTGGCCTCCAGGACGGCCTGCACCAGGTTGGCTTCAACGCAGGCCCCGTGGAAGACCTCATGCCAGCCCTCGGGCGCCTCTGACCTCATGGCCCTACCAGCCCAGCGCGGGGTCCGCCCGCAGCTCGCCACCTGAGGAAACGTATGACCCGGCGGCCGCGATCATCGCCGCATTATCCGTGCACAGCGCAAGCGGCGGGATTGTCAGACGCGCACGATCCATTAGCACTTCCCGGGCGCGATTGCGCAGCAGCGAATTCGCTGCCACGCCGCCGCACACCACCACCTCCGCAACCGGCCACTCCTCGAGCGCCTGGTCGAGCTTTCGAAGCAAGGACTCCACCACCGACCGCTCGAACGCAGCAGCGAGGTCGGCACGTGTTTGAGGGCCCAGCCGGTCCAGCCCACCCAGGTCACGGACGCGGTAGAGCAACGCGGTCTTGAGCCCGCTGAAGCTGTACGCGAGACCTGGCAGCGATGGTACTGGCAGAGGCTGCCGGCTGGGGTCGCCACGACGTGCCTCGCGGTCTAGAGCAGGCCCGCCGGGGTAGCCAAGGCCGAGCGTGCGCGCGGCCTTGTCGAAGGCCTCACCGGCCGCGTCGTCCCGCGTGCGGCCGACGACCTGGAATTCACCATGCGCTGTCATCCGCACCAGGTCGGAGTGGGCGCCGCTGACGACGAGCGCAAGGAGAGGAGGCTCCAGGTCTGGTTGGGCGAGCAGCGCGGCATAGACGTGGCCCCAGAGGTGGTTCACGCCCGCGACCGGCCTCCCCCACGCAGTGGCCAGGCCCTGCGCCAGGCCGACGCCGACCAGCAGACAGCCGACCAGCCCGGGCCCGCGGGTGACCGCGATCAGGTCGACGTCTTCGCCTCGCAGGTCCTTCTGAGAGAGCGCGCCACGGACCAGCGCGGGAAGCTTCTCCAGATGAGCGCGGGCCGCCAGTTCGGGGACGACCCCGCCGTACGGTGCGTGGGCCTGCTCCTGCGAGTAGACGAGATTGGCGACCACTCGCCGGCCGCTCTCGACGAGAGCGACCGAGCTCTCGTCACAACTGGACTCGATCCCGAGTGTGAGCGTCTAGTGGTCCCCGGTGGAAGTTCGCGCACCATCCCGGCGAGATCGGCGGTCGAGACGAAGTCCGGGGTCCCCGCGAAGCCTGCTTCGTGGGGTGGAAAGGAAGGGGTGGTGCAAGGAGGAGCCTATTTGAGAATAGGCGACGACGCGGCGCCGGGCCCCCTGACGCACGTATCGGTCGCCTAGCTCGTCGGGGGGTCGCGAATTTTCGTCGGGGACCACTAGCGATCCAGTGGCGGCCCCAGGTCGCGGCGGAGGCCCCGGACCTGGTGCTCGATACGATCGAGGTTGGCTTCGCAGGCCTGCTTGAAGCGCGGAGAGTAGATGGAATCGGACCACATGACGATCGCATCCTCGCCGTTGTCGGTGTAGTACCCCTTGCGGCGACCGATCACCTTGAAGCCAAACGCCTCGTACATGCGCATCGCGTTGTCGTTGGACGTCCTGACCTCGAGAGTGATCCACTTGGCGCCCAGGTCGTAGGCGGCCTGGACCAGACCCGCGAACAGGATGCGCCCGTAGCCGGAGTGCTGGAGATCACGGCGCACGCCGATCGTCGTCACGTGAGCCTCGTCGTACATCCGCCACATTCCGCCGTAGCCCACGATCTCGGCGCCGTCATAGGACTCGCGGCGCAGCACGATGTAATAGGCGCTGTTGCGCGACGAGAGCTCTCGGTAGTAGGCGTTGCGTGGCCACGGGGTCGAGAAGATGCGCCGCTCGATCTCCTGTACCGTGGGCACGTCCGCCTCACGCATCGGCTCGATGGCGAGTTGCTGCCGAACCTGGACCATCGTCGCCCCCGCCTGCTCCTATTCCCGCATCGTCCGGAAGGACTGCATGTACTTCAGCTCGACCGTATCATAGCCAAGCTCTGCGGCCGACCCCAGCAGGCCCGCCGCCGCTCGAGCGAACCCCTTCAGTTCCTTTTCGGACAGCAGCCGAACTCCCGCCGCCTCCACCGCCTCTGCCGTCGCCGGTCGCAGCCATCCGACCGCCGGGAAGCCTCGCGGCAACTCCACCGGGTCACTCAAGCGTGGCTCACCGCCGGGCGGCCGCCAGTACAGGCGGCCCCGGCCGGCCTCCACCAGCGCCGTCACCGGCTCGTCGGCGCGCCCGGCCTGGAGCTCCAACGAGGACAGGCCGACAAGTGGTATCCCCAGACCCATCGCCAGGCCGACGCCATAGCTGACGCCCACCCTCAGCCCGGTGAACGAGCCAGGGCCGAGCCCCACCGCCACGGCCGTCAGACGGCGCGGATCGACCAGCGCCGCAACGCGGCCCGGTAGATCGTGCTCGCGGCCATCCACAACCACGTCTTCAGTAGCCACTCCGTCATCGCTGATCAGCGCCAGCGCGGACCGCGGCGAGGAGGTGTCGATCACCAGGACCACGAGCTCGGCGCCCCCTCGAGCCTCAATCGCCGCCGGCCCTGGTCGAGCACGTCCAGGTGCACCCTGGTGGCGTCGGGGTCCACCAGGCGGTCGCCCCACTCGACGACGACGGCACCCCGGTCCAGCAGCTCGTCCAGTCCGAGGTCGGCCAGATCGCTGGCGTCGGTCAGGCGATAGAGGTCGGCGTGGGCAAGCTGGACCGATCCCGCGTATACGCGCACCAGCTGGAAGGTCGGGCTAATCACGTCGTCTTCTATACCCATGCCCCGCGCGAGCCCTCTCACGAACGTCGTCTTGCCAGCGCCCATCTCGCCGCTGAGAAGCAGCAGGTCGCCTCTGCCCACATGCCGGGCCAGGCGTGCTGCCGCCGCCTCCGTCTCATCTGGCGAGCGCGTTACCAGTTCACGCGAAGTGGTCGTAGCCACGGCTTTCCACCTCCACCTCGCGCCCTTCACCGTTGAGCAACACCACGCGGCTCTCCGCGGTGAGCTCGCCCACCGGGTGCATGCCCGCTGGAAGCTCCGGCCCGCAGCACACCAGTTCCACCTCCTCACCACTGGCCACCGCCCGCTCCGGACTCGCTCCTTCCGCCCGTGGCACCGCGTCGAGCCGGATCCGGGCGCCGACACCCGCGGCAGCGGCGAACTTGTCCATCTCCATCAGCAGCCCGTCCGAGATGTCGCCGCAGCAGAGGCCGGCCGAGGCAAGCTCGGCGCCGAGTCGAAGCCGGGGACGCGGCTGCTCCCACGCCAGCGAGGCGGCCCCAAGCCGGCCACTCACGCCCACGATCCATCCCGGTTGCGCGGCCGATCGGGGCTGCGGGGCCAGCCGGGTGGTGCCCAGGACCGTCAGTGTCAGGGAGCCGTCGTTGGGCGCCGCGGTTGTATCCCCTCCGACAAGACGCAGGCCAACCTCGTCCGCGAGGCCCGACAGACCTCGATAGATCCGGATGGCCACATCGACCGGCCAGCGGCGAGGCATGGACAGAGAGACCAAACCGAACGTCGGAGCTGCACCCTTGGCCGCCAGATCTCCAAGCGCAAAGCACAGCGCGCGCCAGCCGACCGCTTCTGCGCTCTGGCGTGCCAAGTCGAAGTGAACGCCTTCGACTGACGTGTCGCAGGTGGCAACCGTGAACGTGCCGTCGGGTAGGCGCCAGGCCGCGGCGTCGTCCTGCCCTGGGCCGATCAGGAGGTCGCCACCAGACGCAGACAAATAGGGCAGCAACCGCCGGATGAGGTCCAGTTCCTTCACCGGCACAGGTCCCCCAGCCATGCTCGCGCCTCAGCTTCTGGGTCGGGCGCCTGAACCAGGGCCCGGATCGCGCAAACCCGCTGGATACCCGCGGCGCGCAGCTCGGGAAGGCGCCATCGTTCGATGCCGCCGATCGCGAAGACCGGGATCGCGACGGCCTCCGAAACGGCGGCGACCCCGGCTGGGCCGATCACCCGCTTCGCGGTCTTGAGCGGAGTCGGGTAGGCAGGACCGCTGCCGAGATAGTCGGCGCCGTCACGTTCAGCCTCGCGAGCGGTCTGGGGGGTAGAGGCGGAGGCGCCCACTATGACGTCGGGGCCGGCAACGCGCCGCGCCGCGGCGATGGTCAGGTCGTCCGGGCCAAGGTGGACGCCGTCCGCGCCACTGAGAAGCGCGACGTCGAGGTGGTCGTTGACGATAAAGAGGACCGTGGCCCGCGCGCAGGCACGAGCGAGTGCGCAGGCAAGCTCGAGCAACCGCCCGCGGGGAAGCCGCTTGTGCCGGAGCTGGATGGCGCCCACCCCTCCTCGAAGCCACGCGTGCACCACTCGCTCAACCTCGGCTGGCTCGGCCTCGGGCGTGATCGCGTACACGTGGGCGGCCCGCAGGCGATCGCGCAGCTGCTGCTTCTTGGAAGCCACGTATCTAAGCCTAGGGGTGCGCCCATCGGTGACGATGAGCAGTCGAAGATCCGACGATCACCTATTGGCGCGGGATCTATACTCGTCTGCCGGTGCATTTCAGTCTGGTCGACCCGGCGCTGGTTGCCGGCGCCGCGGTCCTCATGGTCCACGGAGCGCGCCGGAGCTTCGTACCGTACCTCACAGAGTTCGTCGCCTTCGGAGTGGGCCTGGCCGCAGCCTTCGCAAGCTTCGACCCCTTGGGGCAGCTCATCCACGCTCATCTCGGCATCAGCCAGGGCGTGGCGGGCTTCGGGAGCTTCTTGCTTGTGCTCGTCCTGGCCCACGCCGTGGTGCAGGCACCAGTCCACCGGGCAGCCGGATGGCTCGGCGACCAGTTCAGAGGCGCGTCACCTAACGTCCGCGCCATCTCGGGCGCTGTACCGGCACTGGGCGTTGCTGCCTTGCTGGCTACTGTTCTGCTCTCTGTGATGGTCGTAGTTCCGGTCGGGGGCCTGAAACCCGCGGTGGCGAACTCGGTGCTGGGATCGCGGATCATCGACTCCGCGGGCTTCGTACGTTCACCCGTGCAGAGGCTGCTGGTGCCGGAGAGGACCGACACCAAGCGGATCCTCGAGAGTGATCCCGTTTCCAATCCTGGCGAAGATGCCTTCTACAAGCTGACGTTCCCGGCGGACCTGACCACGCAGCCCGATCCGGCTGCCGAGGACCGGATGCTTCAGAAGATCAACGAGGCCAGGGCTGGGGTCGGGTTGTCTTCGCTTCGACCTGACACCCTCCTGCAGCAGGCAGCGCGCGCGCACAGCGCAGACATGTACCAGCGGCACTACTTCTCGCATAAGACACCCGACGGTAAGACGCCCTACGACCGGCTGCACGACCAGCGCTTTCACTATGTGACCGCCGGAGAGAACATCGCGTTTGCGCCGGACGTCGACCAGGCCTGGGACTCGCTCATGAAGAGCCCGGATCACCGCGCCAACATCTTGAATCCCGACTTCCGCTGCGTAGGCATCGGGGCGTACAAGGGACTCAACGGGTACGAAGAGATGTTCACCCAGGATTTCGCCGATTGCTCGTCCTGAGCCGGGAGCTCGAGCGCGGCTGGAAGACGGACTCATCCGGCCCGGCCCGGCCCGGCCTTTGCGATCCGTCCTCCAGACCGTCTACTCGGCGGCAGCTACCAAGGCTTCTTCGCGGACGGATTCTGTGACGACCTCGGTGGCCATCTGTGCGGCCGCCGCCGCCCCGTTGGCGGCAGCTTCGTTGGCCGCCTCCTCCTCGTCTTCTGCCTCGTACAGCGCACGGCGCGGGTCGCGCAGGCGGAAGAGGACTTCCTGGGCTCGGAAGAGGACGTCCATCATCGGCACCACGCGGTAGCGCACCCGCAGCGCCTCGTACTCTTCACGGCCGGGCACGGCGTCCAGGATCCGGCCAGCCCGCTCACGCAGGGTGGCCGGAACCCGGTCCACCCCCTTGAGGTTCAGATCCTCAAGTTGAAAGAGGAGGTCGTCGATCGCGTGCACCACCCGGTCGAGCTGCTGCAGGCGCCACCGACGCCGCAAGTCTTCCTGGCACATCCTCTGTATGTCTCGGTTGGCTTCTTGGAGCATTTTCTTCTCTTTTGGAAGTAAGCTCCCCTTTCCCCGTGCCCACTGCTACGAACTGAAGAGCAGTGTAGCTAATTAACTTACGAATTAAGGCACTAGACGTGGGCGCGCCATTCGACAAAACCCTGAACGGCGCCGGCGGACGCTTATCTGGGGGCTTCGCCCCCCGGGACGATGGCCGTCAAGGCACGCGTCGCCTTCGGCGTCGCTCTCCGACCTTGACAGCCGTCGGGTGTTGTGGCTGTGTGCCACAACACGGCCCCCTACGGCGCCTGAGGAGAGGCGCCGTCCCCACTTCGTGGGGCGCCACTCGCTCAGGCCTGGGGGGCACGCCCCCCCGGAACGAATCTCGTCAAGGCACGCTTCGCTCTTCGGCCTTGACGAGATTCGGCTGCCGTGGTGATCAACAGCACGCCCGCCGCGGCCGCTGAGGAGAGCGGCCGTCCCCACTTCGTGGGGCCCCGGGCAGGCTCTCACCGCTCACCGGCGGCGCCCGGCATTCGGCGAATTGGGGGCGGGCCCAGGCCCCTTAGTACAGGATCTGCCGCAATCTCGAGCGCAGCGCCTCGGGCGCCACCCCCTGGTCGCAGCACACCTTCACTACCCGCCGCATGTTCATCTTCAGCCTGAAAAGATCCTCACAGGGCGGGCAGTCCGCCAGGTGGCGTCTCACCTGGTCGAGCTCTTCGTCCGTCAGCTCGCGGTCGACGTACTGGTCGAGCCTCTCGAGGCAGTCTGTGCAGTTCACGCTCCCTCCTCCTTGGAGTGGACTATCCCAGACTCCTGCGCATAGTCATACAGCAGTTTCTGGAGCTGGCGGCGGGCCCGATGCAAGCGCGACATCACCGTGCCGATGGGCACCCCCAGCACCTCAGCTGCATCCTTGTAAGAAAAGCCCTCTACGTCTACCAGTAGCACCACCTCTCGATGGAGCTCGGGCAGCTGTTCAACTGCCTTTACAACTTCCTCGGCCGCGATCCTGTCCAGGACGTCGGCCTCGGGCATCGCCGAAGGGTCTTTGAGCGTGTCGTACAGCGCGAACTGGCTGTCGCCATCCAGGCTCACGTCTTCGGGACGCCCACCCTTGAACCGGTCCCAGAACAGGTTCCGCATGATGGCGAAGAGCCACGCCTTCATGTTCGTACCGGCCTGGTAGCTGTTCTGATACCGAAGGGCCCGAACGTACGTGTCCTGGACCAGGTCCTCGGCTCGCGCCGGATCCCGTGTCAGGCGCAGCGCCCCACGATACAGCGTGTCAAGATGCGCAATCGCTTCCTCGACAAAACTGTCACCCCGGTTGGTGTCAGCGGCGGGCTCAGCCACTAAGACCATCGTAGACACCTTGCCCAGGTGAACTCGGCCAGTGAGCTCGCTATTCCCCCAGGTAGGTCCGGGCAACCCTGTTGCCAAGCGAGGTGAGCACCTCGTGCGAGATGGTGCCGCTCCACTCTGCGACTTCATCAGCCGAGATGCCCTCCCCGATCACGGTGACGACGTCGCCCAGCTCGACGTCGGGCAGCTCGCTGACGTCAACGGTGATCGCGTCCATGCTCACCCGCCCCACCAGGGCTGCCCTGGAGCCTCGGACAACGACCTCGCCCCGATTTGACCTGCTGCGCATCACGCCGTCCTCGTAGCCGATGGCCACGGTGGCAATCCGGGCCGTTCGCTCGGCCACCCAGGTCCTGCCATAACCCACGGGCTGCCCTGGCATGACCTCCTGAACCCGCGTCACCACCGCCCGCAGAGCCAGGGCCGGGCGCAGCCCATCGCCGACAAAGCCGTAAACCGCCAGACCGGGTCTGACCGCGTCCAGCGCCATCTCGGGGTGCCTGAGGACTGCTCCGGAGTTAGACACGTGTCGTATACCGGGATCGACCGGGAAGCGATCCAGCGCGTCCACGAAGCGCTCGAACTGGAGGTGAGTGAACTCTCGGTCGGTCTCCGAAGACGCGAAGTGCGTCATCGAGCCGGCCAGTCGAAGCCGGGAGGAACGGTCGATCCGGTTCGCCAGCGCCGGTGCCGCCTCTGGCGCACAGCCCAGGCGACCCATCCCGGTGTCGAGCTTGAGGTGGACAGGAAGCTCGGACCCAGGCCGCAGGGCGGCCTCCAGCATCTCGACCATCTCCTCGCTGTAGCACGTCACGGCGCAGCCGGCCGCCGCCGCCGCGGCGCATCGCGACGGTGCCAGACCGCCCAGAACCAGCAGGCGCTCCGGCTCGCACAGATCGCAGAGCTCGAGCGCCTCTTCGGGCGTGGACACGCCGAGCCCCCAGGCGCCCGCCTCGAGCGCTGCGCGGGCCACCTGGCGCGCGCCGTGGCCATAGCCGTCCGCCTTGACCACCGCCATCAGCCGGCAGCCTGCCGGCAACCGAGCCCGGAGCTCGCGAACATTGTGGCGGATCGCACCGAGGTCGATCTCGGCCCAGCGCTGCGGCCAGGGGTCCTCGACCGCGGTTCGACTGTCTTGCGCCGCCCCGATCACGCGGCGACGTCCCGCATCGTCTTCATGACCATGGGTATCTCCGGCAGCAGTTCCGACGCCAGCAGGCCGGCAGAGCCCTGCCGAGCCTGCAGCCGGCGTCCGGCTTCCGCATGCACATACACACCGGTGACGGCCGCCGTGTACGGGTCGGAGCCCTGCGCAATCAGGCCGGCGATCATGCCCGCGAGCACATCGCCCGTGCCACCGCTGGCCAGGGCCGCCACCTCGTGCGGGTCCTCCGACACTCGACCGTCCGGCGCGGCCACAACGGTCCGCGCGCCCTTCAGAACGACCACCGCACCCCAGTCACGCGCCGCCGCGGCGGCGACCTGAGGGCGGGTGGCCTGCACCTCCGTCGTGGGGCGCCCCGTCAACCGCGCCATTTCGCCTGGATGAGGCGTCAGCACGCGGTTCGCTCCCAATCCCCGGAGCCGATGACGGGCCTCCGCCAGCGCGTTGAGAGCATCGGCGTCAAGCACCAACGGACAGGTGGCACGGGCGATCACCTCCTGGACGAGTCGCCATGTGGCCGGCTCGCGCCCCAGACCCGGGCCCACTACGCCCGCACGGGCGACCCCGAGGTGCTCGATCACCGCGTCGAGCGCCGCAGGACCGATGGCGCCCGGGGCGTCTTCCGTGACCGGTGTGGCCATGACCTCGGTGCACTTCGCGGCCAGGATGGAGTAGATGCCATCTGCAACCAGGAGCCGCACGAGGCCGGCACCGGCCCGAGCGGCAGCGGTTGCCGTCAGGTAGGCAGCGCCAGTGAACCCGCGACTCCCAGCGAGGGCGACGACGGTCCCGAAAGTGCCCTTGTGGCCCGCTGCGGGGCGATCTGGCAGCCGCACACCCTCAGGAGCCGGCAGCGGGACCTCAGACGGCTCGGGCATCTCCAGCCAGGCGCTGGCGATCGCGATCCCCGCCTGGTGCGTGATGCTCACCTGCACACGGGCGCCCATGGGGTCGTCGCCGACGAGGCGCACCGTCGGGGCCCCGGTGTCCGCGGGCACCACCTCGATCCGCCGGCGGGGAAAGCAGATCGGTGTGCGATCGAAGCACTTGATGACGGCCTCTTTGGCCACCCAACGGCCCGCCAGGCGTTCACTGCGGCCACCGCAGTAGTCGAGTTCGGCCGGCGTAAAGGCTCTGGAGAGGAAGCCCTGGCCGGACCGGCGAACCGCACGGTCCATACGCTCGACCGCCAGTACGTCGATCCCCTGCCTTCGAATCATGTTTATTTAGAACACTAAGAGATCAGTGAGATCGGCTATTCGACGGTGACTGACTTAGCCAGGTTCCTCGGCTGGTCGACCTCGCGGCCCAGTTCGACGGCAACGTGGTAGGCGAACAGCTGCAGGGCTACCGTGGTCAGGAGGGCGCTCCCGAACTCGTCGGCCCTGGGCACCTCGAGCACGTCGGTAGCGAGGCCGTCGAGGCTGTGGTCGCCCTCGGAGACGATGGCCAGCACCGGCGCGCCCCGCGCGACGACCTGCTGGACGTTGTTGACGATCTTGTCTTTGATCGGGCTCTCGGTGCAGACCGCTACGACGGGGAAGTCTGCATCCAGCAGCGCGATCGGCCCGTGCTTGAGGAAGCCACCGGACGTGCTCTCGGCGTGGACGTAGCTGATCTCCTTCAGCTTGAGTGCGCCTTCGAGTGCCACCGGGTAGCTGATGCCACGTCCGACGTAGAGGAAGTCGCGATAGCCCGCGTAGCGCTGCGCCAACCGCGCGATCTCAGAGTCCAGCGCCACGACCCGTCGCATCGCCTCGGGCAAGTCGCGCAGCTGGCTGGCGATTTCCTGCCGTCTCTCCGGCGACACCACACGTCTGGCCGTGGCCAGGCGCAGCGCCAGCAGGTAGTGGCTGATCAGGTGGGCGACGAACGTCTTGGTTGACGCCACGCAGATCTCAGGTCCAGAGTTCAGGTAGATCGCGCCGTGGGCCTCCAGCGCCGCCGTGCTGCCCACAACATTGGTCACTGCCACCGTCTTGGATCCGCGCTCAGCGGCCTGGCGCATGGCCACGATCGTGTCAGCCGTCTCGCCGGATTGGGTCAGGAGCACGGTCAGGGTCTCTGGGCCGATCGTCGGTCGCCGGTAGCGGAACTCGGCGGCGTCCTGGGCTCGAGCCGGCATGCCGGCCCAGTCCTCGATCACATGTTCCCCCACCATTGCAGCGTGCAGCGACGTGCCCATCGCCAACAGGCGTACCTCGGAGAATTGACGGAGCTCCTCGTCACTGAGATTGAACTCGATGAACGACACGTTGCCCTGTTCGTCGAGGCGCCCCCGCATGGCGTTCGCCACAGCTTCCGGTGTCTCGTAAATCTCCTTCAGCATGAAGTGGGCGAACCCGTCCTTCTCCGCCTGGCTGACGTCCCAGTCCACGTGGAGCACTTTGCTTTCGACCGGCAGGCCCTCGAGCGTCGTGACGGTGGCGCCGAGCGGCGTGACGGCCGCCATCTGGCCCTCGCCCAGGACAACCACCTTCTTCGTGTGCGGGATCAGGGCGGCTATGTCAGAGGCGATGAAGTGTTCTCCATCCCCGAGCCCCACCACCAGAGGGGCGTTCATCCGGGCGCCCACCAGAAGCTCCGGGTCATCCAGCGAGAACATCACCAGGGCGTAGGCCCCCCGGATCCGCTGCAGCGCCCGGCGGGCGGCAGCCAGGAAGTCACCACGGTAGTAGTGCTCGATGAGATGCGGCACGACCTCGGTGTCGGTGTCCGAAACGAACTCGTGGCCCGCCGCCTCAAGCTCAGCCTTCAACTCCTGGAAGTTCTCGACCATGCCGTTGTGCACGACCGAGATCCGGCCGTGACAGTCGGTGTGCGGATGGGCATTGATGAGCGTGGGCCGGCCATGCGTCGCCCAGCGGGTATGACCGATGCCGAGGTTGCCCTGGGGCATGCTGATCTGCAGCTTGGCGATCAGCTCGTCGACCTTCGACTCGCACTTGGTCACGCTCGTCGTCACGGCGCCAGGCTCCAACACAGCCACGCCCGCCGAGTCGTAGCCGCGGTACTCGAGCCGCTTCAGCCCGTCCATGAGGATCGGGGTCGCGTCCCTGCTGCCTAGGTAGCCGATGATGCCGCACATGCTGGATCTCCTGGGATACTCGTGGGTTGAACGCGCTCGCCTAGCTCGCGGTTACTGGCCCGCTCTCCAGCGCCAACTGGGCGCTCAGCAGTGCCTAGGGTAACGAAGGCGATGGAGTCGGCTGTGCCGGGGCGGCCGGCGTAGGCGACGATGCCGCGCAGCTGAATGCCTGGCCGATGCCTACCGTTACCCGGATCGTGGAGAGGTCGGCGGTGATCTGGTTCGACCCTGTCGTCACCCTGCGGGTGACGGTCGTGCTGCCCGTGAGCCCACCGACGTCAATTGGATCAACAGGCAGCGTGGTCAGCTTGGCCACCTGGTCGATCGGGCCAGAGACGTTGACGAAGTCCTGGGGCTGGACATCGACGCCGGTGATCACGTAGCCGCATGCCTGGGCACCGGTGACCCGGACGCCAAGCCCGACTGTCCGAGTCAGCGAGCCACCGTGGGTCGCGACCTGGACGGTCACCTTTGTGGGCGTCCAGCTAGGGGCTGGCTGGCTCATAGCCTTGTTCAGGTCAATCGGGTGGCCGTTCGACTCGAACTTGACGGGCTCGTTGGGACTGATCAGAGGGTTGGCCGAGGTCAGCGGGACGTTGTAGTCAACGAATGCCTTGAGGTTGTTCACGATGCTGGCCGCGGCACTAACGGTCACCTGACAGTGGTCATTGGAATTCCCGCAGGTCGCATACGTCTTCTCGGGAATCACCACGACCCCTGACGCCACGTTCGGTGTCTGGACCTCGATGTCCATTTGGCGGGTGACCAGAGGGTCGATCGTCAGCCGGATCGGGCGAACACCCGACCGGGCTGTCACCCCGGGAACGTCGATCTTGGGCGTCACCGCGAACGCCTGGTTCGGGCCGGGCTTGGCGTTCGTAAGGTTGACGCTGACCCCGGCCGGTGTGGCCTTGTACTTGCTGACCGCGTCGCGGAGCCCCGCCACGGGCACGTCGATCGAAGTCGGCGGGTTAATCAGGACCAGGTCCGGTGCCAGATTCACGTACTGGACCCGAACAGACGCAGTATCGAACGTCGGCGGATTCGCGGAGAACGCGACCGCTCCCACCAGGCCGAGCGACAGCACCAGCGACAGGAGCTTGAGCCGCCAATTGGCGGTGACCCAGTGCAGAGGAAGGCCGTTCATGGCTTCGGCCCGCTCATGCGCCATCCCAGGAGGTGAGGCCGGCCGTTGCCGACGGGCCCCGCAGCCTCGAGGCCACCCGACAGCCGCCGGCGCAGACCGTCAGGATCGAGGTTGCGCGTGATCCGCCCGTTCTCGACGACTGAGATCCCACCTGTTTCCTCCGAGACGACGAGGATCATGGCATCGGAGGCCAGAGAGAGTCCGATCGCTGCCCGGTGACGCGTACCGAGACGATCGCGGACTGTCGCCTCGTCGGCCAGCGGGAGCAGGCAGCCCGCCGCCAGGATCGTGTTGCCGCGCACGATCACGGCGCCGTCGTGTAGAGGCGAGTTGGGAAAGAACAGGCTCTGCAGGAACTCGGCCGAAAGCTCGCCGTTGATGCGCACGCCGGTTGCCGCGTAGTCCTCGAGGCCGACCTCGCGCTCGAATGCGATCAGCGCTCCGATCCGGCGCGAGGCCAGCCGTTCGGCCGCCCGGATGGCCTCCGCGATGGAGCGATTGAAGAGCTGCGGATTGAACGCTGAGAGCGGCCGGCCCAGATGGCCGATTCGGCCCACCTGGTCGAGGATCCGGCGCAGCTCCGGTTGGAAGAGGATGACGATTGCGAGTACGGCGATCGGTGCCGCATTCTTGAAGAGCCAGCCCAGCACGATGAGGTGGAGCTGGAAAGCAGCCAGGCCGATGAGACCCAGCACGACCAGTCCGACGATGAGCTGCGTCGCCTGGGTGCCGCGGACCAGCCGCAGGAGCTGGTACATGATGAAGGCGACCACTGCCACGTCGATCACCTCGTACACCGGGCCGACCCTGCCGAGGACAGTGATGAGCTGCTCGACGGCGGCGCTGAACGCTTCCATCAGCCATCCCCAGCAAAAATCGAGGCCAGCAGCGCCATTTGAGCCCAGAGGCGATTCTCGGCCTGGTCAAACACGACCGAGCTTGGCCCTTCGATGACACCTGCCGTGACCTCCTCGCCGCGATGCGCAGGCAGACAGTGCATGAAGATCGCGTGCGGCGCCAGCTCCATCAGGTCCTCGTTGACCTGGTATTCGGCAAACCGTTGGCGCCGGGCCCCGGCCTCGGCCTCATGACCCATGGAGGTCCACACGTCCGTGTATACGACGAGAGCTCCCTCCAGCGCCCGAAGATCGCCGGTCACGCGCACTGCCGGCGACTGATCGGCCACCGAGAGCCGCGGTGCATACGCGGGCGGCGTGATCACAGTGAGGGGGAACCCCAGCAGAGTCGCAGCCTCGATCAGTGACCGGGCAACGTTGTTCCCGTCGCCGACAAAGGCGACCGGGGTCGAGCCGTCGAGGCGCCCGAGCGATTCGCGGATCGTCAGAAGGTCGGCCAGGATCTGGCACGGGTGGGAGCCGTCCGTGAGCGCGTTGATGACGGGCCTCGTTGACGCCTCGGCAAGGGCGATCATGTCTCGATGGGTGTACAGCCTGGCTACGATGCCGTCGACGTACCGGTCCAGCACCCGCGCCACGTCCTCGACGGTCTCGCGGCGACCCAGGCCTATCTCCTCGTCGTTGAGGGTGATCGGGGTTCCGCCCAGTCGGTGGATCCCCGCCTGGAAGGAAACGCGGGTTCGCATAGACGGTTTCTGAAAGATCAGCGCAAGCGTTCGGCCGGCCAGTGGCGTGCCGGCCCAGCGCCCACCCTTCATGTCGTCTGCGAGGTCGAGGAGGGCGGACAGCTGCTCACCGCTCAGCTGGGCGATGTCAAGAAAATCAGCTCCGCGGAGCCGATCGAGCCTACCGGCTACCACCGAGGTCATCAGTCGTACATAGGAAAGCTACCTCAGCGGACCACGTCAGCGACCTGGGCGGTCGCCTCAGGCTGGGTGAGTCAGTTGACCCGGCGATCCTGGCCAGCCCAGTAGGGCTCGCGAAGCTGTCTTTTCAGGATCTTCCCGCTCGGATTGCGCGGGATGGCGTCGACGAAGTCGACCGACCGGGGACGCTTGAAGCCGGCCAGCCGGTCACGGGACCACTCGATCATTTCCTGACCGGTGAGCTCAGTCCCCGGTTTGCGGACGACTATGGCCTTGGCTGTCTCGCCCCAGCGATCGTCCGGTACGCCGATCACGGCTACGTCGCTGACGGCGGGATGGTCCGCAAGCACACTTTCGAGCTCGGCCGGATAGATGTTCTCGCCACCCGACACGATCATGTCCTTGATACGGTCCCGGATGTAGACGAACCCGTCGGCGTCGATGCTGCCTGCGTCGCCTGTGTGGAACCAGCCGTTGCGGACCGCGGTCGCGGTGTCTTCTGCACGGCCCCAGTAGCCCTCCATGATGCCAACGCCGCGGTATACGATCTCGCCGATCTCGCCCGGGGGAAGTTCCTCGTCGAGCGGGTCGACCACTTTGATCTCGGCGCCGAACATGGCGCGGCCACACGAGAGCAGCTGCCCGCCGTGGTGGTCCTCGAAGCGCAGTGCCGTGATTGCGCCCGTGGTCTCCGTGAGCCCGTAGACCTGCGTGAACCGGCACTTGAAGACCTCGATCGAACGCCGGAGCAGCTCCTGGGAGATGGGTGACGCGCCATAGAGCACGTTTTGCAGCGAAGAGAAGTCCGCGCTCGCTACCTCGGGCAGCTGCGTGAGGAACAGGAGGACCGCCGGGACGAGGAACGCCGAGTTGACTCGCTCTCTGGCGATGACCTGCAGCAGCTCCTGAGGGATGACTTCGCGCACGACCACGGCTGTGGATCCCGAGGTCAGCACGGCGAGCGCCCAACCGCAGCCCCCGATGTGGTAGAGGGGCATTGCAACGAGGCCCCGGGCGCCTTCCTTGAGTTCCGGCGCCTCGAAGCCGATCGTGCCCGTGAGCCCGAAAAGGTTCCGGTTGGAGAGCATCGCCCCCTTGGGCAGGCCGGTCGTGCCGGACGTGTAGAGCTGCCAGGTGACGGCCTCCTCACGGTCGCGGCGGGGGTCAGCGCCGTTCCTGGGCAGCTCGCTGAAGCCAAGCACTCGGCAGCTGACCTGGTCGGCCGAGGCGCGGAACTCCTCCCCCACAACCAGCGCGGCCGGAGCGGCGTCGCCGACCACCCTGCCCACCTCGCTCGCGGTGAGACGCCAGTTGACGGGAACGCTGACGGCTCCGGCCTTGTCGAGCGCGAAAAGCAGCTCCAGGTAGTCGTCGGAGTTCTTGTCCAGGATCGCGACTCGATCGCCTTGCTGTATGCCGAGGTCGTTGACCAATCCAGCTCCCAGAGCCGAGCTGGAAGCATCGAGCTCTGCAAATGTTCTCGTTCGGTCCTGGAACCAGATCGCCGGCAGGTCCGGATGGCGGCGCGCACGCCAGCGCAGCAGCTCAGCAACGGTTCTCACGGGGACGAACTGTAGCTCGCTTCCGGCGCGTCGTAAAGAACCTCGACGAGCGTTAGCCCTGCCGCCGGGGCGGTCCTTGGCGCGAGCCGGCGGTCACGAGCGGCCAGCACCTCGCCGAGCCAGGTGGAGGGGCGGCGGCCACGACCCACATCGGCCAGCCCGCCCGCGATGCCGCGCACCATGCCGCGCAGGAAGCCTTCCCCCAGGATGTCCAGCTCGACGAACCCGCCTCGCCGTTCGAACGTTGCCATACGGACCGCACGGACGCGGTCGGCGGCCGGTTCCGCGGCTGAGCAGAAGGTCGTCCAGTCGTGCGTCCCTACGAGTGCGGCGGCGGCTTCGGCTGCTGCAGGCACGTCGAGGGGCCCGGGAACGTGCCAGCAGCGGTCACGGTCGAGCGCGGGACGGGCCATCCTGTCCAGGTATCGGTAGCGGTAGCGCCGCCAGCGGGCCGAGTACCGCGCATGGAAGTCTGGCGGCGCCTCGTCCGCCCGAAGGACCACGACGTCCGGCGGCAGATGCGCGTTGAGGGCCGCAGCAAGGCGCGCCGGGGGCAGCCGTCCTCCGTACTGGAAGTTGGCCACCTGGCCTTCGGCGTGAGCCCCGGCGTCGGTCCGCCCCGCGGCGTGGAGCTTCGGCTGCTCCCCCGTCACCTCGTTGATGGCACGCCGCAGCTCCCGTTCGACCGTGCGATGAGAGACCTGAAGCTGCCAGCCGGCGAACTCGGCACCGTCATATTCGAGGAGGAGGCGGATGTTTCTCAGGTGGCGGCGGCACTCCGCAGCCGGAGTACGAACCGGTTGACCGACCACTGCTGCGCGGCGCTGATCAGGTTGCCAGTGACCCAGTACAGCACCAGGGCGGCCGGCGCGAAGTGGGCACTCACCGCCAGGCCGAGCGGGTAGAGCACGGCGAAGGTCCGCCGGGTTGCGACGGCCTGCTCGTCCTCCAGCAGGGAGGTTGGCTGTGCAGCCAGGGCCAGCCGGGAAACCACATACGTAGTGAGACCGGCCAGCAACGGCAGCAAGAGCGCGTCTGGCGTCGCCAGGCTGGCCACCCATAGGAAGTGGAGATCACCTCCGGCGCGGGCGAGGCTCAGGACCGCCTGGTAGAAGGCGATCAGCACCGGCGCCTGAATGAGGAGCGGCAGCATGCCACTGCGCAATGCCGACGCAAAACCTGAGAGCGGGCTGGCACCCTCCTTGCGCATGAGTTCCAACAACGCCGCCTGCAGCTCGGTGGGGCGGCGCCTGTAGCGCCGGCGCAGCACCGCGACCTTTGGTCCGAGCCGGTGGCGGAGGGCCTCCGCCTGCTGACGGGACCGGAGACTGCTCCGGATCTGGTAGGCAGTGAGCGGGAGCAGCACGATGCGAACGAGCAACGTCATGGCGATGACCGCCAGGCCGAACGGCCCGATCGCGAGGGTCACCGGCCAGGCGGCTATGAGGCCGACCAGACCGTGCAGCACGGCCAGCAGCGGCACCCCGAGCAGCGCCCACCAGGCGCTGCGCAGCGGAAGCAAGGCATTCCACGGGCTGAACGCTGAAGCCAGGGCGAGCCGGCGGGTGGATGTCCTCATCGAGCTGGAGTGTACGTCGCCGCGGAGCACCCGGCAAAGCCGGCGAGGGTGCCCGGGTCTCTCCCCCGCCCAGTCGGGGGAGTATCCGGCGGAGCCGGTGGAGGGGGGCTGGGGCTCTCTCCCGCACAGTCGGGGAGAGTCTCCGGCTGCTTTAACGCTTGGTGTACTGAGGCGCCTTCCGGGCCCGCTTCAGGCCGTACTTCTTGCGCTCCTTCATGCGCGCGTCGCGGGTCAGGAGGCCTGCCTTCTTGAGCGTCGGCCGCAGCTCCTCGTCTTCGTGGATCAGCGCCCGGGAGATGCCGTGGGCAATCGCTCCGGCCTGCCCGGAGACACCGCCGCCCTCGACCTTGACGCTGATGTCGAAGCGACGGAGCGTCTCGGTCAGCCGCAGCGGCTGCAGCACGACCTGCTCCAGCCGGCGCTGCCCGAGGTATTGCATCGGGCTCTTCTCGTTGATCAGGACCCGACCATCGCCGGGCTGGATGCGGACGCGTGCGATCGCCGTCTTACGGCGGCCGACGGTCCTGATGAGCTGCTCCTCAGACAACCTGGATGTCCCCCTTCTCATTGAAGGTGATGCGCTTGGGCGCTTGCGCCTGGTGTTCGTGTTCCGGACCTGCGTATACCCGCAGCCGCTTCAACATGTCCGCCCCCAGCGTGTTGCGCTGCAGCATTCCCCGTACAGCGTTTCGGACGGGGAATGTCGGATCGAGCGCCTGCTGCTGCCGCAGTGTTCGGCTGCGCAGGCCGCTCGGATAGCCCGTATAGCGCGTGTAGACCTTGCCGTCCATCTTGTTACCGGTCACGAGCACCCGGGCCGCGTTGATCACGATCACGTGGTCACCGGTGTTCAAGTGCGGCGTGTAGGTGGGCTTGTGCTTCCCCTTCAGGACCTTGGCCACGCTGCTGGCCAGCCGACCCAGCGCGACGCCAGTACCGTCCACCAGGTACCAGTCGCCGTGCAGGTCCTCCTTCCGAGCGGTCCACGTCTTGAACTTCGCCATCAGTCCACCAGCTCGATCACCACGGTCGGCGCGGCGTCACCAACCCGGTTCCCCTTGCGGATGATCCGGGTGAAGCCTCCCGGGCGCTCGCGCAGGCGGGGCATGAGATTGCTGAAGAGCTTGTCCGCCACTTCGTCGTTCGAGATGTCGCGGGCAACCCTTCGCCTGGCGGCAAGGTCGTCAGCCTTCGCCTCTGTGATCAACCGCTCCACCCACCTGCGAAGCTCCTTCGCCTTGGCCTCGGTGGTCGTGATCCGCCCGTGCTCCAGCAAGGATGTGCACAGATTGCGCATCAGCGCTTTGCGGGCGTTGGTATCCCGGTTGAGGTGGCGGCCGCTCTTTAGATGCCTCATCCTGTCTAGCGGAAGACCGTCTCCATCTGATCCGGCTCGATGAAGCCCTTCTCGACCAGCTTCTCCTTGATCTCGTCCAGTGACTTGCGGCCGAAGTTCCGCAAGCTCAGCAGCTCGTCCTCCTTCTTGGTCAGCAGCTGGCCGACGGTCGTGATGTCGTTTGCCTTCAGACAGTTGAAGGCTCGCACGGAGAGGTCGAGCTCCTCGATCTGAATCTGATCCAGCCGGTTGCCGACCGTCTGGTGACCCCTGGCGGCGGCCTGATCGGCCTGGATGTTGTCGCCGAACTTGACGAACAGCTCGAGGTGCTGGGTGAAGAGCGCGGCCGCCAGGCTGACCGCCTCCTCGGCGCTGATCGTGCCGTCGGTCCAGACCTCAAGGTTCAGCCGGTCGTAGTCCGTTGCCTGACCGACGCGCGTCTTTTCGACAAGGAAGTTTGCCTTCACGACCGGTGAGAAGATGGCATCGATCGGGATCACGCCGATCGGCTGCCCTTCGTGCTTGTTGCGCTCGGCCGGGACGTAGCCCTTGCCGCGCTCCACGGTCAGCTCCATCCGCAGGTGGCCGCGATCGGCCAGGGTGCAGATGTAGAGCTCCGGGTTGACGATCTCGACGTCAGCCGGAGCCTGGATGTCGGACGCGTGGACCTCGGCTGGCCCCTTGACGTCAAGCATCAGAGTGACCGGATCCTCCGTAAAGCTCTTGACGCAGAGCTGCTTGAGATTGAGGATGATCTCGGTCACGTCCTCCTTGACGTGAGCTACAGAAGTGAATTCGTGCGCCACGCCCTCGATCTGGATTGACGTGACGGCCGCACCCCAGAGCGAACTGAGCAGCACCCGCCGTAGCGTGTTGCCTAGCGTGGTGCCGAAGCCCGGCTCCAGGGGCTCGATCTCGAACTTGCCATAGCTGTCGTCCCCCTCGATCTTGCGGACCTGGGGAAGAACAGCCAGTCTGGTGTCAATCGCCAAAGAAACTCAAACCTCCTGGATCCTCATCAGCGGGAGTAGAACTCGACGATGAGGTGCTCTTCCACACCCATCTCCATCTCGTCCCGCTCTGGCAGGGCGAGCACCTTGCCCGACTTCTCCTGCTCGTTGAACGCCAGCCAAGAGGGCACTGTGCGAATTCGGGCGGCCTCGAGGGCGACCGCAACCACGGTGCTGTCATCGCGGCGGACTTTGATCTCGTCGCCAGGCTTGACCTTGTAGGCCGGGATGTTGACGGGGCGACCGTTTACCTCGAAGTGGCGGTGGCTGACCAACTGCCGCGCCTGCTTGCGAGAAGCGCCCATGCCGAGCCGATAGACAACGTTGTCCAGGCGCAGTTCCAGGTGGCGCAAGAGGTTGAGACCGGTGACGCCTCCCTCCCGTACCGCCACGTCGAAGTAGTTCCTGAACTGTCGCTCGAGGAGGCCGTACGTTCGCCGTGCCTTCTGCTTGGCGCGGAGCTGCACGCCGTAATCCGACGTCTTCCGCCGGCGTGCCTGACCATGCTGCCCGGGCGGCACTGCCCGGCGCTCGATGGCGCACTTGGGCGTGTAGCAGCGCTCCCCTTTCAGGAAGAGCTTCGCGCCCTCCCGCCGGCAGAAACGGCACACTGGGCCGTGATAGTTAGCCAACTCTCAGAACAGCTCCTCTTTACACTCGCCGGCGCTTCGGAGGCCGGCAGCCGTTGTGCGGGATCGGTGTGACGTCGTTGATGGCGCTCACCTCCAGACCCGCCGCCTGGAGGGACCGAATCGCCGCCTCCCGGCCCGAGCCCGGCCCACGCACGAAGACCTCGATCGACCGCATGCCGTGATCAATGGCGCGACGGGCGGTGGCCTCGGCGGTCACCTGCGCGGCGAAGGGCGTCGACTTGCGGCTGCCCTTGAAACCCTGTGCGCCCGACGAACCCCATGAGATCACGTTGCCCTGCAGGTCGGTGATCGAGATGATCGTGTTGTTGAAGGTGCTCTGGATGTGCGCCTGACCCACAGCGACGTTCTTGCGTTCGCGACGCCGCGTGCGGGTGGTCTTTTTCTTCTTCGCCACGGTATTTATTACTTGCCCTTCTTCTTGCGACCCGCAACAGCACGCTTCGGACCGCGGCGTGCCCGGCCATTGGTGCGCGTTCGCTGGCCTCGGGTCGGCAGGCCGCGGCGGTGGCGCATGCCCCGGTAGGTACCGATCTCCTGCAGCCGCTTGATGTTCAGTGCCACCTCGCGGCGGAGATCACCTTCGACCAGGATCTCCTTGTCACTGGAGAGCCGGTCGATGATCTGCCTCAGGCGACCGACCTCTTCGTCGCTGAGCTCCTTTACCCGCGTATCGGGGCTGACATTCGCCATTCTGAGGAGCTTCTCCGACGTGGTCCTGCCAATGCCGTGGATGTACATCAGGGAGATCACGACACGCTTGTCGCGCGGGATGTCTACACCCGCGAGGCGCGCCATGACCTAGCCCTGCCTCTGCTTGTGCTTCGGGTTCGAGCAGAGGACGCGAACCACGCCCTCACGCTTGATCACCTTGCACTTCGAGCACATCTTCTTGACCGATGGTCGGACCTTCATCTCCTATCTCGCTTATCTTGCTTTTACCTTGCGAATCCTGCCTCGCGACCGGTCGGTCTCTGAAAGCTCGACTCCCACCTTGTCGCCGGCAACGAGCCGGACGAAATGGGTGCTGAGACGATCAGCGACGTGAGCGAGGACCCTGACCCCGTTCTCCAGCTCGACCCTGTACATGCCATTCGGGAGAGGCTCAAGAACCCGACCGTCGACGAGCACGGGAGGCCGGGGCACGAGGCGCGATTATACCGCAACCCAGTATTCATACCGCCACTGGAGCGCGGCCATTCCAGGTTCACTGGAATCGTCACACCGCGACCCTCTTCGACAACGCTCCGTTCGAGCCGGTAAGCACCCGCGGACCGTTCTTTGTGATCGCCACCGTGTGTTCGAAGTACGCCGACAGTGACCCGTCTGTTGTGCACACGGTCCAGCCGTCAGGCTTGACGTACACGTCGGGCGAGCCCTGGTTGACCATGGGCTCGATCGCGAGCGTCATCCCTGGCTTCAATTCGGGCCCCGTGCCCGGTACGCCGAAGTTCGGGAGCTGCGGATCCTCGTGCATCGCGCGCCCGATTCCATGCCCGACGAACTGCCGTATCACGGAGAAACCGGCGCCCTCCGCATGCCTCTGAACAGCCGCCGAAATATCACCCAGACGGCCGCCTGGCTGTGCGTGCTGGATCGCGATTTCCAGGCACTCCTCGGTCACGCGCATCAGCTGCCTTGCTGCCGGGCTGACCTTGCCCACCGCCACGGTGCAGCCCATATCGGCCCAGAAGCCGTTCAGGACCAGCCCTAAGTCGAGGCTGACGATGTCGCCGTCCTCGATCTTCCGCTTGCCCGGAATGCCGTGGACGGCTTCGTCGTTGATGGAGACGCAGATCGACCTCGGAAAGCCGTGATAGCCCAGAAAGCCGGGACGGGCTCCCGCAGCCCGGATCCGCCGGTCAGCGAGACGGTCGAGCTCGATGGTGCGCAATCCCTCCCGGCACGCCGCCTTCAGCTCATCGACCACGGCCGCCAGAACTCGGCCGGCTCGGGCCATCATCTCGATCTCGTGCTCGGTCTTGAGATTGATCATCAGCCGCTCACTCGTCCTCGAGGGTCGGACTGTGCTGAGGGGGGAATCCCCGCTTGAGGCGCCTCCCCCGCCGCCCGGAGCTCCGCAGTGGGGGCTTCACCGGACGTGCCGATCGCACGCAGGATGCGCTCCCTGACCTCCTCGATGGTTCCGGTCCCGTCGATGTCGCTGACCACATGCTGCTGACGGTAGTGCGCCAGCACGGGCAGCGTCTGCTCGAGATAGACACTGATCCGCTTGCGGGCTGTCTCCGGCCGGTCGTCCTCGCGCATGAACAGCTCCGTTCCGTCAACGTCGCAAACCATGTCGAAGCGCGGCGGCGCCAGCTTCGGGTGATACGTGCGGCCACACTTCGGGCAGGTAAGGCGGCCGGCCAACCTGTCGACGAGGACCTCTGTGGGCACCTGGATGAAAATCACCCGGTCCATTCGCCGGCCCATCGCCGCGAGCATCTTGTCCAGCTCAACGGCCTGTGCCACAGTGCGCGGGAACCCATCGAACAGCACCCCGCGCGCGGTGTCCGGGGCAGACAGCCGCCGCCGAACCAATTTCAGCGTGATCGAGTCTGGAACCAGGTCGCCGCGGTCGATATACACGCGCGCTTGCCGGCCGAGATCGGCTTCGGCCTTGATCTCCGCTCTGAACAAATCGCCGGTCGAAACCTGCGGAATGCCAAAGTGCTGGACGAGGAATTTGGCTTGGGTGCCTTTGCCGCTGCCCGGTGGTCCGAACAGGGCCAGGTTCAACGGATGAACCCACGATATTGGCGCATCACCAGCTGGGTCTCCAGCTGCTTCATGGTGTCGAGGGCGACTCCAACCACGATCAGCAGGGCCGTGCCGCCCAGGTACAGATTGTTCGTGGAGATGTTTGTGAGGCGCGCCGCCCCCAACGGCAGCACCACCGTGATCAGGCCCAGGAAGATGGCGCCCGCGAACGTCACCCGGTTCATGACGGCGGCCAGATACTCAGCCGTCGGGCGCCCTGGACGGATGCCGGGGATGAAGCTGGACCACCGCCGCAGGTTGTCCGCGACGTCGCTCACGTCAAAGGTGACCGAGGTGTAGAAATAGGTGAACCCAAAGATGAACAGGAAGTAGAGCAGGTTGTAGGTGACGGCGGAGGTCAAGTTCGCGCTGCTCGCGGAGAAGTTCGCCTGAACCCAGGTCGCTGCGTTGTGCCAGACGGAGCCGATGGGGGCCCCGACCAGATACCCCGCGAGTATCCCTGGAAAGGTCATGATCGAAAGCGCGAAGATGATCGGAATGACGCCGGCCTGATTCACCCGCAGCGGCAGAAAGCTCTGCCGGCCCTGGACCGTGCGTCCACCCGTCAGGCGCTGGGCCGATTGGATCGGGATCTTACGGACGGCCTGCTGAACCTCGATCACGAAGGCGATTGCCAGCAGGGCCACGACTGCAAGCACGATGAACGGCAGATAGTCGGCGAGGCCGCCGGTGCCGGTGTGCCCGACGATGGTGGAGTAGATAGACGAGGGAAAGCGGCCGATGATGCCCGCGAAGATGATCAGCGATACGCCGTTGCCGATCCCGTGCTCGGTGATCAGCTCGCCGAGCCACATGGCCAGGATGGTGCCCGATGTCAGCGTGATCATGATGGTCAGCCGCTGGAACCAGTCCATGTTGGCCTGCAACACGTTGGCGTTCTGGAAGAGGACCGTATAGCCGTACGCCTGCCCCATCGCCAGCGCCACCGTCAGCCACCGAGTCCAACGCGTGATCCGCCGCCTCCCCTGCTCACCCTCCTTGGAGATCTCCTTGACTCTTACGGAGATCACCGTCATCAGCTGCATGATGATGCTGGCGTTGATGTAAGGGTTGAGGCCCATGGCCACGATGCTGAAGTGCGCCAGGCCGCCGCCAGAGAAGAGGTTGAGCAGGCCCAGCAGGGCCTGGCTGTCGAAGAGGTGGTTGAGTGCGTTCTGGTTGGCGTTAGGGATTGAGACGTTCGCGAACAGCCGGAAGATGACCAGCATGCCACCCGTGAACAGGATCTTGTTTCTGAGCTCTGGCAGCCTGAGGGCGTTGTAGACCGCCTCGAGAATGTTCATGCCGGTCTGCTATTCCTCCGCAGGTGCGCCAGTCTCCTGGGAGGGTGGACCCTCGGCAGGGGCTTCCGCCCCGAGGATGAGCAGTCGCCCCCCCTTGGCTTCGATGGCCGCCCGAGCGCTCTCACTGGCAGCATGTGCCGTGATCGTCAGCTTACGCCTCAGCGTGCCGGTTCCGAGCAGCTTGATGTCCATGCCGGCGCGGGCGAGCCCGGCCTCGTAGAAATCCTTGGCCTCAAGGGCCACGCCGTCCCGGAAGCGGTTCAACTTGGTCAGGTTGACGACCGCATAGACCTTCTTGAACGGGTTCTTGAATCCACCGAGCTTGGGCAGGCGCTGAGCGAGCGGCATCTGGCCGCCCTCGAAGCCGAGCCGAAAGCCCTGGCTCCGCGCGAGCTGGCCCTTCTGGCCTCGCCCCGAGGTCTTGCCGCGGCCGGAACCGGTCCCGCGGCCGACCCTCTGCGTCTTCTGGCGGGCGCCGTCGGGCGGCCGCAGTTCGTGCAACTTCACCTACCTACCTACCTACCTACCTCTCGAGTGCTTCTTCGCGGAGCGAGCCCGCGGGATCTTGTAGCGCCCACGTCTCGGCTGTTGCCAAAGATCCCCCTCGACGGCGACCAGGAAGTCAACCTTCTTCAGCATGCCTCGTACCGCGGGCGTGTCTGGCAGGTCGCGCGTCTGCTGCAGCTTCCGGAAGCCCAGGGACTGAATGGTCGCCTTCATTTCCACCGAGTAGCCGATGGCGCTCTTCTTCCACGTAGCCCGGATAGTAGCGGCCCCGGGGCTCTCGCTCATGAAGGCTTCTCCTCAGGAGCGGGCTGCTCGGCCGCCGGGGCGGGCTGCTCGGCGGCTGGCGCTGGCTGCGCCTCCGGCGCGGGCTCGGGGGTCGCGGCGGACGCGGGCCCGGCGGCGGGCGTGGGGGCAGACGCCGGTTCGGTGGCGGCCGTGGCCGCGGGCTGGGCGGCGGCCGCCCTGGACGGTCCAGCCGCCGCGTCGGCGGGGGTGGGCGCGCCCACGGGGGCGGCCGCGCTCGCTGGGCCGGTCACCGCCCCCAGCCGCCCCTCCGCCGCAGCAGTCCTGTAGGCGGTCGCGAGCTGCTTACCGACGATTTCATCGATCTCCTTGCCCCTCAGCTCGGCCACCTCCTGGGCCGTGCGCATGGACTGCAGCGCCGCCATCGTCGCCCTGACTGTGTTGATCGGGTTGTTGGTGCCCAGCGACTTGGTCAGGATGTCCTTGATCCCTGCCAGCTCGATGACGGCACGCATGGCGCCGCCCGAGATTACGCCCGTGCCGGGCGCGGCCGGCTTCATCAGGATCTTGGCCGCGCCCCACTTGAAGCGGACCTCGTGCGGGATCGTGGTGCCGACCATCGGCACGGTGACCATGCTGCGCTTGGCGATTTCGACGCCCTTACGGATTGCCTCCGGCACCTCTCGCGCCTTGCCGAGGCCGGCGCCGACGCGTCCGTTTTGATCGCCGACGACGATGAGCGCCGAGAACGAGAACCGGCGGCCCCCCTTCTCGACCTTCGCGACGCGGTTCAGGCTGACCACTCGCTCGGAGACGTCGCTGCGGTCGCCGTAGGTCTGATACCGTGATGCCATCTGCTAAAACTCCAGTCCGGCCTCGCGGGCGGCTTCGGCAAGCGCCTTGACGCGGCCGTGGTACAGGAACCCACCCCGATCGAACACAGCCGTGGTGACGCCGGCTGCCTTCGCCTTCTCGGCGATGGCCTTGCCGACGGCTGCCGCCGCGTTGGCGTCCTTCTTGCCAACCTTCAGCTGTGCAGTCGAGGCCGCGGCGACGGTGCGGCCGGTCTCGTCGTCGATGAGCTGTGCGTAGACGTGGTGCAGGCTTCGGTACACGCTGAGCCGGGGCCGCTGGCCGGTGCCGGCGACCTTCACCCGTACCCGGCGATGCCGCCTTCCACGCGCCGCCTTCCGATCGAACTGCTTCAACATGTGCGCTATTTCGCCCCCTTACCCGACTTGCCGGGCTTGCGCCGGATGCGCTCGCCGCGGTACATCACGCCCTTGCCCTTGTAGGGCTCTGGGGGGCGGAGCTTCCGGAGATCGGCCGCAACCTGGCCCACGTCCTCCTTTGAAATCCCCGTGACCGCAAAGTGTGTGGTGTCGGCTACTTCGATGGCGATGCCCTCGGGCGGCCGGAAACGCACCGGGTGGGAGAATCCGAGGGTCAGCACCAGCTCCTCGCCCTGTTTCTGGGCTCGATAGCCGACGCCGACCAGCTCGAGCTCTTTGCGGAAGCCGGTCGAGACGCCGGTCACCATGTTGGCGACGAGGGTCCGCGTCAGGCCGTGCAACGACCGGTGCTCCCGCCCGTCGGAAGGGCGCTCGCATACGACCTGCCCGTCATCGAGCTTGATCGCGATCTGGGCCGGCAGAGTGCGATCGAGCTTGCCCTTCGGGCCCTCGACCATCACGTGATTCTTCTCCACCGTGACGTTCACACCGCTGGGAACGGGAATTGGTAGCTTTCCGATTCTCGACATGCGTCTACTGCCTCACCAGACGTAAGCCAGCACTTCGCCGCCCACACCCGCGTGCAGCGCCTGGCTGCCGCTCATCACGCCCTGACTCGTAGACAGGATGGCGATGCCGAGGCCGCCCAGCACGCGCGGGATCTCCGTCTTGCGGGCGTACACGCGCAAACCGGGACGGCTGATGCGCTTGACGCCTGAGATTACCCGCTTCCGGTCGGTGCGCGCCTTGAACGTGATCTTCATGAACGAGCCGACCTGATCCGCAATCGGCTCGACTTCGTAGGCGGCGATGTAACCCTCGTCCTTGAGAACCCTGGCCATCTCCAGCTTCACCTTCGAGGAGGGGACTCGCACCTCGGCGTGCCTGGCAGCATTGGCGTTGCGGATGCGTGTGAGCATGTCCGCGATCGGGTCAGAAGTGACGCCGATACTCGTCTTGAGGGGCATTACCAACTCGACTTTGTCACGCCGGGGATGCGGCCCTCGGCAGCGAACGTCCTGAAGCAGATGCGGCACATGCCGAACTTCCTCATGTACGCGCGGGGCCGGCCGCAGATCCGGCAGCGGTTGTGCGCCCGCACCCGGAACTTCGGGGTTCGCTTCCAGCGCTCGATTGCTGACTTCTTCGCCAAGATCCTTTTACCTCTTCTGAGCCCGCGAAACCGGTCGCCGGCTTCGCCGCTTCGCGGGGACCGCGAAAGCTGCGACCCTCGCATCCTGTCTACCGAATGGCATCCCAAGCTGTGCGAGCAGGGATCGCCCCTCCTCATCCGTCTTTGCCGTGGTCACGATCGACACCTCGAGGCCCCGCAGCTTGTCGATCTTGTCGTAGTCGACCTCGGGAAAGATGATCTGCTCCCGCAACCCCAGCGAGTAGTTGCCGGCGCCGTCGAACGCGTCGGAGTTGACACCGCGGAAGTCTCGGATCCGCGGCAGCGCCACCACGACGAGCTTCTCGAGGAAGTACCACATGCGGCGGCCGCGCAGCGTGGCCCGAATGCCCACCGGCATGCCAGCCCGCAGCTTGAAGGCGGCCACCGACTTTCGCGCCTTCACGACCACCGGCTGCTGGCCTGTGATCGTACGCACGTCGCCGACCGCCGACTCCAGCGCTCGGGCGTTGTCCTTTGCCTCACCGATGCCGATGTTCACGACAACCTTGGAGAGGCGAGGCACCTGCATGACGTTGTCGTAGTCGAACGCCTTCATGAGTGCCGGCACTGCCTTCTCACGGTATTGCCGAGCCAGGTTGGGTTCGGGCCTGACGCCGTCGGCAGCCGCCCGCTTGGCCTTGCTCATTGCGCCTCCGTCCTCCGAATCCGCTCGTAGGGCTCGCCGCAGCGAACGCAGACCAGCGCCTTCTGGCCGCCGTCCAGCACTGTGTGCCGGATTCGGGTCGGTTCGTGGCAGCTGGGGCAGACCAGCATCACGTTGCTGTAGTTGAGCGGCGCCTCGAAGTCCACGATGCCGCCCTGCACGGCGCGGTTGCCAGCCACCGAGCGTCCAGCCTTGGTGTGCCGCTTCAGGATGTTGACCCCCTGGACGACGATCTGCCGCTCACGTGGCAGCGTGCGAAGCACTTGCCCCTGCTTCCCCTTGTCCTTGCCCGCGATCACCTGGACTGTGTCACCCGGCGCCAGGTCCAGCAGGCGCAGCCTCGGCCGCGGCTTGTTTCGCAGCACTTACAAAACCTCCGGGGCCAGGGACACGATCTTCATGAAGTTGCGCTCACGGAGTTCTCGAGCCACCGGCCCAAAGATGCGGGTGCCCCTGGGGTTGTTCTGGTTGTTGATCAGCACGGCGGCGTTGTCGTCGAAGCGTATGTTGGAGCCGTCCTGCCGCCGGTACTCCTTGGCGACGCGCACCACCACCGCCTTTACGACTTCGCCCTTCTTGACCTGGCCGCCCGGCTGGGCCGACTTGACTGTGGCGGTGATTACGTCCCCCACAGACGCGTAACGGCGGTAGTGACCCCCGACCACCCGAATGCAGAGCAGCTCGCGGGCTCCGCTGTTGTCCGCCACCTTCAGACGGCTTTCCTGCTGGATCATAGGATCGATTCCCGACAACCAACGAAGCGGGTAGGCCCGGCTTTGCTGGGCCGAATCCGGGGTCCCCACGAAATCGCCAGATTTCGTGGGGTGGAAATCCGGGGTCCCCACGAAATCGCCAGATTTCGTGGGGTGGAAATGAGTTGTACCTCTCGCCGCCCAGACGTTGCCCGCACTGGATGGGGTCCGGAAGGAGGGATCCCCCTGCAGGCGAAGCGGTAGCGAGCCATTAGCGGGCCTTCTCCACGACCTCGACCACGCGCCAGCGCTTGTCCCTCGACAGTGGCCGGATCTCCATGATCCGGACCAGGTCGCCGATCTTGCACTCGTTGCCTTCGTCGTGGACCTTGAAGCGCACGCGGTGCTGGATGACCTTCTTGTACAGGGGGTGGCTCTTCAGGTCGGTGACCTGCACCACCACTGTCTTGTCCATCTTGTTCGACACCACGCGGCCCAGCCGCACCTTGCGGGATGCCCGTTCCTGCGTCGTTTCCAGCTGTGTCTCAGTCATGGTTGCCTTCCTCTCCGGCCGCAGGGCGGCGTCGGGACCGCCGGGCGGGCGGATCCGGTTCCCCCTCGGTAGCGGTCTCCACGTCCTCGGGTGTCTCCTCTCCCGGGGTCCCCGCGAAGCCTGCTTCGTGGGGTGGGTTACTCGGGGATTCTGCGTGGGCGTCAGGGACCGGTTCCGGGGATTCTTCGGGCGGCTCTAGCTCGCCCCCTCCCCCGGCTTCGCCGGGCACTCCCCCGACTGCGCGGGGGAGAGGCTCTGTCGCCTGGAACTCATCCCCCGGGACCAGAGCCAGCCGGCGCGCATGCACGACCGTCAGGATCCGAGCGATGTCCTTGCGGACCTTGCGGATCTGCCGGTGATCGTCGAGCTGGCCGACGGCAAGCTTGAACCGGAGCTCGTACAGCTCTCGTCGCGCGCCCTTCAGCCGGCTGCTCAACTCCTCGCCACCCAACGTGTGCAGTTCTTCAGCCTTCACTTGATCCCACTCCGGCATGCGCCGTCTGCGGCTCGATCACGGTTAGAAAGCGCGTTTTGATCGGGAGCTTGGCCGCCGCGAGCCGCATCGCTTCCTTTGCCACTTCGTGGTTGACGCCGCCCATCTCGAACAGGATGCGGCCCGGCTTGACGACGGCCACCCATCCCTCAGGGTTGCCCTTGCCTGAACCCATTCGGGTCTCCGCCGGCTTCTTCGTCACCGGCTTGTCTGGGAAGACCCGGATCCAGATCTGCCCGCCGCGGCGGACGTGTCGCGTCATCGCTCGACGAGCGGCCTCGATCTGGCGGTTGGTCATCCAGCACGCGTCGACCGCCTGCAGCGCGAACTGGCCGAAGGCGATGGTGCTGCCTCGAGTCGCGACGCCGGTGCGGCGGCCCTTGTGCTGCTTGCGGAACTTGGTTCGCTTAGGCAGGAGCATCGCCGCCCTCCGGACTGCTCGACTCGGCCGCCTGCTCGGGAGTCGAGGTGGCGGACGCGGCACTCTGGCCGCCCTGGCCACCGGGCCCACTCCTACCGGGACCGCGACCGCCACGGCGCCGCGGACGCTGAGCGCCCGAGCGGCCGTCGCGCTGAGCACCGGCTGGCCCCGGCTGTTGAGCAGCCGCCGCCACGTCATCCTCGGTTGGCTGAGGCGCGATCGCCGCCTGGGCTTCGCCGCCACGGGTGCGGCCCTTGAACTCGTCCTTGTAGATCCAGACCTTGATCCCGATCATGCCGAACGTCGTCTTGGCGGTCGCGCGGCCGAACTGGATGTCCGCACGCAGCGTGTGCAGCGGCACGCGACCCTCACGATCCTGTTCCCGGCGGGCCATCTCCGCCCCGCGGAGACGGCCACCCATCATGATGCGTACGCCCTTCGCGCCGGCCCGCATCGTGCGCAGGATGGACTGCTTCATGGCCCGGCGGTGGCTGATGCGCCGCTCCAGCTGGGAGGCGATGTTCTCGGCCACCAGCTGGGCATCGAGCTCCGGCTGTTTGATCTCGTCGATCGAGATCCGGACCCGGTTGCCGAACGTCTTCTCCAGGTCGTTGCGTAGCTGGTCGACCGACGCGCCTCCCTTCCCGATCACGATGCCCGGCTTGGCCGTCCGAATCGTGATCGTCATCTGGGCATTCGACGACCGCTCGGTCTCGATCTTCGCGATGCCGGCGTTGCGCAGGCGGCTCATGATCAGCTGCCGCATCGCGAGATCCTCGTGAAGCAGCTTCGTGTAGTCCTTTTTGGTCGCGAACCAGTTCGCTTCCCACGTGCGATAGACCCCGAGCCGAAAGGCGTTGGGATGGACCTTGTGACCCAAAATCAGTTATCTCCCTGGGATGGCCCACGTGGCGAAGCAGGCTTCGCGGGGGCCTCGGACTTCTCAGCCTCAAAGTCGGTGGTGAATTCGGTCTCCGGCTCCGCGAGGACCTCAGCGGTATCCGCCCGAGGGGCGGGCCTCGCCGCTGCGGCACGCCGCACCGCCGGCCTTCGAACGATCTCGGCCTCTGGACGGTCCTCAACGATCGCGGTGATGTGGCAGGTGCGGTGGAGGTACTGGTGCGCCATGCCCCGACTGACCGGGCGGATGCGCTTCATCGTCGGGCCCTCGTCGACCAGGACCTGCTTCAGCCACAGCTGGTCGCGAGCCAGCTGGTGGTTGTGCTCGGCGTTCGCAGCTGCAGACTTGATGGCCTTGGCTACGTCGACGGCGGCGTGCCTGGGCGAGAACTCGAGCTGGGCCAGGGCGTCAACCACCCGCATGCCGCGCACTGTGTCGGCCACCAACCGGGCCTTGCGCGGCGCTCGCCGGACGTAGCGGGCTCGTGCCAGCACTTCCATCACCGACCTACCTCCCGGTGCTCCGCTCGGTCTTGCTACCGGCGTGGCCGCGGAAGTGGCGCGTGGGCGCGAATTCGCCGAGCTTGTGCCCGACCATGTTCTCGCTGATGAACACGGGCACATGCTTGCGACCGTCGTGGACCGCGATGGTGTGCCCGACCATCTCCGGATAGATGGTCGACGCTCGCGCCCACGTACGGACCACCTTCTTATCGCGAGTGGTATTCAGCCGAACGATCTTCTGCGCCAGGTTCTGATCGATGAAGGGACCCTTCTTGAGCGAACGACTCATCTACCTTTTCTCCCTTCGCCGAATAATCAGCTTGTCGGAGCCCTTCTTCGGCTTGCGCGTGCGCAGGCCGAGCGCGGGCTTGCCCCACGGCGTCTTCGGGTTGCCACCTGGGCCCGTCTTGCCCTCGCCGCCACCGTGCGGATGGTCCGCCGGGTTCATGGTCGAACCCCGCACCGTGGGCCGTTTGCCCAGCCAGCGAGAGCGGCCGGCCTTGCCGCCCGACTCGTTCTCGTGCTCGAGATTTCCCACCTGGCCAAGCGTGGCCGTGCAGCGCACGTGGACCCGGCGCAGCTCCCCGGAAGGCATGCGCACGACGGCGTAGTCCCCCTCTTTGGCGAGCAGCTGGGCGGAGGTGCCGGCGGACCGCACCAGCTGACCCCCGCGCCCGAGCGTCAGCTCGATGTTGTGGATGGTCGAGCCGACCGGGATCCTGGCCAGGGGCAGGGCGTTGCCGACCCGGATTGGAGCGTCGGGGCCGCTCATGATGGCGTCGCCCACCTTCAGACCGAGGGGTGCCAAGATGTAACGCTTTTCACCGTCTCGGTAGTGGATCAGCGCGATGCGAGCGGTGCGATTTGGGTCGTACTCGATCGTCGCAACCTTGCCCGGCACGCCGTGCTTGTCGCGCCGGAAGTCGATCTTCCGGTAAGTCCGGCGCCCCTCCCCGCCGCGGTGGCGCACCGTGATCTTTCCCTGATTGTTTCGCCCAGCCCGGTTGGGGAGGTTCTCGAGCAGGGTCTTCTCCGGCTCGATGGCCGTGATCTCTTCGAAGCTCGGCGTCTCCATGAAGCGACGGCCCGGGCTGGTTGGCTTGTACTTCTTTGTTGGCATCAGATGACCCTTCTATATGCCCCCGAACAGGCCTTCCAGCTTCTGGCCGGGCTGCAGGGTGACGATCGCCTTCTTCCAGTCGGAGGTGCGTCCGGTCACGCCGCGCTGGCCGGTGCGCCGCACCTTGCCGTGCATCCGGATCGTGTTGACGCCGACCACCTTGATGCCCTGCGACTCGTACACCTCCTCGAGGGCACGCGCGATTTCCGGCTTGGTGGCGTCCCGGGCGACCCTGAACGTGTACCGACCCTGCTGGAAGAGCGTGTACGAGCGCTCGCTCACCAGCGGCCCATGGATCACTTCAGAAGGAGATCGACTCATGAGGCCACGTTCTCCTCGATCACCCCAAGTGCGTCCCTCGCGATCACGAGCCTGTCGTGAGTGAAGATGTCGTACAGATTCAGGTTCTGGGCGAGGATCAGCTTGGCCCAGGGCAGGTTGCTCACAGAGCGAGCGACCACGTCGTTCGCAGCAGGGAGGACGAGCAGAACCGTCTCATCGACGCCGAGGCCTCGCAGCAGATCGACCATGACCCTCGTCTTGGGCTCCTCCAGCGAGAAGCCGTCGACGACGCTGACCTTGCCTTCCCTGGCCTTCACGCTGAGCGCCGAACGAAGTGCGAGCCGGCGCATCTTACGCGGCATCCGCTGGGCGAAGCTTCGCGGCTGAGGGCCGAACACCGTGCCGCCACCCACCATCGACGGCTCACGGTTGGACCCATGGCGGGCCCGGCCAGTGCCTTTCTGACGGTATGGCTTGGCGCCTCCGCCCTGCACCATGGCTCGAGTCTTGGTGGCCGCGGAGCCCTGCCGGGCGTTGGCCGCCTGGCGCACGAAGGCCTGGTGCATGACGGCGTCGTTTGGGATCTGACCGAAGACCGAGCCCGGCAGCTCAACGTCGACGACGTGCACCGAGGCCGTGGACACTTTGCGAGCCTCCTCGGCTGGGCCTGCGTCAGCGGAGGGGGCTTCCTCGACAGCCTCGGCGTCGGTGACATCGGCCTCGTCGACGTCGCTAATGTCGGCCTCCTCGGCGTCGGTAATGTCCGGCTTTTCGTCGTCTGCCATCACTTCTTCCCGGTCTTTTTCGCGGTCTTGCCAGCCTTCTGCTTTACCGAGCCGCGCACGAGGACGACTGAGCCCCTGGGCCCCGGCACCCCGCCGGCGACCAGCACAAGATTCCGTTCGGCGTCGACGCGGACCACCTTCAGGCCCTGGACAGTAGTCCGGACGTTGCCCATCTGGCCCGCCATACGCACACCCTTGAAAACGCGAGCGGCGTCGGTGGCCCCTATCGATCCTGGCTGGCGCACGTTCATCGAGCCGTGCGTCTCGGGCCCGCGGCTGAAGCGGTGGCGTTTGACAAGGCCCTGAAAGCCCTTGCCCTTGGAGGTGGCGGTCACGTCGACCAGCTCCCCCTCGGCGAAGATCTCACAGGTGAGCTCCTGACCGGCGTCGAGGCCGTCATAGTCGCGCACCTCGGCGACGTGTCGAGCGGGGTCGACGCCCGCCTCTTTGAACTCGCCCGCGCGTGGCCTGGTCAGCGCCTTTGTCTTGACGGACCCGAAGGCCAGCCGCACCGCTGAGTAGCCGTCCTTCTCGGGGGTGCGCAGGCCGAGGACCCGGCACGGGCCGGCCTCCAGGATCGTGACCGCGGACAGCGTCCCGTCGGCGTTGAAGACCTGCGTCATGCCCAGCTTGCGGGCGAGAAGACCCTTCTTCACAATTTGATCTCGATCGCCACGCCGGCCGGGAGGTTGAGGCGCATGAGCGCGTCCACCACTCGGGGGTTGGGGTCCAGGATGTCCACGATGCGCTTGTGGGTGCGCATCTCGAACTGCTCACGCGAGTCCTTGTCGATGAACGGCGAGCGGATCACCGTCATCTTGTTGATCTCGGTGGGCAGCGGGATGGGGCCCGCAGTGCGCGCGTTCGTACGCCGAGCGGTGTCGACGATCTTGTCGGCCGCCTGGTCCAGGACCTTGTGGTCGTAGGCCTTGAGCCGGATCCGAATTCTTTGCGCCAACTGAACTACGGGCCCCCTTATGAACTCGATTCTTACTTGACCACCGAGGTCACGACGCCCGCGCCCACGGTGCGGCCACCTTCGCGGATCGCGAAGCGCAGCCCCTCCTCGATGGCGATCGGGGTGATCAGCTCGATGGTCATCTCGACGTTGTCACCAGGCATGCACATCTCGACGCCCTCGGGCAGTGTGACGGAGCCCGTGACATCCGTGGTCCGCATGTAGAACTGCGGCCGGTAGTTGGAGAAGAACGGCGTGTGCCGGCCGCCCTCTTCCTTGGTCAGTACGTAAACGTTGGCCTTGAACTGCGTATGCGGCGTAATGGAGCCGGGCTTGGCCAGCACCTGACCGCGCTCGACCTCGTCGCGCTTGACGCCACGCAGGAGCGCACCCACGTTGTCGCCCGCCTGGGTCACGTCCATCTGCTTGTAGAACATCTCGAGGCCGGTAACGACCGTCTGCCGCGTCGGCCGGATGCCCACGATCTCGATCTGGTCGTTGATCTTGTGCTGGCCGCGCTCGACGCGGCCAGTGACGACGGTGCCCCGACCCTCGATCGTGAACACGTCCTCGATCGGCATCAGGAAGGGCTTGTCGATCTGCCGCTCGGGCTCGGGGATGTAGTTGTCCACCGCGTCCAGCAGCTGGCCGATCTTCTCCTCCCACGCCGGATCGCCGTCGAGCGCCTTGAGGGCGGACACGCGGATTATGGGGATGTCGTCGCCGGGGAACTCGTACCTGCTGAGCAGCTCACGCAGGTCCAGCTCAACCAGCTCCATGAACTCCTCGTCGTCGACCATGTCGACCTTGTTGAGGGCGACCACGATGTAGGGCACGTTCACCTGGCGAGCCAGCAGGATGTGCTCGCGGGTCTGGGGCATGGCGCCGTCGTTGGCAGCCACCACCAGGATCGCGCCGTCCATCTGGGCCGCGCCGGTGATCATGTTCTTGATGTAGTCGGCGTGCCCGGGGCAGTCGACGTGGGCGTAGTGCCGCTTCTCGGTCTGGTACTCGACGTGGGCGATCGAGATGGTGATGCCGCGTTGCTTTTCCTCGGGCGCCTTGTCGATCTGGTCGAAGGGCGTGAAGTCAGCCAGGCCCTTCGCCGCCTGCACCTTGGTGATGGCAGCCGTGAGCGTCGTCTTGCCATGGTCGATGTGACCGATGGTCCCGACGTTCATGTGGGGCTTGGTCCGCTCGTACTTCTTCTTTCCCACTGATGCCTCCTGCGTTACTCCTGTGGCGAGGCGCGCCTCGCCCCTACCTGCCGCCCCTCTGACCGACGGTCTCGGCCAGGTTCGCAGGCAGCTCTGCGTAGTGATCGAACTCCATCGAATACGTCGCCCGGCCCGAAGTCATCGAGCGGAGCTCCGTAGCGTAGCCGAACATGTCTGCCAGGGGCACATGCGCCAGAACCGACTGGGACGTGCCCTTGCCTTCCATTCCGAGGATGTGACCGCGCCGGGACGAGAGGTCGCCCATCACGTCCCCGAGGTGCTCCTCAGGCATGACGACGTCGACCTTCATGATCGGCTCCAGCAAGTACGCGTCACCCTTGCGCAGCGCGTCCTTTATGGCCATCGAACCGGCGATCTGGAATGCCTGCTCGCTCGAGTCCACCGGATGGTACGAGCCGTCCACCAGAGCCACCTTGATGTCGAGCACCGGGTACCCGGCCGCCACGCCGGTGGCAAGCGCCTCGCGGATGCCCTTCTCGGCGGCCGGGATGTATTCGCGCGGGATACGACCCTGCGAGATCTTGTCCTCGAATACGAATCCGGTGCCCCGTTCGCCAGGCTCGGCGTCGATCTCGACATGGCCGAACTGGCCCTTGCCACCCGTCTGGCGGATGAAGCGCCCGGTGCCGTGAGCCGGCCGGCGGATGGCCTCCCGGTAGGCGACCTGGGGCTTGCCGACGTTGGCGTCCACCCTGAACTCGCGCGTCAGGCGGTCGACGATGATCTCCAGGTGCAGCTCACCCATGCCGGCGATGATGTTCTGGCCCGTCTCCTCGTCCGTGTGGACGCGGAAGGTCGGGTCCTCTTCGGTCAGGCGCTGCAGAGCCAGTCCAAGCTTGTCCTGGTCGACCTTGGTCTTGGGCTCGATGGCGACCGAGATCACCGGTTCCGGGAAGCTGATCGATTCCAGCAGGATCGGGTGGTTCTCGTCGGCCAGCGTGTCGCCGGTGGTCGTGCCCTTGAGGCCAACCGCGGCGGCGATGTCGCCGGTCATCACTTCCTCGACGTCCTCGCGGCGGATCGCGTGCATGCGCAGGATCCGGCCGATGCGCTCACGCCGCCCGGTCGTGACGTTGAGCACGCTGGTGCCGGCGCGCAACCGCCCCGAGTAGACGCGGAAGAACGTGAGCTTGCCCACGCCCTGTGGGTCCATCTGGATCTTGAACGCGAGCGCACTGAAGGGCTGCTCGTCGTCTACATGTCGAACGGCGAGGCTCTGGTCGCGTGGGTTGACGCCCTCGACCGGCGGCATGTCGGCCGGGGAAGGCAGATAGTCGACAACGGCGTCGAGCAGCGGCTGAACGCCCTTGTTGCGCAGGGCGGCGCCGCAGAGGACCGGCACGAGCTGGCCCGACACGGTACCTCTGCGGAGTGCGCGCACCAGCTCGGCCACCGACAGCTCGTGGCCCTCGAGGTACTTCGTCATCAGCTCGTCGTCGAAGTCGGCGGCCGCCTCGACGAGCTCCTGCCGGAACTGCTCGACACGCTCGCGGAGCTCCACAGGAATGTCCGAGGTCTCGATGTTCTTCCCCAGGTCGTCGGTATAGACGATGGCCCGCTGGTGCAGGAGGTCGATGACGCCCTTGAACCCGTCCTCGGCTCCGATGGGGATCTGCACCGGGATGGCGCGCGCGCCCAGACGGCTGCGGATGGAATCGACCGACGCGTAGAAGTCGGCGCCCATTCGGTCCATCTTGTTGATGAAGGCGACGCGCGGAACGCTGTAGCGGTCGGCCTGGCGCCAGACGGTCTCCGACTGCGGTTCGACCCCGGCCACGGCATCGAACACGGCCACGGCACCATCGAGCACGCGCAGGCTGCGCTCGACCTCCACCGTGAAATCCACGTGTCCGGGCGTGTCTATGATGTTGATCGAGTGATCCCGCCAGGTGCAGGTGGTGGCAGCGGAGGTGATCGTGATCCCACGCTCCTTCTCCTGCACCATCCAGTCCATTGTGGCGGCCCCCTCGTGGACCTCGCCCATCCGGTGCAGGCGCCCTGCGTAGAAGAGGATCCGCTCAGTGGTCGTGGTCTTACCGGCGTCGATGTGCGCCATGATCCCGATGTTTCTGAGCTTCTCCAGACGAGCTCCGTGCTCGAGGGGCTTCAATGCAACCACTGCGATGTCAGTACTCCGAATCAGTACCGGAAGTGGCTGAAAGCCTTGTTTGACTCAGCCATCCGGTGGGTTTCTTCCTTTCGCTTGACCGCGCCGCCGGTGTTGTTGGACGCGTCGACCAGCTCACCGGCCAGCTTCTCGGACATGCTCCGACCGTTCCGCTGGCGTGCGAAACGCACCAGCCACCGACGGGCCAGAGCCAGACGCCGATCAGGCCGGATCTCGATCGGCACCTGATACGTGGCACCGCCGACACGGCGGGGCTTGACCTCCAGCAGCGGCGTCGCGTTGCGCACCGCCTGGTCGAACACTTCGATCGGCTCCTTGTGCACCTGGCGTCCGGCCCGCTTGAGGGCGTCATACATGACCCGCTCGGCCACAGCCCGTTTGCCGTCGCGCATCACGATGTTCACGAACTTCGCGACCGACTCCGAGTTGTACACGGGGTCGGCCGTGACTGCGCGCTTGGGTGGACGATTTCTACGTGGCATTCTCGATTGCCTGCCTTACTTGCCTGCCTTCTCGCGCTTTGCGCCGTACTTCGAGCGACCCTGCTTGCGGTTCCTCGTGCCAGCGGTGTCCAGGGTTCCGCGAATGATGTGGTAGCGAACGCCAGGCAGGTCTTTCACGCGGCCGCCGCGAATCAGTACGACTGAGTGCTCTTGAAGGTTGTGTCCTATGCCAGGGATGTATGCGGTGACCTCGATACCCGTGGTCAGACGCACGCGCGCGACCTTTCGCAGCGCGGAGTTCGGCTTCTTCGGCGTGGTCGTGTAGACGCGCACGCAGACACCCCGCCGCTGCGGCGAACCTCGCAGCGCCGGCGACTTCGACTTCTTGACCGGCGGCTTACGACCGATGCGAATGAGCTGTTGAATGGTCGGCACGAATTCTCCTGGTGCTTCTTTCTCCTTCCAGCCGTCATCGACCGGCTGGAGACAAGCGGTGAGTATACCTAAAGCCGTCTCGCGCGTGTACGGGCGTGGTCACCAGCACAAAGGAGATGCCGGGAAGCCTTCTCTGCAGAACGGTTACGAAATGCGCGCGCGGTCGGATAACCGGCGGGTCGTCCGGCCGGATGGGCCCCTTCGCAGAATTGGGAGCCATCTTCGGCTCCTGCCGTCCCTCCGAGAATCGCCGTTCAGAGAGGCCCCGTCCTCAGGCACAGTCCATGTTCCTGCGATTGCGTTCACCATCTCGGAACAGCTCGACCAGCGAGTCGACTGGTCCTTCGCCAGGCCGCGCAGGAGAACGTCGTCGAGCGCGCTCGGCAGCGTCCGGTTGCGTTGCGAGGGCGCCTTCGGCCGCGCCGAAAGGTGCGCTTCCAGCACGGCCTCGAGCTCGCCTTCGAACGGCGCTCGATCGACCAGCAACTGGTATGCGATGACTGCGAAGGCGTAGCAGTCCGAAGCCGCGGTGGCGCACTCCCCTTTGATCTGCTCTGGAGCAAGATACTCGGCAGTACCGTCGGCCCCGCCAATCGTCATTCCCTGCTGCTTTCTCAGGCATGTCAGGCCGAGATCGGTGACCAGGGGCTGATCGTCGTCGGCGCGAAAAAGAACCTGTGCCGGTCTGAGGCTGCCGTGGAGCACGCCGTTGCGGTGGGCGTGGTCCAGGCCGGCCGCGACCCCAGCCAGGATGTGGAGGGCCGGGGGACGCCGCATGGTGTGCCGCTGGAAGCGGTCGGCCAGCGTCTCACCCACGACGTACTCCTCGATCAGGTAAGGAGTGCCGTCACGCAGGCCGTGGTCCAGGATCCTGAGCAGGTTCGGGTGATCGACGTCCACCAGGCGCGAGGCCACCTGGCTGAAGCGTTCGCGGCTCGCTGAATCCGAGAGTCGATAGAGGACTTTGACTGCTACCGACCCACGGCTGGGTTCGAACGCGCGGTACACGGCACCGAGCCTGCCATGGCCGATGTACTGGTGGACGACAAACGCGCCAACCCTGGTGCCCGCCTCAACTGGCATGTTGCATCCCCCTCGTCACGCGCTCACGGACAGCGAGGAGCTCGGGGCCTGGGCTTGGGAACGCTGTCGGGCCCTGACTCGAGGTGGAGGGCTGTCCTGTGGCATCGGCGGGGTCCACTTCGTATACGTACGCGCCGTCGACGAGGAAACTCGAGACCGGCCCGGAAACCCAATAGAAAGGGGCCGCCCGAAAGCGGGCGGCCCCTCGTTCGTCGCTTGTGTTAGACGGAGAGCATCTCCAGGTCGATCGGCTCCTCTTCCAGGATCCGGGCGGCCTGCTCGCGCTGCTTCTTGTAGTAGTCGAGCCCCGTCCCAGCCGGGATCAGCTTGCCGATGATCACGTTCTCCTTCAGGCCCCGCAGGCGGTCCACCTTGCCGCTTATCGCGGCATCGGTCAGCACCCGCGTGGTCTCCTGGAACGACGCCGCCGACAGCCACGACGTCGTGTTGAGCGCCGCTTTGATCAGGCCCAGCAGCACCGTCTGCGCCGTGGCCGGCTCACCGCCCTCGGCCAGCACCTCCTTGTTGGCCTCCTCGTACTCCCACTGGGAGACGATTTCGCCAGGCAGGAGCGAGGTGTCGCCGGCCGAATCGATTCGGACCTTCCGCATCATCTGCCGAACGATGACCTCGATGTGTTTGTCGTTGATGTCGACGCCCTGCGAGCGGTACACCTTCTGCACCTCCTCGACCAGGAACGTCTGCACGGCCTCCTTGCCCAGCACGTGCAGCAGCTCCTGGGGGCTGATCGAGCCCTCGGTGATCTGCTGCCCGGCCTTGACGACGACCGTGCTCCCATCCCGTCGCTCCAGCTCCGGCCGGATGCGCACGCCGTGCGGAATCGGGTACTCGCGGACCTCTTCGTCCACCGCCGAGACGCTGATCTCCTTCTTGCCCACCTTCGCCTTCCCGGCGTGCCGGGTGCGCAGGATGGCGGAGTCACCGTCGCGCGCAAGCTCCTGGCCCTCCATCACGTCGCTGCCGCTCTCGATCAGGACCTCCATCCCCGACTCCAACGGGTAGGAGACCTCGAACTCCTCGCGCGAAGTCACCCTGACCTTGCGGCCCGATTCCTGGCGGATCACCTCGAGGTCTCCGTCGATCTCGGAGATGATCGCCTTGCCCTTCGGGATGCGCGCCTCGAACAGCTCCTCGACGCGCGGCAGGCCCTGGGTGATGTCCACCCCGGCAACACCGCCGGTGTGGAACGTCCGCATCGTGAGCTGGGTGCCAGGCTCACCGATCGACTGGGCGGCGATCACGCCCACCGCCTCGCCGATCTCCACGACGTGGCCAGTGGCAAGGTTGCGACCGTAGCAGTTCCGGCAAACGCCTTCACGTGCCTCGCAGACCAACACCGACCGGACCCTGATCGAGCCCACCGAAGCGGCGATCGCCCGCCTGGCGGCCTCATCGGTGATCTGCTCACCTGCCGGGGTCAGGACCTTGCCGTCAGACGTGACGTCCTCGGCAGCCAGCCGGCCGGCGATCTTGTCGAAGATCGGCTCCACGCGCGCCCTCTCCGGGTTCACGCCATGAATCCAGATGCCGTTGCGGGTGCCGCAGTCTTCCTCGCGCACGATCACGTCTTGAGCTACGTCGACCAGCCTGCGGGTCAGGTAGCCGGAGTCGGCCGTCCGCAGCGCCGTGTCGGCGAGGCCCTTACGGGTGCCGTGAGTGGAAATGAAGTACTCCAGCACGTTCAGGCCTTCGGTGAAGTTGGAGCGGATGGGCAGGTCGATGATCCGGCCTGTCGGATCCGCCATGAGGCCACGCATTCCAGCCAGCTGGCTCACCTGGTGCACGTCGCCGCGTGCGCCCGAGGACATCATCATCCAGATCGGGTTGAAGCGGTCGAACTCTGTGAGGCTGGCGTGGCGGACGTCCTCTGTGGCCCGTGTCCACAGCTCGACCACCTTGCGATAACGCTCGTCTTCGGTCATGACGCCGCGCCGGTACATGCGCTCGACCTCATTGACCTCCTGCTGCGTCGTCTCCAGGATGGCAGCCTTGGCGGCGGGGTGCGGCACGTCCATGGCCGAGATCGTGAATCCGGCCCGGGTCGCGTAGTGGTAGCCGATCCGCTTGATGTCGTTGACGACGGTGGCCGTGACGTCGGCACCGTACAGCGTGAACAGCTTGCCAACCAGCAGGCGCAGGCCCTTTTTGTCGAGGACGTTGTTCTGGTAGGGCAGGGGCTCCAGGATCGTCTCGCTGTCGTCCGATTCCCTCGGCGCCATGCCGATCGGCAGCACCTGGTTCATGATCACCCGCCCCGGAGTGGTCAGGATCATCTCGCCGTTGAGCCGGATGCGCATCCAATCGTGGAGGGTGATGGTCTTGACGCTGTACGCCATGACCACTTCGTCGGCGCTGGCGAAAGCCGGCAGCTTCTTGACCTCGTCCCCGGTCGGTGGGTCCGAACGAACGGCCGTCAACCAGTAGCAGCCGAGCACGATGTCCTGAGTCGGCGCCACCACCGGCTGCCCGTTGGCGGGGCTCAGCAGGTTGCGCGAGCTCATCATCAGGTTCTTCGCCTCAGCGATCGCCCCGGAGAAGAGCGGCACGTGCACAGCCATCTGGTCGCCGTCGAAGTCGGCGTTGAAGGCGGGGCAGACCAGCGGGTGGACCTGGATAGCCGAGCCCTCCACCAGGACCGGCATGAATGCCTGGATGCCCAGACGGTGCAGCGTCGGTGCGCGGTTGAGCAGCACCGGGTGCTCGCGGATGACCTCGTCGAGGACGTCCCACACCGCGTTGTTGCTGCGCTCGACCATCCGCTTGGCCGACTTGATGTTCGTCGTGTAGCCCTTGTTCACCAGCTCGCGCATGACGAAGGGCTTGAACAGTTCCAGCGCCATCCTCTTGGGCAGGCCACACTCGTGCAGCCTGAGCTCCGGGCCGACCACGATAACCGACCGGCCCGAGTAGTCGACACGCTTGCCCAGCAGGTTCTGGCGGAAGCGTCCCTGCTTGCCCTTCAGCAAGTCGGAGAGCGACTTGAGCTTGCGGTTGCCGGTCCCGGTGATGGCACGGCCGCGGCGCCCGTTGTCCACCAGGGCGTCGACCGCCTCTTGAAGCATCCGCTTCTCGTTGCGGACGATGATCTCGGGCGCGCCCAGCTCGAGCAGCCTCTTGAGCCGGTTGTTGCGGTTGATCACACGCCGGTAGAGGTCGTTCAGGTCGGAGGTCGCGAACCTGCCGCCATCGAGCTGAACCATCGGCCGCAGCTCGGGCGGAATGATGGGCAGGACCTCCAGGACCATCCACGTCGGACTGGCCTGAGACTTGCGGAAGTCCTCGACCACCTTCAGGCGCTTGATCGCCTTCAGCCGGCGCTGGCCGCTGGCGGTCCGGGACTCCTCGCGCAGCCGGTACATCTCCTGATCGAGGTCGATCTTCGCCAGCAGGTCCCGGATCGCCTCGGCCCCGATGCTGGCCCTGAAGGCGCGACCGAACCGCTCCTGGAAGTCGCGGTACTGGGTATCCGTCAGGATCTGCTTGACGTGAAGCGCCTCCATGTCCTGGCGCAGGGTGTCCAGCTCCTGCTGCCGCACGTCGAGCTGGTCGTCCAGGGCATCGCGCTGCTCGGAGGTCGCCTCGGCGATCGCCTGCTCAAGCTCGGTCTCGGCCTTCGCCAATCGCGCCCGCGCCGTCTCCTGGGCCGCGCGGATGTTGGCCTCCACCCGCTCGATCTTCTCCTGCACCTTGTGCAGGGTGGCCGGGACCATGTCCTCGGCGATCGTCTCGCCCTTGACGACCACGACCTCCTCGTCGCCGTCCGGGCCCACCACCAGGTTCCGCTTGGCCTTGGAGCCGAGCCCCGCCCGGATGGTCTCCTGGATCGAATGGCCCTGCTCGGTCAGCAGCTCGACCGTGTCCTCGTATTCCTTCTGGAGCTGGCCCACTTCGGCTTCGATCTCGTCGCGCAGCTTGCGATGGGTCTCCTGGTGCTGCTTGCGGATTTCGTCTGCCTTGGCGTCTATCGCGCCGCGGAGGCGAAGCGCCTCGTCGTCGCTGTCCATCGACAGGTTGGCCAGCAGCTCCTCTCGAATGTCCTCGTGGACGTCGGTGACGATGTAGTTCGCGAAGTAGAGGATCTTTTCCAGGTTGCGGGGAGACATGTCGAGCAGCAGGCCCATGCGGCTGGGTATGCCCTTGAAGTACCAGACATGGCTGACCGGGGAGGCCAGCTTGATGTGGCCCATGCGCTCGCGCCGCACCTTGCTCCGCGTGACCTCGACGCCGCACTTGTCGCAGATGATGCCCTTGTAGCGGTAACGCTTGTACTTCCCGCAGTGGCACTCCCAGTCCCGGGTGGGACCGAAGATCCGCTCGCAGAAGAGGCCGTCCCGCTCCGGGCGGAGCGTGCGGTAGTTGATGGTCTCAGGCTTGGTCACCTCACCGTGCGACCACGACAGGATCGTGTCCGGCGAAGCCAGCGACAAGCGCAGCGCGTCAAAGTTCTCGAGCTTCAGCAACTCTCCTCCTTAGAGAGCCCACCCCAGATCGGGGTCGGGGGCACCAGGTTAGGGACCGTCATTCGCTTGTGTCCTCGCCAACCTCGTCTCGCTCCAGGCTGATGCCCAGATCGAGCGGCAGTTCGGGGACGTCCTCTTCGCTGAGTACGATCTGGCGCTCGTCCTCGCTCAGGATCTCCACCCCGAGCGCCAGGCCTTCCAGCTCCTTCACCAGCACCCGGAAGCTCTCGGGGATGCCGGCCTCGAGCGTGTTGTCGCCCTTGACGATCGCCTCGTACGCCTTCACGCGCCCGACGATGTCGTCGGACTTGACGGTCAGGATCTCCTGGAGGACATGGGCAGCCCCGTATGCCTCGAGTGCCCAGACCTCCATTTCACCGAACCGCTGGCCGCCGAACTGCGCCTTGCCGCCCAGCGGCTGCTGGGTGACCAGGCTGTAAGGGCCAGTCGAGCGCGCATGAATCTTGTCCTCCACCAGGTGGTGGAGCTTGAGCATGTAGATCCAGCCGACGGTCACCGGCTGGTCGAATTCGTCGCCGGTGCGGCCGTCGCGCAGCCGGACCTTTCCCTCCGGTGGCAGCCCGTGCTGGACCAGCTCCTCTTTGATCTGTTCCATCGGCGCGCCGTCGAAGACGGGCGTCTGGATCTTGGTTCCCAGTGCCTTCGCCACCCACCCGAGATGAGTCTCCAGCACCTGGCCGAGGTTCATGCGGCTGGGCACGCCCAGCGGGTTGAGCACGATCTCGACCGGCGTCCCATCCGGGAGGAACGGCATGTCTTCGGGGGGCATGATCCGGGCGACCACACCCTTGTTGCCGTGGCGACCGGCCATCTTGTCGCCCGCGGAGATCTTCCGCTTCTGGGCGACGTAGACCCGGACCAGCTCGTTGACGCCAGGCGCCAGCTCGTCCTTGTTCTCACGGCTGAAGACCTTGACGTCGACCACGATCCCGCGCTCGCCGTGCGGCACCCGGAGACTGGAGTCCCGCACCTCGCGGGCCTTCTCTCCGAAGATCGCGCGCAGCAGGCGCTCCTCGGCGGACAGCTCGGTCTCGCCCTTGGGCGTGATCTTGCCGACCAGGATGTCACCCTGCTCCACCTCGGCGCCGATGTAGATGATCCCCCGCTCGTCGAGGTTGCGCAGGGCGTCGTCGGCAACGTTGGGGATGTCGCGGGTGATCTCCTCGGGACCCAGCTTGGTGTCCCTGGCCTCCACCTCGAACTCCTCGATGTGGATCGAGGTGTACTTGTCCTCCTTGACGATGTCCTGCGAGAGCAGGATGGCGTCCTCGAAGTTGTAGCCCTCCCAGGGCATGAAGGCGACGAGCACGTTCCGGCCCAGCGCCATCTCGCCGTTCTCGATCGCGGGGCCGTCGGCCAGGAGGTCGCCCACCTCGACGTGCTGGCCGGGCCTGGCCCGCACGCGGTGGTTGAGGCACGTGCCCTGGTTGGAGCGATAGAACTTCTGCAGCGGGTAGCGGCGGTCGGGCGAGCCGTCGTCCGGCCTCACCACGATGTCGAACACCGGATTTGCGTGGATGCCCTTGAGATCCTGCGGGTTTGCGGTATCGACGACCGTGCCGGCGACGTCCGCCACGATCATCTCTCCCGAGTACTTGGCCGCGTAGTGCTCGACACCGGTGCCGACCACCGGCGATTCGGTGACCATCAACGGCACGGCCTGGCGCTGCATGTTCGAGCCCATCAGGGCCCGGGCGGCGTCGTCGTGCTCCAGGAAGGGAATCATCGCGGTGGCTACCGAGACGATTTGCTTCGGGGAGACGTCCATGTACTGGATGTTGTGGATGTCCTCGAGGGCGAAGTGACCGCGAGCCCTCGCGGGTACACGCGTGTCCTTGAAGGTGCTGTCCTCGTTCAGGAGCGCATTCGCCTGGGCGATGCTGTACATGTCCTCTTCGTCGGCAGACAGGTACGTCACCTCGGCTGAGGCCCAGGGGACGATGTCGACACTGCGGACGCTCGCCTTGTCGAGCTTGGCCACGGCTCCATCGTCCAGCGCCGTCCCTGTGGGCAGGACCTCCTTGCCGTCGCCGCCCATAGCGGGTCGCCGCAGGCTGCGGCCGACCAGGTTTGGCCGGTCGCCGTTCAGCGTCATCCGGTTGTAGACACGCCGGAACGGAGTCTCCACGAAACCGAACTGGTTGACCTTCGCATAAGTGGCCAGGGATCCGATCAGGCCGATGTTCGGACCCTCCGGGGTCTCGATCGGGCAGATCCTTCCGTAATGGCTGGAGTGGACGTCACGGACGTCGAAGCCGGCCCGCTCGCGGCTCAGACCGCCGGGCCCCAGCGCGCTGAGGCGCCGCTTGTGTGTGAGCTCGGCAAGCGGGTTCACCTGGTCCATGAACTGGGAGAGCTGGCTGGACCCGAAGAACTCCTTGATCGCGGCGACCACCGGCCGGGCGTTGATCAACGAGGCGGAGGTGACCGTGTTGGGGTCGGAGATGGTCATC